>CERX01144779.1_pt1 | contig 66858 bp, 60 predicted proteins | sample 350251 | NCBI WGS metagenome assembly CERX01 (sample SAMEA2621044, study PRJEB7988) | marine metagenome | biome: marine biome (ENVO:00000447); feature: deep chlorophyll maximum layer (ENVO:xxxxxxxx); material: "saline water (ENVO:00002010), including plankton (ENVO:xxxxxxxx)" | depth 50 m
GGCTTTTTTTATGCCTTTAGCGTCACTTTTTTGAGAAAGAACCCAGTTGGAAGTCTATGTCTTTATGGAAGGCTAAGGGGCTATGGTTTAGTTCTTAGAGACCAAAAAACTATTTAGATAGAAATAAAGCTTTTTTTGTCAGTAAAGGCGCTGGTTCCGAAAATAGTAAATAGATTCATTTTACCGGTGGCAAATGGAACTAGGACTTTTTTAGAGATTTAAGCCTCATCTCAAACATGATCATTCTCTATGGCAAAGTGACACCAAAAAACTTGGCATCGTGATTGCTCTAGTAAAGGGCAGCCAGGGGAGGGCGAAAGTTTTTTTGGAGGATCACAATGAGAGCGGTAAAAGTTGTTTTGTGGATGATGGTCTTAATAGGTTTAACAGGAAGTTATACTTATGCTGACCAAACAAAGAGCGAGCTTAACGTATTGATACTAAGTCAAGATGGTTCAGAAATCGAAGACTGTAGTATTAAAAAGTTAAGCCAAGTGGTAGGGCAAAATATCAACCCTTATCAAGGCATGGATGTTTTGAGCTTTATGGCTAACATGGAAGAAGCTGTAGAGAAAAAGGCTGATATTATAATTTTGCCTAATTCAATATTAATGGAGAGGGAGAATTCCATATTGAATGACTACTTGAAAAAGCTAAGTTCCGAGAACAACATTTTATTCATCGCTCCAAAAGTGAATTCAAATAAAAACATTTTCAATGGATGGAAATCAGTAGATCTTTTGACCGTGAAATCCGGGGGGGTTCGGTCAGTAAACTACAGAATCAACGGGAAGTTGGAAAAATTCAGCAAGTTATTGGGAAGACTTGAGGGGAGTGAGAAAAAAATGACGAGGTTGCAATTATTCTTATAGACACAAATTGATAGGTGATCCGGGGGGATTTAGGCGCTCAGTGATGAGCGTCTTTTTTTTTGTTTTTTTGTTTTACTCCTCGGTTTTGACCTTTGAATGAGCCGGCCTTCTGAGGAATGTATTTTTTCAGAGGCGCTATTCCGGTCGCAGCCTTCGCTGCTCCCTGCCATCCTTGGGGCTTGTTGAATCCCATCCATGGGATTCAAAACTCTGAAAAAATCCATTTCTCATACAGCCTCTTTCTCACTTCTTCTTGTCCAAATCTCGTCGTCTTTGTTTTTTTTACTGGCGCGGGGGTAGGGGGCGGCTTTGCCGCCGACGGCAGTTTGAGGGGGTTGCCTCAAAAGTGGTTTTGTGGGGGCTAGGGTGGGGTGGCAAGTGGAAAAGTTATTGTTTGTTCATTTCAAGACCTTGCTGTAATCCTTGATTCCCTGATGAGGAAGATGAGGGTAAAATATATTTTATGAAAGCCAATTTATACCACCAGTTGAAACGCGAAAGTGAACGGCTTGTTGTTCGGCCTTATTTGTTTAATGATTTTGCTCTATGCAAATCTTCACGGGAGGCTCGACTGGAACAGCAAAACCAGTTTGATAGTCCTGTCAATATTTCTAACTCTTGGGATAAAACCCAGTTTAAAAACAAAGTGATGGCTCATCGTGAAAAGGCCAAATCTAAAACTCAATTTATATTTGGTGTTTTTGACAAAAGAGAAGAATTGTTTTTAGGGCAAGTAGATCTCTTTACGATTAGCTCAGTGCTAAAATGGGGGAATCTTGGTTACAATATTCATAACCAATTTTGGGGGAAGGGCTATGCTAAAGAAGCTTCTGAAATTTGTTTGAAAATTGCATTTGAAGATTTAGGTTTTCATAGGGTAGAGGCTGCAATGGATATAGAGAACTTGGCTTCTGAGAAAGTGGCTCAAAAACTTGGTTTAGATTTTGAAGGAGTTAGGAAAAAGTTTTTGCCTGACGAATTGCAGGATATGAAGGTCTACGCCACCAATCACAAAGACTTCTGAGTTTAAGTACTAAAAATAGAAAGACTTATTCTTTAATTATCTCGTAGGATTTTTTTGTAAGTGAAATTGATTGTTTCACGATTCTTTACTTTTATTTGGAAAGCTACATTTTTTTTGCTGAAGGCTTTTGAATGTTAGGTGTTTATAGATTATCTCAAAAACAAAAGACCCGGAGCGATCGGGGCCTTTTGTTTTTTTTTATTTCCTTTGCTTAAAAGTTGATGATTAAAGTTTTGATTAGTTTAAAATTTATCTCCTTTGTTATTGTGGATGGTTTAAAAAAAAATTATTTCCTCCCTTCTTAATAGCTTTGATTGTATTAGCGACAAACTTTATTTCTTCTCTTAACTTCTAATTTGTTAAAACATTAACCTCCGTTTATTGTTCTGTTTAAATTTACTCAGCCATAACACTGTCTACTTTTTTCTTTGAGGCTTTCGCTCTTCTGGCTCTGTGTGAACTGTGTTTTTTCGAGCCCATACTTTGTAGTTTTAATTTGGAGTTAACGCAGGCAAGTCCCAGAATTGCTTTGTCCTCTGCAAATAAACTTCCAGCCGCCACACCTGCAAAGCTTTTATTGGCGGCAATGATTTCGCCAGTAGCATGTCCCATTGATAAAGCTGCCTCTTCAATGAGAGAGCTGTTTGCATTTGGTGCAGCTACCGCTTCACGAAAAACTTTTCGTGCTGATTGGAGGCTTTCTTTTAATGGTTTAAGTTTTTCAGCATGCTCTTTCAAAGCAGAGGCTAGTTCGAGCTTCTGCTCTCCTTCTAGATCAGCCTTTTTACATAAAATTAAACTATGCATAGCGGCCTTTCGGTGTTTACTGAAATGGCGTTTACTTTTATGGCGTTTATGTTTTTTTCTTCTATCCTTGTCAGCTTTGATTGCTTTTTTCGGAGATGGCCGCATCAGTTCTTCTAAGTCCATTTCAGCCTGAATCTCTTCATTGGAGGCGGAATCGACACTGGATAGATCAGCAAATAGATCACCAGATTCGTCAATTGCAGCAAGCGAAGGTAAAGCAAGGCTAAGTCCTAAACATATAGTAAGCATTTGTTTTTTCATTTTTCCCCCTAGGAAATGAGAGTGAAGTTTTGGGCCTTCACATTTTGATACTTAGCTATAGAGCAAAGATGCTGCCAAATGTTTTGGACTCAAAAAGAACCAGGGACTTGTCTTAAATTGCTTAAAAAAGACTTATCTCTAATGGATCTAGAAATTTTTTAAATGTGAGTGATAAGTAAAACTTGATTTTGCTCTGTAAATATTCAAAAAAATTAAGCTTTTTTTTTTACTTTAACAGAAAGAACAGAGTCATTTTGCTCCACCAGTGGTGGTCTTTTAGAGCAACCTAAACTTGCAAAACAAGAACAAGAGGAACACTAAAAATTGCTATATAATGGGAAAGAAAGCAAAGGAGACTGCTATGGAAAAAATAGTTCATAAATCAGAGACTCGCGGTAGTGCAAATCATGGGTGGCTTCAAAGTAAGCATAGTTTTAGTTTTGCCAATTATTTTAATCCAAATCGAATGGGCTTTGGCGTTTTGAGAGTGATTAATGATGATATTGTTTCCCCGTCGAAGGGATTTGAAACTCATCCTCATCGGGATATGGAAATAATTTCGGTACCTCTAAAGGGTTCTCTTTATCACAAGGATACCATCGGCAACGAGTTTATAATTCGTAAAGGGGAAATTCAATTGATGTCTGCTGGTAAAGGAATCGCTCATAGTGAATTTAATCATTCCAGCACAGAAGAGGTTAATTTCTTACAAATATGGGTCCATCCTAAAGAAAAGGGTATTGAACCTAGCTACTCTCAAAAAGAGTTTTCGGAAGAAGCTAGAAGAAATCAATTTCAGTTGATTGTATCACCGGATGGGGGAGAGTCAGTAAAGATTCATCAAGATGCTTATTTTAGTTTGGCAAACTTTGAAGAATCCTTTTCTAGTGTTTACGAAAAAAAATTAAAATCCAACGGAGTCTATATTTTTGTTATAGATGGACAGATAGAGGTGGATGGCCAACAAATTAGTTCCAGAGATGGACTTGGCTTAGTGGACCTGGATAACTTTAGTATAAAAGCTTTGAAAAGCACAGAGTTTTTAGTGATGGAAGTTCCTCTTGCTTAAGAAGCAAAGCTCTATTTTCTACCGACAAAGTCTTTCATACTTGAGTTGATTCCAAAAAAGCTCAACAAAGAGTCTGAAAGACCAACTGGTAAAAGCTTTACTAAAAAAACACTATAGATGAACCATGGCATGATTAATCTTTTATGGTCTTTGTGAATGGAATGCATGATTTTGTTGACCACTTTATTAGGTTCTAAAATTGGTAATAAAAAGGAAAATCTAGTTTTTACTCCGTCAAACATGCCGGTGTTGATGTAAAAGGGGCAAACCACTAAAGTACTGACCTTAGATTTAGACTCTTTTAATTCTAGCCGTAGGGATTCGTCAAAACTATAAAAAGCCGCCTTGGAGGCAGCATAGTCAGATAGTTTAGGTACTCCAGTAAAAGCCGAAGCTGAAGAAAGATTGATGATTTTTGCTTTTTCAGCTTTTTCTAGTAAGGCTAATAGGTCTCGAACAAGTATCATTGGGCTAATTGTATTTACGCGATAGCTTCTTTCGATCTCCTCATTGCTTAGGTCTTTTAAAGCTTTACCAATGACGATTCCAGCATTATTGAAAAAGAGATCTATGTGAGAAAGCTCTTTGTTTAATTTAGAGCAAACTTCCGTTACTTGCTCTAAGTTGCTTAAGTCACAGTTTATAACTTTAACCTGTGAAAACTCATCATTGAGCTGATTTAGTGCTTCACGATTTCGGTCAATGACCACGACTTGATAGTTGTTGCGAACTAATCGCTTTAGAATTAACAAACCAATGCCACTGGCCCCACCCGTAATGACCGCAATTTTTTTTGAATCCATGTCTTCCCCAAAAATAGATTTTCTTTAATTTAACAAGATTCCGAATCACGGTCAAAGTTTAGTAGTGTTAGGATTTTTAGATTTTTATTACTAGAATAAAAAGTTTTTGGCGACCTTATCCTTTAAAAGAATTAGGTCTTGTTTTCGGTCAAAAACTAAGTATGCATTCCTGTTTTCGGATCTCACAATGGATAAAAGCAAGTCTCTGTTGGAACCCGCCTTGCTTTCAATAAATCCCATGAAGATTCAAAGTTTTATTAAAGATCAATATTCGTTAATCCCCGTGGAAGTAGAAGTTAGCTGCATCAATGGTACCCATGATTTTGATATTATGGGACAGCCAGATGCAATGATTAAAGAGATAAAGAGTAAGGTTTTCTCCTCCTTTCGCTCTTCAGGTCTTGAGGTACCAACCCAGAAAAAGATTTTTATCAATCTGAGGCCGAATCATATCAAAAAAAGCTCTCTTGGATTAGACCTACCAATTGCATTGGGAATTTTATGGGAAACGGGGCAACTTCCGCTTCCAAAGCAAGAAATGCCCTTTGTATACGGAGAGCTGGGCTTGGATGCCAAAGTCTATCAACCATTAGACATTGATTTTATAGAGGCAAAACTCTTAGAGGATGATTATCTGTACACTGGCCCATCTTCAGCACCATTAGATTTTGCAAGATTCGAATTTGCTAGTTTAAAAGAATTTGCTGCAGGTTCTTGTGTGGAAGCAGAGGTTTTAAACTACAAGCAATCCTATCCTGATGCAGATGAAATATACATTAGTAGGGAGTTGGCTGATCTCACGGCAGTGATTGCTATAGGAGAGCATTCTGCAATTTTTGCTGGTCCCAAGGGTAGTGGTAAATCAACCATAGTTGAGAATTTGGCAAAGGCTCTAAAGCCCTTAGATACAGAACATTTTTCTGAATTAAAACAAATCGGCAAGTACTTTGGAGAAGACAGACAACATCGTCCTATCGTCTCGCCACACCATAGCTCCACAGAAATATCAATGATTGGTGGTGGAGCAAAGGCAATACCTGGAGAATTTACCCGAGCACATGGAGGGGTTCTGATCATGGATGAGTTTTTAGAATTTCCAACGAGGGTACAGGAAGCTCTTCGAGAACCTATGGAAGCGGGAAAAATTCATTTAGCTAGAGCCGGTGAGCGAAGAACTCATCCAGCAGATTTTTTACTCTTAGCTACTAGTAACCTTTGTCCTTGTGGTGATTTTTATCCCGCACAGAAAAACCGTTGTGTATGTCGCTTAACTGCCCGACAGCGGTACATAGAGAAACTATCAGGTCCTGTCCTAGATCGATTTCAAATATTTCACTATGCTGCAAATGTTAAGGATTGTGATGAGGTCTATTTGCCTTCTCACATTCAAGCCATTCATCAAAGACAAGCGGAGTTTGCAAATGAAAGTCTGAGTAGTAAAGTTAAATTGTCTGACATAGAAGAAAGGCTTCATGAAAAAACCGATTTGAACAAGAATCAATACTTCGGAAATCTTTCAAGGAGAAGGAAAAAGGCTTGCTTTCAGTTAGCTCTTTCGTTTTCGAGGTGGAGAGGTGAAAATAGAATTCGCCAAGAAGATTTTGATAAGGCTCTTGTGTATAGTGTAAAAAACTTTGAGCAGTTTAGGTACGCAATTAGTAAAAGTCTTTAAAGTGCTCCGGTTTTAATAAACTCCAGGTGATAACAATTTTCTGATCGAGCTAAATATTTTTTTTCAAAATGAGTTAGGGGACGGTAATCCTCGCTAAGATTGTTTTTGTGGATTGTTTTCTTTGATTTTAATTCAATCTCAAAGGTTTGGTAGTTTTCTAAAAACTCAGATTGATAAAAATCCATATTGGTGGCTAAGACCAAACTAGCTCCTGGTTTCATCTTGGCAACCAATGTTGCAAAGAAAGGCATATGAATCCAGCGAGCGGCTTTGTTTTTAGGATTAGGGTTTGGGTACAAAAGGAAGACCTTGTCCAAAGAAGAATCAGGACAGTTGTGAGCAACCCAGTTAATTGCATCATCTTGATGAACGATTAGATTACTTAATTTATGAGATTCACTTCGGCCTTTCATTTTTAAGGCTTTGTTAGTGGTTCTCTCAATGGCAATATGTGTGAAGTCTGGATTTTCTTGCGCAAATCGAATGGCGTGAAGGCCAACGCCAGCTCCTATCTCTAAACTGTATTTTTCAGAGCTTAAAAATTCATGGGTGTTTTTGGGCTTCGGTAGTTTGGCTATATTCAATTCTCGTAACTTCATAGACCAAAGTAATACCACAAGCTTCCCCTTTGGCTAGTCAATCTTGGCAGTATTACAAAAATTAGAAAATTTGCACGTAAAACTTTGTTGAATAAGGGCAGTTGGCTTGGGAAATTGCTAGTTTTTCCGATAAGTTAATCGTATTTAACGAAGGGAAGCGTCTTTGAGTTTAACAGAAAATATCACCGATTCAGTTCATCAAGAATTAATAGAAAAAGTTTGGTTAGAAGCCCAAAAGTGTATCATCGATAAACCGGAAGAAATTCGAATGTGTATGATTGCGCTATTAAGTGGTGGACATATGCTATTAGAGGGAAGCCCGGGAATGGGTAAGACTAGCTTGGTCAGAACCTTATCAAAACTTTTTGGCTTAGATTCCAGTCGAATTCAATTTACCAATGATATGCTGCCTGCTGATATTTTGGGGACCAGTATTTTTGATAAAAACACTAACTCTTTTGAGTTTCATAAAGGGCCGATTTTTTCCAACTTTGTTTTGGCTGATGAAATCAACCGTGCAACGCCAAAAACACAAAGTGCCTGTTTGCAAGCAATGGAAGAATCCAACATCGATATTGATGGAAAGCACTATAAGCTTCCGCAACCTTTTTATGTTTTTGCAACACAAAATCCTGTTGAAAACATTGGTACCTTTCCTTTGCCAGAGTCTCAGTTGGATCGTTTTTTGATGAGAATTTTTATGAAAGTCCCAAGTAGAGCGGGGGAAAAGCAAATTTTACTAGGAGATAATCCTGCAAATAAAATAGATTCTTTACCGTCCATATTGCGACCCGAAATGCTAACTGAAATTTACAAAGAGGTACAAAAAATTCATTTATCAGAAGTGGTGGTGGACTATATTCTTGATATCGTAGAAAAATCAAGAACTCTAAGTACTGGTCTATCGCCAAGAGCTTCTCAGGATTTGGTAATGGCCGCAAGGGCAAATGCATACATCGATAAAAGAGATTTTGTGATTCCCGAAGATGTTCAGAGGGTAGCCCCGCATGTAATGAATCATCGTTTAGGTGTCAATCATCTTTCAGGCAGTGATCCTATATCTGTATGTAGCGAAATTATTGAGAGCATCGAGATCGCATGAAGAAACTAAAAAGAGAGAGACTTTTTATTGTGCCGAATGGCTATGGACTGATGTACGGATTTGGCATCGTCATTAGCCTTCTTGCTGCGGCAACCTATACCAATAACTTAATTTACTCTTTGTCCTTCTTTTTAGTGGGGCTTTTTTTAGTGGGAATGATTCAAACCAATAGCAATCTTAAGAAAACTGAATTTGAAAAAGTAAGCTTCGAAATTGCAGAAGAGGGCGGTGTAGTTCAAGGCCGGCTCTGGTTAAAGAATGAATCTGGAGAGAATCACTACAATTTAAATTTTCGTTTTCCAGAAATCTCCAAAGAGCTGGGTTTTGAAGTCGAAAAACTTCCAGCCAAGGGCATCGCAATATGTAATTTTAGTTTTCCTGCCAATTTACCAGGAATTCACAAAATCACAAAACTGCAGCTTAGGACGGTATATCCTTTTGGAATGTTTTATTGCTGGAAGCCCTTTCAAGTAGACTTTAATTACGCAGTTCATCCTAAAGGAGAAGGGGATTTAGCCTTGCCGCAAAATGTGTTAATGGGAGAATCCTATCATCACCAATGGGGTTCTGGTGGCGAAGACTTTAGCGAACATCGATACTACCAAGAAGGGGAGCCGTATCATCATGTTGATTGGAAGGCTTTTGCTCGTAGAGATCGTTTGTTAACAAAAAAATTTGAAGATGGTGATCGTCAAAATATTTTGATCGATATGTTTAAATTGGGCCTAGCCGATAAAGAGGCTCTACGACAAATGGTTCAGTGGGTTGACTCTTGTACCAATGAAAAAATAAGTTACGCCTTAAAATTAAAAAGTGGTGAGTACCTTGAGATGGGTTATGGACCTTATCAAAAACAGCGAGCCTTGTATTTGATTGCCCAGGAGTGGAATCGTGAAGCAAGCTAAGCCTGGACGCCGATTTAATTTATATCTAATTGCCTTGGTAATGTTTAATTTCTTACCGCATTTATCAGAGCAAAGCCCTTTGGTTTTTATATTGGCTTTCTTTTGCCTGATTTGGCGAGTGCTTTATGAATTCCAAAAAGTAAAGCTACCAGGAAAAATTATTAAAACTCTATTGGTGGCTTTTAGTTTGGCGATGATTTACCAAGTCAATGGGTCTTTAGACGGAACGGTTTCAGTGAGTGGAATATTACTCTGTGGGGCTGCTTTAAAAATGCTAGATAATGTAAACTACCGCGATGCAATGGTATTGCTGTTTGTGAATTTCATGCTTTTGATGTCTAGCTTTTTGATTGACCAAAGTTTGCTTTTAACTCTTTTTGGAGCACTGGATTTGATCTTAATCTCCTCCTTGCTGTTTCAATTGCATAAAGCAAAGGATTTGGCCTTTAACTTCTGGTCCATGATTAAACTAGGTGCCAAATTGTGTGCCATGACGATGCCCTTGCTAGTTTTGATGTTTATTGTCTTTCCACGATTTACGGTTGGGGTTTTTAACAACAAATCACAAAACGATGTAGGCTCCGGTTTTAGCGATAGCATTGAGCCGGGGGGTGTGGACCGTTTGGTATTAGACAACACTACGGCATTTCGAGTTTATTTCAAGGGAAAAGCACCAAGAAGTTCAGAAATGTATTGGCGCGGAATTAGTTTTGATACCACCGATGGTTTAAAGTGGTCAGGAAAGCCTAAATATGAACGATACAATCGACAGTTTAATGTGTCGTCAAAGCAGCAAGACTATTCTTATGAAGTGGTTCTGGAACCAAACTATGGAAAATGGTTATTTTTATTAGATCCCAAACGTTCCTTTTCACTGCCTCATTGGCGCTATTATCGAAACATTGAAGAAGGGGATGATGGCAGCTTACGCTTAAAGAATGCCGTGGCGCAAAATGTTCTCTACCGAGGTAGCTCGCACGATATCCCACAAAAAGTACAAATAGACAAAAAGCGTTTTTTACAACTTCCTGAACAGATTTCTCCGAAGGTAGTGGCTTTAGCGAAGGAACTTTCCAAAGAGAAAGAAAACATAAATGTTTTTGTGAACAATGCTAAGGAGTACTTTACGGCCAATTTTGCTTATAGCTTAAATTTACCCAAGAAGTCTTCTAATGACATAGAGAAGTTTTTATTTGAAGAAAGAATTGGTTTTTGTGAGCATTTTGCTGCCAGTTTTGCTTATCTTGCAAGGCTTTCAGGGATACCAAGTCGTGTAGTGGCTGGTTTTCAAGGGGGAAGAAAACACCCTTATGCCGATTATGTGATCGTGAGTAATCGCGACGCTCATGCTTGGGTAGAGCTTTATGATGACGAGCTTGGAGCTTGGCAGAGAATTGATCCCACCTCTTTTGTGGCACCTCTTCGTATAGAATTAGGAGGTCAGCTTTTTCATTCCGTCAATGAATCTGTGGTTAAGGATGTGCGTGATGCAAAGAGTTTTATTGCTTTAGTAAATGGGACAGGATGGCAAAAAAGCCTTGAGAGCATTCGACTTGCAGTGGATGTAATTCAAGAACGTTGGAACTACTTTTTGATCAGTTATGATTATGATCAGCAAAAAGAGCTCCTAAAGAGCTTAGGCCTAAATATTAAAAAACGTTCTCAGTTGGCTTGGCTGGCCTTAGGTTTTTTTATGGCCTTTTTGTTATGGCTAAGGTTCCGCCAAATGAAGTCTTTAAATCAGGGACTTAGCAAAATTCAAAAGCTGGTTCAAAAACAAAATAAAAGTTTAAGTCAGTTAGGCTATCAAAAATCCAGCGCACAAGGTTATTTGGATTTTTACAAGAAGCTTGCCAAAGATCCCGAAATTCGTAAAGAGTCTACCCAGTATTCACGCCTGCTTGCTAATTATCTTTATGCTGGTCATGCTTTTGGGCGAAATGAAGAGAAAGAGCTAAAAAGAATTTTTTCGGCTTTGCTTTTAGCTATAAAAAGTAAGTCTAAGACATCTTCTTAGTTGCAAGTTTTCATGTCTGGACAATTCTTGGAAATAATCTAATATGATAAAAACGAGGTATATCATGAATGTATTATTTCTATGTACAGGAAACTCTTGTCGCTCTCAAATGGCCGAGGCCATTGCAAAAAATAAGCTAGGAGGGAAGTATAGCTTTCATTCTGCAGGCACAAAAACTCACGGCATGAATCCTAGGGCTGTGAAGGTTTTAGAAGAATTAGACATTGATATGTCATCACACTGGTCAAAAACTTTGGAAGAAATTGACGTAAAATTAGATTTCGTAGTTACGGTCTGTTCAGATGCGGACGAAAATTGTCCTTATATGCCAGGTGTTAAAGTTTATCATCAAGCTTTTGATGATCCTCCTAGGCTCTGTAAAGCTCTTAGTGAGGAAGAAGATATTTTGCAGGTTTATCGAAGGGTGCGAGATGAAATTTCTCTTTTCATTGATCGTTTGCCTATTATTATAGAAGAAAATTTAAAATAGAATATTAAGAATGCTTTTGTTTGTGCTTAAAATTGCGTTTTAAGCTTTGTGAGACTTCAAATTCTGCATAAGGAGTCTTTGCCATTTGTGATTTTTCTAAATAGAATATCTAAATTAAAAAAACAAAGAGGTCGAATGAAAATTTTAATTCTAAGTCTGTTGTTTTGCAGTCAAGTTTATGCCGTAGAAAAATTGGTTCTCACAGGATCTAGTACCATCGCTCCTGTATTGTCTGATATTGCTAAGAGTTTCGAAAAGAAAAATTCTAATTTTCGTATTGATGTTCAAACTGGTGGTTCATCTCGTGGAGTAAACGACGCGAGAAAGAAGCTAAATGACATTGGAATGGTTTCTAGAAAATTAAAGGATAGCGAAAAGGACCTAAGTGTTTATACAATTGCCAAAGATGGTATCGCTCTGATCACCCATTCTGAAAATTCCATTTCTAGCTTAACAGAAACACAAGTGAAACAAATTTATCGTGGGAGAATAAAGAATTGGAAAGAAGTAGGTGGTCAAGATGCTGCAATTGTAGTTGTTAATAAGGCAGAGGGTAGATCTACTTTAGAGTTGTTTTTAAAGTTTTTTAAATTAAAAAACTCAGAAATAAATGCTTCTGTTGTGATTGGAGATAATGAACAGGGCATAAAGGCCGTGGCTAGGAATCCAAATGCAATTGCTTATGTAAGCATTGGTACAGCCGAATTTAATCAATCTGTGGGTACACCAATTCGTTTGCTTGATTTCAAGGGTGTGAAGGCGAGTGTAAAAAATGTCGAAAATGGCAGTTATCCAATTTCACGGGAACTAAATTTGGTAACTAAAGATAAGCCAAATTCTACGGCAAAATTATTTATTGATTATGTATTGTCTAAAGATGCTAGTTCAATAATTCGAGAGCATTATTTTGTCCCTGTCCTCAAGAAATAGTAAGGACCAGATTTTTTCTGGACTTCATTTTTTAAATGCATGTTTTAGTTCGCTTTGTGTGGCTTTAATTTTTATTTTTTTATTAAAAGAAAGTTTGAGTTTCTTAAGAATAGTTGAACTAGAACAATTGTTTTCAAGAAGTTGGTTTCCACTAGAAAATCAGTTCAATATGCTTCCGATGTTTATTGGAAGTTTGTTTTTAGGGCTTTTCTCCTTACTCTTAGCAATTCCAATTGCTTTGTTTACAGCTGTTTATCATGTATTTTATTGTCCTTCTTATTTCAAGGCTATATTTCGAGCTCTGATTGAACTATACACAGGAATTCCTTCCGTAATTTTTGGTTTTTGGGGCTTGATGAACTTGGTGCCTCTGGTTGCAAAAATCAAAGCTCCTGGTTTTAGTTTGCTTTCTGGAGTATTGGTTTTGGCTTTAATGATTTTTCCCATCATCAGTTTGAGTCTCATTGAATCCATTGAAAGTAAAAAAGCCAATTGGCAAAAAGTAGCAAGCTCTCTTGCGATCAGTAAGGAGACTTATTTTTGGAAGGTATTGATTCCTAATTTAAAAGCGGATTTCGCTAGTTCCTCCTTGCTAGCATTAGGAAGGGCTATTGGAGAGACTATGGCTGTATTGATGGTTTGTGGAAATATAGTCCAAATTCCTTCCTCCTTATTTGAACCTCTAAGGGCTTTGACAGCGAATATAGCTTTGGAAATGGCATATGCAGAATCCTTACATAGGTCCTCTTTGTTTTTTTCTGGCTTCTTGCTTTTTCTTTTGGTTGGTCTTCTTTTTTTCCTAAGCCATAAGGTGGTAGACTATGCTGATAAAGATTAATTTTAGCAAGATTTTTGCTACAGTTTTTGCGGGATTAGTTTTCCTATCTATGATTAGTATTTTAGGTGATATTTTGGTATCAGCCTTTGAACATTTGAGCTTATCTTTTTTATTAGAAGATGTAGAGAGTGCTGGGCGAAAAGGTGGAGTATTTCCAGTAATTGTTTCCACTTTATTGATTTTAATGGTCTGTATGCTTGTGGTTCTGCCGCTTGGGATTTTAACTAGTATTCATTTGTGCAAGTATCACGAGAAAAAATCCTCGCTGCATTTTCTAATTCGAAAACTTATTGAAGTACTTTCTGGGGTGCCATCCATTGTATTTGGACTGTTTGGGAATAGTTTTTTTAGTGTTATTCTTGATATGGGATTCTCAATTTTATCTGGAGGATTGACCTTGGCTTTAATGGCTTTACCTCTTTTTATTTACACCTTTGAGAGAGGACTAAGCAGTGTTCCTCAAAAGGATTACCTGGTTGGAAAGTCATTGGGTTTAAGTAGTTGGCGAATTTATAAAGAGATCATTTTGCCGCAGGCGACTCCAAGTTTAATTGTTGCCTCTGTTTTAAGTATTGGTAGGGCCCTTGCTGAAACCGCTGCACTGATCTTTACATCCGGTTATGTAGATCGAATGCCTGAGAGTCTGTTTGATTCTGGACGGGCTTTATCGGTGCATATTTATGATCTCGCCATGAATGTTCCTGGCGGGGATCGAAACGCTTATAATTCTGCTTTTGTACTTATGTTTCTAATTTTATCCATTAATGCTTTTTTTCATCTTTTGCATAAATTCTATTTAAGAAAAAGTAAAGCAGTTGAGGAGATCTCGTGAGTTTGGTGTTTGAAGTTAAAAAGTTGGATCTTTTTTATCAAAAAAAATGTGTCTTTTGTAAGTTAGATTTTAAACTCTATTCTAATAAAATTACAGGCATCATCGGACCAAGTGGCTGTGGGAAAAGTAGTTTTTTATCGGTGCTGAACCGACTCTCTGATTTAAATCCAGACATTACTAGAAATGGGCATGTTTTATTTCAAGGCAAAGACATTTTTTCCTCCGATTGTGAATTAAAGGAGTTACGTAAGAAGGTAGCTTTGATATTTCAGGAGCCTAGCCCCTTGCCTTTGAGTATCTATGACAATATAGCTCTAGCTTTGAAGGAGCATGGGTTTTCAGATATTGATTCTAGGGTTAAAAAAGCTCTCTCTGATGTAGGTCTATGGGATGAGTTAGAAGGAGATATAGGGCGCTCCGCTTTGAAGCTTAGTGGGGGGCAAAAACAAAGGCTTTGTATAGCAAGAAGCATTGCACTTGAACCTGAAGTTTTACTCCTTGATGAGCCATGTTCTAGTTTGGATCCTATCTCTACGGAGATCATTGAGTCTTTGCTCTTAAAATTAAAAGAACGTTTCAGTATTTTGATAGTGACTCATAACCTTGCTCAAGCGAAGCGTCTTTGTGATCGCGTCGCTATGTTTTGGTACAATTCAGACTGGCAAGCGGGAGAAAAATTGATTGAAGGAAATGCTGATGAGGTCTTTGCCGAAACAAAAAATCAAATTGTGAATGATTTCTTGGCGGGAGTCCGTGGTTAGTTTTTAGTGCTGTAGATTTTTAAGAGGCAAATTTCAAAAAAAATCTCGTTTGCAAGAAGCGAGATTTTTTTTAGTTAAATTTTAACAACAACTGGATCCTGTGCTGGCGGCGCCACTTGGGGCTTCGCTGTGTAGGCTCTCAAAAGGATTTGATGTTCCACAACCTGGGAAAATTCCGAAATGATTGTCAAAGCTACCTATAAACTCAAAATGATCCTTAAAACGGGTTTGCTCTAGCATTAAATAGGAGTTTCCGCACACTGGGTGTACTTTTCCTTTTTCAAATACATGGCCATCGTCCATCTTAAAGTAGTTTGGAGAATCAGCCATGCTGCCTTTGTATATTACGGCTTGTCCATAGTCTTCACAGTCTTTTTCTAAGCGTGGAATTTTAAATAATCGGTAAGTTACAGAATAAAACTCATAGCCTTCTAGCTTTTCTTGAAGAGCTGGGTTTTCAATTGTAATAGCCTCTGCTTCAACCACTCTCGGGTCTGTAAAGCCAGCTTTGATGCTGAAATCTAAGAAGTCATTCCAGTACAGAGCTCCTCCCAGACACTCGCCATAAATAACAGGGTCAGAGGCAAGTTCATTTGGGATTCTACGGTTAACATATACATCAGAGAAATACATTTCTCCGCCTTCTTTTAGTTTGTTGTAGCAGTCTTTTAGTACCTTTGGTTTGTCGGTGGATAGGTTGATCACGCAATTTGAAATGATTAAATCTAATGAATTATCGGCGATGTCTAATTCATCTAGTGCCTCGATAGAACCTTTTTTAAATTCCACATTTGCTTTTTTAAAACCAAATTTTTCCGTGTGATAGTCAATATGTCGATTTGCTACCTCGAGTTGCTCATCTGTCATATCAACGCCAATGACGTATCCATTTTCACCAACCAAGCTACTCGCTAAATAACAGTCTCTACCGCTTCCTGATCCTAGATCTAAAACTTTAAGTCCTTCCAATTCATTGGGAATGGTTAAGCCACAGCCGTAATACTTACTCATCACTTCGTCATGTACTTGAGAGAGGATTTTTTTAATTTTATCTGGGTATTCTACATTAGTGCAGCAGGCATTGGTTTTTAGGTCTGCTGAGGACTTTAATTCTTTACCATAATACTCTTGTACAGATTCTTTGATGTTTTCCATATTGTTCTCCGTAGTGGCTGATGTGGCCAATAAAACTAGGTTTTAATTGTAGAGAAGCTTTACTTGCAAGGCTAGTAGGGACTTGGTTTTTCGCGTTGAAGTATTTAAAAATAATCAGAAAATGTATAAAATTAAAGCAATCCTTCTAATTCTTTTCTAAAAGAGATGAAAGCTCGTCTCTCAAGAGAGCGGTAATTGGGTACAGTGATGTCAAAGTTTAACCAATAGCTTATGATCTCGTGAACACTTTCTCTGGACATATTTTGAAAAAAACGTAGAGAAATGATTTTCTGATTCAATCGATTGGTCCTAGAAATTGCAGACCTAACTTGTTCTATTGAAAATTTACGGAGGTATTGTTCGAAGGTGTCGGCGTTTAAGTCTTTCGAATAAATTAACAGGTCTATAAAGGCGGAGTCTGCTAAAAACACATCCGAATCAACTTGCCAGACACTCATATAATTTTTGTAGCCGTCTTGGTTGTGTCGAACACTTTCAATGAAGTTAGCAAATGTTCCTAGATCCGTAGTGTATTTTGACTTTGGGTAAGCTTTTTTTGCTGCTTCAAAATATTCTTTAGTGCTTAGTTCTCTCATGTACTTTTGCTCTAGTTTTTTTCTTTCTAGGTCAAAGTTCACAAACTCACGTAATTTGTATTCGTTTAGTTTCATGATTTGACTTCCACCTGAGTAGTTATCAAATCTCAAACGATTGATCCATTTGGCCGCTTTTCTGTAAAAGGCGGAGTAAAAAACCAGAGGATTTTCTTTTGTCTTGTTTCTTAAGCTGACATCCCGAAGACTAAGAACCAAGGAGTTTAGGCTTTCTTGTAAAACCGCTTCCTTATCAAGGCTCTTATAAAAGTAGGCGCTTTGCGTGGCCTTTTTTTGCGCTAAATAATAGTTCACAGCTAAAAATATTTTTTCAATTTGTTTTGGCTCTATGACATCATTTTTTGAAAAATTAAATTTTGAATTTAGTGAGTTTAATTGTTGAGCTTCCTGTGAGCTTATATTGTAGGTTTTAGATTTTTTTAAAATTTTATCGTAAAGACCAATTAAAAAATTAGTATCAGCCAGGGTAGCTACTTTGTAGTTAGTGAATTCTAATTGGTATCTGGCAGCCAACTTTGTCTTAGATACTCCTAAGGAGTCGATAATATGTGCGTCATTCTCGAAATAGGTAAAACGGTTAGGGGAAAACCGACAAGAGTTTGCGTGAGTGATTACACTGAAAAAACAGCCAATGATTAAAAACACCAGTGTAGAGAAAGTAAATTTGTTCACTATTTAAGCCCTTTTGGTTAGGGCTATTATTATTAAAAATAATGACTCTAAATAGAATTAGAAATTCTTGTTTGAGTAAGCTTTTGAAAAAGATTCTCATAAATAAGGCTTTAGTAAATCTCATAAATTGGCTTCTAAAAGATACTTTCATAGTGTTTTAAAGCTTTTTAAGTTTATTGGAGAAGTCTGCACATTTGCCTTTACCAGTGCTTTTTTCTTTAGTTTGTAGGTTTCCTTTTTAAAGCTATGGACAAGCTTAGATTAACATGGTTTTGACAAGAATTTTGCACCGAGACAAATGGCTTTTCAAAGGGAGATCATTTAGCTCACGAGGCTTGTTAATCTTGCATTTGTAGAATTCTGCGAGTAGTCTTCGCTCATATGGAAAAAATCAGAAAATTCAACCTAGCTTTAATTTACTACAGTGTTTTTGTTATCATTTGGGGGGCTTGGGTTCGAATTTCTAAATCAGGAGACGGCTGTGGCGAGCACTGGCCACTTTGTCACGGTGAATGGGTGCCTACGCAAAAACCCATTGCTACTTGGATCGAGTTTTCCCACCGCTTATCTACTGGAATTTACGGAATATTGATTTTGATTTTTGTCGTGATGGCCTTTAAACGCCACAACAGAGCCTTAAAAATTGGCAGTTTATTTGTTTTATTTTTTACGATCACCGAGTCTTTAATTGGCGCGCAATTGGTTTTAAAAGGTCTTGTTGGTAGTGACGCAAGTTTGGCTAGAGCTTATTGGATGGGGATTCATCAGATTAACTCAATGTTGTTAACCGGAAGTTTAGCTCTTTGTTATGACTTTATTCGCTTTCCAGATTTAATTGGCTTTAGAAAATCCCTTCTCAAATTCTCCAAATATTCAGGTCTTTGTTTATTCTTACTTGTAGTGGCTTCCGCTGGATCATTAGCCGCCTTGAGTGGTACTTTGTTTCCTAGCACTGACTTGCTATTGGGTTTCATGAAAGACTTCTCGCAAGATAGTCATGTATTTGTGCGTTTGCGAGCGAGCCATCCTTTTTTAGCTTGTAGCTTTGCTTTAGTTATTTTTTATTCTTTAGGTTTTCAAAAAGAGCGAACCGAGTTGTTTAAAACTCGAAGCAGAAACTTTATGGCACTTACGGCTTTAGCGGTTGCAATTGGCTTTGTAACATTATTGAGCCTTTCGCCAAGTGCTTTAAAAATGCTTCATTTAGCAATGGCTCATTTGTTGTGGATGTATTTTCTGTTATGGGTTAACTCTAGCAAGACACGGGGACAGATCTTTTAGTTTTTCTTGCCCTGGTAAAAGTACTCAGTAAAATATGTCAGGGGAGGAACTATGATTAAGGTTCATTATTTAGAAAATTCACAGGCAATTCGAATTGTTTGGCTTTTAGAGGAGCTAGGCTTAGATTACGAAATTAAGCTTTACAAACGAGACAAAACTACCAAATTAGCTCCAGAAGATTTTAAAAAGTTACATCCCTTTGGAACATCACCCCTTGTAGAAATGGATGGCAAAGTCATTGCTGAAACAAACGCGATTATAGATTATATTTTAGACCGACAAAGCCAACAGCCCTTGCGTCCTGAAAAAAACTCGGAGAGTTACGAAAAATATAATTTTTGGTTTCATGCTTCTCAAGCGAGTTTGATGCCGATGTTATTTACTTCGTTTTTATTTCACAAAGTAACTACTAGTGTTCCTTTCTTTTTAAAACCAATTTTAGAAACGGTAAGTAAAAAAATACATACAATAATTCTCAGTCCAAGAACGGATCGTATTTTATTTTTGTTAAACCAAGATTTAGGGAAAGGGCCTTGGCTTTGTGGCGAGGAATTGTCTGCTGCCGATATTGTCTTGGGCTATAGTTTAAAGGTGGCAGAAGCCAGAGTTGGTTTAAGTAACTTTGCCAATTGCAGAAAATTTATTGAGAATATGGAAAAAAGAGAAGCCTATCAAAGAGCGCTTGAGCGAGTGGGTGGTTTTTCTACCAATTTATAGAGGGAGGGGTTGCTCAAAAATCTGAGCAACTAGTTTCTTCGATAATAATGTGTGAGATGTCTAAATTTTCTAAGATCTTTTTTTGCGGTATCCATGGCTGATCCGTAGAATTACCTTTTTGATTTTTTCTAATATGGGCCATGAACCCCAACTATACTGGGGTAGGGTATATGTCAATGTTGGATTTAAAGGCGCTGAAAACTGTGCTCGCTCAATTTTTGATTTTTAAGGTATTTGTTCTTTAAGTCTTGGAATAGCTCTTTATTTGACTTGTTTTGCATGACTTTATCAAGACGTTCTATGACCTCATCCACATGTTTGTATTTGGGATTTAGGGCAATAAAAACATCATTTTTAGGAAGACAACCTAGTTCTTTAATTCTTTCTAATTTGGTTTGGTAATGAACCACATTTTGATCGCCAACAAAAACATCAATTCTGCCGGAATCGAGTAGTTTAGTAAAACGATTCAAAGAATCTCGGTCAGTGATAATTTCAACGTTTTTTGGTTTCTGAGAAATGTATTTGTCTAAATCTTCACTGTAACCGTAGCTTTGAATCGCGCCTAGGCGAATTTCTTTTACAGATTCCAGGTCTTCATATTTCCAGGCGAAGGTTTTTTTTCCGTAAAAACAAGCGCGATAGCTAAAGCTAGGGCTGTTAGTTAGTTTCATACCTGGGGCTTCTGTATTGGAAACGGTCAACAGACCATCAAAATCTTTTCCTTGTTTTGCCAGAAAAATGGCTCGTGACCAGGGCATGATTTTGTATTCGATATCAAGTTGTGCTTGTTTGAAAATTTGTTGAAGGTATTCAACTGCAAAACCTGGCTTACTTTTGTCGTTGCAAATGTAAGGGCACCATTCTGTTGTAGAGAAATTAAGACTGATTTTGGATGTGCTCTGGTCTGCCATTAATGGCTGCTTCTCATTGAAGCTAATCAAAATTAATGAAAGTGCAATAAATAGAAATCGAAACGCTTTTGACATTCTAGTTTGACCTACCTTATTTGTTAGTGAGGGAAATAGTTTGTCGTTACTTACCAACAGCTTAACGGCATTTTTTAGCTAAGAATTGAATGAAAGAAGCAATTATTACGAAAATTACCAATCTTTAAGAAATCATAACAATTCAAGGGGAGAAGTTCTTCTAATCGTTAAAATTGTTAGCAAAATACTAAGGAAATGAGTTTAAAAGCCTTTTGAGCTTATATCAACCAATGATCTAACAGGGGAATAAGTTCTCAAAGCAATAAACAAACACAAAGACTTTTAAAACAAAAATACCACGAGCTAGTCAGTTAGTTTATAGATAGCTGTTTGTGTCTATTTAAGTTTCAAACAAAGGAAGGTGTTTAATTTAGGAATAAGCTTTTATCACTAATAGCAAAGGACTATGCTTGGTAAATAGAATTTAATCAAAAGGAGAACTCATTGAAAACTTCAATTAAGACATTTTTAGTATTGGGACTTAGCTTGTTTATGATCTCTTGTGCTCATTGCAAGTATGGATCGAGCGAGCAGATTACGAGCACATTGGCTGCCAAAAGTGGTAGTTCTGTAGCAGGAGATATAAAGCTTTATCAAACAAAAAAAGGCATAGTAATGGCAAAGCTTAATATCAGTGGTTTGAAACCAAACTCAAAGCATGGTTTTCACATTCACGAAAATGGTGATTGTTCTTCAGCGGATGGAAAATCAGCTGGTGGACATTTTGCTCCCGAAGGTCATAGTCATGCGGGGCCTGAGGCTGAGAAGCGCCATCTTGGAGATTTGGGTAATGTAAGTGCTGATGAAAACGGACAAGTCAAAGCCGAGATTGAAATTCCTCGTGCAAGTTTAAAAGAGGCTGATAAGTTTTCGATTTTAAACAGAGCCTTTGTTTTGCATGCTGGATCTGATGATTTAAAGTCTCAACCTAGTGGGGCAGCAGGGAAAAGAATCGCTTGTGCTGTAATTAAATAATTAAAAAAAACAATCTCTAGTTTTTTCTAGAGATTGTTTCTCTAATGCATTGATTCTTTTTTCCATTCTACCTCTTTTTATAGCGCTACTTTTTCTTGTAAAATTTCTGAGAAAGTTTTGAAGTCTTTTTCTAAGACTTTATTTTTTTTGCCGACCGGTAAATCGATTAGGTGATTGTCTGAATAAGACTCATTTAGGTATGCATCGATTGCTCTTCTTGATTGTATCTTTGATAAACTCATATATCCTCCTTGATTGTTTATGTATTTATAGTAGTTTTTTTGAAGAAAGAAATATTCGTGCCTTGTTGAAAGTTTTGCGTAAGGATTTACACATAAGCCAAGGCTTAGGTCTGGGTTTTTGACTTTTTCTAAGACCAAAGGGCGGAAAATACACGAATTCATCTTAGTATATTTGTATGGACTTAGGAGTGAAACTATGTGGAAAGTCGTATTCATTATAATGTTATCAAACTTAGCAATGGCCACAACCTCAGACGAAGAAATCATGGATATGTTTCAAGATAGAGATGTATGCACTGACTTTGGTGTTTCTTATGGATTTACAATTTTAGACTCTTCTCGCAAACCAAAAACAAAAAGTCTTTTAAAGCAGGCCAACGAAAAAAATAAAGACGGAGCAGAAAAAGAATGTGTTCGTCTTCCGGAAAAGTACAAAGCTAGTCTTTTAGAAAAAGATGAATGTGAGGCTTATATCTTAATCCATCCTGAAAAGGCGAATGCAGAGCAGTTGAAATATTTAAGTTCAAAACTACATCAAGCACCCTTTAAAATTTCTCCAAAGACGGATTTTCCTAACTTTGATAGTGGTAAGATTCCATTTAGCAATGAGCTAAGTGCCTGGGAAGATTTAGATGAAATGAGAACCGAATACGGCGAAGAACTCACCGACGCGGGAGATGATTCTAAGTTATTGGAAAAAATTGAAAAGGAATACAAAACAAAATATGAAAGCTTAATGCTAAAGAGCTTAAAGCAAATGAAGTTGAGTAAAACCGATTATGAGATTGTACAGTTTCCTTACCAAGGATGTGATTAATTTTATAAGGATCCCTAATTTGCCCAAAATCTATTGTTGGATCTAAAAAAAGAGGCCTGGTTTATCCAGGCTTTTTTTTGTGAAAAATTGAAGTCATAAGTTTCAAGTGTTTCTTGGAACCTACATATTTACAATTAGTACACTCAAAAGTACTGTCAAAAAACTTGTCAGCTATGGTCTTATTTACAGAAAATTACTTCTAATGTTTGAAATCTCATAGATTCTCCAGGAGGACTTTTGCTTTGTAGATTCTATAGTCCATAGCCCTCTATGCTTTATGCTATCTTTATCCTTTCTTTTAAGGAGTTACTATTTTGAAAAAGCTTTTATCTAAGCTCATTTTAATTCTTAGTCTTTTGCTTGTGTTCCAAGGACATAGCAAGGCAGATGAAGACATGGTTGATATTTCTGAAACGCTTGCCATGGAGGAAAAGCCAGAGAAATATTATCTGCCAGAAAGTCTGCGGATCATTTCAAAGTATATGCTACTGGCTTACGATCTTGAGGATAGCGAAAAAATAAAAGCATTTGATTCTGCTCTCAGTAGTTTATCAAAATATTATGCTGGCAAAGCGGAACTTGTAGAAGTGAATTCTCTGGAAGATTATGTACGTCATAGGTATTTAGACAGAGAGTTGTATATGGATCTGCAATCAGAAGTGAGGCATTTAAGCAATGCTAAGGCCTTCTACAAATTTTATTATAAAGCGAGTTCCCCGGCTGTCGCTGAACAAATAGAACAATACCATAAAAATCAATTTGCTTTTGCCAAAGAACAGTTCTCAGACTTTGTTGATAAAAAAACGGGGAATGCTTTTTCTGCCGCAAATCTAGCAGAGAATTATCAGCAACTGATCTTGGAAAGATTTTTGTCCTGGGAAATTTTATCGAAACAATCTGAAATGGAAGCCTTAGGTTATTTACACCAATTTAAACGATCCTTGAGCGCAAAGCAGAAACTTCAGATTGCAAACGGCTTCACAAGTGTTTTTGAGAGAATGGACAAAGAGCTTCGTTCCGTTGGTGAAAAAGTGGCTGCGGATAAAGAGAAGTTTCAAGTGGATATGGTTGAGGTAAAAGGCCTAGGGCGTTTTATTCAACTTTTTTTAGGTGGCGTATTTAAAAACCTTACTCCAATTGGTTCAAAAAATATGATTTCCGGTCTTCTTGATAATCCTGACCAGAGAAATAATTTTCAAAGATTTAGAACGGTTTTATCCTATGGAATCCCTCAGTTTTTAAAGTTTCTGCAAGTGGTTGCTAGAATGGAAGGAATTGATGCAAAAATTAAAGAGGCTTTTGCAAGCTTAGAAAGCGGTGGCAAAGCAGCTCCATTGGCTCTTGTATTAGAGGAGCTAGAAAAAGAAAAGGAAGCATTGGCTAGAAAGAATTTAGAAATTGTTAAAGTAGAAAAGGCTTTTCATGCGGGTTCTATTGCGCAAATGCATACAGTCATTGTTCGCGATCTGAAGACCCAGAAAACTCATGAATGGGCATTGCGAATGGTTAAGCCTGGGATGGAGAATATTATCCCTCGCGGAACGGTGAATATCACTAATACTGCGAAGGAAATCGATCAAGACCCTGAGCTTCGAAGATTAAATTGGCCTTTGATGGAACCAAGCATTGCACCAATGGATAAGGACATTTATCGAGACATGGATTCCAAAGGAGCTTCCGAGCGACAAGTCATGGCAAAGTCTGAATATACCCATGAGTTAAAAATTAAGCTTCCTTCTAATCACAGATTGAATTTGGGGATTGTTAAATTCTTTCCTAAAAATCAATTGGATTTAGAAATTAGATATTATGTGCCAGAAATGTATTACTACTCTGACCCTTCAGAGAATGGCGTAAGAATACAACTTATGGAAAAAGTAAAAGGAAAGAAAATTTCTAAGTTAGGGGAGAGTGCTAATGAAACAGATCAATTGCTTGCGAAAGAAATCACCCGTGGCTTAATTCATCGTTGGATGGAAACGGGTTTTATAAAATCTGGTTTTATCCATGCGGATTTGCATTTAGGAAATTTCATGGTGGATATTATCGAAAGGGTCTCTGGGCAAAGTTCTCATTGGTTCCAATTTCGTAAATCCTCCACTGAGAAAATTGTGGTTGATGTACCAATAATTGATTATGGAATGGGTGGAGTGATCGAAAAAGCTTTTCGAAGTCAGTTTATCTCTTTGGTAGTTGCATCGAAATTTCGAGATGCTACTGCTATGAAAGAGATACTTTGGAATTTAAGCATTGAAAATGAATCACCAATCAGTAAACAAGCCTTTGATAAGAGCTTTGATGAGAAGTATTTAGAAGAAACTAAAATTACAAAACCAGAAGAGCGAATGAAAGCAAAAGACTGGGTGATTTTTTCTATAAACCAAGGCTTGGTTTTACCTGATGAGTTTGTGAGTCTCTCTAGAGGAACTGGGATTTTACTAACACTGGCTGTGAAATACGAAATTTCAAAACGCCTCACAGGATTGATGCGTTCAACAATTAGGAACAACAAAAGTCTGGCTTTTACTGCCATAAAAAATGGTCTCGTTGACTGGAAAATGCTCCGTGCAATCCTATATCGATCCAAGTCTAGTAAGTCTTGTAGTAATAGTGCTGTGAACAAATAGTCTTGGAATATTCTTTAACTGGGGCTTTGCTTGCCCCGGGATTAGTTTGTCGCATAAAAACTTGTAAAACATCTCGTTTGCAGTTTTGGCTTATAAGATAAGCCAGCTTACAGCTTAAGAAGGACAGTTCTTCATTAAAAGAAAAAGCTCAAAATTATTTCGAAAAAATAGATGTAATTAAAAAAAAGAAAATTTGGAGGTGGCGGCCGGATTTGAACCGACGTCCACGGATTTGCAATCCGCTGTATAGCCTCTCTACCACGCCACCTTGTGCAAAGATTCTGATAATCTCTAGGATCTTGTGCCTAAAGTCAAACTTTGCTTTTCAGAAAACTAGCTTTCAAGAAGAATTATCTTAAACTGCTAATTTCCTATTCAGTCGGTGGAGTCATTTGAGTTTTTTGATTTGAAAAAGTGCCACAAGATTAGGCTAAAAAGTGCTTTTTAGGACAAAAGGATACTAAAAGTTTTGGCACTTTCATTGCTCTATACAGGGCCATGGAGCCAAGTTGGGCCTAGCCCAATTTCAATTAGGAGGGGAAATGAAAGCTTTATTATTAGCCACTTTGGGAGTTTTAGTACTTTCGGGGTGTGATAATGTGTTTAACGGAGTCTTAGGTTTAAATAAAACTTTGCAAATCGTAGAACCATTAAATCGTGGTGATCAAAGACAATTAGAGCGTTGCGAAAGAAACAACAGTAACTCAAGTCGGTGCCGACGACTTTACAAAATGCGTGATCGCAACACAAAACGTTTAGAGCCTGGCCAGTATTCGGCAAAACTTACTGCTTCAAACTCAAAAATGAAATTAAAAATTAATAATGATTTCAGTCTGGAAGTGAAAGTCCCTAGTGACATTGATCTACCTAAGCATAATGGCGAAATCAATTTACCAGCCAGTGAGACTGGTTTTAACTACGATATAAATGGTAGTTTAGAAACCCAAATTTCTAATTCAGAACAACAAAATGCAGTAGAAAACTGTTCTTGGACAGAGCCTAGAACTCGTTGTCAGTGGGTTTATGAAAATTACCCTTGTGCTGACGTAGACTTCGCAGTGAATGATAGTCTTGACCAGGCTGCGGAGCTTTCTAAAGATCCTAGAAAAGGAAAAGCAGATCGTCCAGGAAACAACAAAAGACGAGATCCAGGAAAAATTAGAGATCCACGTCCGAGACCGCGCCCACCAAGAACTTGTCGTAGACGAGTGCAGCGTTGTCACACAGAATATGTCACTTTCTATGGTTATAAAGATGTTTCTTACTACCATAAGTACACAGATCGATTTATCGAGTTTGCAATGACTAAAGCATCCAATGACGAAGAGATCGGTGCATTTGCTGGTGAAAATCATGAAACAGAAAAAATCTATACTTACCAATCTTCTTGTCGATAGTAGTATTTGGTAAAAATAAAAGACTCAGTAGTTCTGGGTCTTTTTTAATTTTCTGGGGAATATTATATTCTTTAATTTTGTAGAACCGATATAATCTTAGGTTTTAAAAAATATATTCTATAAAAGAGTTAATCGTTTGTTGGTCAAAACTTTTCCAGTGCCTGTTGAATATCAGCAAACAATAGCTCTGGAGATTCAAGACCAATACTAAGGCGAAAACTACCTTCGATGATTTCTGATTTTTTAAGTTCATCCTCTGACATGCCATGACCATAAAATAATTTAGCAGGAGCGATCAAAGATTCATTGCATCCTAGGCTGGGACTCATTCGAATCAGTTTTAAGGCGCCAATAAAACTATAAAGTTGCTCTTCATTGGCAAGGCCAGCGAAGATGGTGGTGGACTGTATTTGATAACGATCAGACAAATCCTTTTGAGAAAAGTCTTTAAGGCTCGGATGCTTTAGCCTAACAAAACATTTTTCTTCCTCTAACTTTTTTGCCAGTAGCTTTGTGTTTTCAAGGTATTGGAGATGTCGAATTAAATAGGTTTCAAGGCTTCTTGCAGTTTGCCTACTAACATAAGGGTCTAAATAAATGCCACGAGACTTGGCCGATTGGTCCATTTTATCAAATAGATTCGATCGAGAAGTGCAGATGCAACCACCCATAATATCACTATGCCCAGAGGCAAATTTACTTAAGCTATGGATGACAACATCAATGCCTTCCTCGGGGGCCTTTAAAAAAGCATCATAAGTGGCGTCCACAACAGAAATACAATTGTGAGTTTCGCAAAGGTCTACAATAAAATCTCTATCACAAATTTTTAATTGAGGGTTGGTTTGTTGCTCGAAAATACAGATTTTAGGTTTTTGTTTTTCAAAAACTTCCCTAATGGAATCTTTGTCGTCAAGGTGACAAAGGATCGCATTAACTCCTTTTTTGCTAAGTTCATTTTGGATGAATGCTTTGGTTGGTGAGTAAGACTCAAAAAAACACAATATAGAATCGCCTGGAGCACTTAAGCTATCCAAACAGTGGGTGATAGAGGCAAGGCCTGACGGCAGTAAGAGCGCCTTGTCTCTTTCACAAAAAGCTGCCAGTAATTTTTTAAGGTAGGCAGAGTTTGGGTTTTCAAACCGGGAATATAAAAAACCTTCCCTTTGAGATTGAAAAAGTTTTTCCACTTCATGAGGGTTTTTGAAACTATATTTGATACTGTCAAAGAGTGGTGCCACCACCGGTGGATTGTCTGTTTCTGGAAAAGGAAACTGGATAGTTTCTTTGATTCGATAAAAACCTTGCTCTAAATCTTTTCTTTGCATCACTTCCCTCTAAAAGCCCAGAGGCCTTGGTCTAGATTTACACTCTAAAAAACATCTCCGTGGCTCTCAAGTACAAAAAGCCTGGACCACTACATCTAGTGTTTTCTTTAAAAATGCTTATATAGATATAGTAGAAAATGCATCAGGCAAAATGCGTAAGTGTTTAAAAACAGGGCGAATTTTCATTCCACACTTAGATCCAGTTTTGTGTTTTCTGCTCTAAGGTACCGTAGGAAAATTCCGAAGAATTGATCAGACTAATAAGTGAAGTAGAGAGCTTTACAACTTTTAGGAGTTTAACCAATGAAAGATACAAAGAGAAGTCCTATGCTAAGTAATTTATATCCAGAAAGAACTGATAGTGCTCTAGAGTGGATTGCTGGAATTCTAGGGGAGAAAGACTCTGAGATTTTTCAAGAAATTCACTCTTATTTTCAAAACCACCTGGCATTTGCAAAAGGGGAGTTTGCTTTTATCGAAACTTATTACGCAAAATCTCTTCGTCTAATTGATAGCTTGAAAAATCATCCAGAAAAAGTGGATCTTCTCAATCAAGTTTTTGACGAAGATATGTTGGAAATTTCAGAGCTAGTAAAGGCTAAGAAGCACGATCAAATTAAAACGAGAATTTTTCAGATGTTTAAGGATCTAAAAGAAAATATTGAAGTAAAATCAGTGAGTTAAGTGTTTTCACTTTATCGCGTCACTGTCTCGGAATTTCCTAAACTTGAGTCCTCAATGTTCCGATATGATACTTGATGCAAAAACAGTCTCAGAAAACTACAATTTTAAGCCTGCTTGCCATGTTCGCGGCAATTGCATTTTCTTATACAAATTGTAGTGGCCAAAATGGCATACAAGCAAATTCTAGTTTCTCATCAGATGCCGATTCTATAGTGAATGCTTTTAAAAATAAGGAGCAGGTGAGTTTAATCATTACCTACGGAAGTAAGCAAATAACTAGCTCGAATCAGCAAAAATTAAATAGCAGCCGATTCAAGCTGTTAGAGATTATTCGAAATGGAAAACAAACTTACCAAAAACTTTCAGGAAAAACGATCTCTAGTAAAATTAGGGAGCTAAAAAAGTATCCCGTTTTGGAAACGAAATTAGATCAAAACACTTTTGAGGAATTAAAGAAATCAGGCTTAGCCATAGCAATGATGTTAAATAGAGAGTTGCGTCCAAACACTTACTCCATTGCAGAGAAGATTGGTGCCATTGAAAGTCATAACTATGGTTTTACAGGTAGTGATGTAACGGTGGCAGTGGTGGACTCTGGGGTTGATCCCGATCACTTTCTATTTAAAAACTCAGCGAATCAGACAAGGGTCTTACAAGGATCTTGTATTGTGAGTTTGGATCTAGGAGGATGCAATGGCAAAGAAGAAGAGCTAGAGAGTGGTAGCAGCTACCGTCCTGTCGAAGCCGATTTTTCAGGATTATCTGATTCGGAGATAGATGCTTTAAAGTCTAGTCTTTATCATGGGACCCACGTGGCGGGGATCATTGCTGCGAAAACTACAGAAAGCATTTCTGGAATTGCACCGGAGGCAAATATATTTCCAATTCGAATTACAGGAGACGAAGGTGGTTCCGACGTTTACAGTATGTTATCAGCCTTTGAGCATATCACCGATGTTTCGCAAAGACTAAATATCAAGGTCGTTAATGTTTCCATGGGAATTGCCACTTATGCAGCTTATAGCAGGAGAGAATGTGATTCTGACTGGCGTTATGAAGGCTTAAGTAGAATGGGCCCATTTACTATGCTGGTTAAAGATCTAAAAGATCTGGGAGTAAGTGTTGTTGCCGCTGCTGGAAATGATTATTTAGACCATCAAATTACATTTCCAGCCTGTGTCAGTGGCGTGGTAGCTGTTGGCGCCTATGGCTATAAGGATAGTTCTATTCAGGTGGCTGAATTTAGTAATCATGCTAACTGGATTGATATCATGGCTCCAGGTGTTGATGTTTTATCTGGATTTCCGAATAACCAAAGCGGTTATATGAGTGGTACTTCCCAAGCGACTCCCTATGTTGCTGGTGCCATTGCTGTTTTAAATTCAGCTTATCCCTCCTTTACTCCAGAAGAATACCTAGGAGCTTTAAAGCGGGGAGCGAGTTATGGCTTAGACAGTAGAATCAAATATCCACTTCCTTTTTTGAAACTTAATTCTGCGCTTGCAGCAATCTCTGAGAATAAAATTCTTTATACGATGGATGACTTTGATTATCAGGACACTAGCCTGCAGGGAGATAATAATGTTGTTCCTAGTGATGAGGCAGATAACTTCGAGGAATCAGATCCAGAGGGATATGATTTTACCCAATACGCTTCCTCTTATCTAAAGTTTTCAAGTTTTAGCAATAGTGGAGTAGATTTTCAGTACGCACCAGATAGCTTTAATCATGGAGCGATATATTCTCGTTCTGTGGTACGGCTGTCTTCCAATGCAGAATCTAAAATCATTTTTAAAGCTAGAAAGCCTGGTTACTACCAAGTGTTTTTCTATTTACCAAAACTAGGAGAGCTAACTGGAGACTTACCAATTGGTAGTTATAGCAATGGCTCGGGATCGGCAGAGCTTCCATTTTACAATGTCGACATCTATCATTCGCGATCGGAACAATTTTATCATGATGGTGTGGAAACTGAAATAAGCCTACGAAGTGCTGCCAATAAAGACTGGTACATTGATCATATCGATCTTGTCGGTCAAGGAAATGTATCGAATGATCCAGATAAAATTCAATTGTCTGAAAGCGATCAAAACCTTCGCGTGGAGTACGCCAGTAGTGGGCAGTACACTCTTTTAGATATTCCTAAATTGGATCGTAGCCAAGCGGGAACCTATACTTGGTACAAGGATGATTCTTTGTATAAAGTAACGGATCGACCATATTTAGAACTGGATTCGAGCAAGGATTTGGCGGGGAATTATTCGGTTGAGATTAAATTGGATGGCTGGAGTTCTAGTTTTATGACAGAAGAAATAAATGTCCTAAACTTTGATTCAGCAAAGCAATCTTCCATTAGTTTTGAGACGCAAGCCATTGCTGGAAAAACCTATCGATATCTAAAAGTCTATTACAAAAATAGCTTAGTTCGTCAGATAGAAATTAACAAAGAGGTGGAGTATCAAAGTCTTGTAATTAATATTCCAAACATTGATTCTGCCGATATTCAATTTGAGGTGAGTGAATGAAGAATGTCTTTTTAAAACTTCTTTTTTTAGTTTTACTTTCTTCTTGTGGAAAAGGACTTTCTGCCTTAGGCAGTGGTGGCTTGAACCAGTCCTCTGTCACTGACACGCCGTCAAAAGAGCTGTTTAAAATTAAAAATATTCGCGTAAATGGGGCGACCCAAAGAAGTGAATTTAGTATTTATCAACTCAATACACCCCAAAGTTTATAGCTCAACATAGACCAATGTTCGGTCTAGTTCCCGCAAGACAGAAGTCTTTTTAGACCATCAGCCTAACAAGCTTTCCTGAGTAAATCCCGATAAATAAGAGTGAAACCGAGACGGGGAAAGCATGATTGCTAGTATTACTGGTCAGATGGATCGATGGGGATCAAAACTGACAGGAACCATTCAAAACTTTTTAGAAACCATATTAATGGGTTATCTATGCATTCGTGCGGCTTATAATGACCGTTCCCAGGGAATTCGCACAATTTTTTCCGTTGTATCCGCTCAAGTTTACTTCACAGGATGGCAGGCTTTACCCATTATTTCTACTCTCGCGATTGGTTCAGGTGCTGCGGTAATCTTACAAAGTAGCTCACAGATTAATCTACTCGGAGGAGTGGAGAGCATCGGGGCTTTTATGATGGTAATTGTGGTTCGTGAATTAGCTCCACTTTTGACGGCTTTAATTGTTGTGGCTCGTAGTGGCACGGCAGTGGCTTCTGAAATTGGTTCCATGCGTGTTCAAAGAGAAGTGGACGCACTAGAAAATATGGGAATCAATCCACTGAGCTATATTGTTTTTCCTCGATTGATGGGGGGAGTAATCTCTGTTTTGTGCTTGGCATTTTACTACATCATGATTGCAATTTTTGGTGGCTATGTAATTACAATCTTTCAACATCAAATGGATTTTTATTACTATTTGACTCTAGTGATTGACGCCGTTTCCCCAGAAGATTTCTTTTTGTTTTTTACGAAAAATATTTTTAGCGGGGCGATTATATTTTTAGTGTGTTGTCGTCAAGGGATGAGTGTTGTTTGCAGTTCCCATGAAGTTCCGCAGGTAACGACCAAAGCGGTTTTTATGAGTATCAAATACATAGTTGGTTTTCACATTTGTGTGACGGCTCTATTTTATTTAAATCGTTTGATAAAATTGGGGGTTATATGAAACTTCCACTTTTAAAATACAAAGAGTCGCGTGTACCGATTGAAAGCATTGAGTTAAAAGACTTCAATCTTACTTCCTTAAACAATGAGCTGGTTTTAAAAGAAGTTTCACAAGAGTTTGAAGCAGGTAAAGCATATAGAATTCAAGGGGCTTTGGGGGATTGTTCTGAATTATTAAAGGCATTGGCTTTTATACACAATCAGGTTGAAGGTGAGATTTTGGTGAACTCCCAGAATGCTTTGGATTTTTCCTTTGAAGAGTTTCACCCGCTAAGAATGAACATCTCCTACACCTTTGATTACGGTGGATTGCTAAACAACCGTAGTCTTAAAGAAAACATCGCATTGCCTCTTCAATATCATGACGAACTTGAGATGTCTGAAATTGATGAGGTGGTAGAAAGTTATTTGAGCTTATTTAAAATTTTAGAGTTTAAAGACCTAAGACCGGCTATGACACCAGGTTTTGTCAGAAAATTAGGCTGCATCATTCGTAGTTTAATCATTCAGCCTGAAGTTTTAATTATGGATGGGCCAACGGCCTCCTTAGATAAAGAAAGGTCGGAAATTCTTGTGAACTATGTTTCTGAAAAGTTTCATGATGGAAGCATAAAGATGATATTTTTTAGCACCAGTTATGAAGGAAGCTTTCAAACTTGGGAGGCTGAAAGTTTTGAGATTTCCTCTGGAAAACTTCTTCGATTGTCGAGCCAGGAGTTAGCTGTATGAAGGTGAAGTTTAACAAATTTGAACGAGTGGCTGGTTTGTTTGTTGGGATTGCATTTCTCGGTGGAATATTGAGTCTTGGAGCAATTGCCATCAAGCAAAGTTGGTTTGAAAGAAAGATAAAATATTATACCGAAATTGAAAAAGCGGAAGGGATATTTCCAGGTACAAAAGTAAAAATGGCTGGTTTAAAAGCGGGGCGAGTGGAAGAGGTTATATTGCTCGAAGATAAAGTCTTAGTGAAACTAAGTGTCTTAAATAGCTTTAGCTCTCGAATTAAAACCGATTCCATGATTGTTATGAGTCGTCCATTTATTATTGGTGAAAAAATCATAGACATTAGTGCTGGTTCTAAAGATGCTGAGATCTTAAAACCTAACAGCAAAATACCCACTAATTTTAGTTTTGACCTAACGGATCTTTTGGACCCAAGAGTTTTACAACCTCACTTTGAGTCCTTCACGCGATTTGCGGAAAACTTAAAGTACTTAGCGGATGCTTTTTCAGAAAAAGAACGCTCCATGGGTTTAGTTCAAATGTTTGATGATTTAAGGCCTTTGTTAAAAAATGCTAATGTTGCTGCAATTGAGGTACAAAAAATTAGCGAGCAATTGCTAATCAACGACAACCTTGGAACGGTAATGAGTAATGTGGCTTTGACCACTACCGAGTTTAACAAAGAGATTGATAACTTAATGCAAATGTCTCGTGAGTTACCACAAATCACCGAAAACTCCGCGGAAGTAATGAAAAACTTGGCCACTTTGACCAAGCATATGAATAAACTTATTCCAACAATAACAGAGGTGGCTCCAGAGTTGCCTAAGGCCAGTCGTAGAGCCATTGAAGCAATGGATGAGGCTGTTATTGTTTTAAAAGCCTTTCAAAAATCTTTTGTTTTAAAGTCAGCTGTTGCTGATGTAAGGAAAGAGGAAGAAGAGAGAAGGAAGAAACAAAATAAAGAAAATGCATTAGACGAGTCGAGCGAACGATATCCTGCCAATTTTAAGAGTGGGGAAATAAACGAGTATGGTGACTAAATGGGTGAATCAAAATTAAAGCTAAAACAACAGTTGTTTGATCCAGTAATGGCCGCGCAAAGCTTCTTTCAGGTAAGTGATGAAGTTTTAAAAACGGACAAACAGGATGTGATGAGTCGCTGGTATGGTGGTTTTGAAGGCGTTGATTTTTTCACTTGGTCTGATCAAAAAGGAAACTTTATAAAACTACAATTAAACTTTTGTGGGCAAATTTTTGAATGGAATATTGTACATGGCATTCGTACTGGCTTCGTGGCAATGGATGAGGAGCCAGCGCATTTTCATAAAACCGAAAGCATTCAATATGACGAAACCGCTCAATCCCCATTTATTGACACAGCAGTGATATTTATTAAAAACATGAATTGTCTCAGTCCTGAAGAAAAGCAGGAAATGTTAAAAAACATTAAGGGCAACACCAATATCGACAATATGTCTGGAGAAGGCTTCTGGGAGAAGTTTGGCTATCCAGAGGTGAAGTATAGCGAGAGCAAATCCTTAATGGGTTTTAAGATTTTATGGCACAATGTGAAGAGCTTTTTCAAAAAGCATTTCTCAAAGTAGAATAAGCTCGATTGAAAGTGCAAGTTTTTGCGATGGATTAGAAATTCCCCAAGCTTTTTCGATTAGAATATTTTTGGTTTTGATCAATCAAATAGACTGAATTGCAATCAGTAGCTTGTTTGCTTTTTAAGCTTTGATTACAAATAAAGCATTCAGTCCTTTAAACTTTCCCAAATCAAAGAATTCTCCTGTACTTAAAAGCTTAGCTTTTTTATCATTAGCCGGTGGTATTTCATTTTTTAAAACACTATCTTTTTTCTAAACGTTCTGGTGCTATTGTTCGAAGCATTTCTCGTGTTTCTATTTTTGGAATTGGAATCAGCGTTGCGGCGATGATCATCGTTTTGAGCGTTATGAATGGATTAAATGAATCCATTCATAAGCGCCTTTTGTCCATCGACCCACATTTAAGTGTAAAATTAAAGTCTGTTGATGAGGCCGGAGTTTTACGAGAAAGATTAAAAAAAATAGATCCTGTGTTTTCCCAATCTGAAATGTTTCAAATTACCGAAGAGGATGTAATTTTTCGAACCATTGATGCCTTGTTTTCCGGAGCCATTGCTCGAGGAATTAGTTCAGATAATTTCGAGAATGTGAAAAAGAAAATTTTTGTTTCTGGGGATGATTCCTACGAGAGCATGCAACTTGGTGAAAATGAAATTGCAATAGGTGAAGACCTAGCCAGGTCGCTGGCTATATTTGAAGGGGATGAATTAACCATCATTCAGCCTGAGTCATTGTTGTTACCAGCCGATGAAATTCCGCAGTATTTGCGACTTAAGGTTAAGTTTATTTTTCGAAGTAATGTTGGCGATCTTGATGCAAAATATATGCTCTATATTCGCGGGAAAAGCTTTAGAGAGTTTCAAGAGAGCTATAGTAGAAAAGTAGCTCTACAAATTTATTTGCCAGATAAAGACCAAATGCCTTTGGCTGAAGAGCTTCTGAAAAAAGAAAATCTTAGTTACCGAACTTGGAAAGAGAAAAATTCAAGCTACCTCTATGCCTTAAAGTTAGAAAAAATTGCGATGGGAAGTTTTTTGGGACTAACCATATTGATCGCTAGCTTCACAATCATGATGGTGATGAGTTTATTAATTAGCCAAAAGAAACAAGACATCGCATTATTAAAAACCTTAGGGATGACCAATAAAGAAACCAAAGAGCTTTTTACCAAATTTGGTTTTCAGCTAGGTGCCTTCGGGGTTATCGGCGGTTTGCTAATTGGTTTAATTTTATGCTATTTGATTGGCAGGTTTGAATTGATTCAACTGCCATCAGAGGTCTACTACGATCACTTCTTGCCAGTTAAAATTGATTATGTTTTAAGTGCAGGTATAGCCCTTGTGGCATTGGTAATTTGTTACATAGGAGCTGTGATTCCTGCCCGGGCTGGAGCGAAGCAAAGTATGGCGCAGATTCTGCGACCAGGAGGAAATGAATGAAGAATTTTGTTTTTGGAAAGAGTGAGTGGGGGCAGGCGATTTTAGGCTGCCGTTTTGGAAAGTCCTCTGGAAAGAAAGTTTTGTTACTAGGAGGTGTTCATGGTGACGAAATCGAAGGAATTGCTGTTGCCAATGCTCTTATTAGCCAATACATAGAAAAGGATGATCTAGATTTAGAGCTAAGCATTGTGCCTAGCTTTAATCCTGATGGCACTTTGTGTGGAAATCGAAAAAATGCCAATGGCGTTGATTTAAACCGAAACCTTCCGAGTAAGGACTGGACCAGTGATGTCGCAAATGAAAGATACTATCCAGGAACAGCGGCGGGGAGCGAAAGTGAAAATCAAGCGCTTATGAATTACTTAGACGAGAATGATGTTGATTTTATTATTAGCTTACATTCTTTTAGTCGATTTTTATTAAACGTGAATGGGGATTGTGAGCCAATAGCCAGCGTATTGCATCAACATACTGGCTATCCAATCGATGAGAGTATGGGTTACCCAACTCCAGGTTGCCTCGGTACTTTTACAGGTCTTGAGCAAGGCATTCCAACCATTACTTATGAGCTGGAAAGAGGCAAAGATCCTAAGGAATTGATTCCAGTTCATTGTAAAGCCATTCATGAAGCATTAAAAGTTTATAGCGAAACAAATTAGAGAGGAAAAATATGAAAGATTTAATCAATCAGGCATTCGCCGGTGAATTAGAAGCAAAAGCTCCAGAGGTAGTTGAAGCTGTTGAAAATACCATTTCTCAATTGGACATGGGTGAGCTTCGAGTTTGCGAAAAAATTAACGGCTCATGGGTTGTTCATGATTGGGTGAAGAAAGCCATTTTGTTGTACTTCCGTCAAAAGGAAATGAAGATTTTTGAAAGTGGTGACATCAATTTTTGGGATAAAATTCCCTTAAAAAAATGGACAGGACAAGAGGGAGTGAGAGTTGTTCCTCATGCCTTAGCTAGACGCGGGTCTTTTTTAGAATCCGGTACAATCATGATGCCTAGTTATGTGAACATTGGGGCTTATGTTGGATCAGGCACTATGGTGGATACATGGGCCACTGTTGGTAGTTGTGCGCAAATTGGTAAAAACGTTCACCTATCTGGCGGAGTAGGGATTGGTGGTGTTTTAGAGCCTGTGCAAGCGAGTCCAGTGATCATCGAAGACAATGTTTTTGTTGGTAGTCGATGCATCGTTGTTGAAGGCGCAGTGATTGAGGAAGGTGCTGTTCTTGGAGCAGGGGTTACTATTACAGCCTCAACACACATTATTGATGCGACGAAAGAAGACACGGTTTATAAAGGCGTTGTACCGAAAAACTCAGTAGTGATTCCAGGAATGCGTGAAAAAAGTTTTGCGGCTGGAAAGTTTGGGGTGCCTTGTGCCCTGATCATTGGTAGCAGAAGTGATTCTACCGATAAGAAAACTTCTTTGACAGATGCCTTACGTGACTTTAACGTTCCGGTATAAGCTCAAAACTCGTTAATATAAATTTTGCTTATTTTGTAAGTTACGAAAGCCTTCACCTTAGTGTAGGCTTTTTTGTTTAATGGTTAGTATTAGTTTGTTTAATTGCCTTTTGCAGAAAGTTTAAGAAATTATAAAGCTTTTAGACAGCTATTCTTTCGTTAGTCAGTCTTATTCTGAAACATGTCTATTTTTGAGATCAGCTCAAATCTATTGAAAAAAGCAGGAACGCTTTTTGAATCTATAAAGGCTGCAAGTTATGAGAAAGTTTCAGATGTTTATTAAAATTTTTCTTATTTATTTTGTTTTGGCCTTTGCGATGATTTCTGCGCAAGAAAGCCCAAAGCAATATAGTGAGCTCCATCTAGTCAATGTTGGAGCGAAAAACTTTTATTTGCAGATCTTTGAAATTCCATTCAATGGCGCAGCGGTTCCAATTCCTTTGGATGAAAAGGAGCAAAAAGACATTAGGACTGCTTTCGAAGCTTTAGTGATTCGCTATAAAAAAAGTAACACCATCGTCGACCCAACCGGTAGCTCTGTAATGCAACGAATGCTATGGCCCAACACTCGAACCTTTGTGTTGTGGGATCACCCGAGTTCTCGAAAAATTGAGAATGTTTCTGGAATGCTTCGTTTTTATTTTAGTGGCGAGAAGAGTTATCTTCCTTTAGAAAAGTCTTTGGTTGAGAATCTTCCTGTGTCATTACCCAAAGAGCAATTGGACTTTATTCGTTCGGAGAAAAGCTTTGAAGTTGGTAATTTCTTTGTAAAAGACAACCGTGTTTCTAAGGCACTTTTGTCTGCGGTATACTTTAATATGAAAAAAGACCCTAAGTTTATTGGTTCCACTATGATGGCGGAGACAAAGATCGCTCAGTTAGGTGATCATAAAAAATTCTCTGAGTTTTTAGCCAGTAAAAAGGGAAGTCCTCACGAGTATTTGTACCATAAGTTTTTTGGCTTAGAGCGAGAAATGTCTTATGAAGATGTTCGTTTTTCAGGAAACTACTCCTCCTGGATGCTTGGTTCAGCAGAGCGTGCTATGGAGCTTTTTGAAGTGAATTTTGGACTGCAGAAGCTGCCGGCTGTAAACTATAGTACCCAATTGTGTAAAAACTCTGCCACTGCCTCTAAGTAGCTGTATAGAATTTCGACAACAGTCACTCTTATGTATCAAGTCATGACCGGTAATATTTTATTTGAGAACTAATTTAAGAAAAATTGGCCGTTTCATTAAGAGAACGGCTCGACTTTCCGATAGAATTATTGATGTTTTTCTTAGGGGGAAAAATTGAAAACAGTTTTTGCAGTGATCGCGACCTTCCTTTTGTTGGTATCTTATCAAAATTGTGCCAGCGAAATCGATATCAATGAACTAAAGCAAAGTTTGGCTGCTAACGGAGCCAATGATTCCAGTTCTGTTGGAGATGGAACTGACTCCGGAGATTCAGACTCAGGCAATGATGATGGTAGTGGAGATGACTCTGGTGACAACGGCACTCCTGATTATTCAGGCTTTCAGTTAATCCTGCCGCAGACTTCACCGACAGAGGGTGATGCTAATGTGGAAGTTGCTGTTAGTCCTTACAATGCAAACTATGGAGTGAAATTCTTCTTAGATGGTTGTAACTACAATTCTGCTCAGGAGATTAGTCCTAGTATTGTAAATGGTGTCTATAAAATCAATGTCTCTTGTGATGAACCAGCCGTCATTGGCGTAACAGCGCATTTGGTAAATGCAAGCGGGGAAAGGCTTTATACGATTGCCCAAAGTGCTAGTTTAAATTTTTTAGCGATCAACGTTCAGGAAATTAATGGAGGAGTTTCTTTCCAATCAGCGAATTATTCTGGAAATGTTGATTCCGAAATTCTTCTAAAAGTAAATGTTAACTCACAATTATATAATGATGATGATTATAGTTTGGTTTTAGATAATATTTCTGGCTGTAGTCTTATTTCTCAAACAGGAGCACAGAGCCTTGCTACATTTAGAATCTCTTGTTCTTCTGTTTTTAGCGCTAAAGACATACGTGTAAACGCTAGCTCTAGACGTTTTAGTGCGAGTGCTTCTGCAAAGCTAGCGAGTACAAAAATCACATTGAACAATTTTGAAATCATAGCGGACAAATCCTATTACACCATTGGTTCAAGCGCTACGGTTCTAGGGATCACTGGCCATGAAAACCATGCAAGTAAAATTGGAAACGGTGACGTGATGTGGTCTCTCAATGGCAATAGTTCTGATTGTGAGCCTGAGCAACAAAAGCATAGCTTAGGCGCTTGTAGTCTAGCGGTTAGTAACACCACAGCTGGCTTAAGTTGTAGTACTAGAGATCGATCTACAATTTATGTGTGTGCAAAAGTGAACAATTCAAAAGTTTACGGTAGTGCGACCAAAACCTTTGCGGTTAAAAAGAAAGTGGTTTCTGTGAGCATTGGGATTCAGAGTTCTGCAAATTATTACTTAAATACCAACTACTCCATTTCGGTTAGTGTTTCAGGGCTCCCGAGTGGTGTGTCTTCAAGCTCATTACAATTTGGCTATACTTTGTGTAATAGCTCTAGTCGTATGGGAAGTTTACCCTCAAACTACGACAGCGGCTTGCATGCAAAATCAGCAAAATGTACTAGCACAGGAAAAAAATATTTCCATGTCCATGTAAAAGGGGATGATGTAGAAGGGGAAGCGGAAATCAGTAAAACTTTTGAAGAATACCCATATGTTTGGGAAATTGTTCAAACTAAATTAGGAAGCACTTCCGCTTTAAATGCTTGTAAGGAGTCGAGTAAGCCTAAATGTGAAGGCGAAGGAGACGAAGAAAACCCTAGTTATAGCTGTTGTACCGGTATGGTGGTAACGGTATGTGATAATAACCAAATAAAGAAGCTTGGTAATGGTAGTCTAACTACAAGTGTGGTGGACTGTAATGGTAGGTCAATTATAATGTGTGTAAATAACAGAAGTGACTTAATTTCTGCCGCTTATCGCTATTCCTGTGAAAAGCAGCAGATTAATTAGTGATTGATACTTGCTAGTCTCTTACACAAAAAAAGTCGATGTTTTGCATCGACTTTTTTTGTATTTAAATTGCGATCACTTCGTCGATTTCAGGAAGCGCCTGTTTTAATCGGGTTTCAATGCCTTGTTTAAGTGTGATACTAGAACTAGGACAGCCAGCGCAAGCGCCTTGCATATGAATTGCCACTACGCCGTCTTTGTAGCTATGAAATATAATATCTCCACCGTCCAAAGCGACTTGCGGGCGAATTTCTGTTTGGATGATTTTTTTAATCAACTTTACCTGTTCAGAATCATTTTCATCATCTACTTCACCCAATTGCTCGGTGATTAATACGGGTTCGTCTTTTTCAATGTGTTCTTTGATCAAACCACAAAGAGGATCTTTTAAAATTTCCCACTCCACCCAATCTTGCTTGGTTAAGCTGACAAAATCTGTTCCTAAATAAACGGACTCAGTCCATGGGAAACCAAAAAGTTTACTAGCTAATGGTGATGGTCCTGCTTCTGAGGCTTCCGCAAAGTTTCTCGCTTCAGGAGATATCTCCTTGTTTACCAAAAACTTGTAGGTATTAGGGTTAGGGGTTTCTTCCGCAGTAATTTCAATGTTTTGCATTTTATTTCCTTTGCATTCGATAAGTCAGATTTAACAAATCATGGCTTTTTCAGCAATATATCCGCTTTTTTTTAACTTATTTATAGCACATGCTTTTGCCGCAATGCTAGAAATAGAGAAAAAATAAGCAAAATCACTGCTAGAAATTAAGTAAACTTGAATTCTCCATTAAATAGAAATACTGTTTCGGGGCATTTAACAGCAAAAGGACCCCAAAATTTCTATCAAATTCATAGGATAGGGCTCAATTCAAACGGGAGTAAAATATGACACCAAGAGTGAAGGAAATCTTAAGTTGGTACGGATCTGAAAACCCAGGAGTGCTTGCAAACATGGCAAGAATCATGAATCATGGTCGTCTTGCAGGAACGGGTAAAATGGTTATCCTACCAGTGGATCAAGGTTTTGAGCACGGTCCAGCGAGAAGTTTTGCTAAAAACCCAGCCGGTTATGATCCAAGATATCACTTCCAATTAGCGATTGAATCTGGTTGTAGCGCATACGCTGCTCCTCTTGGTTTCTTAGAAGCTGGTGCTAGAGAATTTGCTGGCGACATTCCTTTGATTTTAAAAGTAAATAATTCTGAAACTCTTTTTGATGTTAAAGCACCAATTAGTGCAGTGACTTCTGGTATCGACAATGCCCTTCGTTTAGGTTGTGCAGGAATCGGTTTTACCATTTACCCAGGAAGTTCTGCGCGTAAAGAAATGTATGAAGAACTTGCTGTGTTAACTGAAGAAGCTAAAAAAGCTGGTCTTGCTGTAATCGTATGGTCATACGCTCGTGGAGAAGACCTAAGTAAAGAGGGTGAAACTGGGATTGATGTGATTGCCTATGCTGCGCAAATCGCAGCTCAGCTTGGTGCAAACATCATTAAAGTTAAACCACCAACAGCTCATATTGAGCAAGCAGCAGCTAAAAAAGTTTTTGAAGAGTTTAATATTCCTGTAGAGACAATGGAAGACCGCATTCGTCACGTAATTCAGAGTTCATTTGACGGTCGTCGCATCGTGATTTTTTCAGGTGGAGCCGCTAAAGGAACGGATGACTTACTAGAAGAGGTTGGGCAGTTAGCAAAAGGTGGTGCTTTTGGAAGTATCATGGGCCGAAATGCTTTCCAGCGTCCTAAAGAAGAATCCATCAAATTATTACAAGACGTAATGGATACGTTTAAAGCTGCAGAGTAGATTACATAAATTAGTAGAGGAGCATAGCTTTGAGTCGCGAAAAGAAAGACAACCCATTAAGAGCCGAGAAAAAAAGAAAACTGCAAAATCTTAGAGAGCTAAATATTAATCCGTATCCTTATAAATACGAGAGAACTGGTTTAGCTACTGAGATACAGGAAAAATACGCTTCCCTAGAAGATGGTGAAAAAAATCCTGAAGCGGTTTTTAAAGTAGCGGGTCGTGTAATGACTAAACGTCCAATGGGTAAGGCTGCATTTTTTAATATTCAAGATACCACTGGTAAAATGCAAATCTACTTAAAGAAAGAAGAGATTTCCGAAGAAGAAAAGGCTGTATTTGCTAATATGGATATCGGAGATATCGTTGGTGTAGAAGGTTATGCTTTTAAAACCAAAAAAGGCGAAGTGAGTATTCACACTCAAAAAATTGAGATGCTTTGTAAAAGCATTGAGCCTCTTCCTGAAAAGTTCCATGGCCTAGCCGATATCGAGCTTAAGTATAGACATCGTCATCTAGATTTGATCATGGATAGTGATTCTAGAAAGGTATTTGAGACTCGTGCTAAAATTTTAAAAGAGATTCGTGCCTATCTAGATGCTCAAGGTTTTCTAGAAGTTGAAACTCCAATGTTACAGCCGATCTACGGTGGTGCTGCTGCAAAACCATTTGCGACTCACCATAATGCCTTAGATATGCAGTTGTTTATGAAGATTAGTCCAGAGACTTACCTAAAGCGTTTGATCGTTGGAGGTATGGAAAAGGTATATGATATGAATCGTAACTTCAGAAATGAAGGAATCGATCGTACGCATAACCCAGAGTTTACCATGATTGAATGGTATGAGGCTTACACAGATTACTTTGATCAAATGGAAAGAGTTGAGACTCTGATGGAAAGTTTAGCGGTAAAACTAAAAGGCTCTGCTAAATTTGAATACCAAGGAAAAGAATTGGATTTCACCACTCCTTGGCGTCGACTTAGTATGGTAGACGCAATTAAAGAGTATGGTGAAATGGATGTAGAAGCCATGTCGGATGAAGAGATTTTTTCTGCTTGTAAGAAAATCGGAACCTCTTTGGAAAAAGCAGGTCGTCGCGGTGAGATGATTTCAGAACTATTCGAGTTGGTGGCTGAAGAAAAACTTTGGAACCCGACCTTTATTACGGATTATCCAGTGGATATTTCTCCATTGACCAAGATGCATAGAGAGAAAAAAGACTATGTTGAACGTTTTGAGTTATTTATCGGTGGAATGGAGTTAGCGAACTCTTATTCTGAGTTGAATGATCCAATTGATCAATATGAGCGCTTAAAAGACCAAGAAGCGCAACGTGTTGTCAATGAAGAGGCTCAGCCAATGGATGAAGACTTCATGCATGCCATCGATGTTGGAATGCCACCAACCGGTGGATTGGGACTTGGTATTGAGCGTGTGGTTATGCTTCTTACCGATCGCCCGAGTATTAGGGACATTATTTTGTTCCCAACTTTACGTCCACAAGCCTAGAGGTATTTATGAAACTATTGATCGCATTATTGTTTTTTATTGGTTGCACTAGCACCGAAACAAGGCTGCGTGAAGAGTTTGAAATTCCCGCTTGGCAAATGCAAAAAATCAAAGACTTGGCCAAAAAACCTGTGATCGCAGAAGACAGCATCTATTTGGATGCTAGGCCGTTTTTTTTATACCAATTAAGCCATATAGAAAAAGCTTATCACATGAATCCAGAGGATTTCTTTTCACTGGATTCAAAGTCAGCGAAAGTTGCTTTTACCACAAAGCATTTTTTTAATGCTCGTAGGTTTTCTCGCTACGGAATTGCCCAGCATACACCAGTGATTAGCATAGGGCGTGGTATTGATGGTGATGGTGAGGAGTGGTTACTGGCTCTTTATCTTGAATACTTAGGTGTGGAGAAGGTGATTGCTCTGGACCCTGGTTCGATGTCCTTTAAAGAGGGAAATGTGATTCCAATTCTTCCAAAGTCTGAAAAAATTTGGAAGCCAAAATTAGTTGATAATTTAATCATGGACGACCAGAGTTTAAATGCAATTCGCAAAAACAATGATTTAAACAGTGAGAACACCTTGATCGTTGATACCCGCGATGCTCAGACTTATTTAAACTCAAGTCTTAGCACATTAAGCGATATTCCTAGAGTAAATATACCTTGGCGTGAGTTTATCGATGCTAACTCAAGACCAAATTCTAAAATATTTGAATCTTTAATCAATGTTGGTTTGCGACCGGAGAAAAGAATTTTATGCTATGGCGCAAAGCCTGGTCATGCGGCTGTGGCGTGTATGGTTCTCAGAGAAATGGGATTTTCTAATGCGGGTATTTATTTGCAATGAGTAATAGTGAGAAATCTAGCGTTTATTTAGATCCTTTTGAGATGGATTTAATAAAGTGTGTAGATAAATACCTTGGTAATGCCAATCTATTGTTAGCTGTGTCGGGAGGAATGGACTCCATGGCACTTCTTAAATCTTTACATAGAGTTTCTGATAAAAGAGATTTAAAAATTCGAGTTTGTTATGTTCATCATGGCAAACAAGGCGAAAGTGATTATAGAGATCGCTGCTATGATTTGGTAAAAAAAACTGCGCAAGATTTTAGTTTAGGCTTTGTCTCTAACTATCCTGATGATCTTCCTGATAAAGTTTTAGGTTCCGAAGAAGACTTTCGAGATTTTCGTTACAAGTTTTTGGAGAAGGTCTTGGGGCAAAACGAAATTTTAGTAACGGCCCATCATCAGGATGACTTGCTAGAGACGCGAATGATTCGCTTAATTCGAGGCACTAGTGATAAAGGCATCAGTGCGATGGAAATGTTCTCAGGAAATCGCTTTCGACCTTTTTTAGAAACTTCACTGCATCAGATTGAGAATTACGCAAAAAAAATGGAAATAAAATATCTCTCAGATCCAAGCAATGAGGATATGAGTTATTTACGAAATTGGCTACGCTTGGACTTTTTGCCTCGACTAGATTCTTATCGAGAGGGGAGTTTAGCTAGTCTTGCCAGAAGTCTAAATCTTTTAGCGGAAAATTCAGGCAATCATTTATGGGTAAAAAATTATTATGATGCCAATGGCGTAGATTTAGTAGGCATCCTTTGTTTATCCGATACGCAGAAACAACAAGTTTTTGCTAATTATTTGTATGATTTAGAGCATTTTTCCTTTCAAAAAAATCAACTAAAAGAACTGGTGCGTAGGCTTGACACTCTACAAAATGACACCAGATTAAGACTAATGGGAGTAGACTGGGTGGTCGATTCAAAACGAGCCTATGTCTGCAGGAAAAAATAAGATTTTTAAACTCCTACAAAAGAACTAGGCAAATTCTGCTTGCTTGTTCAGAGGCCTTCAGGCTGCTATTATGAACTGATAAACCCGCACACCGGAAAGGACAGGGGAATGAAATCAAGCCAAAAAACTCTCGCCCTATGGGCTTTTATAATTATTGGAGCTTTGATCGTTTTTCAAGCATATGAGCAACGTGCGCAAAATGAAATCAAGGACTTTACTTTTTCTACATTCACTCAAGCGGTTGAAGACGGCTTAGTAAAAGAAGTAACGATCGACAAAGAAAAAGAAGAACTACTCGTTAAGTTTAATGACGAAGGAAAGGCTAAGTTTGGTGACGGGAAGATTATGATCCCCGGTGAAACTAGCTTTGACGTTTTTAAACGCTTAGAGGCTAAAGACGTTGCTGTAAAGTATGAGAAAAAAGAGAACACCTCTTTCTTAACAACTTTGTTTGTGTCTTGGTTGCCAATGCTTTTCATTCTTGGAATGGTTTTGTTTTTCATGAGACAGCTACAAGCCGGTGGTGGTAAGGCCATGAGCTTTGGTAAAAGTCGTGCTCGTTTGTTAACTGAAAACAAAAACAAAGTTACATTTAATGATGTAGCTGGAGTGGAAGAGGCTAAGGAAGAACTAGAAGAAGTTGTAGATTTCTTAAAAGAGCCTAAAAAATACACTCGTCTTGGTGGGCGTATTCCTAAAGGTGTTTTGCTAGCGGGTAACCCAGGTACAGGTAAGACTTTACTTGCTCGTGCAGTAGCGGGTGAAGCAGGGGTTCCTTTTTATAGTATTTCGGGTTCTGACTTCGTGGAGATGTTTGTTGGTGTTGGTGCCAGCCGTGTAAGAGATCTTTTTGAGCAAGGAAAGAAGAATGCTCCTTGTATCATTTTTATCGATGAGATTGATGCTGTTGGTAGACATCGTGGTGCCGGAATGGGTGGTGGACATGATGAGAGAGAGCAAACTTTAGATCAGTTATTGGTTGAAATGGATGGTTTTGAAAGTACTGATGGAGTGATCTTAATCGCTGCTACAAACCGCCCAGATATTTTAGATCCAGCTTTAATGCGTCCAGGTCGTTTTGATCGTCGTGTAATGGTTGGAAAGCCAGATGTAAAAGGTCGTGAGATGATTTTAAAAGTTCATTCTCGCAAGACACCTTTGTCACAAGAAGTGGATCTGCAAAAGGTTGCTAAAGCAACTCCTGGTTTTACCGGTGCGGACCTTGAAAACCTTGTGAACGAAGCGGCTTTAATGGCGGCTCGCTCTGCAAAAAGTCAATTGGATATGGATGACTTTGAAAGAGCAAAAGATAAAGTACAAATGGGTGCAGAGAGAAAGTCTATGGTAATCAGCGCTGAGGATCGTAAGATCACAGCTTACCATGAGGCAGGGCACACATTAGTAGCTGTTCGTGTAAAGGACGGTGATCCAATTGGAAAAGTAAGTATCGTACCTCGTGGAATGGCTTTGGGTGTTACTCAAATCCAGCCAGAAGAGGATCGATTAAACTACTCAAAGTCAAAAGCGCTCGCAATGTTAGCTTACCTTTTTGGTGGTCGTGTTGCAGAAGAAGTTGTTTTTAACGAGATCACTAGCGGTGCTTCGAATGATATTATGAAAGCCACAGACATTGCTCGTAAAATGGTTTGTGAATGGGGGATGAGTGAAAAGCTTGGGCCTCTAGCTTATGAACGAGATAACGGTCCTGTGTTTTTAGGGATGAACCACTCTGGTCAACCAGAAGGAGTTTATTCAGATCGAGTTGCTAACGAGATCGACGAAGAAGTGAGAGCTTTTATTGATGCTGGTTTAGGCGAAGCTCGTCGTATTATGGTGGAAGATCGCGATAAATTAGAGGTGATTGCCCAAGCTCTTTTAGAGTTTGAAACCATTGACGGTCGTGAAGTGGATAAGATTTGTGAAGGTGCTAGTCTTGAGGATTTGAAGCAAGCGCGTAGCATTCGTGAATCAGGTCTTAAAGAAGAAGACAAAGCTTCTGCTGAGAAACTGGCTGAAAAAGAAAGAAAAGAAGAAGAAGAGAAAAAGAAGAAGGCTGAAGAAGGGGACGACAAAATTGGTGGTTCTGACCCTGTAATGGCTTAATATAAATATTTATCGCTCATAGGATTTGCAGCTTTGAATTTTGATGCTTGGGTGTCCAACATTTTAAATATCTGGCCCCATCTAGGATGGATGGACCTGGTAGACATTATCTTAGTTTGGGTTCTGGTTTACAGAGCCCTTCTGTTCATTCGAGGAACAGGGGCTGTGCAGATGCTTGCCGGTCTTGGTATTGTAGCTTCCGCTTATTTCATTAGTATTTGGCAGCAGTTCGACACTCTAAACTGGGTGCTGCAACAGTTTTTCGAAAATTTACTTTTAGTGATCGTCATTTTATTTCAAGGAGAAATTCGTAGAGCTCTAGCTTTAATTGGGCGAAATCCTTTTTTCTTAGGTGTTGGTATTAACCAAGAAGCTAAGGTAATGGAAGAGATCATCAAGTCGGTGAAACTTCTTTCATCGGCTGGAACTGGAGCTCTAATTGTTCTAGAAAAAGAAGTGGGTTTAGATAACTTTATTGAACGTGGTGTGGCTATGGACGCCGAGGTTGTAGCGGAGTTGATAGACTCTTTGTTTATGACTTCTAGCCCTTTGCATGACGGTGCTTTGATTATCAAAGGTGGTCGTATTCGTAGTGCAGGTTGCTTTTTACCATTATCGAAAAACTCAAACATATCAAAGCGATTGGGCACAAGGCACCGTGCTGCTTTAGGAGTGACTGAAGAAACAGATGCCTTGGTCATAGTTGTTTCGGAAGAAAATCGTTCCATCACTGTGGCAGAACATGGTGGACTAACCACTGATTTAGATCTGGCTAGTTTACGTAGAACACTTTATGACAGTTTTAATGTAGACATTCAAAAAGCAAAAGATGTGAGGGTATAGCCTATGAAGTTCCTTGCAGGCCTTTGGCATTTCTTAGTGAAAAACATTTCTTATAAAATAATGGCTCTTTTAATTACCGCTTTGATTTGGCTTTTGGTTTTAGGGCGGGGTCACCAGACAGAAGACATTAATTTGAAAGTGGAGTTTGCAGGATTGGTTTCTGGTTTAGAGATTACAGAGGCAAGTTACGATGTTGTTAAGGTGAAAGTAAAAGGTCCTCCGAAGTTAATTCGTAAATTTATTTTAGAAAATGATGCATTAGTTTTAGGCCAATTGATCGATCATCCTGGGATTCGTCGAATTCGAGTACGTCCCAAGAGTTTGATCTTGCCAAATGGCCTCAGAGTGTTATCAATGACTCCTAGAGAAATTCGCTTAGTTGTACGGAGCAATGAAGAGAAGGGGAAGTAATGTCTTCGATTAAAAAATTATTTGGTACCGACGGAATTCGTGGACGCTCAAACCAATTTCCTATGTTGCCAGAGGTGGTAGTTCGAGTTGGTCAGGCTCTGGGATTAATGCTTCGTGAAGAGGCTAATGACTCTAAAGAAATCAAAGTATTGATTGGTAAAGACACTCGTCTTTCTGGTTATATGATTGAGATGGCCCTAGCGAGTGGATTAAATTCGGCAGGAGTGCATGTGCAATTAGTTGGTCCTCTGCCAACACCAGGAATTGGATTCTTAGCGCAAAATATGCGTGCTGATGCGGGGATTGTGATCTCTGCTTCCCACAATCCTTACCAGGATAATGGGATTAAAATTTTCGGTTCAGATGGATTTAAAATTTCTAAAAAACAAGAAGAAACCATTGAAAGATTGGTTTCTCTAGAATCTATGAGTGAGATGTTGCCTCCTGCAGAGCAAGTAGGGCGCAGTAAAAGAATCGAAGATAGTACCGGCCGATACGTTGTTTTTGCCAAAGATAGTTTTCCTTTGAGCAAAGATTTAACCGGTGTGAGAATTGTTTTAGACACGGCTAATGGGGCTTCTTATAAAGTGGCGAGAAGTGTGTTTGAAGAGTTAGGTGCTGAAGTGATCCCGCTGGGTAACCAACCGAATGGAACAAATATAAATTTTAAATGCGGAGCTTTGTATCCTGAAACAACTGCGGAAGCGGTAACTAAGTATCGAGCAGATCTTGGAATTTGCTTAGATGGTGATGCTGATCGTGTGATTTTAGTGGATGAAAAAGGAAAGATCATTAATGGTGATAAGATTCTTGCCATTTGTGGAATTCACTTAAAAGAACAGGGTAAGCTAGATAAAAACACTGTGGTTTGTACGAAAATGAGCAACTTTGGATTGTTTCGCTTTTTTGAAAAAAATGGCATCAATGTGGAACAAACCGATGTTGGTGATAAGTATGTGGTAGAGAGAATGCGTGAAGGTGGTTTTGTTTTGGGAGGAGAACAATCAGGACACATCATCTTTTTAGAGCATTCCACTACTGGAGATGGAATCGTAGCGGCATTGAATGTTTTAGCGGTGATGCTGCAAAAGTCGAAAAAACTATCGCAACTAAGTGATTTGTTTGAAACCACTCCACAGGTAATGAAAAATGTTAAAGTAAAATCAAAGCCTCCTTTAGAGGAGATTTTATCATTCCAAAAAGAATTGGAATTTGTCGAACAAGAGCTAGACAAAGAAGGTCGAGTGATTGTTCGCTATTCAGGTACGGAAGCCTTAGTTCGAGTTTTAGTGGAAGGACCAAGTCTAGACAAGATTGAAGCTTATGCGGATCGACTTGGTGATTGTTTGAAAAAAGAGCTTAGCTAAGAGAAAAAAATGAAAAATCAAAAGAAAAAAATTCGCCTCGGTGTGAATATTGATCATGTGGCTACACTACGTCAAGTTCGTGGTGGAACAACCATTTACCCAAGCATTTTGGAAGCGGCAGAAATTTCAGCCAAGGCCGGTGCTCAGCAAATTACGATTCATTTACGTGAAGACAGAAGGCACATCCAAGATAAAGATGTTGAGCTCTTATGTAAAAAACGTCCATGCTTAATCAATCTAGAAATGGCCGCAACTGATGAAATGCTAAAGATAGCTTTAAAAAGAAAGCCGGATTGGGTTTGCTTTGTTCCTGAAAAACGTCAGGAGTTAACCACTGAAGGTGGATTAGACGTTGTTAAGTTAGAGAAAAAATTAAAGAAAATGGTAGAGAGTCTGCATAAAAAGAATATCAAAGTATCGATGTTCATTGCCGGTGACATTAAACAAGTGGAAGCCAGTGCTCGCATTGGTGCGGATGCGGTTGAGCTGCACACTGGTCATTGGGTTTTGTGGAAGGCTGATAAGAAGCGCAAGGAGTGGCAATCTTTAAAAGCGGCTGCTCTGAAAACGCATGAACTTGGGATGAATGTTCATGCGGGTCATGGTTTAGATTTCATCGACTGTGAGAGGATTAAAAAACTTCCTTTTTTAGAAGAGTTAAACATTGGTCATTCGATCATTTGCCATTCCGTTTTTATGGGGCTAAATAAAGCGGTCAAAGCTTTTAAAAAGCAAATAAAGCACTAAAAGAAGATCAATTTACTTTGCCAAAAAATGGCAATCCGTCAAATTACTAGTGAAAAAAAAGCGACAAGAATTGTCGCTTTTTTTGTGCCTTCTGAAAGTTCTATAGAGACTTTCTCTATTTCTTTGTGAGGCTATCCAAATCGGGCATTCCATGGGCTAATCTGTTATAATTGCCAAGGAAATCTAGATTTTTAGGTATCAATCTTAGATTTGTAAATGGCGGTGATGAGGTAAATGATGGCTCGATGCTTATTGATATTTTTGTTTGTTAGCGGGATGCAGAGCCATGGTTTTGCTCAATCCGCAGAAGACTACAAGGAGAAGTACCAAGAGCTAGTTATCCAAACGCAGAATATGCAGGAAATGAGTTCACAGTTTTTTTCGGCATTAACTTATGCGATGGGTGAAGAAGGGATTTTTGAGTCCGATGTTCTTGAAAAACAAATTTCTAAAAGTTTACTAATCGAAGCCATTACCGATACCCATTCAAATTTAAGTAAATCTGAACAACGAAAACTGATAAAACAAGCACAAAAAAAATCATTGGCTGGCCTATATGGTTCTGAGAAAAAAGCAAAAAAGTTTTATCAGCTAATGCAAAATAACTTTCAAGAAATGGAAAGTTTAAATCGTGATTTAGGAGCAATTTATTCTGATTTGAGTAAAGTGAGTTTGGCCACACAGAGCCTTTTGCTAGAGAATTTGGCCGAAGGCTCCGTTTTGGTTTTAGATCGCTTAAATGAGTTTTTAGAAAAAATAGATCCACGCCTCATTGAAATTCTTAATCAACATGTAAAATTAAAGTTTCCCGAAGGCATACAAGAAATTGAGAAAATGCAAATCTCGGAAGAAAAATTGGAAGGAAAAGAGCTTAGGGGATTACAGAGATCTATAAAAATTAGAAGAAGCTTATTTCTTAGTTTGGCATTGGTTGATCTCGTTGGAATTACTTCGGCTTTTTTTGTTGGGGATGCAGTGATCTACACAAGTATGTTGTTTGCTTTTAAAAACATGGCTTATATTGTTGCAGCCTGGTATTTGGTTTTTGAATCAAGGGCGCAGTTTAAGCTTTATAAAGTGAAACAAAAAATTGATCCTAGAGTTTTTCAATTGAATGAGGTTTTAGAAAAAATGAACCAGAGATTTAAATCTATGGATCAAAATCTAAAGAGAATTTCTTGCGTGAAGTCGGGGGCTGCCTAGTTTTTGTTTTTTAGTTTGTTCCAAACTGAAACCAGACCCATTAAAAAAACACTGTTGTTTCGTTTAACTTTGTTTGAAATGAGCCTCGACCATAGTTTTTAAAATAAATACTTTCGATTCTTATAGACTCAGAGTGCATTTGTTTTGAATTGATTTTAGCCGCGACGCGTAAATCACTGATAACTCTTATATTTTCTTAAGGCACAGACTTTTTTTTCCGATCAGTTTGGTATGAATCAACACTACCCATGGGCCAAGGGGCTACAAATACCAAATGATGTAATTGCTGTCTGGGAAATGCAGGCGGCGGGTAGTGATTTATTGCGATGGGCATTGGCGAATGGAAAAGTACTAGAGCACATCTATCTTGATTGGGCTAAAAACTATTACAAATTACCAAGTCTGTCTCAGAGTTTTTTTGAGAAAAGTCCGAACCCAAGTCTTTGGGAAAAGTGGGGGCGTTTTGATTGGTCAGGAACTTTCTTGCCAATTTACGAATATGACGGTGTTTTGTATATCGCCTGTCTTGAGCCACCGAATGCTTTTCAACAACAAGTGATTGCCAGTTTAAACACTCGAACGGGATTGCTGTTGGCTCCTATTTCAGGAATGAAAAAATGGTGGACCATCGTTTCTCCTGTCTTGCAAATGTACCAACAGCTAAGTGGTTTACCACCTGAGTTGGCGCAGTTTGCAGAGGTAGGAAAAACTACTCCAGTACAAAACCCGGCGATGAATCAAAATCCTTACGCGGGACAAAATCCCACTCAAACGCAAAATCCAATGACCAATTACAACGGGTTTCAAAATCAAACGCAAAACCCTGCGAACCCTTATTATAACCAGCAGAACCAAGCTGTAAATCCAATGCCGAATCCAGCTGTTAATAATGGATTTCAAAATAATCAAATGCCAGGAATGCAAAACTCAAATCCTGCCTATGCAGTAAATCCATATCAAGATCCGGCAACACAGTTTGCGAATCAGAATCAGGTTCCAGTACCGCCGAACTCTGTTCCTACGCAAGCGCCTGTGAATCCGCAAAATTTTAATCAGCAAGCTTTTCAGGTACCCGGGGCTAATCATCAGGTGGCTAGTCAACAGCCGCAGACACAAGAGAATTTTCAAAACGATAATTTTGCTCCGAATCCAGCGCAAGCAATGGAAGCAGGGCTGAACTTAGGAAATAATACAGTAGCTACAAAACAAGAGCCTGAGCTAGCTTCTCAGGAAGTTAATCCGCAGGCTCAAGCGAATGTTCCTCAACAGGAAACTAGTTTTGAAAGTGAGAAGCCTGCTGATGTACAAGCTTCTGTGCCTGTAGCGGAGCCAAAAGAACCACAAGTTGCTTCGGAAAACTCTATGCCGCCAATTCCAGAGGCAAAAGATGAGGCTTTTACGATGACGCCAGATCTTCCACCTGTGGAGCCAACTAAAATAACTGATATGCCGCCTACGCCAGAGGAAGCTCCTTTGGTAAATAAGGCGATTCCCAAAGCAACACCTGCCATTTCTGATGAATCAGAGGTGGAAGAATTTGATGATATCACTCAGGTAAGAAGTTTGGATGATGCTTTAGAAACTTTAGAGGCCAAGCACAATGAACTTCTTCAAATGGATGAAAAAAATAGAGAGAAACAATCTCATCAGGGAGCGGTGAACTCTGTCGAAAATGAAGTTCCGGTGATAGAGCTTGATGTGGATGAGGAAGCAGAAAACCTAGCGGTTTCGTCTAAGGAAGAAGTAAGTGAGAATACCGTTGAAATTAACTTTGATGATTTTAAATTAGAAGACTCTCAAGAGCAATCGCAAGAAGATTCAGCGATTGATCTTGATGCAGATGTTTTAGAAGATACTGGAATTGTAGGTTTAGATTTAAGTGATTTAAATTTATCTAAGGATGAAGAATCCTTATTGCAAGAAGAATCAAATTCTAGTGCAGAAGAGGTGGAAGAAGATGCCATCGAGGGTTTAGATTTTTCGCAAATGGATTTTTCGAATGAATCCACCGACAATCTTAGACCTCCAAGCGCACACCTGTTAGATTCTGACGAAGACACTGCGGTGGGAGCGTCGATTTTTGAGTTGGGCGATGAACAAGCTTCTGCGACTATTAAAATAGAGCATCCAGAAGATCCAAAGAAAGTTGCGCAGTTAAAAGAAGAAGACAATAGTTTTGGTGGCGATGTGGAAAAACAGGCTGCCCATAAAAGTCTACAAAGAATTGCAGGGATCTGTGGTCGTCGTATGATTTTACAAATGCATCGTGGAATGCTTAAGCCTTTTCATTGGGAAGGGGATTGGACTGAGAATCCAAATGTAAAGAAAGAAGTAGAGTTGGCTGAAAACAGTATTTTTAAAATTGTTTGCGATACGAAAATGCCTTATCACGGTTATGTAGTACGAAACGATGTAAACGATTTGTTTTTAGATGCTTTTAATAAAGGTAAGTTACCTGACCATGCAACTTTGATCCCAGTTACTTTAAATAAAAATGTTGTCGCTGTAATACTTGGCTTTTGTGAAAAAGAAAGAGTGGATGAGATTGACCTACATTTGTGGGAAAGATATGCGGATGAATACGCGGATGCCATTTTAGAAATCAACCGTAATCATGTGGCTGCTTAAAAGGCGTATTCGACTCCAAAACTAGCCATCAGCGGAATTAAGAATAAACTCTCTGATTTTAGATCATCACCATAAACACTTCCCAAAAGATAAAAAGTTCTTAGGCTAGCATTTACAGTCCATTTTTTATGTACCGGTTTTCTAATTCCAGCTCCAAGGCCTAAATAGAAAAAGCTCCTTGTGGGCTCATCAATACTAGATTCGCTTGCTCCTAGACTGTCAGAAGCTTGGATGCCGATTTCACTCTCTTTACCAAAGGCGTAGCCCAAGGACCAATCCCAATACCATTTTAAAAGGCGATTGGATTTTCGACTTTCAATGCCAAAACCAATGAGGCTCCACTTTTGTTGGAAGCTTCTATACTTTGCAGAAGAATTACTGCTTACTTCGGAGTTTCTAAAGTTATTTTCCTCGTTAACAATATTGGCATAGCTAATTTTAAAACCGCTATCTGCTAAGGTATTAAAATTAAGTTGGATAGAGTATTGGTTTCCCAGTCCTAAACCACTCACATTTGAACTGAAATCAGATAGCAAAAGGTTGGCAGAATAGCCATAATCAACCAGTAGACTTTTCTTACCACTAAAAAGCTCTGAGATTTTGCCAGATTCTTGGCTATTGGCTCTATTTTGTGACTGGGCCATTAAATTTATATTGATTAAACAAAGTAGGCTAAGGTACAAAAAACTACGCATAGCTTATTGAATCATTGAATGCTTAGGTATGGCAAGCCTTTCGCTATTTTTGGAGGCCCAATTTGGCAAAACAGAGTGCAGCAGAATTATGGGATATCGTAATATTAGCCGCTGAAAAAGGTTGGAAAGTAAATTTTCGTTTTGAAGACGGAACTGAATTTGAAAATGCCTATATTACACAGATCGATGAAGAAAATCAGGCCTATATTTTGGAGCGAGTGGGGGAAAGGCATTTGAAACCAAAACTCGCTTACCATAAAGATGTGATCGCCGCCAAATTACATTGGTAATTAGTATTCGTAACTAATTGCAATATTGATGGGCTGAGAAATGTCATAAGTCCAACGACTGATAAGCCCTGCACCGTCTTCGTCTAGTTTGAAAATGTATTTGTCGTAGGCAAACTCGTATTCTAACCAAAACCTTTCAAGTACATTGTAGGAGTAAGATAGGCGAGCTTCGTAAACATCTGCGGTTAGCTCCGCGCCTTTTTGGAAAAGGCTTTTTGGTTTGAAGTAGCTTAGGCCCAGGCGAAACTTTGATTTTGTACCAAGGTAGCCATCCATTGCAATTCCTAAGACCAAGCCTTGGGTACTTAATTTTTGCGCTTCATTGGTGTTTATAAAATCGTAATTGTCTTCAAGTCGATAGCCGATAATGCTGGATTGTTGAAAGTCATTTTCGGCAAAGCGAAACTCCAAAAGCATAGAGCTTTTGTTAAAGCTCAAGTTATTTGAATTGATCTCAAATTCTGTTTCGGCAACATCAAAGGATAGGGCAATGCCTCTAGTAATGTGTAGTCGTGTGAACAGATTTACAAAAGTGTTTGTATCGTCTCCGCCACCGGTGTAACCACCAGTTCGGCTAGAATCATAGTTGTATCTATTGGTGGCAATTCCAGTTCGGAATCGAAACATATGATTGTTTCCTGTTAAGACGGAAGAGCTAGTTTTAAACTTGGCCCAACTAGATATTTTTCCTTTTGAGTCTTTTGCTTCTTTAGTACGAATTCGCCAACGGTATTCTCCGGGTAGAAGGGCAGGGAGATCTGTGCTTTCACCGCTTTGGTTTAATAATGGTCGTATCCGATCTTTTTTGTCGTCTATTCTACGGATTTCAATGTCTGTAAACTGCGCTACTTCGTCTTTTTTCCAAACAAACTCATGTTCTCGAAAGGCGGGGAATTCATCTCCATCTTTCGGTGAAATGAGTTGTGGATCTTTTATAGGAGTTTTAGTGATGAAGAGAAAACTGTTTTCTGAATATTGTGTGATTAATTTTTTTTGAAAACGAGAACGAACTTTCCACATATAATCTCCAGCATCCAAGCTGCTGATTACAACACTGTTTTCTTGCACTCTTTTTTCTAGAACCACTTTGCCATTGGTTTTTTGAATGAGTATGTCGTACTCCACATCACCTTCTTGATTTTCCCAAGAAAACTCGATGTCATTTTTCTTCTCAAAAAAATTAAACTTTGCTCCTTTGGCGGGGCTTACTAATTTTGGTGGAAAGGGAGTAACATTAATGATTAAGGCTTGAGACCAAATTCCGGGGCGGTTTTTTTGATCGATGGCTCTTACACGGTAATAGTAAATTCCCATTGGTAGCTCAACTTTTACTTGAGGTAGTTCGGTTCTTTCGTCGTGTTTGATTTCTTTAAAGGCTCTGGTTTTTGCTACTTGAAGTTGATATTCCCTAGCCTCAGGAAAGGCTTGCCAAGTGAATTCAATCTCCCTGGCTTCCAAGTTTATAAAAGCACATAAAAAACTAAAAAATATAGGTAATTTCCACAACATAGCTATATTCTGTCGTGGAATAATTAGACTGGCAAGGAAATGAAAAATTATTTAATGATGACAGGGTTGAGAACTGGCGGAGCTAGACCTTTGTCCCTAATGACTTTTAAGCCTCTTTCTTCGGCTTTTAAGCCTTGAATTCCACTTGCATCGATTGCGTGCACGAACCAAATGTAATCCCCAGGAACCAAATTGGCTTTTTTAGTACTAGGTTCTTTTGTGTTTCGATCGACGATGGTTTTATAAGTGTTTTCACCAATTTTTCTTTTTAAAATAAATCGATAAGACTTCGCAGAGCTTATTTCTTGCCACTTGAAACTGACTTCTTCGTCACGATATAGCTCTAGTTCGGTATCATAATCTGGCTCCAAGAGTTCGGGAGCGGGTAGGTTTTTGTTTTTACTAAGTCTAAAACTAAAAGGAACGGACTCTTTTATGTCTTTTGGGTTTTCTGGATTTACCCATCGAACTTTCCAAAAATAAACTCCTTCTTCTTTCAGTTGGGCTTTGATTCGTGTAAGTTCCTTGGATTCAAATTTTACAGCACTGGTGAAGGCTGAAGTTTTCGATACATAGACTTCATAATTAGGAGAAAGTGCTTCCTTAGGTTGCCACTGGAAACTAATAGCAGGAAGCGGATCGAGGTTTTCGACCACCACTTCTGATTGATCTTTCGGATCAATCAATGCAATGGCAGCGGAGCTTTGCTTCTGATCAATGTTTAATAAATGTGTTTCAGATTCAGCGACCAAAGTTCCTTGCGCGTTAAATGCTTTTACACGCCAATAATATTCACCAGCGGTTAGCCAGCGCCAATCATAGGCCAAAGCCTTTAGTTTCATGCTTTTAACAATTTTTTTCAGATATCGGTCTGACGAAATGGTCCATTGGTAGTAGTTGGCAGTAGGGTACTTTTGCCACTCAAAGCGAAGGCTCTCTGGCATTGACCATACAAAATTGTTTCTAGGATAAATTAGCTCAGGTCCTCTTGGAATGATTTTTTCCACGATGACTTTATTGACCTTACTTTGGCCAATGGCTTTGTTTGCATTTCCATAGGCACTTACACGCCAGTAGTAAATGCCAGAGTCTAGATCTTTTACTTTGTATTCAGTTTGATTGGTTCTTTGATTAATAATGATTTGTCGAAAGTCTGCGCGATTAGAAATTTCGAAAACAAAAAGTTTTGCACTGTTTTTACTGCGCCAACGAAAATCAATTTCTGTATTCCCAGGAGATTGTGTAAAAGTACTAGCATTTTCAGGAAACAATAATTGTACTCTTTCATCATTTAGAAGACTAATTTTTCTAGTCGGGGAGAATTCAATTTTTTGTTTTTTGGTTTTAGGATCAAGGCTATACCAACCAACTCTCCAAAAGTTATCTCCACGTTGAATAATTTCCTCTGTGGCTTGGTGCGCCCATTTTTGCTTTGTCTCAGGACCTTCTGGAAAATCTGGGCGAGTTGAAATTTGAAAGATCTCTCTTTTTAAATCACTACTCAAGGCAGCCCATGTAAAAGGATAACGCATTTGACTTAGAGGGTTTAATACTTCGGTACGATTTTCAGGACTACTAAGAATCACTTTTACTTTAAGAGCTTCGGCTCTACCTAATTTATCGATCTTTGCAGCTTTTTGCGTATCCAATGAAATTTGCTGTCCACCAGCGCCTTGTAAGCTTGCAGTACCCTTGGTTACCTGAATTTCAGTGTCTTGGTCACTTCGAGTTTTAATATTAATTTGTGCCTGCTTAGCAGATAGTACCGAGTCTTTTACTTTAATTTGTAAGTTTTTACTCACAGAATTGGTTTTAAATTCTCCAGTTTTAAAATCAATATTAAATGCCTGGTCATTGGAGTCGAGAACAACCAAAGAGTTTTCTTCGAGACTTATGCTAGAGCTATCGTTAAGTTTTAGTTCTGTGGCAGAATTTAAGCCTGTACGAATAGAGTCTTGGTTATATACGGCGTCGCCTGGTTTTAAAGGGTCCCAAAGTAGAGAATCACCTTTTTTTCTTTTTACGTTTTGATCCACATCCACGACGCTTCCAATAACGATTTGTTCGATCTCGTCGCCATATTCATCGTAATTGGGTTGGTAGTCGAGCCATAATTGATAAGAGGCATACACCATCAATGCAAAGACGGGGAGTATGATAAAAAGTCCTCTAGAGCTTTTATTCAATGTGTACCTCAAGGTTGTTTAATTTAAAAAGCAAGTCAAAGGTCTAGCTTGGAAGCTAGTAAATCCTCTAATTCTTTTCGGTTTTTTTGTTTCTTACTTTAGACAAATCCAATGTGAGCCGAAAAGTAGATCGTGAAAAAGCGATTGAACTACAGTTTTGGAATTGCAGCCAAGATGATTTTGGTGGTGTCTCTGATTATTATCGGAGCCATTTCTACTGTTGTATTTATCGCTACAGATCTATTCAAAGACGAGTCCATTACAAGGGCTCAAGAAAATAACAAAGATTCAGCAAACAACTTAAGTGATCGAGTGTATTCTGCTTTTCAGAGCTCGTCACAAACCATGAAGTTAATGGCGCAGTTTGCCACGAATAGCTCCAACATTGATGAGGCGAGAAGGGCCATTCAAAATACAATTGATGGTAACGAAGACTTGGTGAGTTTTTATGCCTATTTGATTGATGAAAAAGGGGCACCAAAGTTAATCATAAAAAGTTTTTCGGAAACCGCTGTTTCCGAGTTTTCTGTGGACAAAGATAAACTTCTAAAGGCTCCCGAAAATAAAGTATTCATAGATCAGTACCAAAAGCCGGATGAGTTTTTGGTGATCAACTCTGCACCTTATACAGAAAAACCTTTTTATACTTTAAGTTTTATGAGTAGAAAGGATAAAGAGGAGCAGGTAAAGAAGGCCAGTAAAGAACATGTTTATAAAGATCGCTGGATTTTTAGAGCCGAGCTTCGCCATTCTAGTATTTTGAGAATTTTTCCTAAGAAAAGTTTTGTAAGTAGTTATTTAGTTAGCCCGGAAGGAATTTTATTAGCTCATTCTAAAAAAGAGTATCTTTCCTTTATGATGCAGTTGACCGATTTTTCAGACCTTCCCATTGTCGATAAGATGTTAAGTTCTAAATCCTCAAACCATCAAATGGAATACATTGGTGATTATGATGAAGAGTATTTAGGTGCCTACAAACGCATTGGTGTTGCCGGTTTGGGTGTGGTTTCAGAAATATCCAAGCAACGTGCCCTGGCTACCATTACTCGAGTGCAGGTACGTTCCCTATGGGTAATGATCATAATTGTTTGTTTGGCGTTTTTTGTTAACTACGGCTTTAGTAGTTCTATCACTCAGCCAATTAAAAGTCTATTTGCTGCGACAGAACAAATTGTGCAAGGAAACTTTGATGTTCGCTTACAAGCCTCTAGTACTGATGAAATTGGTGCATTAAGCGAGGCCTTTAGCGATATGGCTAGTGGATTAAAAGAGAGAGATAAAATCAAAACTGCCTTCGGTAAGTTTCACAGTAAAGAGGTTGCGCAAAAGCTTTTGTCTGGTGAAATAAAACTAGGTGGAGAGAGAAAGCAAGCAACTGTATTTTTTAGTGACATTCGTGGTTTCACAGCAATGAGTGAAAACATGAGTCCAGACGAAGTGGTTGCCATGTTGAATGAATATATGACCGAGATGGTTCGAATTATTTTTAAATGGGAAGGTGTTGTCGATAAATACATCGGTGATGCGATTATGGCTGTTTGGGGAGTTCCAGAAGTGAAAGCGGAAGACAGTTATAATGCGGTTCGTGCCTGTTTAGAAATGCGCGAATTTATGAATAAATTTAATAAAGAAAAGTCTTCCGAGGGAAAACCTAAATTGGGAGTGGGCATAGGTCTTCATAGTGGAGAGGTACTTGCTGGTAATATTGGTTCAGAAGAGCGTTTAGAGTACACAATCATTGGTGATACAGTAAATCAAGCTTCAAGAATAGAAGGGGCGAATAAAGCTGTTTCTTCCGATATTTTAATTAGCGCTGAGACCTACGCTTTGGTTAAGGAAAAAGGTATCGTTGCTGGGCCAGCCATTGCTATTAAGGCCAAAGGTAAATCCAACGATGTGTATGTTCATCAAGTGATTGGTTATATGGAAGAAGACAAGTTAGTTACTGATTTATCAGAGGATCAGATTGAATTTATTGAAAGTATGAAGTCGGTAGAGATGGACGACGAAGAGAAGGTGAGTATTAGTTCTTCTGGAGATTCCGTTGCCACAAGTTCGGATTTAGATTCGAAGGCTCAGGTAGAGAAAGCATATTCGGAAGTGCCAAGCCATTCAGCGCAAGCTTTTCCTGTGTTGGATCAACAAGTGCAAGTTCCGCCTATGGCTGAGCATAGGCAGGCTGTTCCACAAGCTTCACCCTTGGCGAGTAAACCACAAATCCAAAAAGAGCCCAAAGATTGGTACTTAGTGGATAGTTTGGGAGCGCCCTTAGGGCCTTATAGTGTTTCGGAAATTGCATTGAAGGTGGCTCATGGTCAGGTGCAGCCGACAACTACATTGGCTTTTAAAAACGGAGATGCACAAAGCATTTATGTGGCCAATATTCCGGGAGTAAATCGTCGTAAAGAAATGCCAGAAATTAATATTCCTGTACCTCCACCTGCGGTTCGCGAAGAGGCTTTGGAAAAACATTGGTATCTAAATATTGGTGAAGGTGACCCGGTGGGGCCTTATAGTGTTGAACAGGTTCAAGAGATGCTTCTGGGTGGCAATATCACTCGAACCACTTATGTTTGGTCGCCGGGTTATGAAAAATGGATCTACGCCTATCAAATTCCTGGCTTTGATCGTCGCAGTGCCTAGTCTCTAAATTGAAAAGTAAGCTGCGCAATTTTGCCAAGGTCTTACATACTAGAAATTCCTAATGAATATTTATGTCTCTATCTAAAAATGTGGGGTAGTGGAGCAGCTTTCAGTGTTTGTGGTTCAAGGATTATTCCTGAGCAAAGTACCAAAATGGGGGAGATCTGTAGGCAAAGGTCTAGTTTTCTGAGCGGAGACTAAGTCTTGCTCAAGTCTTACCCGATAGAGAAACATGATGAGTAGGTATATTAAATTTTTCATCTTTAGTTTACTGGTAACAGCACCTTTTGTGTCACAGGCACAGGTGTATCCATTAGCGGCATTGTATGCGTCTTATCGTAACTCTCAATACCAGCCAGCATCTTCACAATCTATGCTTTTACCTGAAAACTATATGTGTGAAGGTTTGCAAATTAAAGCCTACTGCCAAGAGACCAATCCTTTTGGTGGCATGCAATTAGGGGCTTACGGAGCTAGTTGGGGAGTTCCTGGTTTAGGAGTGTCAATTCCGTATTACCAATATTGGAACAACAATCCAATGACTAGAAACTCATCCAATCAAACGGGTTGTTTTATGAATTCCTTTGCAACAGCCTCTTGGTATATGCCTAGAATTCCTTGTGCCTACGATCGTTATCGAATGCAGTCGCTAAATAAAGGTAAAGTGTATCGAACCAGTTCTTCTAGATCTAGTTCGAAATCCAGTCGTTCTTCTTCTAGAAGTTCTTCTAGTGGTGGAGTGAGCTCAAGTAGTTCAGGCAGTTCAGGGTCCAGTGACTCTGACTATGTTCCTGTAAGTGCATCAACAATTGAAACGGCTAAACCAGAGGATGGATTGTTTATGGTTCCATCTGGAGGTTGTTTACCTTATGTAGAATCTTACTTGAAATGTTCTAGCAACAACCAAGGCTATCGAAGTGCGGCTCAGTGTAGAGAGAAAACTATGTTAAAAGCTAGAGCTGAAATTGGTGAAAATTGTGTGGATCAAATAAAGTACGCGCAAAAACCAGGGGTTGAAATTAAGCTTTTAACGAATGATGGTGGAGTTAGAAATCCAAAGCAAGAAGAAGAGTCTGTGGTAAAAACAGAGTTCCTCTGTGAGATCTTAGAAATTAAAATTTGTCCTGCAGAGGAACCAACACCTCCTGTAACGGTAAATATCCCTTCTCCCAAGCAACCTGAGATGCGTCCTAGCAAACGAAAGTCTCCGACAGTAGATGTAGGGAAGGTAAAAAGACCAAGTTCACTGCCGGAAGAAATTGTGAAAGACCCTCAGACACCGGTTGCTTCGAAAAGCCGTTGTATGAACCCTAAAGAGTGGGCTGAAACAGAAGGTGGTAACTGCGCAATCTGTGATGTGTTAAAGCAAAGAAAGCCTTTGAAAGACAGAGATAAATCTACAATAGATGCCTGTTTACCAGAGCCTGCGAGCAAGTATTATCATGAAGCTTACAAAGATGAAGAAGCCTGCATTAATAACGAAGAGGATGCTAGGCTTCATGCTTGTATTGGCGAATCTTTAAAAAAGTCTGGCGATGTTATGCCTAATAATGAAATCGCTCTATTTGATAAAGGTAGATGTGAGTTAGGACAGAAGAGTGACAACTACCCAGGTGGTAAATGTTATTCTGAACAGGTTCATGCGGCGATTTATAATAAGCTAAAGCAAGCTTCAAAATGTTTGGATGTTGATTTGAATATGATTTACACCGTATTTAGTCATGAGTCTCGCCTAAACCTAAATATTTTGAACTCGGGAGATCCTAGTACAGGTATTTCTCAATTAACTACCAGTGCAATAAAAGATGTGATCTCTGATGCGAGAAGATATGATTTTGCTAAGAACGATGATCCAAAGCAGGCTAGTGAACCTTGTCGTTACGATCAAGGGCAATTTGTAAATCTTCTTGATTCTATGAAGGCTAGCATAGTTAAAAATAAGAAAACCACTTCCGATCGTTTTAAGTGTCAGTTGACAGAGGTGGGAACAAAGCCGCCTAGATCTAATAAAAGTGAGTTCTTTGCTGATCCAGCTGCGAAACAGATTTTTATTGGAGCGGCCTACTTGAAAACTCTTAGTGGTCGATATTTCAATCACGCGGCTAAGAACTGCTCTGAGCTGACTGAGTTAATGAAAAAACAAAGTCCACAAAAAATCCGAAAAGTTGGAGAAACTTTTGCAATGCTTGGTTACAATGCTGGACCTGGAGTGGCTTCCATGGAAATGTGTAGTTACTTAAAGTACTTGAAAGCAAAAGGAGTTTCTTTAGGTTCAGACAAAGCGATTGGTTTGGTAAATAAAATTTCCCATACCGCAAAAACTTCAGTGGCTGGTTATCAAGCGACAGAAAAAAGAGGTCAGACTCTTAGTTTCCAAGAGTTTCAAATGAAGGTTTCTAAAGACTTCGATAAAATTAATGGTAAGTCTGCTTGGGAAGCATCAGTAAAATCAAAAGAAAAGTACTTAAAAGGGCGCGGTGACTATTTGGGTGCAATTAAGTCCAGTGCTTTAAATATGAATCAAGGTGGTATGCAATGCAGCGACTACTAATCGTATTTTTAATCTCTTTATTTACGCAACCGATTTTTGCAATGAGTATTGAGAGTTTAAACTCAACATACGTTAAAATTAGTAAAATCAAAAGTTTGAAGCAGAGAAGAAAGGCCTTTGACCAGTTCTACCAGGGCTTATTAAAGGCAAAAGATCCAAATGATCCGGTTAAGTTTTTGGCTTTTGCTTCTATGAAAGATGTATTTCACGGAACAAAAGCGAGTTCCTTAAATGCAAGTCGATGTAGAGGCTTATATCAAAAAATGGAAGAAGGCTATTACCCACGTAGAGGTGTAGCATCGGCACCACGCTATCTTTATCCAACCATCGCTTTCGTGGATTTAATTTGTAAAAACTAGGATTAATCATGAAATTTGCATCTTTGAGTTTTCTTCTTATTCTTTTCACAAATATTGCTTTCGCAAATGAACTTGATTTTATGAACGAGACCGAGAGATTGCTTAAATCTGGAGTTTTAAAAAAAGTTTCAATAGATTCCATGCCTGCGCTAGAGAGTTACAGAAATAAATTAATTAAAGCCAAAGTGGACAATGCCAATATTGATTATCTAGCTTATTCAAGTGCTCTTTTAATTTTAGATCGAGCCGATTTAAAGCAATCCAAACATTTAGTTTGTAGAGATCTAGAAGCTAAGGCTAAAAAAAGCTTTCTAGTTGCAACTGGAAACTTATCCTATCCTAATTTTACCTGGCCAATTCTCAAGGTGATTGAGCAAATTTGCGATTAAAAGACCAAGCTTCTCTTTTCACACATTTTAAATTTAGTTAATATTTCGAGACTTTAATGTAGGCTATTATGTGTTCGTGCATGTTTTAAGTTAGGAATTGATTATTTTTGAATGTCAGGAAATCAAATTCAACTTAACTCTCTTATTATCTAAGCTCTAAGCTAAATTGTTTTATCTGCTGTTTTCTTTGGTAGATGTATCACCAAGAGCATTCTATCACTGCACAATGTTTTTAACGAAATGCTCATTAAATGAAAAACTATGAATCTAGAATTAGTCTTTTAGCTTATTAAAAAGCTGATAACATATTAAAAACAGCTAGGAGGACTCTTGAATAAAAAAAAGTAAAATCTTATTTCTAATCTGTGCATTTGGTGTGTTCACCTCATGTACTGGAATGCATAAAAAGCACAAGCATTTGAAAAATGAAGTACAACTAAGATCTATCGTAAATTCGGAAGATCGATCTGAAGAAAATCGCATTAGAAATGTGTATAGGCACCCGGTAGAAACTTTAATGTTTTTTGGTGTTGAGCCAAACATGAAAGTAGTTGAGGTTTCGCCAGGAGGTGGTTGGTATACTGAAATTTTAGGGCCATACCTTCGCAAAGAAGGGGAGTTGTACTTATCAGTTTTTTCTGAAAATTCAGATCGCTCTTATGCTCCGAAACTTCTAGAAAAAATCAAAACTCTTACATCAGACAAAGAACGATTTGGAAAAGTGAATTTTACCACTTTGGATACGCCAAAGTTTATTGAAGATGTTGCCCCAGACTCCAGTGTTGATCGTGTGTTAGTTTTTAGAAACATTCACAGTTGGATGGGGGATGAAAAACTAAAAGAAGTTTTGGCTAAATTTTATAAGGCTTTAAAGCCAGGCGGCGTTTTAGGAATTGTCCAACATAGAGCAAATACTAATTATCGCCAGGACTCTAAAGCTAAAAAAGGCTATGTACGTGAAGACTATGTCATTGATCGTGTATTAGAAGCGGGCTTTGAGTTTGTAGCCAAATCAGAAGTTAACGCTAACTACAATGATCAAGCCAACTACAAAGACGGTGTATGGACTCTTCCTCCAAGTCTAAGACTAAAAGAGAAAGACCGTAGCAAATACCTAGCCATCGGCGAAAGCGATCGAATGACCCTAAAATTCAAAAAACCAATACAATAAAATAAAGGGGCTTCAATATCTTCAACGAAGCCCCCTAAATATTACCCATAAAAAACCAAAAGCACCTTTGAGGCAAAAGCCTCAAACAGCCATTGGCGGCAAAGCCGCCCAAACCACCCGCGCCAGCAAAAACAAAACAAAGACGACGAGATTTAGAGATAAAGGAGTGAGAAAGAGGCCGTATGAGAAATGTATTTTTTCAGAGTTTTGAA
>CERX01001602.1_pt1 | contig 66174 bp, 52 predicted proteins | sample 350251 | NCBI WGS metagenome assembly CERX01 (sample SAMEA2621044, study PRJEB7988) | marine metagenome | biome: marine biome (ENVO:00000447); feature: deep chlorophyll maximum layer (ENVO:xxxxxxxx); material: "saline water (ENVO:00002010), including plankton (ENVO:xxxxxxxx)" | depth 50 m
AGCCCGCGCCAGCACCTAAACCAGCGGCGCCCACTGCCACTTCGGCGCAGTCGGCTGCTGGCTACCACGAAGCCGCCTGGTATCGGCAGCGTAGCGGCTCAGAGTACGTGGTGCAGTTGCTAGGCTCGCGCTCTGAAGCGGCCGCGAGGGCCTTTATCGCGCGCCATGCTGGTGTTGCTGATCTGGGTTACTTCGAGACTACCTACGAAGGGCAGCCCTGGTTTGTGGTAACCCAGGGAGCCTATGCTTCACGACAGGCCGCGCAGGACGGTGTCGGCAAGCTGCCGGCGGCGCTACGCGATAGTAAGCCTTGGCCGCGAGCAATGGCGGATATTCAGCGCGCCCTGCGTTGATAGGGTTGGCCCGGGCTTGCCCGGGCTGATCGATAAAAGGCGTGGTCGGCGGTCGTCGGTAGCGCTATAGTTGAGCGACAAAGTTTCCTATTTACGACATTTGAGTACGCCCAAGCGGCATTTTTGCGCCAAAAAAAATTGTGGGCGTGCTTGGCGCTGTGTACAATTACTCCCCTTTTGCCCGGCGCAGAGCCAGATTTATCCGTGGTCTGGTTATTCAAGCGCTTGAATTTATTAGCTTTTTGAGAGAGTGCCTATGAAAGCAGGTCTATACCAGCCTGATCAGTTCAAGGATAACTGTGGCTTTGGTTTGATTGCCCACATGGAAGGCCAGCCCAGTCATCACCTGCTGCAGACGGCAATCGAAGCCCTTACCTGCATGACGCACCGTGGTGGTATTAACGCCGACGGTAAGACCGGTGACGGTTGCGGCCTGCTCATTCAAAAGCCGGATCGCTTCTTGCGTGAGGTTGCTCGCGAGACCCTGTCGGTGGAGCTGCCCGAGCAGTATGCGGTCGGCATGGTCTTTATGGGCACCGACGACGCGTCAGCAAGCGCAGCTAAGCAGGCGTTTGCCGACGCACTGGCCGATCAGGGCCTGACTGGCCTTGGCTGGCGTCCGGTGCCCGTCGATCCGACCAAGCTTGGCCCCTTGGCGCGCAGCAGCCTGCCGCGCATCGAACAGGTATTTGTCTCTGGCGAAGGCCTGGACGAGCAGCAGTTTGGCGTGAAGCTCTTTTATGTGCGCCGCAAGGCTGAAATTGCCATGCAGGCCGACAGCAGCTTTTATGTCTGCAGCTTGTCGCACAAGGTCATCTCTTATAAAGGCCTGATGATGCCTGCGGATCTGGACAAGTTTTATCCAGATCTGGGTGACGCACGCATGGAAACCGCCATCAGCGTGTTCCACCAGCGCTTCTCCACCAACACGCTGCCCAAGTGGCCGCTCGCTCAGCCGTTCCGTCTGGTTGCCCATAACGGTGAAATCAACACCATCACCGCCAACCGCAACTGGGCGCACGCGCGCCGCAACAAGTTCACCAATGACCTGATGCCGGACCTGGAAAGCCTGGCACCGCTGGTCAACACCACCGGTTCGGACTCCTCAAGCATGGATAACATGCTCGAGCTGCTGCTGTGCGGTGGTATGGATCTGTTCCGCGCGATTCGCATGGTGGTGCCGCCGGCCTGGCAGAACGTTGAAACCATGGACGCCGACCTGCGTGCGTTCTACGAGTACAACTCCATGCACATGGAGGCTTGGGACGGCCCGGCGGGTATCGTGCTGACCGAAGGGCGTTATGCGGTGTGTCTGCTGGACCGTAACGGTTTGCGTCCCTCGCGCTATGTCATTACCAAGAATGGCTACATCACCCTGGCATCGGAAATCGGTGTGTGGGATTACAAGCCCGAAGACGTGGTGAGCAAGGGGCGGGTTGGCCCCGGTCAAATACTCGCGGTCGATACCCAGACCGGCGAAGTGCTGCATACCGATGATGTAGCTAACCGCCTGAAGTCCCGCCACCCTTATCGCAAGTGGCTGAAAGAGAATGCGCTGCGCATTCAGGCGACGCTGGATGACCGTGACCACGGCTCCGACTTCCTGTCTGCCGAAGGCCTGAAGCAGTACATGAAGATGTTCCAGGTCACCTTTGAGGAGCGTGACCAGGTGCTGCGCCCGCTGGCCGAGAACGGCCAGGAAGCGGTTGGCTCCATGGGTGATGACACCCCGATGGCGGTCTTGTCCGGTCGAGTGCGCTCGGTCTACGACTACTTCCGTCAGCAGTTCGCGCAGGTAACCAACCCGGCGATCGATCCGCTGCGTGAAGCCATCGTCATGTCGCTGGAAACCTGCCTGGGTGCCGAGCGCAACGTCTTCGAAGAGACGGCTGACCACGCTAATCGTGCCATTCTCAGCTCGCCGGTCATCTCGCCGGCCAAGTGGCGCACTATCATGAACTTGGATGAGCGTCCTGGTTTTGCGCGCCATGTGATTGACCTGAACGTCGCTGAAGGCACGTTGCTGGGTGACGCGGTCAAGAGCATCACTGCCCAGGCTGAGGCAGCCGTGCGTGAAGGCAAGACACTGATCGTACTGAGCGACCGCGCCATCGAGCAGGGTAAGCTACCGGTGCATGCAGCGCTTGCGGTCGGTGCTGTGCATCACCATCTGACAGCGGTCGGCTTGCGCTCGGAGTGCAACATCCTGGTCGAGACCGCCACCACGCGTGACCCGCATCACTACGCAGTGCTGATCGGTTTTGGTGCTACCGCCGTATACCCCTATCTGGCCTACGAGGTGCTGGGTGATCTGATCCGCACCGGTGAAGTGATCGGCGACCTGTACGAGACCTTCAAGTATTACCGCAAGGGCATTTCCAAGGGCCTGCTGAAAATTCTCTCGAAGATGGGTATTTCCACCATCGCCTCCTACCGCGGGGCCCAGCTGTTCGAAGCGGTTGGTCTGGCTGATGAGGTGGTAGACCTGTGCTTCACCGGGGTTGCCAGCCGTATTCAGGGTGCGCGCTTTGAGGATCTGCAGGCCGAGCAGTTGCTGCTTGCCAAAGAGGCCTGGAACCCGCGTAAGCCCATCCAGCAGGGTGGTTTGCTGAAGTTCGTCTTTGGCGGCGAATACCACGCCTACAACCCGGATGTTGTTCGCGCGCTGCAGGATGCGGTGCAGGGTGACAGCTACGACAAGTACCAGGAGTACGCGGCGCTGGTAAACAGCCGCCCGGTAGCAGCCCTGCGCGACTTGCTCAAGGTGCGTGACGACCAGCAGGCTATCGCGCTGGATGACGTCGAGCCGCTGGAGTCGATCTTCAAGCGCTTTGACTCGGCGGGTATTTCCCTGGGTGCTCTGTCGCCCGAGGCCCATGAGGCTATCGCTGAGGCGATGAACCGCCTGGGCGCGCGCTCCAACTCGGGTGAGGGTGGCGAAGACCCGGCCCGCTACGGCACCGAGCGTACCTCCAAGATCAAGCAGATCGCCTCCGGCCGTTTTGGTGTAACGCCGGAATACCTGGTCAATGCTGATGTACTGCAGATCAAAGTGGCGCAGGGCGCCAAGCCAGGTGAAGGCGGCCAGCTGCCCGGTGGTAAGGTGAACGAGCTGATTGCCCGCCTGCGTTACGCAGTGCCAGGCGTCACCCTGATCTCGCCGCCGCCGCACCACGACATTTACTCGATCGAAGATCTGTCGCAGCTGATCTTTGACCTCAAGCAGGTCAACCCGCAGGCGCTGGTCTCGGTCAAGCTGGTGTCCGAGCCGGGGGTGGGTACCATCGCCGCCGGGGTGGCCAAGGCCTATGCTGATCTGATCACCGTGTCCGGTTACGACGGTGGCACCGGCGCATCGCCGCTGACCTCCATCCGTTACGCCGGCTCGCCCTGGGAGCTTGGTCTGTCCGAGGCGCACCAGACACTGCGTGGCAACGACCTGCGCGGCAAGGTACGAGTCCAGACCGACGGTGGTCTGAAGACCGGTCTGGACGTGATCAAGGCGGCTATCCTGGGTGCCGAGAGCTTTGGCTTCGGTACTGCGCCGATGATCGCGCTGGGCTGCAAATACCTGCGTATCTGTCACCTGAACAACTGCGCAACCGGTGTCGCGACGCAGAACGAACACCTGCGTGATAACCACTACATCGGCACCGTGCAGATGGTGATGAACTTCTTCACCTATGTTGCGATGGAAACCCGTGAGTGGCTGGCCAAGCTGGGCGTGCGCAGCCTGCAGGAGCTGATCGGGCGTACCGATCTGCTGGAAATCCTGCCGGGCGCTACCGGTAAGCAGCAAAACCTGGACCTGCGTCCGCTGCTGGGCAGCGATCTGGTACCGGCCGACAAGCCGCAGTTCTGCGAGTCGCCGCGCAACGAGCCGTTCGACAAGGGGCTGACTGCCGAGAAGATGGTCGAGATGGCGCGTGCCGCCATTGATGGTCGCACCGGTGGCGAATACCAGCTGTCGCTGACCAACTGCGACCGCTCCATTGGCGCCCGCGTCTCTGGCGAGATTGCCAAGGTGCACGGCAACCAGGGCATGGTTACCGCGCCGATCACCTTCCGCATGACCGGTACCGCTGGTCAGAGCTTTGGTGTCTGGAACGCTGGCGGCCTGCACATGTACCTCGAAGGCGACGCTAACGACTACGTCGGTAAGGGCATGACCGGCGGCAAGCTGACCATCGTGCCGCCCAAGGGCAGCCCGTTCCGCTCTGAGCAAACGTCGATTATCGGCAACACCTGTCTGTACGGCGCCACCGGCGGCAAGCTGTTCGCTGCCGGTATTGCTGGCGAGCGTTTTGCAGTCCGCAACTCGGGCGCCCACGCCATCATCGAAGGTGCGGGTGACCACTGCTGCGAGTACATGACCGGTGGCATGGTCTGCGTACTGGGTAGCACGGGCCATAACTTCGGTGCTGGCATGACCGGCGGCTTCGCCTACGTGCTGGACATGGACAACACCTTCTTCGACAAGCTCAACCATGAGCTGGTCGAGCTGCACCGCATCAGCAACGAGTCGATGGAGATGTATCGCAGCCACCTGACCCAGGTGCTGACCGAGTACGTCGCTGAGACTGGCAGTGCATGGGGTGCCGAGGTGCTGGACAACCTGGACGACTACATTCGCCGTTTCTGGCTGGTCAAGCCGAAGGCCGCAAGCCTGCGTGCGCTGCTGACCAGTACCCGAGCGAACCCACAATAAGCCGCCTGAGGCAGGCCGCCAGGATGGCGGTCTGTCGGCCCTGATGAGTCTGGCAGCGGTGTGACTTAGCCGCCGCTGCAGTGTAGAGGTTTAGATATGGCAGACCGTTTGAGTAACGACTTCCAGTTTATCGATGTAGGTCGTGAAGATCCGAAGAAGCGCCCGCTACGCGCGCGCAAGACCCAGTTTGTTGAGATTCACGAGCAGTTCAAGCCGGACGCAGCGTCCGAGCAGGCGCACCGCTGCCTCGGGTGCGGTAATCCCTACTGCGAGTGGAAGTGCCCCGTGCACAACTTCATTCCCAACTGGCTGAAGCTGGTCTCCGAGGGCAACATCCTTGAAGCCGCCGAGCTGTCGCACCAGACTAACACCTTGCCGGAAGTGTGCGGCCGCGTGTGCCCACAGGACCGTCTGTGCGAGGGCGCCTGTACCCTGAACGACGGCTTTGGTGCTGTTACCATCGGCTCAGTCGAGAAATACATCACCGACACCGCCTTTGCCATGGGCTGGCGTCCAGATATGTCCGCCGTTGTGCCGACCGGCAAACGCGTCGCTATCATTGGCGCCGGCCCGGCTGGCCTGGGCTGCGCTGATGTGTTGGCCCGCGCCGGCGTATCGCCGGTGGTGTTCGACCGTAACCCGGAAATTGGCGGTCTGCTGACCTTCGGTATTCCCGAGTTCAAGCTGGAAAAGACGGTAATGTCCCGTCGCCGTGAGGTGTTCCAGGGCATGGGTATCGAGTTCCGCCTGAATACCGAGATCGGCAAGGACGTGATGATCGATGACCTGCTGGCCGAGTACGATGCGGTCTTCATGGGCATGGGCACCTACACCTACATGAAAGGTGGTTTCCCGGGCGAAGACCTGCCCGGCGTCTACGACGCGCTGGATTTCCTGATTGCCAACGTCAACCGTAACCTGGGTTTCGAGAAGTCCGCAGACGACTTCATCGACATGAAGGGCAAGAAGGTCGTGGTACTGGGTGGTGGTGACACGGCGATGGACTGCAACCGTACCTCGATCCGTCAGGGTGCCAACGCGGTCACCTGTGCTTACCGCCGTGATGAGGCGAACATGCCGGGGTCACGCAAGGAAGTGAAGAACGCCAAGGACGAGGGCGTTAAGTTCCTGTTCAACCGCCAGCCGATCGCCATTGTCGGTGAAGACAAGGTTGAAGGCGTCAAGGTGGTCGAAACCCGCCTGGGCGAGCCTGACGCCCGCGGCCGTCGCAGCCCGGAGCCGATTCCTGGTTCTGAGCAGGTGCTGCCGGCCGACGCGGTGGTAATCGCCTTTGGTTTTCGTCCGAGCCCAGCTGACTGGTTTGCCGACAAGCAGATCGACACCGACAGCCAGGGCCGCGTGATCGCGCCCGAGCAGGCGCAGTACAAGTTCCAGACCAGCAACCCCAAGGTGTTTGCCGGTGGCGACATGGTACGCGGCTCTGACCTGGTAGTGACGGCCATCTTCGAAGGCCGTCAGGCTGCTGAGGGTATCCTCGACTATCTCGGGGTGTGACAACGGGTCACGGCCTGTGTGTTACCAACAAGGGCGCCTGCGGGCGCCCTTGTTGCTTTGCGGCCTGATGTTTGTGCGCAATTGCCGCTACAATGGCCGCTGACCTTTTTTGACTGGATGGGCCCCATGACTGAATTGAAAAACGACCGTTTCCTGCGCGCGCTGGCACGTCAGCCGGTGGATGTCACCCCGGTGTGGATGATGCGTCAGGCCGGCCGCTATCTGCCTGAGTACCGCGCATCGCGTGCTCGCGCCGGCGACTTCATGGGGCTGTGCATGAACCCGGAGATGGCCTGTGAGGTGACCCTGCAACCGCTGGATCGCTACCCGCTGGACGCCGCCATTCTGTTTTCCGACATTCTGACCATCCCTGACGCCATGGGGCAGGGCCTGTACTTCGAGACCGGCGAAGGCCCGCGCTTTCGCAAGGTGATCAACACCGCTGCCGATATCGAGGCGCTGCCGGTGCCGGACCCGGAGCAGGATCTGGGCTACGTGATGGACGCGGTGCGTACCATTCGCCGCGAGCTGAATGGCCGTGTGCCGCTGATCGGCTTTTCTGGCAGCCCCTGGACGCTGGCGACCTACATGGTTGAAGGCGGCTCCTCCAAGGACTTCCGTAAGACCAAGGCCATGCTGTACGACCAGCCTGAAGCCATGCACCTGCTGCTCGACAAGCTGGCGCAGTCGGTGACTAGCTATCTGAATGGGCAGATCAAGGCTGGCGCCCAGGCGGTGCAGATCTTTGATACCTGGGGTGGCAACCTGTCGGCCGACGCTTACCAAAAGTTCTCCTTGGCCTACATGCGCAAGATCGTCTCCGGTCTGATCCGCGAACACGACGGCCGCAAGATTCCGGTCATTCTGTTCACCAAGAATGGCGGCCTGTGGCTGGAAAGCATTGCCGATGCCGGCGCTGACGCACTGGGCCTGGACTGGACCATGGATATCGGCGTTGCGCGCTCGCGGGTTGGTGCAAAGGTTGCATTGCAGGGCAATATGGACCCGACCGTGTTGTACGCCAAGCCGGCCGCCATTCGCGCCGAGGTGGCGCGTATTCTGGCCAGCTATGGCAAGGGCAGCGGCCATGTATTCAACCTGGGCCACGGTATTACGCCTGAGGTTGATCCGGCTCACGCCGGTGCCTTTATTGAGGCGGTACACGAGTTGTCAGCGGTTTATCACGATCCGAATGCTATCGTGGTCTGAGCTGCCTGCGCCCACACGGGGCAAGGTGGGCGTTATCTGAACAAGGAGAGGGCGTATGCGTAGGGTAGTGTTCAATCAGAAGGGCGGGGTCGGCAAGTCGAGCATCGCCTGCAACCTGGCCGCCGTCAGTGCGGCAGCGGGTTACAAGACGCTGGTGATTGATCTGGACCCACAGGCCAACTCCAGCCACTACTTGCTGGGTGAGCGGCTGGCTGATGTGGACACCACCATCGCGGACTTCTTCTCCCAGACCCTGTCCAGCGGACTGTTCAGCAAGAAAGCTGAAAACTTCGTGACCGAAACGCCGTTCGAAAACCTCTGGCTGATGCCGGCCAGCCCCGAGCTGGCCGAGCTGCAGCACAAGCTGGAGTCGCGCTACAAGATCCAGAAGCTGCGCAAGCTGCTCAAGGACCTGAAGGACAACTACGAGCGCATCTACATCGATACCGCCCCGGCGTTCAACTTCTACACCATGTCGGCGCTGATTGCGGCTGACCGCGTGTTGATTCCCTTTGATTGCGACAGCTTCTCGCGTCAGGCGCTGTACGGCCTGCTGACCGAGCTGGAAGACGTGCGTGAAGAGCACAACGAGGACCTGGCGGTCGAGGGCATCGTGGTCAACCAGTTTCAGCCGCGTGCGGCCCTGCCGCAGAAAATGCTGGATGAGTTGATCGCCGAAGGCCTGCCGGTGCTGCCGGTGCACCTGAACAGCTCGGTGCGCATGCGTGAGTCGCACGAGGCAGCCACGCCGCTGATTTTCCTCGATGGGCGGCACAAGCTGACCCAGCAGTTTATGGCGCTGCACGACCACATCGAGGCGCAATAGGCGGCGCCCGGTCGCATTGACCAGCCGCGCTTCCTTCTGCATGCTCGGCGCTGGACTTCAATAACAAGGACAGCGCCATGAAGCTCGAAACGCTTGCCATCCATGCCGGCTACACCCCCGACCCGAATACGCACGCGGTTGCCGTGCCGATCTACCAGACCACGTCCTACGCCTTCGACGACACCCAGCACGGGGCCGACCTGTTCGACCTGAAGGTGCCGGGCAACATCTACAGCCGCATCATGAATCCGACCAACGACGTGCTGGAGCAGCGTGTTGCGGCGCTGGAAGGTGGCGTTGGGGCATTGGCTGTGGCCTCCGGCATGGCGGCTATCACCTACGCGATCCAGACCCTGGCCGAAGCCGGCGACAACATCGTTTCCGTGGCCAAGCTCTACGGCGGAACCTACAACCTGCTAGCCCATACCTTGCCGCGTCAGGGTATCGAAACCCGCTTTGCTGCCCATGACGACATCGCTGCGCTGGAAAGCCTGATCGATGCGCGCACCAAGGCGGTATTTTGTGAATCCATCGGCAACCCGGCGGGTAACGTGATCGATATTCAGGCGTTGGCCGATGCCGCGCACCGTCACGGTGTGCCGCTGATTGTCGATAACACCGTGGCTACCCCGGCGCTGTGCCGGCCGTTTGAACACGGTGCCGATATTGTCGTGCACTCGCTGACCAAATATATGGGCGGCCACGGCACAACCCTGGGCGGTATCGTGGTGGATGGTGGTTGCTTCCCCTGGGCTGAGAACGCCGAGCGCTTCCCGCTGCTCAATACCGCCGACCCGTCCTACCATGGGGTGGTCTATACCGAGGCCTTTGGTCCGGCTGCCTTCATTGGTCGCTGCCGCGTAGTGCCGCTGCGCAACATGGGCGCGGCGCTGTCGCCGTTCAATGCCTTCATGATCCTGCAGGGGCTGGAAACCCTGTCGCTACGTATGGAGCGGCACTGCGACAACGCCATGGCGGTCGCCCGCTTCCTGCAGAGCCACCCGCAGGTTGCCTGGGTGCAGTACGCCGGGCTGGAAGACCACCCTGAACACGCCCTTGCCAAACGCTATATGGGCGGCACGCCAGCGTCGGTACTGTCGTTCGGTATCAAAGGCGGGCAGGAGGCTGGGGCTCGTTTTATTGACGCGCTGAACCTGGTCGTTCGTCTGGTCAACATTGGTGATGCCAAATCGCTGGCCTGCCACCCGGCGTCCACCACCCACCGTCAGCTCAATGACGAGGAGTTGGCCAAGGCCGGCGTGCCGCGTGACATGGTGCGCCTGTCGATCGGTATCGAGCATATCGACGACATCCTCGCCGATTTGTCACAGGCGCTCGACGCTTCGCTTTAGTCAGCTCCCGCTTTGCGGGAGCTGAGCCACAAGCGTCAAGCTACAAGCAAAACCCGCGCGGTGTTGAATCGCGCGGGTTTTCTTATGGACAGTGTATGGCAGGCGCGCTTGACGGTCTTGTCGTCGATCTCATCCTGACTACGCTTCCAGCTCGCGCGCGCCAGCGCGCGGTTCAGGGAAATAGCGGCCAGACCAGCGGGATGATCAGTGAGGCGGCTAGCCACATGATCAGGTTTAGCGGTACGCCGATGCGCATAAAGTCCGAGAAGCGGTAGCCACCGGCGCTGTAAACGAAGGTGTTGGTCTGGTAGCCGATGGGCGTGGCAAAGCTGGCACTGGCTGCGAACATCACCGCCACCACAAAGGGTGTCGGGTCTGCGCCCAACTGCTGGGCTACCCCGATGGCTATGGGGGTAACCAGCACGGCGACGGCGTTGTTGCTGACTACCTCGGTCAGCACCGACGTAAGCAGGTAGATAAACGACAGCATGAATAGCGGCCCAAGCAATGGTGACAGTGTCATCACATGGCTGACTACGGTATCGACCAGTCCGACCTTGTTCATGGCGATGCTGATTGCCAGCATGCCGAAAATCAGCGTCAGAATACGCCAGTCGATGGCCTTGTAGGCGTCCTCGGTATCCAGACAGCCTGTGGCCACCACCACCGCAGCAGCGATCATTGCCAAGCCTTCGATGGGCATCACCTTGAAGGCGGCGAGCACCATCACGGCGAGTACGGCAGCAATGGCTATAGGCGCCTTGTTACGGCGGTAGGCGCGTTCTTGTACCGAGTTCAGGCTGATCAACTCGCCGTTGTCGGCAAACTTCTTGATCTGCGACGCTGTGCCCTCTACCAGCATGACGTCACCGAACTGCAGTTCGAAGTCATCCAGGTTGTCTTGAATGTTTTCGTTGTGGCGGTGTACTGCCAACACGTGAATGCCGTAGCGCGCAGTCAGGTTGAGGTTGCGCATCGGTCGGTGGCTGTAACGCGAATTGCGGCCCACGATGGCCTCGGCCAGCATCACATCGCGGGTGGAGATGGTCTCGAAGCTGTCGGCGCGGTTGATCGCCAGCAGGCCGTTGTGCCGCAACTCGACAAAATCACGCATGCTGGTGTGCAGCACCAAGCGGTCGCCTGCCAGTAACTGAGTGTCGTTAAGCGGGGTAGACAGCTCCTCATCGCCGCGAAAGATTTTCAGCACGCGGATGCCGCTGTTACCGTTCAGGTTGGCCTGGCTGATGGTCTGGTTGATCACCGGCGAGTCGTGCGGTACCAGCAGCTCGGTCATGAAGGTGCGCGCCTGGTCCGGACGCAGCTGGCGTGACAGGCTTTCACGCTCGGGCAGCAGTCGATGGCCGATCAGCAGCACAAAGGCCATGCCGATGCTGGCCATGATCATCCCTGGCAACGTGATATCGAACATGCCGAACGGCTCCAGCCCCATCTGCCGGGCAACGCCGTCGACCAGGATGTTGGTGGAGGTGCCGATCATGGTCATGGTGCCGCCGAAGATGGTGGCGTAGGACAGCGGAATCAGCATCTTCGAGGGCTTGCTGCCCACACTGGTTGCCAAGGCAATGGCCACGGGGGTGAGAATCGCGACAACCGGTGTGTTGTTGATGAAGGTCGATAGCAGCAGGGCCGTCATCATCAGACTGAACAGCGTGCGCCACTGGCTGCCACCGCCCATACGCGCCAGCCAGTTGCCTAGGGTTTCGACGCAACCGGTTCGCTCCAGCGCCGCGGACAGGATAAACATGCAGGCAATGGTGATGGGGGCACTGTTGGACAGTACGCCAAGGACGTCGGCTGGCGACAGTAGTTGGCTGACCAGCAATACGGCAACGGCGATACCGACGACCACATCAGGGCTGAATTTTTCCCGCGCGAACGCGTAGAACACCCAGCATAGCAGCAGTGCCACACCTATCAGTGGCAGTGAATCCCAGCTCATCGGTAACCGAACTCTCTCGTGAGGTATCGGGTCCGCAGCCGGACCCACGCTGGGCGTCACATTAAGAGGCGGCGCTATATTTGTCCAAGCACAAAAACTGATTTTTATATTCTTTAAAAGAATAAGCTTCGGTCAGGACGAGCAACTGATTTCCAGGTGTCGGCCCCAGTCCGGCGGGGCGGCCGCGTAGGCCTCGGCGCCGGGCTGGGCGCTGAAGGGGTGGCGCAGGATCTGATGCAGTCGGCGTACCTCGCTGAAGTCCTCTTGCTCGGCGGCAGTGATCGCGTTTTGTGCCAAGTAATTGCGCAGCACATACAGCGGGTTGGCTGCCTGGCGGCTGGCCAGAGGCGCGTCGCAGCGTTGTGCATGTTCACGCTGCCAGTGATCGAAGGCGGCGCGATCAATGAATTGATCTCGCACCAGCGGATGCTCTTCGGCTAGCTGGCGCAAGGTCAGGTGGTAGTCTGCGCCGCTGGCCTGCATCAGCTGCAGCAGGGCGTCGATCTGCTCGGCGTCATCGTCCCGCGCGGCTGTCCAGCCCAGGCGCTGACGCATCAGCGCCAAGTAGTGCTGCTCGAACAGCGGCATGAAATTCGCCAGTTCGGCTTTGAGGTCCTCCACGGCGACAAAGGGGGTCAGTGCTTGTGCCAGGCAGGCCAGGTTCCACTGTGCGATCAGTGGTTGGCGGTGGAAGGCGTAGCGACCCTCGTGGTCGGAGTGATTGCAGATGTGTCGGGCATCAAAGGCATCGAGAAAGGCGTAGGGGCCGAAGTCGAAGGTGATGCCCAGAATCGACATGTTGTCGGTATTCATGACGCCATGGCAGAAGCCGTAGGCCTGCCAGCGGGCGACCATCTCGGCGGTGCGCCGCAATACGGCGCCCAGCATGGCCCGCTCTGGCTGCGCGGTTGTGCGGCAGTCGGGGTAGCAGGTGTCCAGGGTGAAGTCGAGTAACTGGCGCAGATGCTCGTGCTGGCGGGTGTAGTAAAAGTACTCGAAGTGACCAAAGCGAATGTGCGAGCGGGCCAGGCGCAGCAGCATGGCGGCGCGCTCTTCACGCTCGCGGTACACCGGGTTGTCGCCGACCGTGACGCACAGGGCGCGACTGGTCGGGATGCCGAGGGCATGCAGGGCTTCGCTGGCCAGAAACTCGCGGATTGAGGAGCGCAGCACCGCACGACCATCGCCCATGCGCGAGTAAGGGGTGCTGCCGGCGCCCTTGAGGTGCAGGTCCCAGTGCTCGCCCGCCTGGTTGACTACCTCACCCAGCAGCAGGCCGCGACCGTCGCCCAGCTGCGGGTTGTAGGCACCGAATTGGTGGCCTGAGTACAGCATCGCGCGGGGCTCGGCCTCGCTCCAGACCTTGTGGCCGGCAAACAGCTCTACCAGCAACGGATCGGCTGCTTGCTCCATGTCCAGGTCCAGCAGGGCCAGCGCGTCCTCGCTACACACCACCAGGCGCGGGTTGCTCAGCGGCTCGGGTAGCACGCGGCTGGAAAAACTGTCTCCCAGACGGGCAAAGCGATTGTCGAACTGCAGGTCGGCCAGGGTGGGCACGATTGGCTCCTCGTTAGGGTTTGACTCACCATGCTACAACAGGGCTGCGCGGCTGGCAGCGCTGCGTTATAGCGCTGTATCAGGGGGGCAAATGCACCGTCCAATTTCTTGACCCCGGGGGCACCGCTCCTTAGTGTTCAAACACCTGTATGAAATCATGCTGCCAGACGTGACTGGCGCCCTTTGGAGAGTCGACATGCCCGAATACAACGCCCCCTTGCGCGATATGCGCTTCGTCATGGACGAGCTGCTGGACATGACCGGCAGCTATGCCGCCTACGGTCTGGAAGACGCCACCCCTGACCTGGTCAGCGCCATCCTGGAAGAGGGTGCCAAGTTCACCAACCAGGTGCTGTCGCCGCTCAACCGCAGCGGTGATGAAGAAGGCTGTCATATCGAAGACGGTGTCGTCACCACACCCAAGGGTTTCAAGGAAGCCTACCAGGCCTATTGTGAAAACGGCTGGGGCTCGATGACCGCGTCTCCCGAGTACGGCGGGCAGGGTCTGCCGTCCTCGCTGGGTCTGATTCTGGCTGAAATGGTGGCCTCGGCCAACTACTCCTTCAGCATGTACCCGGGCCTGTCCCACGGCTGCGCCGCCGCCATCGCTGCGCACGGCACCACGGAACAGAAAGACCTGTACCTGAGCAAGCTGACCCCCGGCACCTGGACTGGCACCATGTGCCTGACCGAGCCGCACTGCGGCACCGACCTGGGTCTGGTCAAGACCCGCGCCGTGCCGCAGGCTGACGGCACTTACAAGGTCACCGGCACCAAGATCTTTATCTCTTGCGGCGAGCACGATCTGGCCGAGAACATCGTCCACCTGGTGCTGGCCAAGCTGCCCGATGCGCCGGCCGGGACCAAAGGTATCTCGCTGTTCATCGTGCCCAAGTTCCTGCCGAACGCTAACGGCGACGTGGGCGAGCGCAACAGCCTGGTCTGCGGTTCGATTGAACACAAGATGGGTATCAAGGCCTCTGCAACCTGTGTGATGAACTTTGACGACGCCACCGGCTTCCTGATTGGTGACATCAACAAGGGTCTGAACTGTATGTTCACCATGATGAACCATGCACGTCTGGGTACCGGCATGCAGGGTCTGTGTCACGGTGAGGCGTCCTACCAGACCGCCCTGGCTTACGCTAAAGATCGCCTGCAGATGCGTTCGCTGAAAGGCCCGGCCGAGCCCGAAAAGGCGGCTGACCCGATTATCGTGCACCCCGACGTGCGTCGCATGCTGCTGACCATGAAAGCCTTCAACGAAGGCAACCGCGCGCTGGCCTACCACACTGCCAAGCTGCTGGATCAGGCGCACTACGCCGCTGAAGAAGAAGCCCGTGCTGAAGCCGAAGCGCAACTGGCCTTCCTGACGCCGATTTGTAAGGCCTTTATGACCGACACCGGTCTGGAAGCCACGCTGCTGGGTCAGCAAGTGTTTGGTGGTCACGGCTTTATCCGTGAATGGGGTCAGGAGCAGCAGGTTCGTGACTGCCGTATCGCGCCGATCTATGAAGGCACCAACGGTATCCAGGCGCTCGACCTGCTGGGCCGCAAGGTGCTGGGTAGCCAAGGCAAGCTGCTGAAGACCTTCACCAAGCAGGTTCACCTGCTGTGCAAAGACGTGGAAGGCGACGCCAAGTTCGGTGAGTACGCTAAGAAGCTGGCTCAACTGAACGCCCAGTGGGGCGAGCTGACCACCTCTGTTGGCATGAAAGCCATGCAGAACCCGGAAGAGGTGGGTGCTGCGGCGGTCGATTACCTGGCATTCTCCGGCTACGTCGTTCACGCCTACCTGTGGCTGAAGATGGCGTTGGTTGCCCAGGCCAAGCTGGATGAAGGCAGCACCGAGGTCGACTTCTACAAAGGCAAGCTGGCGACCCAGGCGTTCTTCTATCAGCGTCTGCTGCCGCGTGCACAGGCCCATGCCGAAGCACTGACTGCCGGCGCGTCCAGCCTGATGGATATCGCTGTAGAGCAGTTCTGATCAGTCCGCTGATGTGAACAAAAACCCCGGCTCGCCGGGGTTTTTTATTGTCTGCGCTGGGCTGGAGGGGCGAGTGCGTTCAGCTGACCCTACTGCAAGCAATGCTGCGAATGGTGACCAATCAATAATAAAAAGTCATAAAGAGACGCTACAGGTTTTTTTGTCGCCGATATACAATCTTCCGCCTGCGCCGGCTCAGACCGGCTCACCGAATAATGAGGAGATCACCATGGCCGACTACAACGCTCCCCTGCGCGACATGCGCTTTGTGCTCAACGAAGTCTTCGAAGTATCCAAGCTCTGGGCCCAGCTGCCCGGCCTGGCTGAGGTTGTGGATGAAGAAACCGCAGCGGCCATTCTGGAAGAGGCCGGCAAGGTCACCGGTGGTGTTGTAGCGCCACTGAACCGCAGCGGCGATGAAGAAGGCTGCTCCTGGGACAACGGCGTAGTCAAAACGCCTGCTGGTTTCCCCGAAGCCTATCGTACCTACGCCGAAGGCGGCTGGGTGGGTGTGGGCGGCGACCCGGCCTTTGGCGGCATGGGCATGCCCAAGGTGATCGGCGCGCAGGTTGAGGAAATGGTCAACTCGGCCAACCTGTCCTTCGGCCTGTATCCAATGCTGACATCCGGTGCTTGCCTGTCGATCCTCAACCACGCCAGCGAAGAGCTCAAGGAAAAGTACCTGCCCAATATGTACGCTGGTACCTGGGCGGGCTCCATGTGTCTGACCGAGCCGCATGCCGGTACCGACCTGGGCATTATCCGCACCAAGGCCGAGCCACAGGCGGATGGCAGCTACAAAATTACCGGTACCAAGATCTTCATCACCGGCGGTGAGCACGACCTGACCGAAAACATTATCCACCTGGTGCTGGCCAAGCTGCCTGATGCGCCGGCTGGCCCCAAGGGTATCTCTCTGTTCCTGGTGCCCAAGGTAATGGTCGGTGACGACGGTTCGCTGGGCGAGAAGAATGCCCTGTCGTGCGGTTCTATCGAACACAAGATGGGTATCAAGGCGTCTGCCACCTGCGTCATGAACTTCGACGGCGCGACCGGCTGGATTGTCGACGAGCCGAACAAGGGCCTCAACGCCATGTTCACCATGATGAACTACGAGCGTCTGGGCGTGGGTATCCAGGGGCTGTCGCTGGGCGAGCGCTCTTACCAGAGTGCCATCGAATACGCCCGTGACCGTATCCAGAGCCGTGCACCGACTGGTCCGGTCAACAAGGACAAGGCCGCAGACCCCATCATCGTGCACCCTGACGTGCGTCGCATGCTGCTGACCATGAAGGCGCTGAACGAAGGCGGCCGTGCATTCTCCAGCTACGTTGCCATGCAGCTGGATACCGCCAAGTACAGCGAAGACAAGGAAACCCGCGCTCGCGCCCAAGACCTGGTCGCCCTGCTGACGCCGGTAGCCAAGGCCTTCCTGACTGACATGGGGCTGGAAACCACCGTTCACGGTCAACAGATCTTTGGTGGCCACGGCTTTGTGCGCGAGTGGGGCCAAGAACAGCTGATCCGTGACTGCCGTATTACCCAAATCTACGAAGGCACCAACGGCATTCAGTCGCTGGACCTGATGGGGCGCAAGATCGTCGGCAGCGGTGGCGCGTTCTACAAGCACTTCAGCGACGAAGTCAAAGCCTTCATCGCCAGTGCCGACGCATCCCTGGCCGAGTTTACCGGCCCGCTGGAAGCGGCCATCGGCAACCTGGATGAGCTGACTGCCTGGGTCATCGAGCAGGCCAAGGGCAACCCGAATGAGATCGGCGCTGCCTCGGTTGAGTACCTGCAGGCCTTCGGCTACACCGCCTACGCCTACATGTGGGCGCTGATGGCGCGCACGGCGCTGGCCAAGCAGGCCGAAGATGAGTTCTACGTCAGCAAGCTGGGCACTGCGCGTTTCTACTTCGCGCGCCTGCTGCCGCGTATTCACTCGCTGACCGCGTCGGTCAAGGCGGGTAGTGAGTCCCTGTTCCTGCTGGATGCAGAGCAGTTCTGAGTCGGACGAAAGCTGGCCCACTGCAGCGGGCGTGCAGTGGGTCAGGGTCTCTTCCCATGTCATGCGGCTAATTTGTAAGTAAATGCTTACATGCTGTGATGACAATGACTTATGGGCACATCCTGCGTTGCTGCGTAGTATTGATCTCGCTAGGAGCAACGCAGGAAGCGACCAGAATAACAGGGTTAAGGGACCGTGCCTTGGAGGCACCCGCATTACGGATGATCAGGATCTTTTCTGCAAAACCTCGCTTCGGCGGGGTTTTTTGTTGCCTGTGATTTGACCATCGTGCTGAGATGCTCAGCCGTCGAAGCGACAGCTCAAGCGTCCAAGCGCACCCATCTCCACCTCTGCCACGGCACCCGCTGCCACCGGCTGCATGCCCGCCAGCGCGCCGGTCATGATCACGTCACCCGCGCGTAGCGTCTGTCCGGCAGCGACCATCTGATTGACCAGCCAAAGCGCTGCATCGAGCGGGTTGCCCATACTGCTGCTGGTATTGCCGCTCGCGACCTGCTCGCCGTCCAGGATCAGGGCCACCGCCAGATCATCCAGCGTTGCGCTGTCAGCCGCCACGCACTGGCCCAGCACATGGGCGCCGAAGGACAGGTTGTCCGCGACCGCGTCGGCCAGTGACTTCGGCCAGCCCTCATAGGCTGAGTCACAGACCTCCAGTGCCGGCATCACACCTTCGAGCGCAGCGATCAGCTCCGCGCGATCGGCCAGCGGGTCTTCGATGTCCCGAGCCAGTCGCATGGCCACTTCAATCTCCAGCCGCGGCGCAATAAAGTCAGCATGCTTCAGCGTGGCGCCGGCTTGATACTCGTTGGCTGCCAGCAGTACGCCGCGCAGCGGCTCCGCGACGCCGAGTGCTTTGCGGGCGCGGGCGTCGGTCAACCCAAGTTTGTAGCCCGCAGGGCGCTGGCCGCCAAGCTTGTGTGCGATCAGCGCATGTTGTACCGCGTAGGCGGCTGCCAGGTCGGTCAGTGCGTATTCGCTGGCGATCGGGCCGCGTGGCGTGCCGCTGGCGCGGGCATCCAGCAGCGCCTGCGCGGCCTGTTCGATAGTGCTCATGCAATGTCTCCTCGACTCGGCTGTTCGCCGACAACAGTGGTGCGGAACATCTCGCGGCGCTTGCCAAAGTAGTCTGAAATGGGCTGGTGCCAGACGCAGCGGTTGTCCCAGATCGCCAGTGTGCCCGGCGTCCAGCGCATGCGGCAAGTAAAGGCCGGCGCGGCCGCCACGCTGAACAGGTAGTCGAGTAGTGGGCGAGATTCTTCCGGCTTCATACCAGCGATGCCAAGGGTATAGGCGGGGTTGGCGAACAGCACTTCACGGCCGGTTTCCGGGTGGCGAGTGATCAGCGGGTGGGTGCGCACATCATCATCGACGGCTTTGCCGTAGTGGATGTTCATGTTCTCGATGCCGTCGTTGTGACGGGCGTTGGGGCCGTAGCCAAACTCGGGGCTGTGGATGCCGTCGAGCTGTCGCAATAGGGCTCGCAGGGTCGGAGACAGCCACTCGCAGGCCAGATACATGTTGTTGAACAGCGTGTCACCGCCGCTTTCCGGTACATCGTGCCCGTACAACAGGGTAAAGGCGGGCGGGCGCTCCTGAAAGGACCAGTCGCTGTGCCAAGCGCCACCGAACACGAACGGATTGCCTTCGCCTGCCTCCTTGAGCACATGCACTACATGGGGATGATCGGTCATGGGCTGAACGTAGGGCTCCTTGCCGAATTCACCGAAGCGCTGGGTGACAGCTTCGAGCTGCTCGACGGTCAGGTTCTGGTCGCGGATGTAAAGCACGCCGTGGTCCATCAGCGCCTGGCGCAGGGCCGCCTGACCCGCGTCGCAGAGGTTGTTGAGGTCGATGTCATGGATATCGGCACCGAGGGAGCCGGCAACCGGTACGCTGCGGAAGTAGTCGCTGGGGCGGGCCTGATTGTTTTTTGCGGTGGTGTAGAAGAACTCGGGCATGGCTTTCACCTGCAATCGTCTGTCTTGTTGTTGTTGGTATCTGTGTTCTGCCAGGCAAGATTGCCTCTGCGCGACGATGCTATCCATGATAGTTTCTGCCATGACATGACAATAACTGCCACGGGGTTTGCATGAACTGGCGCGAGGTACGCGATGCCACCAATGTGCGCTACCTGCTGAGCACGGCCCGCAACCTGGGCCTCTCGGTGGAAGCCTGTCTGCAGGGCAGTGGGCTGGATGAGGCGATGCTTGGTGCCGGGGGGCGAGTGCGGATTCAGCGCTGGCAGGAGCTGGTGGTGATTCGCAATCTGGTGGCGCTGCACCCCGAACCGGGGTTGGGTATTCGGGTCGGCGGGTGCTACCAGCTGACCAGCCTGGGGCTGCTGGGCTACACCATGCTGGCCTGCCGCAACCTGCATGAGGCGCTGCTGGTCAGCACCCAGTTTCGTGAGCTGACGCTGTCCATCTGTCCGGTGCAGGTATTGCCGTTTGACGGTGGCGTGCGTATGAGCCTGGATCGCAGCGTGCTGCCGGTGGATGCGCAGGACATGGTGGCCGAGCGCGGTTTGGCGGTCTGGAAGCGGATCTTTGCGGAGCTGTTGCAGCGTTCGTTTGTGCCGCTGCGGGTCGAGCTGTCCTTATCCCGGCCGGCGCCCGTCGAGTATTACGAAGCCTACTTCGAGTGTCCTGTGGTCATTGGCGCCCCCAGCAACGCAGTGCTGGTTGCCGACGCGGACTTGACCAGTGAACTGCCCCTGGCCAATGCGCTTACCCGCAATGCCTGCGCGGCGCTGTGCCGACAGCTGTGCGACGGGCTGGAAGATGTGGTGTCGCCGCTGGCGCGCCAGGTGCTGCAGGTGCTGATCAGCCACTCGGGTGAGATGCCGCTGGCTGCTGATGTCGCGGGCTCGCTGGGTATCTCCGAACGCTCCCTGCACCGGCGCCTGGCAGCCGAAGGGCAACCCTTTCGACGGCTGGACGAGCGGGTACGCGAGCGCCTGGCTGAGCGCCTGCTAGGCGACAGCGATCTGGGGCTGGACGCCATCGCCGCCCAGTTGGGCTATAGCGAGGCGGCCAGTTTCTCCCGTGCTTTCAAGCGCTGGACTGGGCTGGCACCGTCGCGCTGGCGAGCGGTCCAGCGGGAGGCTGCGCCGAGCCTGGACGCGCGGTCGCTGGCAGTCGTTGCACCTCTTTCCCGTTAGCTGGATCGCTGCCGAGACACTGGCTTATCTGTGTCTATACTGGATTGGTCGCCTGCATCCGTGCAGGTGTCTCAGGTAGTCCACCGACGTTGGATAAGGAGTGTTTCTATGGCGGGTTGGTTTGAGTTGAGCAATAGCAAGGACGGGCAGTTTCGCTTTGTCCTGAAGGCGGGCAACGCCGAAACCATTTTGACCAGTGAACTGTACAAGGCGCGCGCCAGTGCCGAGAACGGCATCGCCTCGGTGCAGAAAAACTGCGCAGAGGATGGGCGCTATGAGCGCAAGGAGGCCAAGGACGGGCGACACTACTTCAATCTCAAGGCTGCCAACCATCAGGTGATCGGCAGCAGTCAGATGTATGCCTCCTCAGCCAGTTGCGAGAAGGGCATCGAATCGGTGAAGAAGAATGGCAGCAGCACCGAGGTGAAGGACAAGACCGACTCCTGAGCCGGCCCGCTCCCGTCAGCGCGGGTTCGCTGACGGGAGCTGCGTGCCTTAGAACGAGGTGCTGAGGCTGGTGTAGAACGCTCTGCCCGGTTCGTTGTAGGTGTAGGCACCGGCGACGTTGCTGTTGCCCTCACGATACAGCCGTTTGTCGAACAGGTTGCTGATGCCAGCGGTGACGCTCAGGTTGTCGCTGAAAGCGTAGCGGCCGCTGACACCCACCAGGGCATAGGGCGAGATCTCGCGGCGCGCGTCGCCGGTCAGCACATTGCCCTAGTAGTCGAGCTTGCCAGGGCTCTGCTTGCCGTACCAGGTCACGGTGGCCTGGGTCGACAGTGGCTGGGTGACCTGCCAGTCGAGCGTCGAGTTGATGGTGTACTCGGGGATGATCGACAGCGGTTCGCCGGTCTCGCGGTTCTCCGAACGCAGCATCCAGGTGAAGTTGGTGTTCCAGCTGACCTGCTGGCTGACCGGCACGTTCAGGGTGCCTTCCAGGCCTTCGACGATGGCCTCGGGTACGTTGCTCCACTGGAACACATCCGCGTCGGCATAGCTCGGGTTGCTGCCGCCGGTTGCGCTGCTGACCACCGTGCGGCCGGACTCGATCTTGTCCTTGTAGTCGTTGCGGAACCAGGTCACGCCGGCCAGCCAGTCGCCGCGGCGGAATTCAATGCCGATTTCCTTGTTGATGCTGGTCTCGGCGTCCAGGTCCTCGTTACCCATCAGATAGCATGAGCCACCGCCGCCCCAGCAGCCGTTGCCGCGGCTGTAAAGCAGGTAGTTGGGGTTGCTCTGGTACAGGTTGGGCGCCTTGTACGCGCGGGCAATGCCGGCCTTCAGGGTGAACTCGTCGTTGAGCGCCTGGGACAGGTTCAGCGAGGGGCTCCAGTTGCTGCCAGTCAGGCTATGGTGGTCGAAGCGCAGGCCCGGAGTAAGGGTGGTGCCGGGGCGCAGCTCGATGTTGCTTTCGACAAACAGCGAGGCAATCTGGGCGTCGCTTTTGGTGTCGCGGTCGGTGCCGGAGAGGCCGGGCACCTCACCCGCTTCGGTGGTGGTCTGGGTGTTGGAGAAGGGGTCGTCCATGCGCTGATCAACCCACTCGGCACCCAGCGTCAGCATCTGGTCCAGCCAACCGTTGAGCGGCAGGTTGACCTCGCTGTGGGCGGTCAGGGTGTCCAGCTCGATAGTGCCGAAATCGGTGCTGGTGATGCTGCCTTCCGGACCACCGGCCAGGCCTTCCTGCAGGCGGCGGTTGCGGGTGTTTTCGTACTGCAGGTAGTTCAGCGTGCTGCCGAAGTCCCAGTCGCCATGGTGGGTCACGGCGTAGGTCTGGCGATAGATAATGTTGGTTTCGCGGCCAAGCCAAGGGGAGCGTCGAGCTTCCAATGCGGCCGAGTCGACGTTGTTCATGCTGTCGCCAGCGTAAATGTTGCCCTGGCGGCTGTAGCCGGCTTCCAGATCCAGCGTTTGGCGGTCGGTCAGCGCCCAGCTGAGCAGTCCGTTGATGTCCTTGTTGCGCACGCCCTCACGGCCGGCGGTGGCCTGGTTGGGCACGGTGTGGCCGTCGTTGATGTCCGGGTCATCCATCTCCGACTTGGCGACGTTGCCGTACACGCGGTAAGAGAGGTTGTCTGTCAGCGGACCGCTCAGGCCAAAGTTGGCGCGTTCGCTACCGCCTTCTTGGTCATCCTGAGCGAAGCTTTTGTACAGCGTCAGGTTGCCGTGGTGCTCGGCCTGCGGGCCCTTGGTGATGATGTTGACCACACCACCGGCGGCGCCGTTGCCATAGCGCGCCGCTGCCGGGCCACGCAGGACTTCAATGCGTTCGATCTGCTCGGCGGGCACCCAGTTGCTGTCGCCACGGGTGTCGCGGTCGCCGCGCCAGCCATAGCGCACCGAGTTGCGCGAGGTGACGGGTTTGCCGTCGACCAGAATCAGAGTGTTTTCCGGGCCCATGCCACGGATGTCGATCTGCCGGTTGTTGCCGCGAGCACCGGAGCCGCTGTTGCCGGTCAGGTTGACGCCGGGCTGCTTGCGCAGCAGCTCGGCAATGTCGTTGGCCGGTGGCTGGCGAGCGATGTCCTCTGCGTCGATGATCGAGACGCCCGGCGCCTGCTTCAGTTCTTCTTGGGCGGTGGCAATGACGTCCAGGGTGTCCAGTTCAAGGGCATCGTCAGTTTGCGCATGCGCGACGGGTAGCCCCAGCGCCAGTACCACGGCGGCGGCGAGTTGGCTGTGACGAAAGCTGGAAAGATGGCGTACCTGGATCATCGGCAGATTCCTCTAAGGAAGCGTAGGGAAAGACAGGGTCGGGACTGCGCTGGGCGTGACTGCTGCCTAGCGGCCTTATTAATGCGAACTATTTGCGTTTGCTGTGCGCGGCGAGTAGTCTGCCACAGCGTCACGCAGGGGCGTTTTGCGTTGGCGTCAGCTTTCTTTGTCCGGCAGTCATCTTTGGCGCGACGCCAGGGGGTAGCAGGTGAGTCATGGTCAGGATATGGTCGGTGCCAGTGAGCTGGTACGGCGTATTGGCGCACAGGTGCAGTTGTCTGCGCCACAGGCAGGCAATCAGCTGTTTCGCGGCCGCCTGAGCTGGCAGCGTCTGCGCTCTGGGTTGTCGCTGCACTGCTCTGACTGTGTCGAGCTGGAGGACTTTTCAACCAGCGTCGAGGTGGACCCGAAGCTCATTCTGGTGCTGTTCCTGCAGGGCCGCAGTGATGTCAGTTATGACGACCGCGCACCGCACTTTGACCACGACGCTCGCCGCCCCGAGGGCATGGCGGTCACCCTGACCGAGCCGGCCACCTTCAGTCGCCGTGCACGTCGCGGCCAGCATATCCGTAAACTGTCGATCAGCATGACGCCAGACTGGTTCGAAGGCGGCGGCTTTGACGCCCAGCGCAGCCTCAGGGCGCTGCTGGACGGTGCCAACAGTCATCTGCGTGTTCAGCGCTGGTTGCCTTCGCCGCGTGCGCTGGCGCTGGCTGAAGCCAGCATGCATCAGCAGGCCGACAACCCCTTGCTGGCGCATTTGCAGCAGGAGAGCCGCGCGCTGGAGTTGGCCCATGAGGTGATTGCCGGCCTGACCGGTGAAGGTGTCGCCGTGCCGGACAGCCTGCGTCCGCACGAGCAGCGATTGATTGCCCGGGTACAGGACCTGCTGATCAGCGATACCGCCGATGGCTGGTCGTTGGAGCAGATCGCTCACGAGGTTGGCACCAGCGCCAGCACACTGCAGCGGCAGTTCAAGGCTGCGCAGGGCATGTCCCTGTTTGCCTGGCAGCGCCAGCGCAAGTTGCAGCAGGCGTTTGATGCTCTGACTGCGGGCACCCTGTCTATCGAAGAGGCTGCCGCCCTGGCGGGGTACGGCAGCGCGGCCAACTTTGCGACGGCGTTTCGGCGCGCCTTCGGCAGCACGCCACAGCAGGTCCGGCGGTTTCTCTAATCTTTGCACGCTTATGGGGCGCGAAGTGCTTTGGTGCTCTTTTTTGGTGCGCGTCATGCGTATCCACAGACCTTTCGTGCGCCTGTAGCCCCCTGAAACCGATAATCTGGCACTTGGTGTGAACTTTGCTAATTTGTTCATACTGGTGCCCGCTTGCCCCTGTATTTGCGGCTGGGAGGTATCGCTACTGCCCGTTTAAGGATGTCTCATGCTGTTTCCCCGTCTCACGCCGCTAGCGGCTGCTCTGCTGATGCCCCTGCCAGCGCTGGCCACCTCTGAACCGGTCTCGTTGGCCAGTATTACCGTCAAGGGTCAGGCCATGGCCGACACGACTGACCAGGCCTATTCGGTTACCCATCTGCACGCTGAAGACATCCGTGGCGAGCATGTTGATCAGGTGCAGAGCTTGCTGCGTAAGGTGCCGGGCATGAATGTCGGCACGCTGGGGCTGCCGGGGGTGGCAGACAATATCTCGCTGCGCGGCTTTGGCGCCGGCGGGCACGGTGGGGACATCGGCTTTGTTGTCGATGGCATTCCGCTCAACGAAGCCATGTCCCACGCCGATGGTTATGGCGACCTGAACGTGATCATTCCGCTGGAGCTGGAGCGTATCGATGTGCTGCATGGCCCGGTCTCGGCGCTGTACGGCAACTACAACCGGGCCGGCACGGTCACGCTGCAGAGCCGTCGTGGCGGTGATTACCGCGATCTGGACATCAGCGCGGCGGAGTTCGGCAAGCTGGACCTGCAGGCCGCCGGCGGCGTTGAGGCCGAGCGTCAGCGCGTTAACCTCGCAGTGCAGGCAGTCCATGATGACGGTTTTCGCGACCAGTCGCAGGCTGACCGGCAAACCCTGGCCGGGCGCTGGGCGCTGGATGTGAGCCCTGATCTGGAAGTGGCCCTGTCCACCCGGCTGCATCATGCCGAGGCGGATAACCCGTCCTACCTGCCCTACGCCGATTATCAGCGCGACCCCTATGGCGTTTATAGCGAGGTGCAGAACGACGGTAGCGAGAAGGACTTCAGAACCCTGCGCCTGGATGCCAACTATCAGCTGAGCGATGAGCTACGCCTGTTGAGTTTTGTCTACCACACCAGCCAGGACTTCAGCCGCTGGTTTACCCGGCCGGTCAGCGGCGTCTGGACTCAGCGTGAAGAAACCTACGACCGCGATGTGCTCGGCGGCGGCTTCAACCTCAATGGCGACAGCCTGCTGGCGGGCAAGGCGCTGACCTGGGTTACCGGCATCGAGACCTATCGTGAACGCACCGATTATCTGAAGTACGAAGATACCCAATACCGCCAGCGGGTCGGGCTGCCGGAGCTGGATCGCCGCTTCAGCCTGAATAACCTGGCGGCCTTCGGCGAGATGCAGTGGCAACTGCACCCGTTGTTCATGCCCAGCCTGGGTCTGCGCTGGGATCGCTTTACCGGCGACTGCGATCTGCAAGGCGCGCAAACCAGCGCGGCGGAGTGCGAGCGCATGTCGGCGGTCAGCCACACCAGCCCCAAACTGGGCATTCGCTCGCAGCCACTGGAGTGGCTGGAGCTGCGTGGCAGCTGGGCCGAAGGCTTTGCCATCGCGCCGGATACCGCCAAGTACGACCTGGGCGCAGGCAGTGTGTCGCCCAACGTGTTCCGGCAGGTTGAGCTGGGTATCACGCTGACATGGCGTGACCTGGGCCTTGATTTGGCGACCTACCGCATCGACTCCAGCGATGAGATCGGCCGCAACCCGGCCGGTGATTACGAGAACTTTGGCGAGACCCGCCGGCAGGGCGTGGAAGTGGCCGGCTACTGGTATCTCACCGATAGCCTGGATGTATCGCTGGCCTGGGCCACGGCGCAGTCGGAGATTCGCAAGCACCGTGATGCCTCCCTGGAAGGCAACCGGGTGACCGGTGTGCCCAGCCACACCACGACCGCGCAGCTCAACTGGCGCCCGCTGACGCACTGGGAAACCAGCCTGACGCTGCGTGATATCGGTGATTACGCGGTCAACGCCAGCAATCAGCTGGTCGATCGCGGCTACCGCGTGACCGACCTGACACTGGCCTACCAGTTTCCGGGTACCCCGGACTATCGCGCCTACCTGGCGGTGGAGAACCTGACCGACAAGGTCTATGCCTCCACGGTCTCCACCATCGGGTATGCTACCGGCGCGCCCCGTCGCGTCAGTCTGGGCCTTCAGGCCAGTTTCTGACTTCAGCGCATAAGGAGTTTGATCATGTTTTACCCCCTGCGCCGCCTGCTTGCGGCAACCAGTCTGGCCCTGCTCAGCCCTTTGGTCAGTGCTCATACCGTCTGGCTGGAAGCGACTGACAGCGCGACCGACTATGCGGTGCGCTTTGGCGGCCATGCTGGCGTGTTGGAAGATTTTCCGCCGGCCAAACTGACCGAGATTCGCGCCATCGACGAGGCCGGTGAGCCGATCAACGTCGCTCGTCAGGATCTCGCCGCCGGTGTACGTCTAAAGACCGCTCAGCCAGCCTCCCTGCTGACCCTGACCTTTGACAACGGCATCTGGAGCCGCCTGCCCAGCGGCCGCAGCGAGAACCTGCCGATGGATCAGGTGGAGGGCGCCGAGTCGGCGGTCAACGCGATCAAGTACCACAAGTACATTGCGCGTTGGGATGCCCAGGCCATCCAGGCGCAGGGGCAGCCGTTCGAACTGGTACCGCTCAATCAGCAGGCGCCGGCCGCCGGTGAGCCGCTGCGCCTCAAGGTGCTGATCGACGGCCAGCCGGCGCAGGGTATCGCCCTGGCCTTTGGCGAGGAGGGTGACGATGCCGTCAGTGACACTGAAGGCGTGGCGGTGCTGAGCGCGCGCGCGGGCGTCAACCGTATCTGGTCCGGACAGCGGCTGGAGGTGGCGGACAACCCCGCCTACACCCAGCTAAGCACTGAATACAGTCTGGTGTTCCATGCGCAGGATTGAGCTGCAGCTTGCTGCGCTGCTGGCGCTCTGGCTGTCGGCCTTTGCCGTGCAGGCCCACGGCCTGGATGTGATTGCTCAGCACAGTGATGGCCAGGTGTCTGGCCTGGCCCTGTACACCGACGGCACACCGGCGCAGGCGATTTACGTTGCGCTGGTTGCGGCTGAGGACGCTACGCAGGTACTGGACGAGAGCAAGACCGATGGCGAGGGCCGCTTTGTGTTCGCGGCGCGCGCCGATGGCGGCATGCGGGTCATTGTTGAAGGCGAGGAGGGGCATCGCGCCCAGGCGCTGGTTAGCGACTTGCCGGCCAGCGGTGGCAGTAATGCGACCTTGTTGCTGCTGCGCGAGGATATCGCCCGCCTGCAGCAGCATATGTGGTGGCGTGATCTGATTGGCGGCATCGGCTACCTGGTCGGCATTGTGGGCCTGTGGGCGCTGTGGCGCAGCCGTCAGAGCGGGCAGGCGCGCTGATGCATATTGCCGAGGGCGTCCTCAGTCTGCCGGTGCTGGCCGGTTGCGCGGCCTTGTCGGCGGGCTGTGTCGCCATGGGTGTGCGCCGCCTGGACGAGACACGCATGCCGCTGGCGGCGCTGCTCGGCGCAGCCTTTATGGTTGCCAGTACGCTGCACATGCCGGTTGGCGTGGGCAGTGTGCATCTGATCCTCAACGGCCTGGCCGGTCTGTTGCTTGGCTGGGCGGTGTTTCCGCTGTTCTTTGTTGCTCTGTTGCTGCAGGCGGCGTTGTTCTCCTTTGGCGGCTTTACCGTGCTGGGCGCCAATCTGCTGATCATGGCCGCGCCTGCGTTGCTCTGCCATCTGCTGCTGGCGCCAGCGCTGCGGGGCGAGCCCAGCCGGCGTCGGCTGCTGCTGGTGGGTGCCGGCTGCGGTGTAATCGGCGTGGGCGGAGCCACGGTGCTGGCGGCGCTGCTGCTGAACCTGAGCGGTGGCAGTCTGTTTGATCATCTGGTTGGCATGCTGGTGCTGTCCCACGCGCCGGTGTTTGTGGTCGATGCCCTGATCAGCGCGCTGGCGCTGAACCTGTTATGGCGCATGCTGCCGGACATGACGCGGGAGCTGTGTCTGTGAATGCGCCGCAGCGGTTGCTGCTGGCGATGGCCGGGGCGCTGGCTGCTGCCTTGCTGCAGCAGACCTGGCAACTGCTTGCGTTGCTGGTGGTGGCCGTGGCCGCGCTGCTGTGCGTGGCGGCGCTGCGCCTGGCCTCGCCCGGCTGGCTGCTACGCCGGGTGGCGCTGCTGAATGTTTTTGTGGCGTTGGTTTGGCTGACTCTGCCCTGGCAATGGTCGTCAGGCGCGCTGAGCTGGAGCGAGGCGGGCGTGCAGGCGGCGCTGCATATCAGCTTGCGCAGCAACATCGCCGGGCTGTTCTGCATCGCCTTGCTGGCCGGTATGAATGCCTTTGAGGTGGCGGCGGCCGCCGCGCGTCTGGGCATGCCAGCGCGGCTGGCACAGCTGTTGTTGCTGACGGTGCGTTATCTCAGCGTGCTGCAGCAGACCCGCCAACAGGTGCAGCGGGCGATGCAGGCACGGGGTTTTCGGCCGCGCTGCAACTGGCGCACGGTGGAGGTGCTGTCATTGCAGGTGGCGCTGATCCTGGTGCATGCGCTGCTGCGTGCTGAGCGGGTGGCGCAGGCGATGCAGGCGCGGGGGCTGGCGCAGCGTCTGCGTGTCCCTGCCCAGCCTGTTGAGGCGCCGGGTCTGGCGGCCGGACAGGAGTGGCGATGAGTGTGCTGATTGAGGCGAGCGGGCTGCGTCTGGCGCGCGGCCCGCAGCGCCAGCTTGCGCTGCCGGACTTTGCCCTGCATGAGGGCGAGCGGCTGTGCCTGGTGGGGCCAAGCGGGCGTGGCAAGACCAGCCTGCTGCACGCGCTGCTGGGGTTTGTGCCGCTGCAGGCCGGCAGTCTGCAGGTGTTTGGCCGTGCGCGCAGCCGCGAGGCGGACTTTGTGCCGCTGCGCGGGCCGCTGGGCTTGTTGTTTCAGGACCCGGTCGATCAGCTGTTTGGCCCGACCGTGGCCGATGATGTGGCCTTTGGACCTCGCAATATGGGACAGGACCGCGCGCAGGCCGGCCAACTGGCGCTGCGTACCCTGGCCGCGCTGCAGCTGGAGCACTTGGCCGAACGGCCGGTGCAGCAGCTCTCCGGTGGTGAGCAGCGGCTGGTGGCGCTGGCCGGGGTGCTGGCGATGAGCCCGCGGGTGTTGCTGCTGGATGAACCGAGCAACGGCCTGGACGAGGCCAGTTGCGAGCGTCTGTTTGCCTGTTTGCTGGACACCGGCTTGCCAATGCTGATTGCCAGCCACGATCAGACACTGGTACAACGTCTGGGAACCCGGATTTTGACGCTGCCCGCATGAGGATCAGATGGAGCGCATCACCATTTCCCTGGAGAGTGATCTGGCCGAAGCCTTTGACGCGCTGATCGCCGAGCGCGGTTATCGCAGCCGCTCCGAAGCGATGCGTGACCTGCTGCGCGCTGAGCTGGAGAGTGCTCGCCAGACGGAACAGTCGAGCGAATACTGTGTGGCCGCGCTCAGCTATGTCTACCACCATCATCAGCGCGAACTGGCTGAGCGGCTGGCGCGCCATCACCACGAGCACCATGACCTGAGCGTGTCCACACTGCTGTCCTACATCGACCATGACCACTGCCTGGCCAGCTCGATCCTGCGTGGGCCTACGGTGCAGGTACGCCAGTTGGCCGAGCGCATTATGGCTGAAAGCGGCGTGCGGCACGGCCAACTGAACCAGGTATCGCTGACCGAAGACGAACACGAACATCAGCACGCCGGGCATGACCATAGCGGCCGGCATCGCCATCTGCGCCCCTTGAGCTAGCACAGCGGCGCTTTGAACACCCGACAAGAGGTTTTTTGTGACCCACGTTTGCCCTGACGATTTTGTGAAGGTTGACACCCCTGAAGCGGCGGTAGACCGTTTGGCAGCGCTGCACCAGCAAGCGACCAGCGCGCTGCGCTCCGCCCTTAAACAGTACCTTGCCGACCGCAGCCACCCCGGTGCGGACCGCTGCGCCTACCGCTACCCGGAGCTGCGCCTGACCTATCACTGTCAGGGGGAGGTGCCCAGCAGCGTACGGGCCTATGCCAAGGTACAGGTGCCGGGCACCTACGCGATTACCGTGACCCAACCTGAGGCGTTTCGCAGTTATCTGCTGGATCAGCTGCGTCCGCTGATGTCCGATTTCACCGTAACGGTGGAGGTGGGGCCGAGTCAGGCCAACATCCCCTACCCCTACGTGGTGGAGCAGGGCGATGAGCTGGGTGCCTCGGGGGTAACCGCTGCGGAGTTGGCGCGGGTGTTCCCGAGTACCGACCTGTCAGCTGCCAACGACAGTACCGCAGACGGTTTGTATGACTGGGAAAATCAGGACCCGCTACCCCTGGCACTGTTTGATGCCGCGCGCACCGATTTCTCCCTGCGTCGGCTGGTGCATTACACCGGCAGTGATTGGCGCCACGTGCAGCCCTGGATTCTTTTGACCAACTACCACCGCTACGTGGATCAGTTCATTCGTCACGGGCTGGACATGCTGCAGAGCGACTCGCGCTTTAAGCGCATGGTGCTGCCGGGCAATGTGGTAGTCGAGCGGGGCATGAGCGAGGGCGAGATGCAGGCGGTTATCGAGTCGGTAGTCTGGCACCGCTTTCAGATGCCGGCCTATCACCTGCAAGGTGCCACCCCGGCCGAGGGCATTACGCTGGTCAACATTGGCGTAGGGCCGTCCAACGCCAAGAACATCACTGACCACCTGGCGGTGCTGCGCCCGCACTGCTGGCTGATGATTGGTCACTGTGGTGGCCTGCGGCAGTCGCAGACCATCGGCGACTATGTGCTGGCGCATGCCTACATGCGCCGTGACGGTATTCTCGACCGGGTGCTGCCGCCCAATATCCCGCTGCCGGCGTTGGCCGAGGTGCAGCAGGCGCTGCAGCAGTCTGCGGCCGAGGTGACCGGTGAGCAGGGCGACGCGCTCAAGCGTCGTTTGCGCACCGGTACGGTGCTGACCTACGACGACCGCAACTGGGAGCTACGCTGGGCCCAGGAGCGGCCGCTGATCAACCAGGCACGCGCCATTGCGGTGGATATGGAGAGTGGCACCATCGCTGCCCAGGGTTACCGCCTGCGGGTACCCTACGGCACGTTGCTGTGCGTTTCTGATAAGCCTCTGCACAGTGAGATAAAACTACCGGGCGCGGCTGGCGCCTTCTATGAGCGAGCTGTCACGCAGCATTTGCACATCGGGATACACGCCCTGGAACTGATGCGCAGCCAGCTCGACTCGCTTCACTCGCGCAAATTGCGCAGCTTCGACGAGCCACCGTTCCGCTAAGCTGCTCGCACGTTCACACGGCTGTCATGCCACTGGCGCATCATGCCCGGTCTAAAGACCGGGAGTGGATATGCACACTGGACATGACAGCCTTGTATCGTCCGCACCGCGCTGGCGGTTGCGCAGGCGCGCACTCACACTGCTGACCCTGTTGGCGGCCCTGTTGGCGGCCCTGTTGGCGGCCCTGTTGGCGCTGTCGGTGCTGCTGGTTGGCTGGTTGCGGCCCGCTGCGCCGCTGCCGCCCTCAGCGCTGTCACTGCAGGATTTTCGCGTCACGCTGCCGGGCGTGGCAGTCACTGGCATTGGTGATGATCTCTCAGGCATTACCCACGACGGTGACCACGACCGCTTGCTGGCCATTACCAACTCCGGCCCTGAACAGCTGCTGGTGCTCGACCGTCAGGGCAGCCTGCTGGCGCAACATGCGCTGATTGGTTTCAAGGACACAGAAGATCTGGCCTGGCTCGGCGATGGCCTGCTGGCGATTGTTGAGGAGCGGGTGCAGCGCATCAGCATTCTGCCCTTGCCTGACGCGGGTGAGCCGCTGCGCCGCGCTGACGCCCGCCAACTCACCCTGGGCATCGGCCTGTCGGACGACAACAAGGGCTTTGAAGGCATCGCCTATGATCGCGGGCGCGATCTGCTGTATCTGATCAAAGAGCGCGACCCGCAGCGCCTGTATCGGGTTGCCGGGCTGCGCAGCACACTGCAGGGCAACCTGCAGTTGGATGTGCAGGACCTGACCGCCTGGATTGATGACGCCGGGGTGTCCAGTGACCTGTCGGCCATCACGGTCGAGCCGGGCAGCGGTCATCTGGTACTGCTCAGTGACGAGTCGCGCTTGCTGTTCGAACTCGGCCCGCAGGGCCAACTGCTGAGTCAGCGCTCGCTCGGGCGGGGCGTGGGCCTGCAAGAGCCCATGCCCCAGCCCGAGGGCGTGATTCTGGATGATCGGGGTGAGCTGTTTGTCGTCAGCGAACCCAATCTGTTCTACCGCCTGGCGCGCTAGCGCGCGTTCAGGTACTTAGCCAGGGCGGCGTAGGCGGGCAGGGACACCGGGTCGTTGGCGCCGTTGGCTGCTACCGGGTTGGAGGCAAAGCGGACGATCACCATCTCGGCCTTGGGGTCGACATAGATGGTTTGTCCGTGGATGCCGCGAGCAGCAAACATGCCCTGCTGCTCACCGGCCACCCACCACATGTTGCGGTAGCTCCAGCCGGGCAGCGTGGCGTAGCCGGCGCCGGCAAACTTGGCCTGATCGCCACCGCTACGGATATCGGCCACCACCGCCTCGGGCACGATCTGCTGGCCGTTGAAGCGGCCGTTGTTGCGCATCGCCTCGCCAAAGCGCGCCATGTCACGCAGGCTGGCGTTCATGCCGCCACCGGCAAACTGGGTGCCCACCTGATCTACCACGATGTAGGCATCCTGCTCTGCGCCCAGCTTGCTCCATATGCGCTGCTCCAGCAGGTCGGCAAAGGAGGTGCCGGATGCGCGCTGCACCACCCAGGCCAGGACGTCGGAGTTGACCGTTCTGTAGGCGAAGGCGTCGCCGTGCTGCCCCTCGGGTTGCACCTTCTGCAAGAAGGCGTACAGCGAGGTCGCCCCGCTGTAGTCGGCTGGGCGTGGGATCAGGTTGCCGGCGCGCGAATATTCCCAAATTTCGGCACTGGGGTCGGAGTAGGTTTCCGAGTAGCGAATGGCGGTTGTCATGTCCATCACCTGGCGTACGCTGGCGTTGCCAAAGCCGCTGTCTGCCAGCTCGGGCACGTAGCTGGCGACGCTTGCCTGCTCATCCAGCACGCCTTCTTCAACCAGCATGGCGGCCAGGGTGCCAATAAAGGATTTGGTGACCGAGAAGGCCATGTGCGGTCGGTCCGCCTGCAAGGCGCCAAAGTAGCGCTCGTAAACTACCTTGCCGCGATGCAGCACGACGATGCCGTCGGTGTAGTTGGCGTCCAGCGACTGGGCCCAGGTCATCCCTGTGCCATCGGCCAGCTGAAACTGGAGGGCGTCGATATCTTCACGCAGCGCCTGCGGCAGCGCGCTGGCGGCGCTACCCGCGCGGCCCACCGTCGCGGTCGGCAGCAGTTCGCGAATGTGCGAAAAGGCCCAGCGGGTATGCGGAAAGCGCAGGTAGTTGTTGAAGGTGACCTGCTTGTCGGCGGCCGGCGGAAAGCCTTGCATCCAACCCATGACCTGCGGATCGCTGGCGTGCGCGTCGAGTGGCGTTTGAGCTGCGAAGGCCTGGCTGCCAAGCAGGCCACCAAGCAGCATAGAAAGGCAGGCGCGCTGCCAGTGCATCGGGCGTTTCATGGGGTTCCCCTGTGATCTTGTTGTTGTGGTGGCCAGTGCAATACTGGCCTTGGTCGACAGTATTGGTACTGATATAAAGATAGTCCAATGCATATATTGGCCGTCATTAATGCTATGAACTCATCAATAGATCTGAAGCGATTGAATCATCTGGTGCTGCTCAGCGAGGAGTTGCACTTCTCGCGTGCCGCCAAGCGTGCGCACCTGTCGCAGACCGCCTTGAGTCGCAGCATTCAGTCATTGGAGAACGATCTGCAGCTGCGGCTGTTTGATCGCGGGACGCGCAGCGTTCAGCTGACGGTGGCGGGCCGGCAACTGCTGGAACAGGCCCGTGAGCTACTGCGGCGTGCTGACGACCTGAGCGCGTCGGCGCAGTATTTGGCCAGCGGCGAAGGGGGCGAGCTGAACTTCGGCGCGGGCCTTATGGCGGCTCACAGCTACATGGGCGAGGTGCTGCCGGCGCTGCGCCGGGATTGTCCGGGCCTGCGGCTGAACCTGGAAGTAGATCACTGGCAGAACCTGTTGCGCCTGTTGGAGCAGGAGCGGATTGAGTTTCTGGTCGGCGGCACGGGGGAGTTGCACGAAGTCTCGCACCTGCAAGATCCGCGTCTGGAGATTGTGCAGCTGTCACCCAAAGCGACGGCTATCTATTGCCGACATGACCATCCACTGCTCGCGTTGGATCGCCCGCTGCCGTCCTCGCGCCTGCTGGACTACCCCTGGGCGGCCGCGTTGTTTAATGACGCCTCCGTTGCCCATGTGCTGTGCCTGTTGGACCTGCCGGCAGCCAGCCGGCCGCAGGCCCTCACCAGCTGCAACAATCTGCACCTTCTGCGCCAGACGGTGCTGCAGAGCGACAGTCTGCTGCACACTTGGTCTGGCTGGTTGCAGGAGGATGTGCAGGCCGGGCGGCTGGTGGACCTGACGCAGTGCCTGGCGCCTGCTTTGCCTGCACGTCGCTATCTGCTGCATAGCCACCTGATTCGCCTGGCGAATCGCACCTTGTCGCCGCCTGCCCAGCGGGCGGTCGCCATGATCCTTGAGGCGTGTGCAGCGCCGCCGGGGCTGGGTGTGTCTGCTTGATCGTGCAAGGCTCTCGGGGTTTTGTGTTATCAGCCAACCGGCAGGGCTGGTTATCCTTCTCTCCTTATGTCCGCTGACCGTGCAGCGGACTGGCGATGGCTTTGATGCATCGCCTGTCTCGTATTCGACATTGGGCTGCTTGGTGTCCCATTCCTGATGCAGCTGCTAATTTAAATAGAAAAAAACATAAAACTCGTAGCCTGACGAGGTTCTAATGATTCAGTTATCCGTGAATGGCACCCAGCACCAGCTGGATGTGCCTGAAGATATGCCACTGCTCTGGGTAGTGCGTGATGTGCTCGGGCTAACCGGCACCAAATTCGGCTGTGGTATCGCCCAATGTGGCGCCTGCACCGTGCATCTGGACGGGCAGGCGGTACGCTCCTGCGTGCTGCCGGTCAGTGCCGTAGCCGGGCGCGCCGTGACCACCATTGAGGCGGTTGGCGAGTCGGCTCTGGGCGCCCAGGTGCAGCAGGCCTGGCTGGCCCACGAGGTGGTGCAGTGTGGTTACTGCCAGTCAGGTCAGATCATGTCTGCTACCGCACTACTGCAGCGCCACCCCACGCCCAGCGACGCCCAGATTGATGCCGGTATGGCAGGCAACCTGTGTCGCTGCGCCACCTATACGCGCATCCGTGCGGCTATCAAGGATGTGGACGCCGGAGGTGCCGCATGAGCCTGTCAGGTAATGGCGTATCACGTCGCCGGTTTTTGCAGGGCTCTGGGGCCGCATTGGGTGGCCTGATGCTCAGCACCTGGCTACCGGGTTTTGTCCCGCACAGCGTGGCGGCTGAGGTGACCGCCGCCGGGCGGCTGGGCGACCAGGCTCCGCGCGGCTACGGCGCCTACGTTCGGGTTGGTCATGACGGTCAGGTCACGGTCATTTCGCCGAAGATCGAAATGGGGCAGGGCGCGCATACCGGCATCGCCATGATGGTGGCCGAGGAGCTTGAAGTGCCGCTCTCCTCGGTCAGCGTCGAAGATGCGCCGCCGGACAGCGAGCTGTATGCCGACTCGTTGATGCAGTTTCAGGCTACCGGTGGCTCAACCTCCACTCGGCATTCCTGGCAGCCGCTGCGTGAAGCGGGTGCGACTGCGCGGCTGCTGTTGATTCAGGCCGCTGCTGCGCGCTGGGGTATTGATGCGGCGCAGTGCCAGGCGCGTGATGGCGTGGTGCATGGGCCTGATGGTCAGCAGTTGCCCTATGGCGAACTGGTGGATGCGGCGAGTGCATTGCCGCTGCCGGAGTCGGTGGTGCTCAAGACGCCGGATCAGTTCCGTCTGCTCGGCACGCCCGCGCCGCGGCTGGATACGCCGGCCAAGGTCAACGGCAAGGCGCGCTTTACCATCGATTTACAGGTGCCGGGCATGCTGGTGGCATCCACCCTGACCTGTCCGGTATACGGCGGCAAGCTCAAGTCCGTTGATGCCAGTACCGCCCGTGCGGTGCCGGGCGTTCGGGATGTGGTGACGCTGGATAACGCTGTGGCGGTTACCGCGAGCAACTACTGGGCCTGCCAGCAGGGGCTCAAGGCGCTGCGCGTGGAATGGGACCTGGGTGAGCACGCGGCCATCGACTCGGCTCAACTGGATGAGGCGTTGCAGGGCGCCAGTAGCCGAGATGGCGTGGTCGCGCACAGCAGCGGCGATATCGAAGCGGCGCTGGGTGGCGCAGCCAGCACCTTTGAGGCGGTGTATGAGCAGCCGTTCCTGTCGCACTCGCCACTCGAGCCGATGACCTGCGTGGCGCAGGTGCGGGCCGATGCCTGCGAGCTATGGGTGGGCACGCAGGTGCCGGCGTTCGCTCAGCAGACCGCTGCTGCGGTAACCGGCCTGCCGCCCGAGCGTATTCAGGTGCATAACCAGTTGATCGGTGGTGCCTTTGGTCGTCGGTTGGATTTTGATTTCATCACCCAGGCGGTTGCCATTGCCAAGCAGGTGGACTATCCGGTCAAGCTGATCTGGAGTCGCGAAGAGGACATGACCCATGACCTCTACCGACCGCATTATGTCGATCGCCTGACCGCTGCGCTGGACGCTGACGGTCGCTTGCAGGGCTGGCAGCACCGTATTGCTGGTGCGTCGGTACTGGCGCGTTACATAGGCGGCTTGCCGCCCAGCGGTGTCGACTCCGACGCGGTTGAGGTGGCTATCGAGCCGATCTATGCGCTGGACAGTCTGCAAGTCAATTACATTCGCGAGGAACCCAAGGTTGTGCCGGTCTCCTGGTGGCGTGGAGTTGGCCCGCTGCGCAGCACCCTGGCACTGGAATGCTTTATCGACGAGTTGGCGCACAACGCAGGCCAAGATCCGGTGGACTACCGCCTGGCGCTGATGGACGCCCATCCGCGGGCGCAGGCGGTGCTTAAACTGGCCGCCGAGAAAGCCGACTGGCAGAGCCCGCTGCCTGCCGGGCGGGGCAGAGGTGTTGCGGTGAGTGCGGTGTTTGGCAGCTTTGTTGCCACCGTGGTGGAGCTGCAGATGGACGGTGACAAGGGCGTGCGCATCACGCGCCTGGTCAGTGCCATCGATTGTGGCCTGGTGACCAACCCCACCTCGGTGCTGGCGCAGATCGAGGGCGGCACGCTGTTTGGTCTGTCGGCATCGCTGTTCAACGAAATCACCCTTGAGCAGGGGCAGGTGCAGCAGAGCAACTTCCACAACTACCGCCAACTGCGCATCAACGAGGCGCCCGGTGTGGAGGTGCACATTGTGCCCAGTAGCGAAGACCCCGGTGGGGTGGGTGAAACGGGCACCGCGCTGATTGGTCCAGCCCTGCTCAACGCGCTGGCTGCCGCCAGCGGCAAGCGCTTGCGGCGCCTGCCGCTAAGCCGCGCTGGATATTTCCCGGTACAAGGAGCCTGACCCATGCATCCGAGCAAAACCCTGATTGGCGGGCTGGCTCTGGCTGCCCTGAGTCTCCACGTGCAGGCTGATGACCAGGCACTGATCGAGCGTGGCAAGTATCTGGCCGCAGCCGCCGACTGCGTGGCCTGTCATACCGTACCCGGTGGCGAACCCTTTGCGGGCGGCGTGGAATTCAAGCTGCCCTTCGGTTCGCTGTATTCACCCAATATCACGCCCGACAAGGAAACCGGCATTGGCGACTGGAGCGATGCGGACTTTCTGGGCGCGCTGCATGAGGGCGTCGGCAAGGACGGCAAGCGATACTATCCGGCGTTTCCGTACACCTCCTACACCCTGATGCCGGACGAGGAGGTGCAGGCCATCAAAGCCTACCTGTTCAGCCTGGAACCGGTCAGCAACACGGTGCCGGAGAACACGCTCTCGTTTCCCTTCAACCAGCGCTGGGGCATGTTCTTCTGGAATCTGGTGTTTCACGATAACGCCCGCTTTGAGCCTGACCCGGCACAGTCTGAGCAGTGGAACCGTGGCGCCTATCTGGTCGAGGGCCCCGGCCACTGCGGCGAGTGCCACACGCCGCGTAACTTTGCTCAGGCTCTCAGCAGCAGCCAGCCGCTGGCTGGCAACTTGGTGCAGGGCTGGCAGGCTTACAACATCAGCAGCGACGTGCAGCATGGTATCGGCGCCTGGTCACAAGCCGAGCTGGTCAGCTACCTTGGCAAGGGCTATGCGCCTGGCAAGGGCGTAGCGAGTGGGCCGATGGGCGATGTCGTCAGTCACAGTCTGCGACATCTGAGCAATGACGACCTGTCAGCCATTGCCACCTATCTGCTCACTACCGAGCCGCAGGCCGAGGGCGTGCCGCGACCGCAACCGACGACGGCTGACGCAACGCCGGTGACCGATGGCGGCCTGGGTGGCCACCTGTTTGCCGGTGCCTGCGCCGGCTGTCACAGCTGGAACGGCGAGGGCACCCAGAGCCCGGTGGCGACCCTGTCGGGGCTGAAGACGGTCAATGACCCTGCCGGCACCAACTTGCTCAACATCTTGTTGCGTGGCCATGCGGCGCCTCATTTGCGGGTCGACCAGCAGATGCCCAACTTTGCCAACGCCTATCAGGATGCCGAGCTGGCTGCTGTCGGTAGCTTCGTGTTGCAGCACTTTGGTCAGAGTGGCGGTACGCTGAGTGCCGAGGATGTTGCTGCACGGCGCGGCAACACCGGCCATTGAGCTGCGCCGGAGGTAAGGCATGAGCGAGCTTGAACAGCTGCTGGAGGCGGTGGCAGCGGCCGAGGGCGCGGGTGAAGAGGCGGTGCTGGCCACGGTGGTCAAGGTTGAAGGCTCGGCATACCGCCGCCCCGGCGCGCGGATGCTGATCAACACGCTGGGTCAGACCGCCGGTACTGTGAGCGGCGGCTGCCTGGAGACTGAGGTGGCGCGCACCGCCTGGTGGCTGACCGAGCGCGGCCCGGCGCTGCGCAGTTACAGCACCGCCGAGGATGCAGAGGATGGCGAAGCGGCTGTGCGGTTTGGACTGGGCTGTAACGGCACCGTGCACCTGCTCTTCGAACGGATAAGCTCACCAGCCTGCCAGCTGCTGCTGGCTAGCGCTCGTGATCTGGTGGCGCCGCAGGGCGGTGCGATGGCAACGGTGGTAGGCCCCGCGCACAGCGGACTGCTTGGCCAGCGGTTGCTTCTGGATGGGGCGGGGCGCACTGCCGGCAGCCTGCCTGCCTCGCTGCAGGCGCCACTGCAGTCGCTGTTGCTGCAGGCGCGAGACGCCCCACGGGCCAGCCTGCACCAGTTTGAGCAATCAGGTGGGCAGGTACTGGAGGTGCTGCTTGAGTCCCTGCGTCCGGCGCGCCGGCTGGTCATCTTTGGTGGCGGGCATGACGCCCAACCGTTGGTGAGTATGGCGCGCCTGCAGGGTCTGCATGTGACGCTGATCGACAGCCGAGCGCACTTTGCCCGTGCTGCGCGCTTCCCCGATGCGCATGCGGTGCTGCAGGGCGACTTGCAGCAACCGGATGCGCTGCTGCCACTGCTGGATGATGCGGCTGTGGTTATCATGACCCATAGCCTGCAGCAGGACGCCTGCTGGCTCGATCTGGCCGTGCGGTCAGCCGCCAGCTATATCGGCCAGCTGGGGCCACGTGAACGCACCGAGCGTCTACTCGCCGGCGTTCAGCGTCCGCTGCCTGCCCAGCTTCATTACCCGGTTGGCCTGGATCTGGGCGGAGATACACCTCAGAGCGTGGCGTTGGCCGTATTGGCTGAAATAACGGCGGTGGCGCACCAGCGCCAGGGCGGCAAGCTGCAGCAGCGACGCACCGCCATCCATGACCCGGTGCCGATTGAGCGTCACGCCCGGGTCGTTTCACCTTCGCTAAGTGAGAAATACTAGATGTCTGAAATCATTACCATTGTTGCCGTACTCCGCGCTGCGGACGGCGCTGCCGAAAAAGTCGCCGGTATTTTGCACCGCGCTGTGGCGCCATCCCGTGCCGAAGCCGGTTGCCGCGGTTATGTGTTGCACCATGATCGCACCGATCATCAGCGCTTTGTCTTTGTCGAGCAATGGGCCGGCATGGAGGCGATTGAAGCGCATCGCCAGGCGCCGCACTACCTGGCGATGGGCAAGGAGCTGGATGGCCTGATCGCTGAGCGTGAGGTCATGCTGCTGGACGCAGTGCCCTGAGCCGTCGCGTTGCAGCCCTGATGCTGGCGGCCGGCAGCAGTCAGCGCTTTGGCAGCGATAAGCGCCGGGCGCCGCTAGCCAGCGGCCACAGCATGCTGCAGGCTGCCATGGCGCGAGCCTTGGATGCCTTCGGTCAGCTTACCCTGGTGCTGCGTGAGGGCGATGACCCCGCCGCCCTCGGGGTGCCCGCGGGTGTGCAGGTGCTGTTCAACCCGCACGGCGAGCGCGGCATGGCCAGCTCTCTGGTGCTGGGGGTACAGCATCTACTGCAAGGCGATGCCGAGGTGCTCGCGGTGCTGCTGGCGGATATGCCTTGCCTGCAGCAGAGCACGCTACAGGCGGTCATCGCTGCGAGCGATCCAGAGCATATCGTGCAGCCCCAGTTTCAGGGACGCGGCGGTCACCCGGTGCTGTTTGGTCGGCGCTTCTGGCCCGAGCTGCTGGCGCTGGAGGGCGATGTTGGCGCACGTTCGGTTGTGCGGACCCGCGCCGAATACGTTAAGGTGCTGACGGTGGCCGACCCTGGCGTGTGTCTGGATATCGATGAGCCGAGCGCCCTGGCCACCCTTGCCCCCTCGATTTGACCTTGCAGGAGAACCCCGTGCCCTCGGTGTATCTGGCCGGCTTCGATGTGTTTCATCCCGACGCGCTGGGGCGCGGCGACTATCTCAAACAACTGTGCGCCGAGCATGGCCTGCGCGGGCTCTATCCGTTAGATGCGCAGGTGCCGGCCGGCGAGACGCAGCCTGCGCAGTGGATCTGTCAGGCCAACCTGCAGGCCTTGCGCAGCGCCGATGCGGTGCTCGCCAACCTGGGCCGCTTTCGCGGCGCCGAGCCTGATTCTGGGACGGTGTTCGAGGTGGGGTTTGCCTGCGCTCTGGGTAAGCCGGTGTGGGCTTACTTTGCGGAGCAGCAACCGCTGATTGAGCAGGTAGACCATGACGAACAGGGATACTGCGCCGATGGCTTCCTGGTCGAGGACTTTGGTTTGCCGCGTAACTTGATGCTTGCCTGCAGTTGGGTGGGCGCCAGCGAGACGGCCGAAGAGGCCGTGGCGCAGTTGGCGGATTGGTTGCGGGGCTAGTGAGGCGCCTCGCCGTAGCTATCACCCTCAAACGGCGCCGGCGGGGTGGCGAGTTGGTAGCGCTCAAGGATGCGTTGCAGCTCGCCTTCGCTACGTAGCTGCTCTAGTGCCTCGGCCCACGCGTTGACCACCTGCTTATCGCTGTCCAGGCTAAAGGCAATGTAAAGCGATGCCTGCAGCAGCTGAATTGGGATACGCCGTAAGGTGCCCGGTGCAATGGCGAACTGCTCGCTGTAATGCGCCACTCCCGAGTCGGTGTCGCCGACAATGATATCGGTGCGATCGGCCAGCAGCATCTGATACAGCTGCTGGGTGCTCACCGCGCTCTTATCGAGATTCTTAAAGCCCATTGCTTCCAGCCTGGTTGGCACCAGGCCCGCGTGGCGTGTGGTAATGCGTTGCGCCGTGTGTAATTGGTCGAGTGAGTCGATTGGCGCGGTGGTGCTCAACTGATAGGGATAGATTGCCTCTACCAACAGCGGGCCGACCCATTGGTACAACGACTCCCGCTCGGGGGTACGAAACAGCGAAAACAAAATGGTGTGCGGACGCTGCTGCAGCTCTCGCGTTGCACGCAGGCTGGGTAGCATCACGATCGGAAAGGCATCCCCGGTACGTTGCATGATGGCGCGCACCACGTCGGCCGCCATTCCCACTACTTCGCCGTCACGTTGATAGTTGTACGGCGCCCACTCTTCGGTCACTACGCGGTACGGCTGGCCTGTCGCAAGGACGGGGAGGGTTAGTAATAGCAGGGCGATGTACAGGCGCACGGCTGTCACAGGGCTCTCCTGTTGCGGTGGTTTGCTTTTGGGAGTCGCTATGCACAGCATAGACGCTGGCTGGGGGGGTGCCTGAAACCATAGTTTGGCCGTAGATAGTTATCATAGTCTGGCCAAGAGCTATGGGGAGTCGCGCTTTCAGCGCCGGCCATCCCGAGCCCATTAGTCTGCCACGGACTTCTTTCGACCGAGAGGCGCCTATCGCAACTGGCAGGACCCGACCAGAAGCTACCTGGTGTTTCGCTTTGGCAGCAGCCTCAACCGCAATGATGATGTGGCGGAGCGAAGTTCTCGCCGTTCGCGAGTTACCAGCTGCTGGACTCTGTGCGCAGCAGATCAATTAGCTCACGCAGACCGGGTGGCATTTGTCGCCGACCGGGGTAATAGATATAGAACGGGGGCTCGATAGGTGCCCAGTCTGGTAGTACGACTTGAAGCAGGCCTCTTCGGAGCTCGTCTGCGATCCGTTCTTCCAAGCAGTACGTAATACCCCTATCTGCAAGGGCCATCTGAATACCGAACTCTGTTTCGTTCACACAAAGCTGACCTGGCACTTCAACAGTCCGGTGCTCGCCTCCTTTCTCGAAGTCCCAGCGATAGATTACGCCTTGGCCGGTTCGAATCTGAATGCAGTTATGGTTCTTGAGGTCTTCCGGCACCACGATTGGCGATGTCCGGTTGAGGTAACGAGGTGAGGCGGCAGCCACCCAGCGCAACCTGCTGCTGATGGGGACAGCAATGAAGTCTTCCGGAATCGTTCCCCCATAGCGGATGCCAGCATCAAACCCTGCTGCCAATACGTCCACCATTCGGTCATCTACTGCGACCTCGACCGACACGTCCGGATAGGCCTCCAAGTACTTTGGCAGCCACCGAGTGAAGAGTAAGTCTGCGCCGTCACGTAGAACATTTATTCTCAGACGCCCTGCGGGCCTGTCGCGGTGCTGATTAACCTCTGCCAGCGCCCCACCAATCTCCTGAAATCCAACTGCCAAACGCTTGGCTAAGGCTGCTCCAGCGTCTGTAGCGGAGACAGTGCGGCTTGTCCGGTTTAGCAGCCTCACGCCTAGGCGGTTCTCCAGATTTCGAATGGAGTGGCTAAGTGCGGAGGTCGTGATGCCAAGCTCAACGGCTGCTTTGGAAAAGCTGCGATGGCTCTCTACCGCAAGAAAGGAATTCAAATCAGCCAAGTCCGCTCTTGAGAGTTTTGTGGTCGGGAGTACTGGCATAGTGGTGCCCATTTAGTTGAGTTCCACTCAATGATACATGGATAAAGTCTAAACGAATGGCGAAAAAACAAGGCGTATGATTAATCAGGCTCAACAATCTTGAATCTGATCCCGCAGTCCTTGGAAGAGTTTAGCCGTGTTCCACCTCTATCTTGGTTTTGCTTACCTCTATGTTCTTTGGCGCTTCGTCGTCCCGTTACCGCTGTCGAGGGGCGGACGCGCTCTGCTGGCTGTCATCCTGCTCGCGGCATCGCAATACCACCTGATTCAGATTTGGGTGTTCGGAACGATGTTCTCGCCAGAGATGCCTCGGTGGGCAGTTCTGATCGCCGGTTGGGCTTTTTGCTCGTTCGTTCTGTTGTTTGTATTCGTGGTGCTGGCAGATGTGGTCGCAGCAGTCTTGGCTGCCTTACGCATCCATGTGGCTAAACCGCTGATGAGGCTGCGTAGCCGGATCGTCGTCGCAGTGCTCGCCGGCACCTTGGCTGCGCTCGGCGTGAGTCAGGCAACGCTGGTGCCCAATGTTCGCACCGTCGAAGTCAGGATCAAGAATCTACCGCCAGAACTGGATAGGCTTCGCGTGGTGCAGTTGACAGATCTGCACATAAGCAGACTCTTTCAAGCGCCTTGGGTGGCTGCGGTTGTTGCTCGTACCAATGCGCTCGATCCCGATCTGATTGTTGTTACAGGCGATCTGATTGATGGGACAACTACTGATCGTAAGCTCGATGTGGCTCCTCTGGCCGGGCTGAAGGCTCGCCTCGGCATCATCGGTATTCCGGGCAATCATGAGTACTACTTCCACGAGCCTCAGTGGCACGCCGAATTCGAACGCCTCGGCATACAGATGGTTCTGAACGAGCACTTGGTGATTGGAGAAGGGAGCGAGTCGCTGGTCATAGCCGGTGTCACCGACGAAGCCGCTACTCAATTCGGGATGGCTGGGCCAGACCTAAATGCTGCGCTCAGGGGAGCGCCGGAAATGGCGCCAATCATTCTCCTTAAGCATCGACCAGCCGGTGCAGCTCGCTCCGCCCAAGCAGGAGTTGCACTTCAGCTTTCCGGCCACACCCACGGCGGAATGATCAAAGGGCTGGGTCAGCTGGGCCGCTTTGCCAACGAAGGCTTCGTCTCCGGTGCCTACCAGCTGGGCGCGATGACGCTCTACACAAGCAATGGAGCTGGCCTCTGGAATGGATTCCCCATTCGTCTCGGCGTGCCAGCTGAGATCACCGAACTCATTCTTCGCGTGGATTCGTCCACCTAATCCCAACCAAGGAGATTTCCCATGGATCATCCAGCTATCTGCCAGAACAGAGTTGCGGTCATCACCGGAGCCGCAGTCGGGATTGGCTTCGCAATTGCCAGTCGCCTTTGCCAATTGGGCATGAAGGTTGTCCTGTTCGATAAGGATCAGAACGCTCTCGACGCTGCAGTACTCTCGCTGTATCGCAGGAATGCCGATGCTCAAGTGACCACCGTCACTGGGGATGTAACCTCTGCAAGCGCTTTGCAGGAACTGTTTACCGTTGCCCGCGGACTCGGCGATGTCTCCATGGTGGTCAACAACGCCGCGATTCTGAAAGGGGCTGGCCCTTGGTCCGACCAAGAGCAGTGGCGCAAAACGATGGAGGTAAACTTCTGGGCTGTATTGGCAGTGCAGCAATTGTTTGTCGAATATCTGCTCGAGCAGGACTTTCCTGCTGCAGTAGTGAGTGTTGGGTCCAAGGAAGGCATTACTACTCCTCCTGGGAACACCGCCTACTCTGTCTCGAAGGTTGCAGTGAAAGTGCTGACAGAGCATCTGGAGCACGAGCTGCGTGAGCGTACGTCTGGTCGCGTATCTGCCCATTTGCTGATACCCGGCTACACGTTCACACCGATGAACTTTCCAGGCATCAGTGCCGACTCAGCAAAGCCCAGCGCTCCTTGGACCGCCGATCAAGTTGCCAATCGCTTGCTGGAGGGGTTGGCACGTAGCGATTTCTACATCTTCTGTGAGGACAACGAAGTCAGCCGCGAACTGGATCAGCGCCGCATGCAGTGGAATGCTGACGACCTTATCCAAAACCGGCCTGCGTTATCACGGTGGCACCCTGAGTACCGCAAGCAGTTCAAAGCATACATCGCTGATGTGGCCCCGCCGCAGTAAGGCCATCGAAGTGCGCTGAAGCGCAGCAACCTCTTACTACTCCCTTGTACGGCTCACCCTTTGCAGGTGTGGGCATCTTTTTCCGAGAGTTTTCATGGCCACGATATCAAGTGCTTCACCGCACTCCTCAGGCAGTTCAGAAGTTCACGCTCCGCATGGTGTAGCAACCGCAATCGTTACCCTCGGGCTTGGAGGCCTTTTCATCGGCACCGGTGAGTTCGTTTCGATGAGTCTTTTACCTGGCCTTGCCGAAAGCACAGGCGTGTCCATACCCTCCGCAGGCAGCTATATCAGCGCCTATGCGCTGGGTGTTGTAGTTGGCGCCCCTTTGATCGCAATTCTGGCCGCACGTCGGCCTCGAAAAGTACTTCTGATTGCTCTCATTGCATTGTTCGCCGCCGGCTACGCAGCCAGTGCCGTAGCATGGAACCACTTCAGCCTTCTGGGAGCTCGCTTTCTGTCCGGATTACCTCATGGGGCATACTACGGAGTCGCCTGTTTGGTGGCTGCTGCCATGGTAGGCGATGGGCGAAAGGCTCAAGCGGCTGGATACGTAATGGCTGGTCTGGCCGCCGCCAACGTAATCGGTGTGCCCGCAGCGACCTGGATAGGTCAGGCGTTCGGATGGAGAACAGCTTTTGGGGCTCTCGCTACAGCCGGTATGGCGACAATGCTTCTGTTCTGGCGCTACGTTCCAGCGGTACCACGGGATCCAAAAGCCAGTCCGAAGGCGGAGATGAGCGGACTCAAGCGGCCATTGATATGGCTGACGCTGGCTACTGCCTCAATTGGCTTCGGCGGTATGTTCGCGGTGTATAGCTACATCACTCCGACGCTGACCGAAGTGACAGGCTTCTCGCCCGGTCATGTCCCGATGGTGCTGGCCTTTTGGGGCGTCGGCATGATCACGGGCAACCTGGTTGGTGGCTGGTTAGCGGATCGCGGACTTATTCGAGCCATCTTCGCCATCATGGTCTGGAACGTGATTTTTCTGGCGTTGTTCTCTCTATTTGCGTCCTCGAAGGGCGGGACGCTCGCAGTCCTGTTCCTAGTCGGTTGTGGCTTCGCTCTGGTACCCGCGTTACAGGTGCGTTTGATGAATGTTGCCGGAGAGGCGCAGACCCTTGCTGCCGCCCTCAATCATAGCGCTTTCAACATTTCAAACGCGGTAGGAGCGAGTCTCGGAGGAATCTCTGTCGCCCTGGGTCTGGGCTGGTCATCAACGGGTTGGGTTGGAGCCCTACTAGCGCTGTTGGGCATCGGGGCGATGGCGATTTCCCTGATGGTGGAAAGAGCGACAAGCACCGCATCCCAACGAAGCCTGCCCCTTTGAGCAAAGAGCTCCCCGATGTTTCCCGGAAACACTTTCTACACCTGGTGAGGTAACTATGACGAACCATCAAGCTATGATCGAGCTATCCTACGGGAACCTGATTCCTCAACTGGGCCTAGGCGTTTGGAAAGCGAGTCAAGAGCAAGCTCGTGCAGCTGTCAGCCAGGCGCTGCAGATCGGATACCGCCACATTGATACCGCTTCGGTCTATGAGAACGAGGAAGGTGTTGGAGCAGGCCTGCGTGACTCCGGTGTCGATCGTGACGAGGTTTTTGTCACGACAAAGATCTGGAACGCTGACCAAGGGTTTGCACCCTCAGGAAAAGCTCTAGACGAGAGCCTAGCTAGGCTGAAGCTGGAGTACGTCGACTTGCTACTCATTCACTGGCCGGCCCCGGCAAAAGAATTGTTCGTTGATACCTGGCAGGCAATGATCGAGGCGAAGAAGCAAGGAAAAGCGCGCTCCATTGGCGTTTCGAACTTCAACCCAGATCACCTGCAGCGTTTGATACAAGAGACAGGCGTTGCCCCAGTGTTGAACCAGATCGAGCTGCACCCCTACTTCCAGCAGCCCGGCCTGCGCCGCACTAACGCCGAGCTAGGAATTTGCACCGAGTCCTGGAGCCCTCTGGCGCAGGGGAAAGCACTCAATGATCCACTGGTTCGCGAAATCGCTGCCAAGCATGGCCGCACGTGCTCTCAGGTCATCATCCGCTGGCATGTGCAGCTCGGCCTGGTGGTTATTCCTAAGTCTGTAACAGACGCTCGCATACGAGAAAACTACCTGGTATTCGACTTTGAATTGTCTGCCCATGAGATGTTGGCAATCGCATCCCTAGATAAGGGAATCCGCTTGGGACCAGATCCCGTCTTGCTCGAGTAAAGCCGGATAAACAGTCGCTCTTGGCCGAAAGCTGACGCTTTTCATCAAGCAGCACCTCGAGAGCTTAGGCCGGCTCATCAATTGAGTGGCGAAATTCATTCTTAATGGTGCGAGATGATGGTCAAGCTGCATTTGGATGAGCTTGGTTAGGAAGGTGTGTCTGGTTTGAGCTGTGGAATGGGCAGACGGTCGCGATAAGTCGGTCTGCTAGCGCCTCTTGTGCTTGCGACTAGTCAGGCGTGCGTAGAGCGGTTCGCGGCTATGGCTGGTAAAAATTTTTACCAAAGTTTGGCCAAAGCGGACAGACTATGGTTCGAAGAACAGGGGAGGAAACAGCAGGGGAAGTGGTGGGCCCACCAGGACTTGAACCTGGGACCAAGCGATTATGAGTCGCCTGCTCTAACCAACTGAGCTATAGGCCCTTGCTTTTATAGCGCGGTGGATTATACGGGCTGCGACGGCTGGTGACTAGGCGCCTGACTCAGGAAGCGGGTGGCAAACTCGTCGGCTGGCAGCGGCGGGCTGACCAGGTAGCCCTGGATGCTGTCGCACCCCTGATCGCGCAGTAGTGAACGTTGCTCTTCGGTCTCCACGCCCTCGGCGACCACGGCCATGCCCAGGTTGTGTGCCAGCACAATAATGGTCTGGCTGATGGCGGCGTCGTGATGATTGTCGGGCAGGCCAGAGACAAAACTGCGGTCGATTTTCAGCGTGTCCAGCGGCAACGCCTTGAGGTAGGCGAGCGAGGAATAGCCGGTGCCGAAGTCATCGATTGCCAGCTTTATGCCCATGTCGCGGAACAGCTCCAGCAGGCGAATGGCATCGCGGTTCTGGTTCATCACAAAGTCTTCGGTGATCTCCAGTTCTACCAGGCTGGCGGGGATAGTGTGGCGTGACAGCGCCCGACGCAGGTCGCCCACCAACTGAGTGCCGACCAGCTGTACTCCTGACACATTGATGGCAGTGGGCGGCAACTGCAACCCGGCCTGACGCCACGCGGCGACCTGAGCACAGGCCGAGTCGAGGATGCTGCGGCCGAGGTCAACGATCAGCCCGGTTTCCTCGGCTAGCGGAATAAACTGGTCGGGCTCCACCAGGCCGCGTTGCGGGTGCTGCCAGCGCACCAGCGCTTCCAGGCCGTTCAGGCGGCCGCTGCCCAGATCCTGCTTGGGCTGGTAATAGAGAATGAACTCGCCGCGCTCCAGTCCTCGGCGCATGTCGTTCTCCATTTCCATGCGACGCTGGGCGGCAGCGGTCAGGTCCTTGGTGTAAAAGGCGTAGCGATTACGGCCCTGATTCTTTGCCCGGTACATGGCTGCGTCGGCATGTTTGATGAGGCTGTTCACGTCATTGGCGTCGCCCGGGAACAGGCTGATACCGATACTGGCGCTGACAAAGAATTCGTGAGCTGCACACAGGAAGGGTCGGCGGAATACCGCCAGCAACTTGTCGGCGATGGCCGCAGCGTCGTCGTCGCTGTGGAGCTTGGGCAGTAGCACAATGAACTCATCGCCACCGTGACGCGCCACGGTATCGATGTCTCGCAGCACCGAGCACAGGCGCTGGCTGACGGATTGCAAAAGACTGTCGCCGACCGGGTGGCCGAGACTGTCGTTGATCTGCTTGAAGCGGTCCAGATCGATAAACAGCAGCGCGCCCATGCCGCTGCGTTCATCCAGTTGCTGGGTATGCAGCGCATCACGCAGGCGGGCCTCAAAGAGTGTGCGGTTGGGCAGACCGGTTAGCGGATCGTGATGGGCCTGGTGGTCGAGTCTGGCCTGGGTCTGTTTGAGTGGTGTGATGTCGCTGAATACCGCGACCAGGTGATTGAGAGAGCCATCGACATTGAGCACCTGGCTTATGTTGATCCAGGCGGCATACAGCTCGCCGTTGGCGCGGCGGTTCCAGGTCTCACCCTGCCACTGGCCGTGTTCGGCCAGCGCGGTGGTGGCCTGCTCGATGACTTGCTGGTCTTCGGTGGTGCTGGCCAGCACGCTGAGAGGCTGGCCGAGCAGCTTCTCCGCAGGGTAGCCGGTGATGCGGCCGAACGCTTGGTTGACGGCGACCACGTGCGCCTCACTGTCGGTAATCAGTACACCTTCATTGGTGTTTTCAAAGACCGTTGCGGCTTGTCGCAGCGAGCTTTCCATCGCTAATCGCTCGGTGACGTCGCGGGCGATGCTGAGCATGCACTCCTGGTTGTCGACGCTGATCGCCTCGGTGCTGATTTCTACCTGACGTACGTCGCCGCTGGCAGTGGTGATTTGCGACAGCATATTGCGCACTCGGCCATCTCGGCGCAGGGTCTCGACCATCTGCTTGCGGTCGGCGCTATCGCGCCACAGCTGTAGCGACAGGGTGGAGTGTCCGAGGGCCTGTGCGCGACTGTACCCGGTGATGCGGGTAAAACCGTCATTGACGTCCAGCAGCATGCCGTCAATGGCGCGGGTGATCAGCAGCCCATCGGGCGACGCGTGAAACGCGCGCGAGAACTTCTGCTCCGACAACCGCAGCTGCTCCTGCGTCAGCTTCAGGGTCGAGATATCACGGATGATCACCACCAGAATATCGCGCTCCTCCAGGCTGACCGACCTGGACGACACTAGTCCGACAAACTCGTCGCCGTCCGGGCGACGGAAACAGACTTCAAGATTGCTTTCGGCCTGGTTGTTGAGGCGTTTGAGTAGCCGTGGACCGCTGTCCGGCTCGGCCCAGAGGCGCAGCTCCGTCGCGGTTTTGCCGAGGGCCTCCGCTGTGGCAATGCCGAACTGATCTTCAAAGGTATGGTTGACCGACAGCAGGCGGCCATCTTGGGCGTCGGCCAGCACGATTACATCCGGGCAGTTATGAAAAACCGAGGCAAACTTGTGTTGTGAGGTGCGCAGCGCCTGCTCGGTATGTTTCTGCTCCTGGATATCGATTAGCAGCCCCTGCAGCGCCAGTGCTTCGTATTCCTCACTGCTGATGCTATTGACCACTGCGCGTACCCAGCGCGTACTGCCGTCCTGATGCAGCAGGCGGCACTCAAAGCTTTGGCCTTGTCCGCAGCTTGCCTGCTGCCTGAGTTGTGCGTGCACGCGGGCGCTGTCTTCCGGATGCAGATATCGGGCAAGAAAGCCCGGCTCCAGCCAGTCGCTGGCAGGCAGTCCAAGCAGGTCGGTTGCATGTGGTGAAACGTAGGTGAAGCGCAGAGACGGGAATGACATCTCCCAGGTGACCACGTGCAGGTTTTCGACCAGGCTGCGGTAACGCTGCTCCTGGTGGTCCAGCAGCTGCAATGCGCTCTTGTGTTGTTGCTCGGCCCGACGACGCAGCTGGTTGAGCCCATGCGCGGTCAGCAATAGCAGGCACGACAGCAGCAGCATACCGACCTGGGATACCGGCAGGTTCTGGATTGGTGCGGCGACGGCGGTCTGACTGCCAGCGCCAGCAATGACCAGGAGGGCAATACGTCCTGTAGCGGCGTTCATTGAGCGAAGACCCTGCATCCATGGCGTAGCGATATTATTTTGCTAGTTTAGTCCGCCAGAGGGACAAATGCCCAGCCGACAGCTTGGGCGCAGTGTCAGGTTGCCGCGCGCAGGGCTGGAGGTGTTTGCCATCCTCCAGCCCTGACCGGTGCAGGCGATTACTCGCTGATCTGGATGCTGGTTTCCAGGTTGGCAGCGATATCTTCTGCGGTATAGGGGAAGGCCAGCCACTGCTTGTCGGAGTAGGCCTGGGTGTAATCCGCGTAGTAGGGGCTGGTCGGATCCGTCGACTGGGAGTGGCTCAGCAGGGTGAAGGCCCTGACCGGTTCGCCGTCCGGAAACTCCACGATATGCATATAGGAGTTGCGCAGTACGGTGAAGTAGCCCTCATTACCCTCGCCGCTCTATATCCTGATGCTCACAAGCCGACATAGTTGTTCTTGGCTGTCGGACTGTAGCAGAAAGCACAAACAAAACGCCCGGCTCAAGGCCGGGCGTTGTAACCGCATACTGCGTGCTTACTCGTCGAGGAAGCTGCGCAGGTGATCGCTGCGGGTGGGGTGGCGCAGCTTGCGCAGCGCCTTGGCTTCGATCTGACGAATCCGCTCACGGGTAACATCGAACTGCTTACCAACCTCTTCCAGCGTGTGGTCGGTGTTCATGTCGATGCCAAAGCGCATGCGCAGTACCTTGGCTTCACGGGCAGTGAGGCCGGACAGCACGTCGCGTGTCGCTTCCTTGAGGTTTTCCACGGTGGCCGAATCGATCGGCGATTCCATGGTGCCGTCTTCGATAAAGTCGCCCAGATGCGAGTCTTCGTCGTCACCGATGGGGGTTTCCATCGAGATCGGCTCTTTAGCGATCTTCAATACCTTGCGGATCTTGTCCTCAGGCATTTCCATGCGCTCGCCAAGCTCTTCCGGGGTCGGCTCGCGGCCCATCTCCTGCAGCATCTGGCGGGAGATCCGGTTCAGCTTGTTGATCGTCTCGATCATGTGCACCGGGATACGGATGGTGCGCGCCTGGTCGGCAATCGAGCGGGTGATCGCCTGACGGATCCACCAGGTTGCGTAGGTCGAGAACTTGTAACCACGGCGGTATTCGAACTTGTCCACGGCCTTCATCAGACCGATGTTGCCTTCCTGGATCAGATCGAGGAACTGCAGGCCACGGTTGGTGTACTTCTTGGCGATGGAGATAACCAGACGCAGGTTAGCCTCGACCATTTCCTTCTTGGCACGGCGGGCACGGGCCTCGCCGATGGACATGCGACGGTTGATGTCCTTGATCTCGGAGATGGTCAGACGCGAGGTCTCTTCCAGCTCGGCCAGCTTCTTCTGGGCGCGCAGGATGTCGCCCTTCAGCGCTTCAAGGCCTTCGCTGTAACGCGGCTTGTCGGCCAGCAGCTCGTCAACCCAGCCTTCGTTGATCTCGTTGCCAGGGAAGCTACGCAGGAAGTCGGCACGCGGCATGCGAGCATCACGCACACACAGCTGCATGATGGCGCGCTCTTGCTGACGGATCTGATCCTGGGCGCCACGCACGCGGGTAACCAGTGCTTCGTACTGCTTGGGGATCAGCTTGATCGGCATGAACAGGGTGGCCAGGGCCTCCTGCTCGGCGACAACCTTCGGGTTGCTGCGCGGGTGCTTCTTTAGCGCTTTCTGCAGTTTTTGCAGCTGTTCTTCAATGGCGCCAAAGCGCAGACGGGCTACTTCCGGATCCGGACCGCCATCGCCTTCGTTGTCATCATCGCTGTCATCGTCGCTGTCGTCTTCGTCCTCGTCGTCATCCTCGGACTTTTTCTGGTCCTTGGCTTTGGCGGCGGGGATTTCAGCGTTGTCGGTGCCGGACATGCCATCGTCGTCAGGGTCGATATAACCACTGAAGATATCGGACAGGCGGCCACCTTCTTCAACCACGCGAGCGTAGTCGGCGAGGATGTCGTCAACGGTGCCGGGGAACATCGAGATGGCGGCCATCACTTCGCGAATGCCTTCCTCGATACGCTTGGCGATTTCGATCTCGCCTTCGCGGGTCAGCAGTTCGACGGTACCCATCTCACGCATGTACATGCGCACCGGGTCGGTGGTACGACCGATGTCGGTTTCAACGGCGGCGAGGGCGGCGGCTGCTTCTTCGGCAGCGGCTTCGTCGGCGTCATTGTCAGCCAGCAACAGCGCATCGGCGTCAGGTGCTGCTTCGAACACCGTGATGCCCATGTCGTTGATCATGCGGATAATGTCTTCCACCTGCTCCGGATCGGAGATATCCTCGGGCAGGTGATCGTTGACCTCCGCATAGGTCAGATAGCCCTGTTCGCGACCACGCGCGATGAGCTCTTTGAGACGGGATTGCTGTTGCGCTTTTCCGGACATAACAACCCTTGTGGATGCCTTGGTGTGCAAAAAAGTAAGCTGCGGATTATACCCTGATTTCAGCTGCTGACGCCACTTGAAGAGGCTGTCAGCTGTCACCTTTCGCCATGTTGCGGCTGTTCAGAAGGTCCCGTAGCTGTTGCTTTTCCTCGTTGCTGAGCGGTTCTTGGACCGATTTGTCGAGGAGCTGTTCGATGCGTCGCTCGGATTGTCGAGCGGATAATCTGTTAATGGTGTCGAAAAACTGTTGTTCAAGGTTGGCGCTGGGAATATTCAGCAACCACTCCTGTTCGGCCAGGCGGTTCAACTGCTCGCCGAGGGCGGTGCCATGCCAGCGCGCCAGCAGTTCAATTGTAGTCAGCCCTGGCTGTTTCTGCGCTGCCTCAATCAGTGCGACCAATAGTCGCGCTTCGTCTTCGTTCTCATCTGCCAACTGATTAGCCTGCTGCACGTGCGCCGCCAGGTGCGGGTGATGTAGCAGCGTGCGCACTGCCTGCAGCAGCGGGCTGTCGACGGCGCGTCGTGGGCCCTTGTGGCCTTCCGGGCGGGCATCGCGCGGGCGATCTTTGCGCCATTTCTGGCGGCCTTCACCCCAGTCCTTGTTTTTGCCTTTGCCCTGCTGTGGCGGTGGCGGGGCGTCCATGCCGTCGGGCAGGTAGTAGTCCTGCTCCGGTGCCTCGCGTTCGCTCCAGTCATCCCAGGCGCCTGCGGGCAGGTCGTCGTAGCTGGGCCCGTCCTGCACGCCGCTGGGTGGTTGCTCCGGCAGGCTGGCGGGCGCCACCTCGTCCAGGTCGACCCCGGTCTGTTGCTGCAATGACTGGCGTAGCAGTCTGCGTAGCAGGCTGCCCGGCACCTGCTCGATCAGCGGCAGTGCCAGGGCGGCCATGTGGGCCTTGCCTTCCAGGCTGTCGGCGCCGGCTTCTTCGGCCAGGTGCCTGAACAGGTAGTCGGTCAGCGGCTGGGCGTCGCGGCTCATGCGGCGGCGGAAGGCGTCGGTGCCTTCCTCGCGGATCATGCTGTCCGGGTCCTGTCCGTCTGGCAGGAACAGGAAGCGCACGTGGCGGCCATCTTCCAGTACCGGCAAGGCGGCGTTCAGGGCGCGCCAGGCTGCCTGGCGGCCGGCGCGGTCGCCGTCGAAGCAGAACACCACGCTGTGAACCAGGCGAAACAGTCGCTTGAGGTGGTCTTCACTGGTCGCTGTGCCGAGGGTGGCAACGGCGTTGGTCACGCCGTGCTGGGCCAGGGCAATAACGTCCATATAGCCTTCGACAACCAGAATGTCTTCGAGCTGGCGATTCTGCTGCTTGGCTTCGAACAGGCCATACAATTCCTGGCCCTTGTGAAATACCGTGGTCTCGGGTGAGTTCAGGTATTTGGGCTTTTCGTCGCCGAGTACGCGACCGCCAAAGCCGATGACGCGGCCACGGCTGTCGCGGATCGGGAACATGATGCGGTCACGAAAGCGGTCGTAGCGCTTGCCGCTGTCCGGGTTCTCGACCACCAGGCCGGCCTCGATCAGCGCCTTTTCCTCGCTGGTGTCGCGGGCCAGGTGGGACATCAGATTGTCCCAGCCAGGTGGTGCCAGGCCGAGGTCATACAGCTTGGCGATTTGGCCGGACAGGCCGCGCCCTTTCAGGTAGCCCACCGCGCGCTGGCGCTGCGGGTGCTGACGCAACTGCTGGCGGTAGTAGGCGGCGGCCTGCTCAAGCAGTGCGTAGAGCGGGCTGTCCTTGCGCGGCGTGCGCGAGCTCTGCCGCTTGTCGCTGCGCTCCTCGTACTGCACTTCTACGCCGGCCTGGCGCGCGAGTTCTTCTACCGCCTGGGGGAATTCCAGGCGATCGAAGTCCATCACGAAGCCGAGCGCGTTGCCGCCGGCCCCGCAGCCAAAGCAGTAGTAGAACTGTTTGTCCGGGCTGACGCTGAACGACGGCGACTTTTCGTTATGGAACGGGCACAGAGCTGAGTAGTTTTTGCCGGTCTTTTTAAGCTTCAGGCGCGAGCCGACCGTCTCGACAATGTCGGTACGGGCGAGCAAGTCGTCAATGAAGCCTTGCGGGATAAGTCCGGCCATCTACCTGTCTGTCCTGTGCGGCAGCGCGGTCTGGTAGACGCGCGACGCTCAAGTGGACCATAAACGCAAAAATCCAGCCAGTTCCTTACGGAAGGCCGGACAGATGCGTGTTCCAGTCGAAAATCAGTCTGCCCGAAGGGCCTTGTCGGCTATCGGTGGGCCTGCGATCAGGCCCGGCAGAACTGAGGAATGGAACTCAGTACAGACGCTCGCGGCGACGTTGCTCGCGCTGGATCTTCTTGGCGTGACGCTTAACAGCGGCAGCAGCCTTGCGCTTGCGCTCGGTAGTGGGCTTCTCATAAAACTCACGACGGCGTACTTCAGCCAGAACACCGGCTTTTTCGCAGGAGCGCTTGAAACGACGCAGAGCCACGTCGAAGGGTTCGTTCTCTTTAACTTTGACGGCAGGCATGTCGTACCTTTCTCAAACGTTGGTAATCATTGCCCCAAGCAGTAGGCCTGCGGCGATTGCATTTCAAGGGACGCGGATGTTACCGCCTAAATTGGATAAATGCAAAGCCTATGGCGACCATAAAGGCAAAAAACTGGCCTGCGGCGGCCGGGCTGATTATGATGCGCGGCTTATGGCATAGATGTGAAGTGAGGCACAGGTTAAATCATGCGCGTCTTGGGTATTGAAACCTCCTGCGATGAAACCGGTATCGCGCTGTACGACAGCGAGCGTGGCCTGCTGGCCGATGCGTTGTTCAGTCAGATCGATCTGCACCGGGTATACGGTGGCGTCGTGCCCGAACTGGCCTCGCGTGACCACGTTAAGCGCCTTGTACCCTTGATGCGAGAGGTCTTCGCCAAGGCCGGTCTGCAGCCGGGCGAGGTGGATGCGGTGGCCTATACCGCAGGCCCGGGCCTGGTGGGTGCGCTGCTGGTGGGCGGCGCCTGTGCCCGTGCGCTGGCCTTTGCCTGGGGCGTGCCGGCGCTGGGCGTGCATCACATGGAAGGCCACTTGTTGGCGCCGATGCTGGAAGAGACACCTCCTGCCTTTCCCTTTGTCGCCTTGCTGGTGTCCGGTGGTCACACCCAGTTGGTGCGTGTAGACGGCATTGGCGAGTACGAACTGCTGGGCGAGTCGCTGGACGACGCCGCCGGCGAGGCCTTTGACAAGACCGCCAAGTTGATGGGGCTCCCGTATCCGGGCGGCCCGGAGATCGCCAAGCTGGCCGAGCAGGGCCGCCCAGGCACGTTTGTGTTCCCGCGCCCGATGACCGACCGCCCTGGCCTGACCTTCAGTTTCAGCGGGCTGAAAACTGCCGTGCTGACCGCCTGGCAGGCCTGCGCCGAGCAGGGCGAGCCGGATGCGCAGACGCTGGCCGATATCGCGCTGGGGTTTGAAACCGCTGTGGTGGAAACACTCACCATCAAATGCCGCCGCGCGCTCAAGCAGACCGGTCTGAAACGGCTGGTGATTGCTGGCGGCGTGAGTGCGAATCGCCGTTTGCGTCAGCAGCTGGAAAGCATGACGGCCGAGCTCAAGGGCAATGTGTTTTACGCGCGCCCGGCCTACTGCACCGACAACGGCGCAATGATTGCCTACGCCGGTTGCCAGCGACTGCTGGCCGGCCAGCAGGACGAAGGCGGGATCGAAACCCGGGCCCGCTGGCCCATGGAGCAATTGCCGCCGATTGCCGTCAAGGCCTGAAGCGGTTTTCTACGCCGGCCAGCAGGCGGCCGATATTGAGGCGATGGCGCAGCAGGATTAGCAGCACCATCAGGGTCACCGGAATGAGCAGGCTGGGTGCCAGCCACGCCAGTGCCGGAGGCAATGACAGCGCCGCCAGCAGTGACGCCAGCGAGGCGATGCGCTGCCAGTAGAAGGTGGTCAGCCACAGCATGGCTGCGATCAGTGCGGCCGGCCAGCAGAGTACTAGCATGACGCCGGCGGCGGTGGCGACGCCCTTGCCACCCTGCAGGCGATGGAAGATGGGCAGGATATGGCCGCCAACAGCGGCCAGGCCGACCCAGCCCTGTTGCAGGCTGGATAGCTCGGCATAACGGGCCAGAGCGACGGCGAGCGCGCCTTTGCCGAGGTCGCCAGCCAGGGTGGCCAGGGCCAGGGAGCGGTTGCCTAGGCGCAGCATGTTGCTGGCGCCGGGGTTACCCGAGCCGAGCTTGCGCGGGTCGGGCAGGTGGCGCACACGGCTGATCAGCACGGCGAAGGACACCGAGCCGAGCAGGTAGGCGATGATCAGCCAGAACGCGAAGTGGGTATGCATGCAGCTGCCCCGGGCAAAATGACGTTTGATTGTAGTCGACACGGGAGCGTGCTGTGGATCAGGTTTTTATCAGAGGGCTGGCGGTGGACACAGTTATCGGTGTCTACGACTGGGAGCGCACCATCACCCAGCGGCTGGTCTTCGATCTTGAGATGGGCTGGGACATTCGCCCGGCGGCTGCTGAGGATGAATTGGCCCATACGCTCAACTACGCTGCCATTAGCGAACGGCTGCAGGGCTTTGTCGGGCAGAGCCGCTATCTGCTGGTGGAGACCCTGGCCGAAGAGCTGGCAGCGCTGTTGATGAGCGAATTCGGCATTCCCTGGCTGCGCCTGCAGGTAACCAAACCGGGCGCCGTGCCGGCAGCAGCGGGCGGAGTTGGCGTGATTATTGAGCGGGGAGTCAAAACGGCGTGACCAGGGTTTATCTGGGCATTGGTTCCAACACGGGTCGTGAACACCATCTGGTGCGCGGCCTGGATGCACTGAGCGAGCTGTGTGGCGAGCTGCAGTTGTCGCCGCTGTTCGAGAGCGAAGCTGTTGGTGTGCTGGGCACGCGTTTTTACAACATGGTGGTTGGGCTCGAAACCCACCTGAGCCTGGCTGATCTGAATGCGGCGCTCAAGGCGATTGAAGCCGCCTGCGGTCGCCGTGAATCACCGCTGCCGGGGCGCATCACCCTGGATATCGACGTGCTGTGCTATGGCGGCTTGAGCGGCGTGCATGAGGGTATTGTGTTGCCGCGCCCTGAGGTCACCCGTAACGCCTTTGTACTGTGGCCGCTGGCCCTGCTGGCGCCGCAGCAGCGTTTGCCGGGTGCTGAGCAGACCTTCGTGCAGCTGTGGGCGGGCTGGCAGGGCAGCCAGTCACTGTGGCCGGTGGCGTTTAGCTGGCGTGGTCGCGAGCTGACGCCTGCGCATCTGCTGGCTGAGCATCAGCCGCGCGAGGCTTTGTAGTCGCTTAGTGCTTCCAGCCGTGCCTGCTCCAGCGCGCGGCCCATGTCTGCACCCTGCAGCCCCTTTTCCAGCAACGGTTGAATGTCCACGCCGCGTGCGGCCTCTGCCGCGCCGCGCAGGTAGTCCGCCTGTGGGTAGGGGCGCGTTTCAAACCCGGTGCGACCCTGCGCATCGGCAATGCACACCGCGAGAAACTGCTCGAAGCGCTCGCCGCGACGGTAAATATCCAGCGCCTTGAACAGTTTGAGCAGCGTTTGCGGGCGCAGCTCTAGCGCGCGATGGCAGTTGGTGTGGTACTCGCAGGCCAGAAACGCCAGCTCCTGACAGTCGCGCGGTGCCTTGCAGCGCTTGTTGACGGCTTTTACCGCCTTCAGCCCGCTGGTCTCGTGGCCGTGGTGCTTGGGCCAGTGCGCTGGTGGTGTCAGCCCTTTGCCCAGATCGTGCAGCAGGCAGGCCCAGCGGGCCGGAAGTGGCAACTGGTCGCGGGCGGCGATGTGCAGCACCTGCAGCACGTGCACACCGGTATCAATCTCCGGGTGATGGGCTTCGGGTTGCGGCACGCCGAACAGCGCGTCGACCTCCGGCAGCAGCTCGGCCAGCGCGCCGCAGTCGCGCAGTACCTGGATGAATATCTCCGGGTTCGGCTCCATCAGGGCACGGCTGATTTCCATCCAGCTGCGTTCTGCCGTCAGCGTCTTCAACTCGCCCGACTCGCTCAGCTGGCGCATCAGTGCCATGGTGTCATCGGCCACCCGAAAGCCCAGACGGGCGTAACGTGCGGCAAAGCGGGCGACGCGCAATACGCGCAGCGGGTCCTCGGCAAAGGCGGGGGAGACGTGGCGCAACAGCTTGTTGTCGAGGTCTTGCTGACCGCCGTAGGGGTCGATGATCTGGCCGTCTTCGGCCTGCGCCATGGCGTTGATCGTCAGGTCGCGGCGGATCAGGTCTTCTTCCAGTGTCACGTCGGGGCTGGTGTGAAACACAAAGCCGCCGTAGCCAACGCCACTTTTGCGCTCGGTACGCGCTAGCGCGTATTCCTCGCCCGAGGTCGGGTGTAGAAACACCGGAAAATCCTGCCCCACCGGCCGAAACCCATCGCGCTGCAGCTGCTCCGGCGTCGCGCCAACCACCACCCAGTCGCGGTCTGTCACAGGCAGACCCAACAATCGATCACGGACGGCGCCGCCGACCAGGTAGGTGGAGTAACTCGCAGGCATTGACAGGGTCTCGGGGTTTAGGAGGGGTTAAGCTTCAAGCTTCAAGCTGCAAGCTGCAAGCAAAACCCGCGCGGTGTTGAGTCGCGCGGGTTTTCTTTTGGCTGCGCATCGCAGCAGAATCTTGAGAAACACTTGACGGCCTAGCGGCTGAACTCCCCCTGATCGGGCTTGCGGCTTGCGGCTTGCGGCTTGCGGCTATATCGGCGGTATATTCAGATCAAACTTGGGTATCCGTTCTTCTTCGGGCTCGGGGCGGGGTGGGATGTGGGCTTCGCTGACCACGCGGTTGCCGTCCAGGCTCTGCAGGTGCACGTCAAAGCCCCAGAGACGATGCAGGTGGCGGAGCATTTCTTCGGTTGAATCACCGAGCGGTTTGCCCTGGTGGCGCTGGTGGCGCAGGGTGATGGAGCGGTCGCCGCGCCGGTCCACCGACCAGACCTGGATGTTCGGCTCGCGGTTACCAAGGTTGTACTGCGCCGCCAGTAACTCGCGTACGGCGCGATAACCGCTGTCATCGTGAATGGCGGCGACCTCCAGGTGGTCGTCGGCTTCGTCGTCGACGATGGCAAACAGCTTGAAGTCGCGAATCACCTTGGGCGACAGGTATTGCAGGATGAAGCTTTCGTCCTTGAAGGTGCGCATGGCGAACTTGAGGGTTTCCAGCCAGTCGCTGCCGGCAATGTCGGGGAACCAGCGGCGATCTTCCTCGGTTGGGCTTTCGCAGATACGGCGAATGTCCTGCATCATGGCAAAGCCCAGCGCGTAGGGGTTGATGCCGCTGTACCAGTTGCTGTCGAACGGCGGCTGGTAGACCACGCTGGTGTGCGACTGCAGAAACTCCATCATGAAGCCGTCGGTCACCTTGCCCTCGTCGTACAGGTGATTGAGCAGGGTGTAGTGCCAGAACGTCGCCCAGCCTTCGTTCATGACCTGGGTCTGACGCTGGGGGTAGAAGTACTGCGCTATCTTGCGCACGATACGCACTACTTCGCGCTGCCAGGGCTCGAGCAGCGGCGCGTTTTTCTCGATGAAGTACAGCAGGTTCTCCTGCGGTTCGCTGGGGTAGCGCGCGGCGTCTTCGGCTTCTGCGTGGTGGTGCGGGTTAACTGGGATGGTGCGCCACAGCTCGTTAACCTGCCGCTGCAGGTGCTCCTCGCGCTCGCGCTGGCGTTGACGTTCCTCAGCGGCGGAGATGGGGTAGGGGCGTTTGTAGCGGTCTACACCGTAGTTCATCAGGGCGTGGCAGGAGTCGAGCAGGTCTTCGACGGCGTCGATACCGTAGCGCTCCTCGCATTCGGTGATGTACTGCTTGGCAAACACCAGATAGTCGATGATGGCGCTGGCGTCGGTCCAGCTGCGGAACAGGTAGTTGCCCTTGAAAAAGGAGTTGTGCCCGTAGCTGGCGTGGGCGATCACCAGTGCCTGCATGCACATGGTGTTTTCTTCCATCAGGTAGGCGATGCAGGGGTCGGAGTTGATGACAATCTCGTAGGCCAGCCCCATGTGACCGCGACGGTAGCCCTTTTCGGTGGCGAGAAAGTGTTTGCCGTAGGACCAGTGGTGATAGCCCAGCGGCATGCCGACCGAGGCGTAGGCGTCCATCATCTGCTCAGCAGTGATCACCTCGATCTGGTTGGGGTAGGTGTCCAGCCCGTAGATGTCATGGGCGATACGACCGATCTCCTGGTCGTACTCGCGGATCAGCTCGAAGGTCCACTCCGAGCCGGTGGAAATAGGCGTGCGGCTCATGTCGCCATCCTCTTCTGGAACAGCTTGCGGAACACCGGGTAGATGTCACCGGCGTCGACGATCTGCTGCTGGGCGAAGCTGTCGGCAAAGTGCTCGGCGACCGCCTCGTACTCGTGCCAGAGCGTCTGATGCTCGCGCGGGGTGATCTCGACATAGCAGTAGTACTGCATCGCCGGCATGATCTGGCGCACCAGCAGGTCGCGGCAGATGGGCGAGTCGTCGTTCCAGTTGTCGCCGTCGGAGGCCTGCGCGCAGTAGAGGTTCCACTCGCCCGGCGGGTAGCGCTCCTCGATGATCTGCTGCATCAGGCGCAGGGCACTGGAGACGATGGTGCCGCCGGTTTCGCGTGAGTAGAAAAACTCTTCCTCATCCACTTCCTTGGCGCTGGTGTGGTGGCGGATGAAGACCACGTCGATGCGTTCGTAGTTACGCCGCAGGAACAGGTAAAGCAGGATATAAAAGCGCTTGGCCAGGTCCTTGGTGGCCTGGGTCATGGAGCCGGACACGTCCATCAGACAGAACATCACCGCCTTGGACGACGGCGTGGGCTGTTTGACGATCAGGTTGTAGCGCAGATCAAAGGTATCGAGGAAGGGCACGCGGTCGATGCGCGTCTGTAGCGTCTTAATTTCCTCTTTCAGGCGCTGGATGGCGTCGAGCGCATCCGGGTTCTCGCGCTCCAACAGCTCCAGCTCGGCGCGCGCCTCGCGAAGCCGCGTGCGACTGCCGCCGGACAGCGCGATGCGCCTGGCCTGGGCCGCGCGCATCGAGCGGACGATGTTGATGCGCGACGGGTTGCCCTGCTGGCTTATGCCGGCGCGCACCGGCTTGAAGGTGTCGGTGCCGGTGAGCTGGCGCTTGACCAGATTGGGCAGGGCCAGATCCTCGAACATGAAGTCCAGAAACTCGTCCTGGGTGATCTGAAAGACGAATTCGTCCATCCCCTCGCCGCTGTCGCCAGCCTGGCTGCCACCCTGACCGCCGCCACCGCCCTCCGGACGGGCGATGCGGTCGCCGCTGGCGAACTCGCGGTTGCCGGGGTGTACCTGGGTCTGGCGGCCGCCCTTGCCGTGATGAAAGATGGGTTCGTCGATATCGCGATTGGGGATACTGATGCTTTCGCCGTGCTCGATATCGGTGATCGAGCGCCGCCCGACGGCGTCTTCGACCGCCTTTTTGATATGTGATTTGTAGCGCCGCAGAAACCGCTGACGGTTCACGGTGCTCTTGTTTTTGCCGTTCAGACGGCGGTCAATCACGTAGCTCATTCAGGGCCCTCCGGGCCAGCCGCAAGCCATAAGCTACAAGCTTGAAGCTGGCCGTGCTGCTATCGGGCGCCGCGCAGAGTCTCAGGCGGCGCCGCGCTGCTTGCCGCTTGAGGCTTTGCGGCTTGTAGCTGCCCAGTCAAGGCGCAGCCGTCACTGGGCTTTACGCACCCGCAGGTACCATTCCGACAGCAGGCGCACTTGTTTCTCGGTGTAGCCGCGCTCGACCATGCGGTGCACGAAGTCGTTGTGTTTTTTCTGGTCTTCGGTCGAGGCTTTGGCGTTGAAGCTGATGACCGGCAGCAGGTCTTCGGTGTTGGAGAACATCTTCTTCTCGATCACCACGCGCAGCTTTTCGTAGGACAGCCAACTGGGGTTCTTGCCGTTGTTGTTGGCTCGGGCGCGCAGTACAAAGTTGACGATCTCGTTGCGGAAGTCCTTCGGGTTGCTGATGCCGGCGGGCTTTTCGATTTTCTCCAGCTCCTCGTTGAGCGAGGCGCGGTTGAGGATCTCGCCGGTTTCCGGGTCGCGGTATTCCTGATCCTGAATCCAGAAGTCGGCGTACAGCACGTAACGGTCGAAGATGTTCTGGCCGTATTCGCTGTAGGACTCGAGGTAGGCGGTCTGGATCTCCTTGCCGATGAATTCGACGTAGCGTGTGGCCAGGTACTCCTTGAGAAAGCGCAGGTAGCGCTCGCTGACCTCGTTGGGGAACTGTTCCTGCTCAATCTGCTGCTCCAGTACGTAGAGCAGATGCACCGGGTTGGCAGCCACCTCGGTGGTGTCGAAGTTGAAGACTTTGGACAGGATCTTGAAGGCGAAGCGGGTCGACAGGCCGTTCATGCCCTCGTCCACACCTGCGGTGTCGCGGTACTCCTGAATGGATTTGGCCTTGGGGTCGGTGTCTTTCAGGTTTTCGCCATCGTAGATGCGCATCTTCGAGTAGATGTTGGAGTTATCCGGCTCCTTCAGACGCGAAAGTACGGTGAACTGGGCCAGCATTTTCAAGGTGTCGGGCGCGCAGTGGGCGGCGGCCAGCGAGCTGTTGGTCAGCAGTTTTTCGTAGATCTGAATTTCGTCGGTGACACGTAGGCAGTAGGGCACCTTGACGATGTAGATACGGTCGATGAACGCCTCATTATTCTTGTTGTTGCGGAAGCTGTGCCACTCAGACTCGTTGGAATGGGCCAGAATCACACCGCTGAACGGGATCGCGCCCATGCCTTCGGTACTGTTGTAGTTGCCCTCCTGGGTCGCGGTCAGCAGCGGATGCAGCACCTTGATCGGCGCCTTGAACATCTCGACAAACTCCAGCAGGCCCTGGTTGGCGCGGCACAGACCGCCCGAATAGCTGTAGGCGTCCGGGTCGTTCTGCGGGAATTCTTCCAGCTTGCGGATATCCACCTTGCCCACCAGCGAGGAGATGTCCTGGTTGTTTTCATCGCCCGGCTCGGTCTTGGCAACGGCGATCTGCTGCAGGACCGAGGGGTAAAGCTTGACCACGCGGAACTGGGAAATATCGCCATTGAACTCGTGTAGGCGCTTGACCGCCCACGGCGACATGATGCTGTTGAGGTAGCGCCGCGGAATGCCGAAGTCCTCTTCGAGGATGGCGCCGTCCTCGGCGGCATTGAACAACCCGAGTGGTGACTCGAATACCGGCGAGCCCTTGATGGCGTAGAACGGCACCTGCTGCATCAGCTCCTTGAGCTTTTCTGCCAGTGAGGATTTACCGCCGCCGACCGGGCCCAGCAGGTAGAGGATTTGCTTGCGTTCTTCCAGGCCCTGGGCAGCGTGCTTGAAGAACGACACGATATGCTCGATGGCGTCCTCCATGCCGTGAAAGTCGGCAAACGCCGGGTAACGTTTGATGATCTTGTTGGAGAAGATGCGCGACAGGCGCGAGTCCAGGGAGGTGTCGATCAGCTCGGGTTCGCCGATGGCCATCAGCAGGCGCTCGGCGGCGGTGGCGTAGGTGGTCGGGTCGGTTTTGCACAGTTCCAGGTATTCCTGAAGGCTGTACTCTTCCTGCCGGGTGGCTTCAAAGCGGTTCTGAAAATGACTGAAAATGCTCATGACTCGACCTCGCAGCAGCTGAGGCAGCACCCGCCTGTGGCGCAAGTCAGGTGGGTACAGACCCTCGGGATGAGGTCTGGCGCTTCCGGGCAGCAGCCCGCACGACGCGCTTTACCGGGCGACGGCATGTCCTGATGCGTGAATCCCCCAAAACGCAACTGCGAGCATGGTCAGGAGTCTGTCGGAGGCGCCGGGCGGCCAATCGGTGACTGGTCGGACGGTGGATCCGGCAGGCTCCCGTGTTTATCGGAAGCCGGCAGACCGACGTTCTCTTTCTTGATTCGCCTGAACTCAGGATAGATGCAAATGCGCGGTGCAACAGAAGTTTTCTCAGGATTTTTTGTTGCAAGAGTGTGAAGGCGCGGCTGGCGGGGCTTTCGGGCGAGTTGTTTGTGTGGGTTGTGAAATGGGTTTTGGAGGATCGGGTGGGCGAGTGTGCACTGGGGTTCGTCCCGTTTACGCGGGCGAGTAGCGCAGGGCTGACGGGAA
>CERX01035737.1_pt1 | contig 63416 bp, 69 predicted proteins | sample 350251 | NCBI WGS metagenome assembly CERX01 (sample SAMEA2621044, study PRJEB7988) | marine metagenome | biome: marine biome (ENVO:00000447); feature: deep chlorophyll maximum layer (ENVO:xxxxxxxx); material: "saline water (ENVO:00002010), including plankton (ENVO:xxxxxxxx)" | depth 50 m
TCTGCTTTCCAACTTTTTTTCTTGTGCTCTACAGTGACATTAGTAAAGATCCCACCTCTAACGAAGAATTTAGCTGTAAGGCGCATAAATCTTGGCTTTGTGGCTTTGACTAAATCGTTAAGTATTTGATTAGTAACGGCTTCATGAAAACAACCTTCATTCCTAAATGACCATATATAAAGTTTTAAACTTTTTAGTTCCACACATCGTTTATCGGGGATATAATCAAGATAGAGAGTTGCAAAATCTGGTTGACCAGTTTTGGGGCAAAGACATGTGAATTCTGGAATTTGCATATGAATATGAAAATCTTTTTTAGTGTTTGGATTTTCAAACGTTTCGAGATTCTTTGTTGGTTGTGCCGTAGGTTTGGACCCTAAAGATTGTGATTTCATAGTAATAAAATTTTAAAAAAAGAACATTATACTGCTTTGTGCAGTAACATCTCTATATAAAATAAAGAAAGTTAAATTTGAAATTAAGACAAATAAAACTAGCTGGCTTTAAGTCCTTTGTTGATCCAACAACAATCCAATTAGATGAAAAGCTAGGTTCAATTGTTGGGCCTAATGGATGTGGTAAATCAAATATTGTCGAAGCAGTAAAGTGGGTAATGGGATCATCATCAGCAAAAGAGCTTAGAAGTGACTCAATGGACGATGTAATTTTTTATGGTACCGACACCAGACAAGCAGTTAGCAGAGCCAATGTGGAACTTATTTTTGACAATAGCGAAAATAGGGCTCCAGAAGAGTGGTCAAAATACTCAGAAATCTCAGTTAAAAGAGTAATAGAGAAAGATAAAGGTTCTAATTATTTAATTAACAATACAGTTGTAAGGCGGAAAGATGTTGCTGATTTATTTCTGGGCACTGGTCTAGGGAGCAGGGGTTATGCAATTATTGGGCAAAATAAAGTTACGCAATTAGTGGAAGCAAAACCAGAAGAGCTTAAGGGATTTTTAGAAGAAGCTGCAGGGGTAAGTAAGTACAAAGAAAGAAGGAAAGAAACTGAATTTAGACTTAGAGATACGAAAGAAAATTTATCAAGAGTTCAAGACTTAGTTCAAGAAATAAAACAACAAGCTGCTAGGCTTAAATCTCAAGCGGAAGCTGCAAATCGCTATCATAAACAACAAGAAAATCTAAAATTTCATCAAGCTCAAGTATGGGCCCTTAAAAAGAGGGTTGTTAATCAATCATGGGAAACTATCAAAAAGAAAATAGAAGAACAAACATTAGAGCTTGATCAATTTACAGCAAGCTTAAGAGAAATAGAATCAAAAGTAGAGACTGCACGTCAAGATTACACAAAAACAGCAGATGAAATTAATCTTTTTCAATCTAAATTTTATGATATCAATGCTCAAGTTTCTAATACAGAAAATTCTTTAGCGAATATAAAAAATAATATTGAACGACTTACTCAAACTCAAAAAGACAGTAAGGAAAAAATATCAAGCCTTCTATTATTGGAGACTAGTTTAAATAAAGAAATTGAAGAAAATAAAAATATAATTAAAACTGAATCAGAGAAAATGGAAACTCACGAACAAACAAATCAAGATGAAAAAAGTAAATATACTGATTTAGAAGAAAAATATAATAATGCAACAACTAAGATTCAAAAGGCGAGGAGTGATAGAGAGAATAATTTTCAAAAACTTCGTGAAGAATCATTGGCTAAAATTACTAAGACAAGAGAAGATATTGACGCTAGTTTAAGAAAACTTCGTGAAGAATCATTGGCTAAAATAGAATCAGCAAGAAATAAAAGAGATATTAATTTTAAAAAACTAAGTGAAACAGAAGTTAGAATTACCTCGCTTAATGATTTTATCGAAAGTGATACAAAATCAGATGATATTCAATCATGGCTAAAAAAAGTTGGTGTCACAAATCAGCAGCCAATTCATGATCAAATTACAATAAAAGATGGATGGGATAATGCTTTTGGAATTTTTCTTGAGAGTCATATTCATGCCTATGAGTCTGAACAATCTTCAAATACATTTTTAGAAAATCGACCATCAAAAACAATAACACTAATTAATAAAAACAAAATAGAAGATAAATTTAAGCTTAATGATCAATTGATTTCAGCTATGACAGTAATTAAATGTAACGAGAGTTATATTAGTGGAGCAGTTAATGAATGGTTGAGCAATGTTTATCTATCCAATGAAAAAGAAATTCTTACTGATCGAAATAAAATGAATTATGGAGAAATCCTTATTCTTAAAAATGGAGATATTTATGGTAAAACTTATCAAGTTATAAGATCAAAGAATGGGGAAAATATTAATCTTTTAGCAAGAAAAAAACAGTTAGATGAATTAACAAAAAATTTAGCATCTATTAAGAAAGAATATCAAACAAGTATTGACCAACTCAACAAAATTGAAGAGGAAGCAAAGCTTAACGAAGAAAACCTTCAAGCATCAAGTACTAAGGAATTAAGCAAAGTTCAAGATGAAGCTAAAACATTAGAGCAGTCATATAGCTCTCAAAGCAACACAGATTTAAATTTAATTGAGGAAGAGGTAAATTTGTCTCATCAAGCATTTAGCGAACAAAGAGATAATATGTTTGAATCTGATAAATTAAAACAAGAGATTCAATTTAATATTAAATTAAATTTAAACAAGAATAAGGACTTAACTGAAAAAATACAAAGTATTATTAGTGAAAAGGGTGACTTAGAAAAGGTAATTGAAGAAAGCATTACTCAATTAAAAGATAATAGCGTGGAAAATTTTGAAGCTGATTTAAAACTAAAAATTAAAGAAAAAGAAAAGGCTGAGGAAGATTTAACCTTAATAAGAGAGACATTAACATCCAAAGAGGATCATTTAAAAACAATTGAAACTACTCGATTGGAAAAACAACAATCTCTCAATCCTCTTCAATCAAGCCTTCAAGAACTAAAAATAGAAGAACGTGAAATAAAAGTTAATTTTGAACAATGTTGTAGCGAATTAGAAAAATCAACACTAAATGAAGATGATCTATTAGCTAAGCTTAATGAAGAGGATAAAATAGAAGATATTGAAGAAAAATGTCAAAAAATTGCCGCTAAAATAGAAAGAATGGGGCCTGTAAACCTGGCAGCTATTGAAGAACTTACAGCTATTGAAAAAAGAGAAGTTTACTTACAAAAACAAATGGATGATCTTATCGAAGCTTCCAATACTCTTGAGCAAGCTATCCGTAAAATAGATATAGAAACTAGAGAAAAATTATCAAATACCTATGATGCGGTTAATGAAAATTTCAATTTTTATTTTAAAAAATTATTTAGTGGGGGAAGAGCAAAATTAGAGCTATTAGGGGAGGAGATATTAGATTCTGGTTTCCATATTATTGCTCAGCCACCAGGTAAAAAAAATGTAACTATTCCTCAACTTTCAGGAGGCGAAAAAACATTAACTGCAATTGCTTTAGTTTTTGCTTTGTTTAAGCTTAATCCAGCCCCATTCTGTTTTATGGACGAGGTAGATGCTCCTTTAGATGAAACAAATGTTAGTAATTTCTGCTCCCTTGTTCAAAATATGTCAGAAGCCACGCAAATAATTCTAGTAACACATCAAAAACAAACTATGGAAATGTCAGATCAACTTATTGGCGTTACTTCAGCTGAAAAAGGAGTATCTAGAATTGTTGAAGTTAACCTACAAGATGTTGAAAAAATGGAAGTAACAAACTAAAATAGAGGGTATGAGTGAAGTTCAATTAACCCTTCTATGTCTTGGTTTATTTGTAATTGTGATTATGCTTATTCATAATTGGGTTCAACTAAGAAAACATAATAAGTCCAAAAAAAAATCAAAAGAAGCAAAGAAAATAGAAATAACGGATGAAAATGATCCTTTATTTAATCAAGCGACACCAATTTTTGAAAGAGAAAAAACATTTCATGATTTTAACTACGAAGGAAATTCTTCAGAACATTTAATTAGAGAAAATTTACCTGATGGTATATATAGAGAAATTGAAACAGTAGCTTCAATTACAACAAAAAAAATACAAGAGGGTACCAAGAATTTATTTATTGAAGAGTTATGTAATATTTCAAATGTAAGTATTTATGTTCGAGATGGTAATGAAATTTGGATGACTGGAAAAGCTTTAGATGAAGTAATTAAATTTAATCAAATTTTAATTGTTTTGTTATTAACATCAAGAAAAACCAATAGAACAGATGATGAAATTAAAAAATTTACATCTTTAGTTGAAAACGTAAAAGTTGCAGTAGATGGCTCTTTACTTTGGTTGGCTAATCAAGACATAACAGAAGAATCCAATAACTTAAAAAAATTTAAAAATGAAGTTGATCAGTCATTATTTCTTAAAGTTATACCTAAATCAGATTCATCTTTTCAATCTGGAGCTTTATTAGATTTTTTTGAAAATCCAAAAATAAAAATTAATAAAGTTGGCATCCATGAATTAGAAAATTCTACCTCTGAAACAAATAATATATGTGAATTGTTGTCACTATCTGGTAAAAAGCTTGATATTAATCCTGAGACTTTTTTACAAGGGATTTTATTTAAAATGGATGTTCCTAATACTAAAAATATTACATATTCTTTTAATGAAATGATTAAATTAATCGATTTATGCAAACAAAAACTAAATGGCATATTAGTTGATGCTGATAGTAATGAACTTCATGATGATCAAATAAGTGCAATTTACCTCTCCTTAAAGACTATCGAAGATAAAATGATTAAGAAAAAAGTCATGCCTGGTAGTGACTCTGCTAAAAAGTTGTTTTCATAATATGGATTCTAAATTAAAAGCAAAAAAAGAATTAGATATTCTTATTAATCAAATACAAGATCACTCTTATAGGTATTATGTAGAAGATAATCCAGATATTTCTGACTCTGAGTTTGATGAGCTGTATAAAAAACTTGTAAATATTGAAAGTGAGTATCCTGACCTAATTACTTCTGAATCGCCAACCCAGAGAGTAGGGTCAGAAACAAATAAAGCTTTCAAACAAGTAAAACATTTAAAGCCGATGCTGTCATTAAATAATGTATTTACTCATGATGAATTAATAGCTTTTAATAAAAGATTGTGTGATGAAATTGGCATTGAAAATATAGAGTATTCAGCTGAACCTAAATTTGATGGGTTAGCTGTTTCTTTAATTTACGAAGAAGGTAAATTTTTATTGGGTGCAACAAGGGGTGATGGTATTGTTGGTGAAGATATTACACACAATCTTAAAACAATTAAATCAATTCCTTTAAAGTTAGAGGGTAAAAATATTCCAAGAAGAATTGAAGTAAGAGGTGAGGTTGTAATGCTTATTAGAGATTTTAATTTACTAAATAAAAAACAGGCTGAATTAAATGAAAAATTATTTGCAAATCCCAGAAACGCTGCAGCTGGAAGTTTAAGACAAATTGACTCCAAAATTACGGCAAAAAGACCCTTAAGCTTTTTTGCCTATAGTATTTTTTTATTTGAAGATCAGTATCAATTAGATTCACATTCAGCAGGGCTTAAACTATTAAGTGATTTTAAAATTCCAACTTCTCGCTTAGCTATTGTAACTAAATCTATAAAAGGTCTTCAAAATTATTATGATGAAATAACAAAAACTCGAAGTAAATTACCATTTGACATAGATGGAGTAGTATACAAAGTAAATTCCCTAAACCATCAAGATGAATTAGGTTTTATTTCTAAGGCTCCAAGATGGGCAACTGCTCATAAATTTCCAGCCGAAGAAGCTAAAACAGTCGTATTAGACATATCAGTGCAAGTAGGTCGAACAGGCTCAATTACTCCAGTTGCTAGATTAAAGCCAGTTATAGTTGCAGGTGTGCAGGTAACAAATGCAACTCTTCATAATGAAGATGAATTAAGGAAAAAGGATATTTATATTGGTGATCATGTAGTAGTAAGACGAGCTGGAGACGTTATCCCAGAAGTAGTTAAGGTGATTAAAGAAAATAGAAGTGATTTAGTTAAGAAGTTTGAAATGCCGAAAAATTGTCCTGTATGTAAATCCACATTGTCAAAAGATCAAGATGAGGCAGTTTTACGATGTTTAAATGGCCTAAATTGTAAGGCTCAAAAGAAACAAGGTGTAATGCATTTTTGCTCAAGAAAGGCAATGGATATTGATGGTTTAGGCGAAAAAATTGTAGATCAGTTATTAGAGAAAAAACTAATTGATGAATTTTCTGACATATTTAGGCTCAAAAAGGGGCAATTAGTCAAGCTTGAAAGATTTGCAGAAAAATCAGCTGAAAATCTAATTGAAGCCATTGAAAAATCAAAAAAAACAACACTGGCTAGGTTAATTTATGCACTTGGAATAAGGAATGTAGGCGAATCAACTGCTTCAGATTTGGCTCAGCATTTTAATACGATTGAAAAAATTAAGGCAGCTACAATCGAGGAGTTGGAAGAAGTTGATGACATCGGACCAACAGTATCGAAATCAATTAATCATTATTTCAATGACAAATCAAAATATAATCAAATAATATCCATTTTAAATATGGGTGTGGTATTTGAAAAAATTAAAAATACTAAGGGAAATAGAGAACTAAAAGGACTTACATTTGTCCTTACTGGTACTTTACCTTCGCTAAAAAGGGAAGAGGCCAAAAGCTTAATATCAAAATGTGGGGGTAAAGTAACCAGTAGCGTTTCTAAAAAAACCGATTATGTAGTTGCTGGTGCAGATGCAGGTAGTAAACTTAATACAGCTAAAACACTTAATGTCAAAATTATAAATGAAGCTGAATTACTGATTTTAACCAAAAATACTGGATAAGAATGAAAATAGAAAATACTTTAAGTTTTATTATTATATTATTGTTTTCATGTAATATATATTCATATAATGCAAATAATCCTTGTGAAAAATTAATGCAAGAAGGAAATAATTTAGATGCAGTAACTGCAGCTAAGAAGATTAATGATCAATACGATAAGCATTTTTGCCTTGGAAAAGCTTATTACCGCTCGAATATGTATGATTTCGCAGTAAAATCCTTTACAGACAGTGAGGAGCACGCTAAATTACCTGTAGACCAAATGTTTTCTATGCTTTATAAAGGTATAGCGGAAAGAGATTTAGGAAAATTTGATTCCTCTACAAAAACATTTACAAAAGGTTTAGAAACTGCAAAATTAGGTAACACAAAATATCTCCAAATGGAAAGAAGATTCCTTTACCAGCTAGGTCATAATAATCTTGCAAAAGAAGATTATCTAGAAGCTATAGATTATTTTGCTAAATCTACCGTTGTATCTGCTAATGATAATGAAAGAGCTGAAGGCTACGATGGCCTTGCAATGGCTTATTATGGCAAGAAAAAAACTAATAAAGCTATAGAATATGGTTTAAAAGCAGCCAACACGTATCGTAAAGTTGGTGCCTACAATGAATATGCTGATGCTCAAATAAAATTATCTTCTTATCATTTAGGTGATAATGCTCCAGATCGTGCATTAGATGTTTTACAGAAACTTGAAAGATTTGCCAAAGATAATGGAAGTAGGTATTACGAAGCTAAAGCATTACTTGAGCAGTCATTAGTCTTTAAACATAAGAATGATGAACAAAATGCTATAGATAGTTTAAATATAGGAACCAATATTGCTAAAGAAATAGGCGCGAAAGACTTATTATCGGCTACAAAGTGATATTCTATTTTACATAATATACATTATACGAAGTACTAAATGTTACCGGTGCCCATATGAAGCATTCCTCCTCCGTAGAGAAAGCCTGTTATTATAAATATAACAAATGTGTAACCTAAGATCTGACGCATGTGAAGTCCAGCAATTGCAAGTATTGGTATAGTCCAAAATGGTTGAATCATATTAGACCATTGGTCTCCGTAAGCAACACCTAGAACTACTATTGAAGGATTAACATCTAAAGATAAAGCAGCTTCAATCATAATTGGTCCTTGAACTGCCCATTGCCCTCCTCCTGAAGGAATAAACATATTAACTAAACCTCCTGATAGGAAAGCAAAAAAACCTAGTGTTTCAGGGGTTGAAATAGAAATAATCCAATCAGTGATTACTTTCATTAATCCAGTCGTAGCCATCATTCCCATAATTCCTGAGTAAAATGGATATTGAAGAATAATTGGGCCAACAGTAGCAGCTGCATTATTAATAAGCTTGATAAAGTGCATTGGTGAATTTGCTAAAATTAAACCAAAGGCTAAAAAAGTCCAACTTACGATATTTAGATTTAGTGAGAATCCATTTTGTGAATAATTCATCACAATATACGTTACAAGTGCGAGACCTAGAAAAATATTCAAAGCTCTATGATTTTCAAACTTTTCAATAAATGTTAAGCCTTCTTTATATTTTAAAAAATTATTTTCATTATTATCATTTTGACCAGGGTTAAATTGGATTACATCTTTATCTTTAGGTCTCATAAGTGGACAAATAATAGTAATAACTAAAAGAGCTGCTAGAGCCAATACTATATTATTTAAGGATAGTATTGTCTCAGTGACTGGGATTATTCCAATCCTATCTTCAAGCAAGTGCCCAGGTGTGGCAACAAATAGTGCTGCTGAAGATGAATATCCCATGTGCCAAATTACAAAACCAGAATAGGCAGATGCGACTAACAAAGGATAATGTATTTTAAATGATTTCTTAGAGCATTCTCTTGCAACACTTCTTGCAACAATCGCACCAATAACTAATCCAAATGACCAAGCACACAAACTGGCAATTCCAGAAGTAAATGCTACAAGTGAATAAGCTTGATTAGCAGATTTTGGTAACTGCCCAATACGCGTTAAAAATTTTTGAATTGGCCTGGTATGGGCTAATGCATGAGCCCCAATCATAATGATTGTTATTTGTGCTGTAAATTTAAGTAACATGGGTAAGCCATCACCCCAGGCCATAAGTGTTGAACTAAAAGTAGAATCTGTTAAAAATAATGCTGATAAAAATGTTATCAGTGAAAGCACAATTACAAATATAAATGCGTCAGGATAATAACGTTCAACAAATGACACAAATGGTCGTGCTAATGCTTGAAATATTTTCATAGTATTTTATTCATTAAAAAAACTCATGCTGATATTTTTCAGATACAGCATGAGTCTCTAAAATAAATATTTAATTAATCTTATAAGTAATTAGTTTACCTTCAAGCATCATAGGAATGATGATCATATTTTTGTCATGAATAACTTCATGATCTGCAACTCCTTGAGATAGCTTTAGTACTTCTTTAAAGTTACCATTTTTCTGAATATGAAGTAATTTTCCTCCTACCCAGTCGGCAACATAATAGGCGTTATTTCCATCTGATTCAACACCATCTAAATTACCAACAGCTTTTCCATTTCCAAGAGACTTTATTTTTTTTGTTTTTAATGAAATTATTTTAAGGTGGCCTACTTCCGCGGCTGACCAACCGTCAGTAGGATGGCCCCAACTACCGACTATTAATTGACCTTTTTCGTAATGTAATCCATTTGGCGCTTGCAGCTCAGGACTATAAAGCCACTTAGTCAACTGGCCGAAAGTATTTAATCGATAAATAGTGTCAGTAAATGTATCAGAAACATAAATATTACCTTTGGTATCAGCTGCTACATCATTTAGTAAAGCAGCCCCAATAGCATCATGCTTCTTAATAATTTTACCTTTTTTTATATCTATCTCTACAAGTTGGTCAACATCACCTACATAAAGCTTACCTTTTGAAATAGCCAATCCTTTTGGTGCATTCAAACCTTTAATCCATTTTAGTTTTAAGATTTTTCCATTCAAATCAACTTTTGAAATAAATCCATTTTTATCTTTTTTAAATGGATCATCTTGCATATTTGAAACATACAAGATTTCATTTTCCTTATCATAAATAACTGATTCCGGTAATTTAAAGGCTGCATTTGTTTCCCATATTTTATTGAATTCAGGTGCTGCATTTAAAATAGTTGATAATGTAAAAATTAAAATACTAAAAATAACCTTACTTAAGGTGAATCTTTTCATGGTTTTTATCCTTCTTGATTATAATTAAACAACAAATTGAGCTACGCCATTCTTAAAAGAAAAATCAACGTCATGATTCTCAGTTATAGTAATAAAGACATTTTCAGGCTTTATATCAACTCTATTACTTAAATACTCAACGACCTTACTATAAAAAGCCTGTTTTGATTTATTTGAGCGTCCAGAACGCATTACTAAGTGCATCATTATTCTATCATCCACCCTATCCTGATACTGTAAACAGTCATCTGACAACTGATTTATTACTTGATATCTATCATCATCTGGAAAATTCATTGTTTCTATAACAGCTTCGTTTATACTATCAGAAACTTTTTTTATGTAGTCCTTATCTTTTCCATCTAAAATATTTATTGTTACAAACGGCATAATTACTCCTAAGAAATTTAAATAAATTTTTTAATCAATCAATATTATAATTAAAGAATTATGAAAATTTTATTATATAGTGTAATTTTTATTTTTTCTTCTTCAAATATCTTATTTGCTGAAACTTCAAATGATAAAAAAGTAGCTATTATGTATAGCGATCAATTTTTATTGCATAACACAGGAAAAAATCACCCAGAAAGACCAGAGAGATTATCAATAGTTGTTGATAATCTTAAAGATAATAATTTACTTTCCCCTCATTTGATTTGGCCTTCTGTTAGAGAGGCCAGTAAACTTGAAATTAAGCTTGTTCATACTCAAAATTATATTGATTTAGTTGAAAAAGAAGTGAATTCACTTAAAAAAAATAGTATTTCTTATTTAAGTACTGGTGATACAGTAATTTCAAAAGAATCCAATAAGGTCGCAAGAACAGCGGTTGGAGCTGGCCTTAGAGGTGCAGATGCAATTATGAAAGGCGAAGTATCTTCTGCATTTGTATTAAGTAGGCCTCCAGGTCATCATGCTTCAGCCTCAAAAGGAATGGGTTTTTGTATTTACAATAATATAGCTATAGTTGCTCGTTATTTACAAAAAAAATATGATATTAAACGTATCTTAATTGTAGATTTTGATGTTCACCATGGCAATGGTACTCAAGATATTTTTTATAATGATGACTCTGTATTTTATTTTGATATTCATCAACACCCCTTCTACCCTCAAAGCGGTCGACCAAATGAAATAGGTATTGGTAAAGGTAAAGGTTTCACTTTGAATATTGATCTTCCAAGAGGAGCTGGAGATACTGAATTAATAAATGCTTTTCAAAATAAACTAAAACCAGCAATGGATAAATTTCAACCTGAGTTTATTTTAGTATCAGCTGGTTTTGATTCACATCAAGGAGATTTACTAGGGCAATTAAATTTTACAAATGTAGGTTATGAAAATGTTGCAATTATCTTAAGTAATATTGCTAAAAAATATGCATCTGATAGAGAATTGTATATTTTAGAAGGTGGTTATGTTGCTGAAAATATTTCAAAATCAGTAGAAAAAATTGTAGGTGTTTTAACTAAGAATATGGGGGATTAGCTCAGTTGGTAGAGCAGTTGACTCTTAATCAATTTGTCGCGAGTTCGAACCTCGCATCCCCTACCACTATATTTATCTTTGATATTCCTGATGCTCTTTAGGAAGATTTTCTTCCTGAACTGTAAACTCCATGCCAGACATTGAACCAACATATATACCATTTTTATATTGAAGGTATACCTTAACTGTATTTAGAGATACTTCTAAGTAATCTTTGGGTCGAAGGTCAAGGATGTATCCTACAACAGACTTTCCATTATCAGTACAAGTGATTGTTATTTCATCCAAATTATTCATTAAAGACTTTGTACTTCAACAAGACAATCATGAGAGGTTGGCGAATTACCCATATCACCAAAAGCATTTGAACTAATAGAATTTACTGTTCCGTTATTAAGCTGTCTCCAATAACCAAGTGTAGCAACAACAATTCCTTTGTTTACATCTGAAGTTATTTTAGCCACAGCTTCAAACGCCCCTCTATCATTAAAGACTGTTACTTTTTCACCTTCATTCACTCCTCGATCCATTGCGTCAGATTTATTTATCAGAACAAATTGCTCACCTTGCTTATTAAGTTTGTTGGCAATATTTGCATAGCTAGAGTTTATAAATCCGTGACTTTTCGGTGCAAGTATATTTAATGGATATTTCTTAGCTAATTCTGGATTAGCAGAAGATGTTTCCTTTGAAGCAACATAATCAGGAAGTTCAGGGATGTCTTCTCCTGGCTGAAAGCCCTCATACATCTGTCTAAAAGGCCCTGCTACAAAATTTTTAGCTCCAATTAATCTAAATTCACATTTTCCAGACGGAGTTGGGAAATTACCTTCTTTATGAGGAGCGCGATTATCTTTTGTACCTACATTTAGTCTAGCGTAACCGTGCTTTTTAAGATAATTTAAGTCAATACCTTCACATGCCGGTGAATCCCAATCTATATAATTTTCTAAACATTCAGTATCGTTCCATTTAAAATTATCTTCCTCAAAACCCATTCTTTTTGCAAGTTTTCTAAAAATTTCATTATTTGGAATAGCTTCTCCAGGAGATTCAACACACTTTGTATTATATGTAAGATACAAATGACCCCATGAAAGAATAATATCTTCCTGTTCAGCCCCCATAGAGGCAGGAAGCAAAATATCTGCAAAAGCTGCAGTATCTGAAATAAAATGTTCAGCTGAAACCAAGAACAAATCTTCTCGTTTTAACCCTTCTAATACTTTTTCTGTTTCAGTTGATTGGGTAACTGGATTAGTATTCCAGCACATCATAGATTTAATTGGCACATTTAATTTTTGTTCACCCGTCAACACCCGACCTAGTTGAAGGTTATTAACTACTTGAGTTCCTTCAGGAATTAAATCAGGTCTACAAATTACATCAAACTTATATGGATGTTCCCAAACTGGAAATTGAAGTATACCTCCCCCAACGTGACGCCAGGCTCCAGTTAGTGCTGGAAGAGAAGTAACAGCTCTAATTGCTTGGCTACCTCCCCAGCTTTTTTCTAAAGCTACACCGATTCTTATTGCTGATGGTTGTGTAGTTGCATACTCTCTTGCAAATTTACGAATATCTTCTGCTGGTATCCCTGTTATTTCTTCTGCCCATTCAGGTGATCTTTCTTTTGCTTTATTCGCTAATTCAGAAAAACCTACTGTGTAATTGTCAACGTAATCTTGATCGACTAAACCCTCTTCGATAATTACATTCATCATTGCCATTGCAAGAGCTCCGTCTGAACCTGGTTTTGGACAAATATGCCAATCTGCTTCTTTTGCTGTCTTTGATGCATATGAATCAATTACTATTACTTTGGCACCTTTTTTTTGAGCATCTTTAATAATATGCCAGTGATGTAAATTTGTACTTACTGAATTACAAGCCCAAATCACTATATATTTTGAATGAATAAAGCTTTCAGGGTCTACGCCTGCAGTCGGCCCCACTGTTAACAACCAAGCAGTACATGAACCTTCTCCACAAAATGTTCTTTCTGTTACAGTTGCACCCATTCTTGCAAAAAAAGCATCTCCACCATTTAGCCCATGAACTAATCCCTGATTTCCAAGATAACTATTAGGCATAATTGCTTGTGGACCATATTCTTTAATAATAGCTTGCCATTTTGATGTGATTTCATCTAAAGCTTCCTCCCAAGTAATTCTTTCAAATTTTTTACTGCCTTTAGGTCCTATTCTTCTTTGAGGATATAAAACTCTATCCGGATGATAGTGTCGTTTTTCATAATCATTAAGCTTGACACAGAGGCCGCCTCTTGTCATTGGATGATCAGGATTGCCTTTTACCCCTTTCAGTTTTCCATCTTGAACTTCAAACACCATTGAGCATGTATCTGGGCAATCATGAGGGCATCCTCCATGAAATTTTTCTACTTTTTTTGAAGAAATATCATCCATCATCTAGACTCCTAATTTAAATGAGTAATAACTACTACATTATTATGTTTTATTGAAAATTACAAGGTTAAAGAAAAACGAAAAAAAGGTTGACAGTAAAATATTCGTAGGTCATTGTGTAGAAATGCTCTTTTTGCAGCTCAGATGTGAGTGCATGATTTGCAATGTTGTTATATTAAAATTCATTTAATTTCGATTAAGTGCTAATTAAATTTTAATTGAAAATTAAATGTTAATTAAAACTTAAACAGGAGGAAGTAAAATGAAAAATGCTTTAGGAGTAAGTTTAGGTATCTGCGCACTAGTATGGACCTACATAGCATTATTTGTATTAGGTGATTATGTTCAGGTTTGGGGTGGTTTTATTGCTTGGGGCGCATACTTTACAGTAGGTAAAGATGCTTTACCAAAAACTATAACAGCAACAATTTATGGTTCGGTATTAGCTGCAGTCGCAGTTATTCTTCACGGTTATCTCGGAGTTATTGGAGATCTTGCTTGGCCAGTCGCCGTAGGTATAACAGTATGGGGGTTAACTGCTCTTCCAAAATGTCCTAATATTCCTGCTAATGTATTCGGTTATGCAGCCACATTTGGGTTCATGCTTTTAGCAAGTAATATGGAAGTTCTTGCAACAAACTTCTCAAATCCTGTAATTATGATGTCTGTTTCTTTTGTTCTTGGTTCAGTCGCAGGACTAGCTTCAGAAAAAGTAGCAGGCATGTTAGGTTAACCAAGTACTAGATTTAAGTAAATATCTAAAAACCACTCTTTAATTTTAAGAGTGGTTTTTTTATTGATTGAAAAAACCTACGTTGACAATTCGATCATTAATTAATGTTAGCTCTACTTTAAGATATGTTTTTTTTGGAGCGTATTCAACAACATTTTTGTAATACCACATTTCTATTTTATCTTTTTTCTTTTTTGGATTTTTTTCCATTCTTATTTTAGAGCCAACCACACTATTTGCCCCCTTTGGCTTAATAGCCATATCCTTAATGTCAGGCTCACCTAAATACTTAAGCACTCTAGATTTGGGCTTACCATTAAAAAGAGCTAAAAACTCGTCTTCTGAAAATACTCGTTTTTGGTCAGCAATAGAATTAATTGCGAACCCTAATAAAATATTAATAGCAATAATAAATCTAAATACACTTTTCATATTAATTTCCTATATTCTAATTAGTGGTCAATTTTAAACCATCGTAGCCAACATAAATACCCTCTGGTAATATTTTTTTTAATGCCTCATATTCTAAACTATGGGTCATATGAATCAGATAAGTTTTATTCGCTTTAATCTTCTGAGCAATATTAATGCTTTCAGGTAAAGAAAGATGGGTAAAATGTGGCTCCATTCTCAAACAATCTATTAATAGAACATCGATACCCTCTAAAAGTTTCATTGAATTTTCAGATATTTCTGAAGTATCCGTTATGTAGGCAAGATTTCCAATTCGATAACCATTAATTTGGCTTTTACCATGCATGACAGGTATTGGGGTAATTGTTTCTTCAAAGACTTTAAAGGGGCCATCAACAATATTTGGTTTAAGTACAGGTATTTCCCAGAAATTTTTTGGCTCAATCATTGCATACTTGAATTTTTCCACTAATTGCTCCATAACAAATTTATTACCATACAATGGAATTTGTATTTGATTTATCTGACAAAAGGCTCTTAAATCATCAATTCCGTGACAGTGATCCGCATGCGCGTGAGTAAAAAGAACTGCGTCTACAGATACAATTGACTCTCGTAATGATTGTTCTCTTAAATCTGGGCTAGTATCAATAAGAATATTTTTACCATTTTTTAAAGTAACCATACTAGAGCATCTAGTTCTTTTATTTCTCGGATTGTCTGATAAGCAAGTTGAGCATTTACATCCAACAACTGGCGTTCCAGCGCTTGAACCAGAACCTAATATAGTTAAACTGTTTTGCATTTATTGAAAAGATCGAAAAAGTTGCTGGTAGTAATTTCAGCAACTTTTTCAATAGGAATTTTTTTTAATTCAGCAATTTTTTCTGCAACATAAATCACATTTGATGGCTCGTTTAACTTTCCTCTTTTTGGCACTGGCGCTAAATAGGGAGAATCAGTTTCTATTAAAATATTTTCAATTGGAATTTTTTTAACTGTGTCTCTTAATTCATCAGCATTTTTAAAAGTAATAATTCCTGAAAAAGATATATAAAAACCAAGGTCAATTGCTTTTCTAGCCATTTCATAAGATTCTGTAAAGCAATGCATAACTCCTGTTGCAGATTTTGCATCTTCCTCTTTCATAATCTTTATGGTGTCTTCACGAGCATTTCTTGTATGAATAATGAGAGGAAGCCTAGATTTAATAGCAGCACGAATATGTGTTCTAAATCTTTCTCTTTGCCAGCTTAAGTCTCCCTTTAGTCTGAAGTAATCTAGACCAGTTTCTCCAATAGCAACTACTTTCTTGTCTTGTGAATATTTAAATAAAGTATCAATATCTGGTTCAGTAATATCTTCATAATCAGGATGAACACCAACAGAGGCATAGATATTTGAATGCTGTTTTGTAAGTTTCAAAATTTCTTCAATCTTATCTAAAGTAACGCTAACACAAAGAGCATGAGAAATTTTATTTTCCTTCATATTATCTAAGACATTATGAATTTTTTCATGAAGTTCTGGAAAGTTTATATGGCAATGTGAATCAATATACATAATAATTTATTCTATAAAAATTTTTTTATATTCAATCATAGCTGAATTAAGATTAATTTCTTTATTAACTGGTTTTTGTGCATAAGTTTTTATTTCATTTAGAGTTTTCTGATACATTAATAATCTTTTTAAATCTGCATTTAATGATAATTGATTAATTATATTTTTATATTTAGGAAAGTAATTATAACCTTGTGATATTTTATTCAATAAAATCTCATACGACCACTTCTGTAATAAATTAATTATCCAATTTAATCCATTATCTAACCATGATGCATTGATATTCATTAAGTCAATTTTTTCACCTTTTTTTAACTCATTTATAACAGTATTTATTTGGGAAATATTTTCTTTTTCATTTATAAGTTCAATTGGCGAATTATTAAAAAACTCTAAATAATCAATTAAATCTTCGTTACTAGTTGTTTTTAAAAAATCGTTTGCGGCATCAATACTGGGTTTTGGTAAGTAAATTAATCTACACCGACTTGTAATAGTTGGAAGTAAATTAGCTATATTTTTTACGGTTAAAAATATTAAACAGTTATTTGGTGGTTCCTCAATTGTTTTTAAAAGTGCATTTGACGCAGATATTGTCAACCTTTCAGCATCATAGATGACTACAATTTTTTTTCCATTTTTTTGATGCGAGGTTAACTCTAAAAATTTGATTGCATCTCTTGCACTAGATACATTTATTAAATTTGAATTTGAGCTATCATCTATTGAAGAATCAAAATCAACTATTTTTAGATCAGGATGATTTGTTTCCATCCATAAACAATCTTGACAAATTCCACATGCAAAATTTTGATTATCTGGTTGGGAGCATAATAAAGATTTTGATAGCTCATTAACAAAATTATTTATTTCTTCTGTTTTATGACCAAAAAAAATTTGAGCATGTGGCATTTTTGTTTTATTTAAAAGTATTTCATTCCAAGAACTTAGTTGCCAGGGATATATATTCATGAAAAAATTTTATCCAGTATAGAGTTTATTTCTTGCTCAATTTTATTTATATTTTGATCGCTGTGAATAACCTTAAATCTATTAGGTTCTTTTTTTGCTAATTTTAGATAAGATTTTCTTATTTTTTTATGGAACTCTATTCCTTCGTTTTCAAACTTATCTAAATTTCCATTCGATTTAAGTCTCGAGATACTTATCTCAACTGGAAGATCAAAAAGCAGAGTTAGATCTGGTTTTAAATCTTTATGAACCCAATCTCTAAGTATTGAAATTTTTTCAATTGCTACATTCTTTCCACCACTTTGATAAGCATAAGTGGCATCTGTAAATCTATCGCTAATAACATTTTTACCATTTGCTAGATTTGGCATAATAATTTCATGCACATGTTCATTTCTTGCGGCAAACATTAAAAGTGATTCAGTTTCCGCTTTCATTTGGTTGTGAAGTAAGATTTCTCTTAATTTTTCACCTAAAATTGTTCCACCAGGCTCTCTTGTAAAAAAATAACTCAAACTTTTTTCTATAAAATATTTTTTTATAAAATTTATATGGGTACTTTTACCTGCTCCATCTACACCTTCTAAGGTAATAAATTTTGGTTTTATGCTCATTTTTGATATTTTCTTACAGCTTTATTATGTTCTTTAAGTGTAGCTGAAAAATGATGTCTTCTGTTACCTTTTGCCACAAAGTATAGAGCACTTGTTGTAGCTGGGTTTAATGCAGCTTCAATCGAGTTAAAACTTGGAAGTGATATGGGTGATGGAGGGAGTGCTTTTATAACGTATGTATTAAAGGGTGTATATTTTTTTAAATGCTTTTTTTTGAGATTTCCTTTAAATTTATGTCGGATGCCATAAATAACTGTAGGATCACTTTGAAGCGGCATATTTATATTGAGTCTATTGACAAAAACACCTGCTATAACAGGCGCTTCTTCAAGAACACCTACTTCTTTTTCTATTATTGAGGCCATTATAAGAGCCTCGTACATATTTTTATATGGTAAGTTTTTCGAACGATTATTCCATGCGAGTTCAAGCTTTCTTTTAAGAACATTATGTGCATTTTTTAATATTTCTATATCAGAGGTATCTTTATAAAAATAATAGCTATCAGGAAAAAATAACCCTTCAACGTATTTTTTATTTGATGAAATAGCTTTCAAAATAGCTTCTTCATCATAGGACTTTAATGTTTTTTTAATATTTTTATTAGCTTTAATTTTTTTAATAATTTGCTTAAATGTTAAACCTTCTGGAAAACTGATTGAATATAATGATTCCTTTCCATATACAAGCATATCAAGAAGATCTAAAGCAGTTGCATTAGACTCTAATTTATAATGGCCTCTTTTTAAACTTTCTGTTTTTGCAAAAATAAATGTTAATAATTTAAATCTGAAAGAATCTTTTAAAACCTTAACCTCTACTAACTGCTCAGTTATTTCGTTTAAATTGCTTCCATCAATAACTTCAAAACTAGCATTGTCCTCAGTTATATTTAATGGTAGAAATAAATAGCTTACTAACCAAAAAATAATTAAACAATTGATGATAAGAATTTTTCGATTTTTAATAATTTTTAATATTTTTATAATTTTATTATTCATTTAATTTAAGATTTAATAATTAACTTTCTTAATGGTGCCGTACAAAATTCCTCTTTCCAATTTTTTTCTTCTATTTGATTTACATATAAAGCTCCAAATATTGAATTGGTTATAATTACTTCGTCTGCAGCCTTTAATTCCGATAATTTAATATTTTTTTCTTTGAACTTTAACCCTAATAAATTAGCATTTTTAATAACTATTTGTTTACATACTCCAGATATTCCAGCATTTATTTGCTTCGGGCTTAAGATAATCTTTCCAAATCTTGCAAAAATATTGCTACTTGCGCATTCATTAATAAAACCATCTTTATCCAACATCAACCCATCAAATTCATAATTTTTTAATTCAGATTTTGCTATAACATTATCTATTCTATTTAAATGTTTACACCCATTAAATATACTATTCTCAGAAACTCTAGTTTTACATACTTTTAATCTAACTCCATCTGTTAGAAACTTTTTATTAATTTTTTTATAAACAATTTTCAATACAATTCGAGTATTTTTTATGTCTTTATTGAATTGATAGCCTTGCTTTGAAACACCACGAGTAATGATTATTTTTCCGATAAAAGTTTTTTTTGTACTAAATAGTTTTTTTATATCAGTAATTAATTGTTGTTTTGTAGGAATTTTTATTTGAAGGATTTTTGCATCATTTTTTAACTTGTTATAATGCATGTCCCAATTTATAGGGCAACTATTTTTAACTAAAAAAGTCCGAAATATTCCATCGCCAAATGCCAGCCCCCTATCGAATGGATTAATTTTTTTAGAATAACTTCCATTAATTAAAAAATTATTTTTCAATGTAAATTAACTATTTTAAATTGCTTTAAAAATAAGACTACCGTTAGTCCCACCAAATCCAAAATTATTTTTTAATGCAGCTTTTATTGAAATCTCTTTTGATTCATTAGCAGCAAAATCAAGATCGCATGCAGGATCTTGGTTAAAAATATTTATTGTAGGAGGTGAAATTTGATTAGAAACTGCTAATGCAGTGAAAACAGACTCAATACCTCCAGCTCCACCCAATAAATGACCTGTCATTGATTTTGTTGAATTAACAATTAAGTTATTAGAATGCTCATTAAATGTTTGTTTTATCGCGTTTACTTCATTTAAATCACCAAGTTGAGTTGATGTTCCATGAGCATTGATATATCCAATTTCATTTAAGTTAATACCTGCATTATTAATCGCATTAATCATTGACCTTTTTGGGCCATCAACACTTGGAGCTGTTATATGATAGGCGTCTGCACTCATTCCATATCCACTGAGTTCACAATAAATTTTTGCACCTCTTTTTTTCGCATGTTCATATTCTTCGATTACCATAATTCCAGCACCTTCTCCAATAACAAATCCGTCCCGATCTTTATCCCAAGGACGAGAAGCTGTTTTTGGATCATCATTTCGTTGAGTCAATGCTTTTGCAGCTGAAAAACCAGCTACAGTAAGTTCTGTAATCGCAGCTTCTGAGCCCCCAGCAATCATTACGTCAGCATCGCCATATTCAATCATACGACTTGCGTCTCCAATTGAATGAGTGCCAGTTGTACAAGCAGTTACAATTGAAACATTCGGCCCTTTAAGACCATACATAATAGATAAATTTCCAGATATCATATTAATAATTGTGCCTGGAACAAAAAAAGGAGATATTTTTCTTGGGCCACTTTTATCAAAAATATCACTAGTTTCTTCAATTAAATTAATTCCACCAATTCCTGACCCAATAGAAACACCTATTCTCTCTGAATTTTCTTCATTTATTTCGATACCAGAATCTCTAATTGCCTCAATAGCCGCAACTAATCCAAACTGTATAAAAGTATCCATTCTTCTGGAATCTTTTGGATTAAGGTAAGGATCTGGATTAAAATTTTTGACTTCACCCGCAACTTGAGATTTGAAGTTTGTAGCGTCAAACTTAGTGATTTTAGTGATTCCAGAGATGCCATTCAGGATGTTGCTCCATGACTCTTTTACACCAATTCCAACTGGTGTTATCAAACCTAGTCCTGTAATTACAACTCTTCTTTTAGTCATAAATTAATCTAACCAGGTAACAAATTAGAGTTATGGTTATTTAAGATTTTTATTAATATAATCTATTGCTTGCTGCACATTAGTTATTTTTTCAGCTTCTTCATCTGGAATTTCTGTATCGAATTCTTCCTCTAAAGCCATTACAAGCTCAACAGTATCGAGTGAGTCTGCGCCTAGGTCATCAATGAAAGATGATTCATTTTTTATTTGATCCTCATCAGTTCCTAACTGCTCTGAAACAATTTTTCTAACTCTTTGCTCGATATCTGACATTTATAAACTCCTTTTTAAAAAACAAATAATTTGCTAGCCGACTATTTTATCAAATGAATGGTTAATTTTTGAAAATATTTTAATTAATTTTGAAAAGATTTATTAACTATATGATTTATATAGATAATAATTAATTAAGTCATTAACATACCACCGTTGACATGTATCGTTTCTCCAGTTATGTAATTAGCTTTATCCGAAGATAAAAAAGTTACTGCATTTGCAATATCTTCTGGGCTACCAAGTTTTCCAAGTGGAATTTTAGTTAGCAATTGATTTTTATATTCATCTGGAAGAGATTTTGTCATTTCTGTATCTATAAATCCTGGGGCAATGCAATTAACTGTAACTCCTCTACTACCAACTTCTTGAGCTAGGGATTTTGTAAAGCCAGAAACACCAGATTTTGCTGCGGTATAATTAGTTTGCCCTGAATTACCAGAATGCCCTACAACTGAAGATATATTTATAATTCTTCCATACCTATTTTTTATCATTTTTCTAATAACGTATTGGCTTAATTTAAATACTGATTTTAAATTTGTGTTGATAACTTCATCCCAATCTTCATCTTTCATTTTCATTAGTAAAGTATCCCTAGTTATGCCTGCATTATTTATTAAAATATCTATAGGGCCATAATTTTCTTCAATATTCGTTATTAAATCCTCAATTGATTTATTGTCATTAACATTTAAAATCAATCCGATTCCTTTTTGTTGATTTAGCTTAAAATTTTCTTCTATTTTTTTTACACCCCCATCTGATGTAGCTGTACCAATAACAAGGTTATTATTTTTAGCTAAATCTAATGCGATTGCAGCTCCAATCCCTCTACTCGCCCCTGTAACAAGAGCAATTCTTCTAATTTTTTCCTCGCCCATTAAATTAATTCCTTAATTTTAAAAAAATTTCATCAATAGATTCTTTTTTATTAACTGAAACATGCATTGCTTCTTTAATAATTCTTTTATTTAAGCCTGTTAAAACATTACCAGGACCAGCTTCGATAAATAAATTAATTCCTTTTGCTGACATAAATTTAATTGTTTGTGTCCATCTTACTGGATTAAATAGTTGTTTTACGAGAGCTAATTTAATCTCGTTAATGTCATTATAGTCTATAGCTTCAAAGTTCTGAATAATTGGAAATTTTGGGGTATTGAATTTTATTTTATTTAAATAATCATTAAATAAAATTGATGCTGGTTCCATCAATTTACAATGAGAAGGAACACTTACAGGAAGTAAAATAGCCCTTTTAGCACCTGCTTTTTTGAAGCTTTCTAATGATTTTTCTAAAATATTTTTTGATCCAGCGATAACGACTTGACCTGGGGAGTTAAAATTAACTGCTTGTAAAACTCCTTCTCCTTGTTCTTTTCTACATATATCAATAATCTTTTCATCCTCCAAGCCTATAATTGCTGCCATTCCCCCTTTATTATTTGGTACTGCATTTTGCATCAATTCTGCTCTTTTTTTAACAACTTTTAACGCGCTTTCAAAAGTTAAGGAACTTGCGGCCACCAAAGCTGAAAATTCACCTAAACTGTGACCCGCCAAAAAGATTGGTGAACTAAGATTGTTTTCCTGGAGATATCTCCAAGTTGCAACTCCTGCTGTAAGCATTAAAGGTTGAGTATTTACTGTTTGATTAATTTCTTCATTTTCTGAGGAGCTCATAGCCCAAAAATCTTTATTTAGAATATCAGCAGCTTCAACAAAGGTTTTTTTAATAATTGAAATATGAGAAAGATCATTCATCATTCCAATTGATTGAGAACCTTGGCCAGGAAATATAATATTGTATTTACTCATTTAAAATCTTATTAGTGCTGATCCCCAAGTAAAGCCGCCTCCAAAGGCTTCCATTAATAAAAGATGTCCTTTTTTAATCTTATTAATTTTAATACCTTCATCCAGGGCAAGAGGGATTGATGCTGCAGAAGTATTACCATGTCTATCTATGGTAACAATAACCTTTTCCATACTCATATCTAATTTTTTAGCTGTTGCTTCAAGGATTCTAATATTTGCCTGATGTGGCACAAGCCAATCTATGTCTTCCTTTTTGAGATTATTGGCTATTAATGCTTCGTCTACAATTTGATCTAATGTATTAACTGCAATTTTAAATACTTGGCTACCATTCATCTCAATCGTTTGTTGATCTTTATCTTTAGCATTTTTTTTAGGGACGTGTAACAATTGCTCGTGTTGGCCATCTGCGTGAATATGTGTTGATAAAATTCCTTTTTCGTTTGATGCTGAAAGAATCACTGCGCCTGCACCATCACCCCATAATATCGAATTACCTCTGTCAGAATAATCAGTAATTCTTGACATAGAATCAGCGCCAATAATTAAAATATTTTTTGCTGAATTAGTTTTAATAAAATTATCAGCCACTGACAAGGCGTATATAAACCCACTACAAACTGCCTGAATGTCAAAGGCAGGGCAATTCTTTATTTCTAATTTAGCCTGTACATTACATGCAACGCTGGGGAAAATTTTATCTGGAGTTGTTGTAGCAACAATAATCAAATCAACTTGATTAGCATCAATACCAGCATTATTTATTGCATCTCTAGCTGCCTTAAATGCCAAATCAGAAGTTGACTCATTAGAGCCAACTATATGCCTTTCTTTAATTCCAGTTCTTGAAGTGATCCATTCATCAGTTGTGTCAAGAATTTTCTCTAAATCATGATTTGTTAATATCTTCTCAGGAAGAAAGCTACCAACGCCCGTTATTTTGGAAAATATCATATTTTTCCTAGGTTAATTCAAATAGATTCAATTTTAATTTGCTTTTTAATTTTATCAAGTATTCTATTTTCAGATTCTTCAATCGCAGTAATTATTGCTGTTTTAAAAGCTAGTTTATCTGCGCCACCATGACTTTTTACTACAATTCCATTGAGACCTAAAAATGATGCTCCATTATATCTTCTAGGGTCTAGTCTTTTTTTAAAAGCCTTTAAAAGAGATAATGAAATTAAAGCTACGATTTTTGTAAACCAATTTTTTTTGTACTCTGCAGTTAAAAATTTACCAAACATACGAACTACGCCCTCAGTTGTTTTTAGAGCAATATTGCCAACAAATCCATCACAAACTACAACGTCAGTAGTTCCTTTAAAAATATCGTCGCCTTCCACATTACCGTAAAAATTTAAATGGCTTTCTTTAAGAAGCTTAGATGCTTTTTTAACCACATCATTTCCTTTTATCTCCTCAGATCCTATATTCAAAAGACCAACAGAAGGATTTTTATTTTTTGTTAAGGCACTGGTTAACATAGCCCCCATTAAACCAAACTGAAGAAGTTGTTCAGGTGAACTATCAGTATTGGCTCCTAAATCTAACATACAAGTTACTCCATTTTCATTAGGAAGATTTGAGGCAATGGCTGGGCGTTCAATACCAGGCAACATTTTTAAAACAAAGCGGGCTGTTGCCATTAAAGCTCCCGTATTACCTGCACTCACGCAAGCAGAAGCCTCATTTGTTTTTAAGAGATTAATTGCTAATCTCATAGAAGATTTTTTTTTGTTTTTTAGGGCTGATTGAGGAGACTCATCCATTTCAACTGATTCTAGTGAGTTAACGATTTCTAGACGTGGATGATTCGTCATTTTTAATTTGCCAAGAGTTTTTTTGATTTCATTACTATTTCCTACAATAATGATTTTAACCTCTGGAAACTGTTTGATAATTTCTATTGAAGCAGGAACTGTTACTTTAATTCCTCGATCTCCACCCATCGCATCAATTGCAATTGTATGCTGCATAATTATTAATTGAAAGCTATAAAGGTATCAATCACCTTTAGTAGCTATAACTTTTTTACCTTTATAAAAGCCTGTTGGGCTTATGTGATGCCTTAAATGAATTTCACCAGTCGTTTGTTCAATTGCTAACGCTGGACTTTTTAAACTATCATGAGAGCGACGCATACCTATTTTTGAAGGTGTTTTTTTACTTTTCTGAACAGCCATAATAACTCCTTAATAATATAATGAACTTAAATTCTAACCACTTGGAAGTTAAGAAGATTTGCCCAAAATTTAAAGCGAAATTTTAGCATAAAACCCCGCATTATATAAAGTAATTTGATTTTGGATAACATTTTTAGGTTGCTATTTCACGTCCTTAGAATTAAATATGAAATTGTTCGCATGATATAATTATATTAGAAGTGATTATCAAATAACTTAATATCAACAAGAAATTATTCAAAAGGAAATCGTTTTTGATTGAAAAAATTTTAATAGCTAATCGTGGAGAAATTGCAGTTCGAATAATTAGAGCATGTAAGGAAATGGGTATTACCAGTGTTGCTATCTATTCAGATGCCGATCGCCATTCACTTCATGTTAAAAAAGCAGATGAATCGTATTATATTGGTTCTGACCCATTATCTGGATACTTGAGCCCTTATAGAATAGTTAATATTGCAGTTACTGCAAGATGTGATGCTATACATCCTGGGTATGGTTTTTTATCAGAAAATCCAGAATTAGCTGAAGTATGTGAGCGTAGAAAAATAAAATTTATTGGGCCTGATTCTAAAATAATAAAAAAAATGGGTGATAAAATTCAGGCAAGACAAGCTATGATTGAAGCGGATATCCCAGTAATACCTGGAAGTGAAGAAAATGTTACCAGCCTAGATGAAGCTATTAAAATTGCCGATAATATTGGATACCCGATAATGCTTAAGGCAACAAATGGAGGTGGTGGTAGAGGTATTAGGAGGTGTGATAATCGTTCAGACCTAACCTCGAATTATGACAGAGTTATCTCAGAAGCAACTAAAGCATTTGGTAAACCTGAAGTTTTTATTGAGAAATGTGTTTTAACACCCAAGCATATTGAAGTTCAAATTCTTGCTGATAGTCATCAAAATTATATACATCTATATGAAAGAGATTGTTCTGTCCAAAGAAGAAATCAAAAACTTATTGAAATTGCACCCTCTCCACAACTAAATGAAGATCAAAGAAATTATATAGGACATTTAGCCGTAAAAGCTGCTAAAGCTGTCGGTTATGAAAATGCAGGGACTGTAGAATTTCTATTAGATGAAGAAAATAATTTTTATTTTATGGAAATGAATACAAGGCTCCAAGTTGAACATACTATTACAGAAACAATAACTGGTATTGATATTGTCCAAGAACAAATAAGAATTGCAAGTGGCTTTACTTTAAACTACAAACAAGAAGATATTTCTTATAGAGGTTTTGCTATTGAGTTCCGAATAAATGCCGAAGATCCAAAAGAAGACTTTTTACCATCTTTTGGTAAAATAACAAGATATTATGCAGCTGGCGGGCCAGGAGTTCGAACAGATGCTTCAATTTATACTGGTTATATAATACCGCCCTATTATGACTCTATGTGCGCAAAATTGACTATATGGGCAATGAATTGGTCAGATACAATTCAAAGAGGTAGAAGAGCATTAGGTGATATTGGTTTATTTGGAATTAAGACAACAATTCCTTATTACCTTGAAATACTCAAAAATCAGAGTTTTATAGATGCAGAATTTAATACTAGTTTTGTGGATATGCATCCAGAACTAACTGATTATGATGATGAACTTCCACCTGAAGTAATTGCAGCTGCAATTAGTGCAGCAATTGCAGCACATGAAGGAATATAAACTATATGAAAAAAATTAATATAACTGAGCTTGTTTTAAGAGATGGTCATCAATGCCATATTGCAACTCGACTTAGAACCGAAGATATGCTCCCAATATGTCCAATGCTTGATAACTTAAACTTTTGGTCTATTGAGGCTTGGGGAGGAGCTACTTTTGATGCATGCGTCCGCTATCTTAAAGAAGACCCATGGGAGCGATTAGCAAAGCTTAGAAAAGCTTTACCAAATAGTAAAATACAAATGTTATTGAGAGGACAAAATTTATTGGGTTATCGTCATTATTCAGATGACGTAGTAGAAATGTTTGTAAAAAAATCTGCAGATAATGGAGTAGACGTTTTTAGAGTATTTGATGCTCTTAATGACATAAGAAATATTGAAGTCTCAATAAAAGCAGTAAAAAAATATAAAAAACATGCAGAAGGAACAATTAGTTATACAACTTCACCAGTTCATAATATTGAATATTTTGTCTCTTTAGGAAAAAAGCTTGAAGAACTTGGATGCGATACTATTGCTATTAAAGATATGGCAGGTTTATTAACTCCAGAAGATACTTCAAATTTGGTTACCTCATTAGTTAAAAATACAAATCTTCCAGTACACATGCATTGTCATGCCACTTCTGGCTTAGCTAGTATTAATTTAATTAAAGCAGTTGAAGCAGGTGCTGAAATAATTGATACATGTAACTCAAGTTACGCAGATGGTGCCAGCCATCCAGCAACTGAATCAATAGTTGTTGCATTAGAAGGTATGGGCTATAAAACTGGTATTGATTTATCAAAAATTGATGAAATTACTGAATATTTAAAAGAAAATAGAAAAAAATATTGGCAATTTGAATCTGAATTTACAGGACTTGATCCAAAAGTATTAATCAATCAAGTTCCTGGCGGAATGATATCAAACTTATCCAACCAGCTTAGAGATCAAGGTGCTTTAGATAAAATGAATGAAGTCTTAAAAGAAATTCCTGCTGTTAGAAAAGATTTAGGTTACCCACCCTTAGTCACACCAACATCACAAATAGTAGGAACCCAAGCAGCTTTGAATATTATTACAGGTGAAAGATATAAAACAATAACATCTGAAGTTAAAAATTATTTCTTAGGACAATATGGAATGGCACCAGGAAAATTAAATGCCACTATAAAGAAAAAGGCTATTGGTGATCAAAAAGAAATCACCTCAAGACCAGCAGACAAGTTAAAACCAGAGTTTAATAATCTAAAAATAAAGTCAGAATCTTTTGCTTCAACAGATGAAGATATTTTAACTTATGCTATGTTTCCAGATATAGCGACAACATTTTTACAAGAAAGAAATGCTGGCTCATTAGAACCAGAAATTTTATTAAACAAATCAGAAGAAATGAGTAGAGGCGATCATTTTGCTCCATCCGAATTTAATATCACGTTGCATGGAGAAACATACCATATAAACCTTACTGGGTCAGGTGATCCAAGTGAAATTGAAAGACCATTTTATGTATCCGTTGATGGAATTTCTGAAGAGGTCTTAGTTGAAACTCTTGATGAAATTAAAGTTAATAAACCTAACGGAGAATCAAGCTCAAAAGAAGTTAAAGTAAATAATAATGTACGTTCTAAACCCAGTCATGACGGATGTATAACAACAGCTATGCCTGGTAAGATAATCGATATCAAAGTTAATGTTGGAGATAATGTCTCCGCAGGTGACAGCATAATTATTATTGAAGCAATGAAAATGGAAAATGAGATTCAAGCTTCTAAAACTGGAACTATTGTTGCAATTAATATCAAAAAAGGTGATGACGTATCACCGAATGAAACCTTACTAGAAATTCAATCTTAATTTTTAACTAAAAATGTCTCAAATTATTCTCGCATCTTCGTCTATTTATAGAAAAGAATTATTGCAAAGAATATTAGCTGAATTTAAAGTTATAAATCCAAACGTAGATGAAACCAAAATAAAATCTGAAAATGCATATCAATCAGCTGAAAGACTTGCTGAAGAAAAAGCGCAAAAAATATCAAATAAGTTTAAAGAAGCAATTGTAATTGGCTGCGATCAAACAGCAGAATATAATGAAATTCAAATTGAAAAACCATTAAACTTTAAATCGGCTTTTTCTCAATTAAAAAAATTAAGTGGCAAGAAAGTGAATTTTCATAGCGCTGTATGTATTTGTAATTTTAATGAAAAGATTTCTCTTAAAAAAGTTATCAGTTTTAATGTTAAATACAAAGATTTATCTTCAATTGAAATTGAAAATTATTTGAAACAAGAAAAGCCTTTTAATTGTGTAGGTAGTATAAAGTCAGAAGGTTTAGGAATTACCCTTTTAGATGAAATCAATAGCAATGATCCAACTGCAATAATTGGGCTACCTTTAATAACCTTAACTGATATGCTTAAAAAAGTTGGAATTAATATTAATGGTTGAAAATCATGGCAATCTATTTATTATCCCTTCTTCAATCGAACAACTTGAAAATGTTCCTTTTCTTCTTGAAGAACAAAAAAAACTACTTTACAACATAAAATATTTCATAGTTGAAAATGAAAAAGTATCCAGAAAAACAATCAAAGAACTTAATTTAAAAACAAAATTACAGTCTATTATGCTTTTCAAACATAATGATATATTGAGTAATCTAGATAAATATTTTATTCCTATTTACAATGGCGAGGATATGGGTTTACTTTCAGATTCCGGAACTCCTTGTATAGCTGACCCTGGATCTAAGATAGTCGAGTATGCTCATTTAAAAAATATAAAAATACAGCCCTTAGTAGGGCCATCATCAATTATATTAAGTCTAATGGCATCAGGATTTAATGGTCAAAATTTTAAATTCCATGGATATATTCCAAAAAATAGTCATGATAAAGAAAATTATATAAAAAAAATGATGCGATCAATCCAAAAAGAGAGAGAAACACAAATATTTATAGAAACCCCATATAGAAATCAAAAATTATTAAATGATTTAGTAAAAATATTAGATAAAAAAATTAGGCTATGTTTAGCAATAAATCTAACAAGCAGTAAAGAGCGTATTATTTGTGATTCGATTGAAAATTGGGCACATAAAAAAATTAATGTAGATAAGCAATTATGTATTTTCCTTATCAACTAAATTTTTAACCGGTTTAAATGTATGACGATAAATTTCATTTACTCCATATTTATTTAATAATTTTATATGTTCTTTTGTTGGGTATCCCTTATGCTGCTTCAATTTATATTGGGGATATTTTTTGTCAATTTTAAGCATATATCTATCTCTTTCAACTTTAGCAATTATTGATGCAGCTGAGATAGATTGAATTAATGAGTCACCCTTAGGAATAGCTTTAATTGGAATATTTTTAATTTCTGGACAATAAATACCATCGATATAAATATAATCTGGTTGTTTTTTTAGTAAATTAAAAGCTCGCTTCATTGCTAATAATGATGCTTGAAGTATATTAATTTTGTCTATCTCTTCCACAGATGCCATAGCAAATGAAAATTCAACTGCTTTTAATTTTATTTGCTGATGTAAAAAAATTCTATCTTTCTCTGATAATTTTTTTGAATCGGTCAAATTATTTATATCATCAGCATCAGAGTCTAAAATTACAGCGGATGCAAAAACTGGGCCGCACAGTGGCCCTCTTCCGGCTTCATCTATTCCACATATAAGGGTCATTTTAAATAACTATTTATTTTCTTATAAATCATTTCAGCAGTATTTTTTTTAAGGCTGATATGAAGTTCTTTAAAAATTGCATTTAAATTTTTTTGTAATTTCATGTTTTGCATAATTTCCATTGTTTTTTTTGAAATTTTTTCTGGAGTTGCATTACCTTGCAAGTATTCAGGTACTATAAATTTTTTAAGCAAAATATTCGGTAGTCCAATATATGGAATTAAAATCATATTCTTTAGGATAAGCCATGAAATTAATGAAGTTTTATAAACAACTATCATGGGTTTTTTGAATAATGCCGCTTCAAGGGTTGCAGTTCCTGATACAGTTATAACAAAATCTGAAGCACAGATAGCTTCATGAGAATGGCCAATCATAAGTTTGATATTGTTAATTTTATTATCATTATTAATACGTCTATTAATAAAATCATAATTAGCTTTTGAATTTATAGGAATTATAAATTGTGGTTTTTTTAACTTCTCCCAAAGAAATTCTTTATTAATTAAATTTGCAGAATTAATCATTAGATCTAAATTATTTTTTATTTCACTTATTCTACTACCAGGTAAAAGTGTAATAATTTTATTATTTGATAGATTTAACTGTTTTCTAGTCTTTTTAATACTAGGTTTAATTGGTATTTGATTTGCTAAAGGATGCCCTACAAAAGTAACTGGAACTTTTGCTTTTTTAAAAATTTTTGGCTCATGAGGAAAAACTGTAAATAAATGATTAATGTTATTTTTTATACTAAATATTCTATTCTTTCTCCAAGCCCACACAGATGGAGCTACATAATGAAAAGTTTTGATATTATTCTCTTTCAAAATCTTTTCTACTGTGAAATTAAAATCTGGTAAGTCGATTCCAATAAAAATCTTTGGTTTCTCTTTTAAAAGATATTTTATGACCTTATTTCTTAGGGATAATAAATAAAAAAAATTCTTATATGCTTCAAAATAACCATGAATACTTAATTCACTATAATTAAAATAAGAAGTTAAGCCTTCTTTTTTCATTAACGGGCCACCAACACCAACGAATTTAACATTCTTGATTTTTTTATTTAAATGACCCATTAATTGACTACCAATTAAATCACCAGAAGCCTCACCAGCGAGAATAGCAATCTTTGGCATCTACCTTATGAGCCCTCTATTAGATTTATTTATGAAACTAATATATGGGTTAATTTCTTTATTATTTTTTGCAAGATTTAAAAGTAAATTTTTAGCTTGATCTAAAGTATTTCCTTCTCTATAAATTATTTTGTATGCTTTTTTAATATTAGAAATATATTTAGAAGAAAAATCTCTTCTTTTTAATCCTTCAACATTTATACCATTAGGTTTTGCATTATATCCTGAAGCAATTATGTAAGGAGGAATATCTTTAAAGGTAATTGTTCCGACAGCAGTAATAACATGCTCCCCTACTTTGCAGAATTGATGAACTAAAGTAAAGCCTCCGAGTATTGCAAAATCATCTATTTCAACATGCCCTGCAAGTGAGCTATTATTAGCCAAAACAATTTCATTTCCTAATTTGCAGTCATGGGCTATATGAACATAGGCCATTAGCCAATTATTATTTCCTATCTCAGTTATACCTCCACCACCAGATGTACCAATATTAAATGTACAAAACTCCCTAATTGTATTATTGTCTCCAATTTTTAGAAAAGCTTTTTCATTTGTAAATTTTTTATCCTGAGGGACCTCACCTAATGAACAATAGTGATAAATTTTATTATTCTTTCCAATATCAGTATTACCGGATAATGTTACAAAATTCCCAACCTCAGTATTTTTACCAATTTTAACCCCTTCTCCTATTACTGAATAAGCTCCTACCTTTACTGTGGAATGTAATTTAGATTTATTATGAATTAGTGCTGTTGGATGGATTTTTTTTTCGAATTCCATAAAGAACTATTTTTTAATTTCTTTTAATATACACATCATATTAGCTTCAGCAACAACTTCTTTATCAACAGAAGCTGTTCCTTCATACTTCCAAATACCTTTAAGAATTCTTTCAATCTTTACATTCAAGATTATTTGATCGCCCGGGTTTACTGGTTTTTTGAAACGAGCACTATCGATACCAGCAAAATAATAAACTGAATCTTCATTTGGCTTGGCATCCATAGTTTTAAATGATAATAATGCAGCCGCTTGAGCTAGTGCTTCAATTATTAACACACCAGGCATCACTGGATGATAAGGGAAATGTCCTGGAAAATAAGGTTCATTAACTGTGACATTTTTAATGGCTGTTATCTCTTTTCCAAGCTCAATTGATATAACTTTATCAACAAGAATAAAAGGGTATCTATGGGGTAAATGTTCAAGTATTTCATGTATATCCATTGATAAGTCTTTTTTAGCCATACTATTTCCCTTTTTCTTTCAATTTTATTGCTAACTTAAGCCAATTGTCGTGTTCCATAAAGGGCATAATAGCAGTATATTTCTTATTAGATTTAATTAATGACTTTGTAATCATTGTTCCTGGTGAAATCGTAATATTATCTTTAATTTTAAGGTGCCCTAAAATCATTGCAGCCCCTCCAATTTTGCAGTTCTTTCCAATTTCTGTACTTCCAGCTATACCCACACAGCCTGCTATTATAGTATTTTCATCAATATAACAATTATGTCCAACCTGAACTTGATTATCTATCTTTACTCCAGATTTTATAACTGTATTATCAATTGCACCTCTATCAATTGTTGTATTTGAACCAATATCTACGTTATCATGAATAATTACAGAGCCTATTTGAGGTATTTTATTCCACTCATTATTCATATCCTGAGCGTAACCAAATCCATCACTACCAATAGATGCATTAGAAAAAATCTCACAATTACTTCCAATAACTACATTATTACCAATCGTAACATTTGGATATAACTTTGTTCCTTTGCCTATAGTTACATTATCTCCAATTGACACATTTGAAGATATAATAACGTTATCAGAAATTTTAGACATATGACCAATGGAATTAAATGGGCCAATATAGCAGTTTTTAGAAATTTTACTATCTTCACCTATGGTTGCATTTTGATGAATATAAGGATTAAAAGAATTTTTTTTAAGAAAAAAATTAGCTACTTTAGCAAAAGCTAAATACGGATCATCAACTATAATCCAATCACCTTTTCTTAAATTAACATCCTCTTTTTTTAAAATAACTACTCTAGCCTTGGTATTTTTTAAATCAGTTATTAATTTTCGATCTATGAAAAAAGTAATCGAGGATTCATTTGACGACTTAAGTGATGAAAAATTATCAATTAATAAATTTTTATTTGAACATTTTCCATCTATAATAAGTGACAATTTCCCAGAAGTAATATCCCCCATTGTCTTAAAACCTAATATTTATTTATTTATTTAGTAGTACCTAGCGCTTTAATGACTGTAGCGGTGATATCTACTTTTTTTCCAGCGTAAGCTACGCCTTGGTAAAGCACTAAGTCATAATTTTGTTCTTTAGCAACTTTTTCAACCGCAATATTAACTTGCGCCTGAACTTTTGCAATTTCCTCTCTTCTTCGCAAATCTATATCTTCTCTAACTTCCCTTTCTTCTCTCTTTGCCTCAATTTTTAAAGCTTGAATTTCTTTTGATTTTTTTGTACGTTCAGCTTCTGACATAGTCATACTATTTTTTCTAAATGCACTTTCTTTTTCTTGTATTTTTTTTACTGATTTTTTTAAGCTAGCAGTTCTTTTTTTAAATTCTTTTTCTAATTTCTTATTGGCTGCTACAGTTTGTGGAGCATCTTTTAGTATTTTTTGAACCTCAACAAAACCAATCTTCACTTCTGCCAATGAAACATTAGAACTTAATATTAATAATAAAAATAAAGCTAGATAATTTTTCATATTTTTTCCTTTTTAAATTTAATGTTGACTAAAAAGCACCGCCCATACCAAATTGTAACTCACTTATACTATCATTTATACCATCATTTAGTGGTTTGGCATATGATATTGTCAAAGGTCCAAATGGTGAAAGCCATAAAGCACCAATACCAGCACTGTATCTTAATTCACTTCCTATAAAATCATTTTTAAATACCCCTCCTCCATCAAGAAAAGCACTTAATCTAAAACCTTTAACATTTTTTAAGCCTGGTGGTGGAAAAAAGAGTTCTGCGGAACCATAAAGTGATTTTTTACCTCCTGTTGTTTCATGTTCTGACGTTACTGCGTTAAGGGTCTTTTCTCCAATTGATGCCTGATCATAACCCCTTACATTTTTTGGTCCTCCCATAAAGAAATTTTTAAAGAACGGGTATTTTTTATCGCCATAAGTATCAGCATAACCCAATGAACCTTTAACTTTAAAAGACATATCATCTGAGATAGGCCAATACCTTTCACCTTTACCTATAAATTTATAAAATTTCATATCAAAAACTGGAGCACTAATTTCACCAGTTAAATGATAGTAAGAGCCAGATGTTGGAAATTGAGCATTATTTCGAGTATCTCTAGCATATGCTGAAGCAATTGTTAATGAATCAGAATTACAGCCACTTGTTGAAGTGCTTGAAGTTATATCTTGACAAAAAGCTACATATTCTTCAGATGCATTAGAACCAAGCTCAATATCAGTCAAATCTAAAGTACTAGTAATAGCAACAGAATTATATTCAGATAGTGGAACCCCAAAAGAAAGAGTTGCCCCATATGAGTAAGTATTATAAGCTGCAGTTGCTAAATCTTCAGTATTAACATCTCTTCTATAAGCACCAACAGTTCGAGATACTCCATCATCTGTCCAATAAGGATCTGTATAGCTCAAAGCGTACGTTTTGTTAATTTCACCTGTACTAATAGAGCTACTAACTGTATTACCAGTTCCTAAAAAGTTGGACTGACTAACAGTTAGAGTACCAACTAAGCCCTCCCCAGAACTAACACCCGCTCCAAGCATTAATTTACCAGTATTTCTTTCAATAACATGAAAATTTACGTCAATCTGATCTGTAGCGCCAGGAACATTAGTGGTTTGGACATCAATACTATCAAAATATTGAGTTGCAGAAAGTCTAGTTTTTGATCGATCAACCTTATGTTTCGCATACCAAGATGCCTCAAATTGTCTCATTTCTCTTCTTAAAACACTATCTTTTGTTTTTTCATTTCCAAAAATATTTATTCTTCTAACATAAATCTTTTTTCCTGGATCAACAAAAAAATTAAAACTAACAGTTCTTTCTTCTTTGTCTACATCAGGTATGGCGTTGGCATTTGAGAAGGCATAACCATAATCACCTAAAATTTGATTTAATCTATTTGTAGTAGCAGTTACTTCAGCTCTATTAAAAACTTGGCCTTTTTGTAAAGAAATTTGTGCCTTAAGTAAAGTCTCTGGCACATTTTCATATTTGCCAGAAAGTTTCGCATCAGCTATAAAATACTTATCTCCTTCTGTTATTGATATATCAATATAAACATTTTTTTTGTTCTCTGAAATTCGTATTAGCGAGGAATTAATTTTAAAATCTAAATACCCTCTATCCATATAAAAACTTCTTAGTTTTTCCAAATCCCCATTAAGTACTTGTTTTGAGTATCTGTCATCTTTATTCCACCAAGATAAAAAGTTTGTTACTTTTAAGTTAAATGACTGCAATAGATCTTCTTTTTGATAAAGCCTGTTTCCAACAATATTAATTTCTTTAATTCTAGAGATAGTCCCTTCTTCAACATAAATATTAACCCTCATTCTATTTCTTTCTAAAGGAATAGCTTCTGCTTTTACTGAAGCAGTATATTTTCCAAGTGCTAAATACTGATTTGCTATTTCTTGCTCTACTTTTTTCAAATCTGTTTTATCAAAAACCAATCCTGATGCAACGTTCATCTGACTTAAACCTATTTTTAATTTATCGTCTTGAAATGCTTCTACACCATAAAAGTTTAGTTCTGCAATAATTGGTTTCTCATTAACGATGATAATGATTTTAGTACCTTCTTGTTCAAGAGAAATATCCTTAAATTGTCCAGTTTTATACAAAAGTTTAATAGTTGAACTAACATCAATCTCTTCAATAGGATCGTTAACATCAAATGGAAGGTTGCTAAAGACTAAACCAGGCTCAATTCTTTGGAGTCCCTCTATTTTTATATCACTAATTAATCCCTCTTCTGCAGATATTGCAGAAAAAGTCGACAAAATAAAAAATAAAATAAATAATAATTTTCGCATTTAATAGAACAAAAAATTAAAAACGTCATTATATACTGCTAATGTGAATACAAGAAATAAAATAATCACTCCAAGTCTTTGAGATATAATCATTTTTTGTCTATTTAAGGGTCTTTTTAAAATTGCTTCGATCGCATAAAAAATTAATTGTCCTCCATCCAATGTAGGTATTGGTAATAAATTTAAAAATCCTATATTGATATTGAGAAAAACCAAAAAACTAAAATAAGTAATTAAACCCATAGATAACGTGTCTGATGATAATTCAGCTATTGAAATTGGGCCAGAAAGTAATCTCCAATCAATATTGCCTGTGATAATGTGTATAAAAGAATTAAAAACCATTTTTATGCCAGATAAAAGATCATAAAATGATTTAATTATTATATCTAAACCATTGAATTTAATAGATTTAATAAAGTTTATTTTATTTGATAATTTAGGTTTTATCATTACCCCAATAATCCCAATAGACTTAATACTTTCAGGATTTAACATAGGTGTTATTTTTATTGGTATTACCTCTTTATTTCTAAGAATACTTACAATAATCTCTTCATTTGGCTTGCTATTTACAGCATCGACAAAATCTGACGAGTTAAAAATAACATTATTATCAACACTGACTATTTGGTCATTTTTTTTAACTCCAGCCATGAAAGCTGGAGAGTCTTTAACGACTTTATCTATTACTAATGAATTTTTACCGGATGGAAAAAAATATAAACCATTAAGATTATTTTTGTTAGTTTTCTTCTTTTTTAAATCTAATCGATTTTCACTATATATAGTGATTGAAATTTCTTTATTATTTCTGAGGACTAAATAGTTTAAATCTTCATTAGCAAATTCAATAAGAGCCTTATTATGGTTTGATAATGAATCAATTTCTTTTTTATTAATGGAAATAATAAGGTCATTTTCCTCAAAACCAACTTGTGACGCGATACTTTCAGCTTTTACAGCGGTTATCTTTGGCAATATTTTAAATTGATCACCTTGATTTAAAAATAACAACAAAATAAAAGCAAAAAAGAAATTTATCAAAGGTCCTGCTAAAACAATAATCGACCTTTTTAATACAGAAATATTCTCAAATAAATTTAAACCATCAAATTTTGACTTTTCATAAAACTTTACATACCCACCAAGAGGTATAAGCCTTAAACTAAATTCTGTTAAACCAAACTGCTTTTTATATAAAGCTCTTCCAAAACCAACAGAAAATTTTTCAACACTTACTTTGAAAAACTTCGCCATTGCAAAATGACCAAACTCATGAACAATAACAACTAAAGAAATAGTGAAAAGAAAAGATAAAATACTATGCAATCTTGAATTCCTTTAATAGTTCCTCAGCCTTTTTTCTGGCTCTTTGATCAATTAATAATATTTCCTCAATGGTATTAAAAGATTCATTTTTAGAATTATTAAGCGCAGTTTTTATTAATTCTGATATTTGTAAAAATTTAATTTTATTTTCTAAAAAGGCGTTAACAGCTATTTCATTAGCTGCATTAATTTCAATTGGATAACTTCCACCATGCTCCAAGCATTCATAAGCTAACTTTAGACAACTAAATTTTTTCAAATCAGGTAAGTGGAACTGAAGATCATTCGACTTAGAAAGGTCGATACCACTTATTCCAGAGGATACTCTTTTTGGATAGCTTAAAGCGTAAGCTATTGGAACTTTCATATCAGGTGTTCCCAATTGAGAAAGGCTACTTCCATCTATAAATTCAACAAGAGAATGAATGATACTTTGCGGATGGATTAGTACTTCAATTTTTCTATAATCAATTTTAAATAAAAAGGCTGCTTCAATAACTTCTAATCCTTTATTCATCATAGTTGCCGAATCAATTGTTACCTTTTTCCCCATAGTCCAATTAGGATGGTTTAAAGCATCTTCAACACTTACATTTTTTAATTCTTTTAAAGAGGAACTTCTAAAAGGTCCTCCTGACGCAGTTAATATCAATTTATTAATTTCTTTAATATTTTTATTATCATGAATTACTTGAAAAATAGCGTTATGCTCACTATCAACCGGAATAATTAATCCGCTATTTTCCTCACATTCTTTTGACAACAAATTGCCTGCCATCACCATTGATTCTTTATTTGCTAAAAGAATTTTTTTACCTTTTTTAGCTGCTTCCATTGTTGAAATTAACCCAGCTGAACCAGTAATAGCAGCAAGAACTAAAGTTACATCATTATTTCCTGCTATATATTTATGCCCTTCCTCACCAATTAAAATTTCAGTCTTTAAATTTTTTTCTTTAAATAGAATAGATAATTCTGATTGTGAATTTTCATCTTTTACAACTACGTAGGATGGATTAAATTCTAAAGTTTGCTTAAATAATAAACTAGTATTTTTATGTCCAGATAGAGCGAAAACCTTGAATTTATCAGGATGTAATTTAATAACATCGAGTGCACTACAACCTATACTTCCAGTTGATCCTAGAATTGAAATTATTTCCATTTAAATATACCTAAACAACTCAAATAATATAAATAGAATTGGTATTGTTGGACAAAAGCTATCCATTCTATCCAAAAATCCCCCATGCCCTGGTATCATTGAGCTACTGTCTTTAATTTTCGCCATTCGCTTTAAAAAAGATTCGTAAATATCGCCATACAAACTTAATGCTGTGACCAAAAATGCAAGTAAAAAGCCATCTAGTAAATTGATATTTGTATTAGTAGCCCATAATAAAACAAAAGCAATATTACTAATGAACCCACCTAAAAGTCCCTCTAATGTTTTTCCTGGACTTATATTTTTAGCTATTTTAAATTTCCCAAACTTCTTGCCAAAAAAATATGCTCCAATATCTGCAAGCCAAATCATTAATATAATCATAAATAAAAAGTTTTTATCTGCCCAAAAAATAAACATTATCGTAAGAAGCATAGGTGAAATATAAACTGCTCCATAAAAAATTTTAATTACTGCATTCGATGATATTTTTTTATAAATAAGATCAAAAGGAACAATCAGAAACCAAAATACCAAGCTAAAAGGTATCAAAATAAGTATATAAGGTTCAAAAATTTGATGTCTTAAGAATGACTCATAGGAACCTAAAAAGGAATTAAAGAAAGAAAAAGAAAAAGATAGTGACAATAAAAATTGAGTAATTATTGGAGTTGCTGCTAAAATCCAGTAAAAAATCTTATTTACACTATTTAATTTTAAAATATTACTTAATTCGAAAAGTAGAAATCCACCCAAAAGAAGTACTAAAAATTCAAAAAAAATAGAGTCTAAGAAAAAATAGGTAAGGCTAAATATTAAAACCATAGCAATTGACGATTTTATTCTTTGACTTAACATTTATTCACCCTTTTTTAGATTACCAAATTTTCTTTCGGTATTTTGAAAAAAATATAAAGCATCTATAAAATCTTTTTCAGAAAAATCTGGCCATAATGTATCAGTAAAATAAAGCTCAGAATATGCAGCCTGCCATAAAAGAAAGTTACTCAATCTTCTTTGACCTCCTGTTCTTATTAATAAGTCAACATCAGGCATATTTTTTGTATAAAGATTATTACTCAAATCCTTTTCTAAAAGCGGAATTTGAAAATCTTTAGAATTTTTGTAAAATTTATTTACTGCCATCAAGATTTCTGAACGAGCACCATAATTAAGGGCAATATTTAACTTTATCCCTGTATTTTTACTTGAATTTTTTTCTAGAATTTTAATTTTATTTTGTAAATCTTTACTAAAAATATTTATATCACCTAATACACGTACTCTAATATTATTATTTATTAATTTATCACTTTGACTAGAAATTGAATCTGAAAATAAGCTCATTAGTCCCTTGATTTCCTGGTTTGGACGATTCCAGTTTTCTGTACTAAAAGCATATAAAGTAATATATGGTATTTTGTAAATTATTGCAGACTTAACAATAATTTCCAGAGTATCTAATCCTTTTTTATGGCCTGCAATTCTTGGGAGCATTCTTCGTTTTGCCCAACGTCCATTACCATCCATAATAACTGCAATATGCTTTGGAGCTTTTTTTGATTTTAAACTTCTTTTTTTTAAAAAATAAAACAGATTTAGCCTCAGGCTTATATCGCAAGCAAATCTTTTTCTTTTGCTTCTATTAATTTATCAACTTCAACGACAAATTCATCAGTTATTTTTTGAATAACTTCATGGATCCTTCTTTCATCATCTTCACTAATTTCTTTTTCTTTTGTCATCTTCTTCAAAGACTCATTACAATCTCGCCGAGTATTTCTGATTGAAATCTTTGAATTCTCACCTTCAGATTTTACTACTTTAATCAAATCCCTTCTTCTTTCTTCGGTTAAAGCTGGCATAGGAATCCTAATTAACTCGCCTGCAGTTGCTGGATTTAAACCCATATCACTTTCACGAATTACTTTTTCTATGGCTTGAATCATAGTTTTTTCATATGGTTGAACATTAATTGTAGTAGCATCGGCAACAGTAATACTAGCAACTTGATTAAGTAGAGTTTGCGATCCATAATAATCAACTGACAAATGATCTAAAATACCTGCATGTGCCCTTCCTGTTCTTATTTTTGATAAATCCGCTTTAAGAGAATCAATACTTTTTTGCATTTTAATAGTAGCGTTATTTTTAATTTCATCCATTTAAATAATTCCTTGTTTTAATTAATAGATACTAAAGTACCTTCTTTTTTACCAAGAAGTATATTTTTAAGCATATTTTCTTTAAAAATATTGAAAACAGCAATTGGAAGCTTTTGGTCTCTGCAAAGAGTAAAGGCAGTTGCATCCATGACTTTAAGATTTTTATTTATCACTTCATCAAAAGTAACTTGCTTAAACATTTTTGCTTTAGGATTTTTTTCAGGGTCGTCTGAGAAAATTCCATCAACTTTTGTAGCTTTAATCATTATATCTGCATTAATTTCCATAGCTCGAAGTGCTGCGGCAGTATCGGTTGTAAAAAAAGGATTACCTGTTCCAGCAGCAAAAATAACAATTTTTTTATCTTCTAAGTATCTTATTGCCTTACCCCTTATATAAGGCTCAACAATTTGATCTATATTAATCGCTGACTGAACTCTACTATTAATTCCTGCATGCTTCATTGCATCTTGAAGCGCTAAAGCATTCATAACTGTTGCTAGCATCCCCATATAATCAGCAGTCGCTCTGTCCATTCCTGCTGCACCAAGAGCAACACCTCTAAAAATATTGCCTCCGCCAATAACTATAGCTATTTCTATACCTAAAGAAACTATGTTATTAATTTCTTTTACAATTTTATTTATTATCTCTGGATTTACACCAAAAGCATCATTCCCCATTAAAGCTTCTCCGGAAAGCTTTAGAAGAATTCTTTTGTATTTTGTAATTGCCATAATTGATTATTTTAACTTGTTTTAAGTTAAAAAAAAGGATTGTAATAAACAATCCTTTTTAAAATTTTAATTATCATCCTTTTGAAGCTGCGGCGACTTCAGATGCAAAATCTTCTTCTTTTTTTTCTATCCCATCACCAACAATATAAATATTAAATGAATGAATCGAAGCATTATTATTTTTTAAAAGCGTATCAATCGTAACTTTATCATCCTTAACAAAAGGCTGATTAAGTAATGTAATCTCTTTTAAAAATTTATTAATAGATCCTTCTGCAATTTTTGAAAGCATATCTTCTGGCTTCCCAGCCTCTTTTGCTTTTTCAATAGCAACTCTTCTCTCGGTTTCAATAATCTCAGTCTCAACCCCACTCTTATCAATTGCTTTTGGTTTTGTAGCAGCTATATGCATCGCGATATCTTTTCCTAACTCTTCATTTCCAGATTCTAAATCTAAAATTACTCCTAATTTTGACCCATGAATATAAGAATACAAAGAACCTTTAGCTTTAAGATTAACAAATCTTCTTGCAGAAATATTCTCTCCAATTTTACCAATTAACTGGGTTCTTAATTCTTCTACAGATGAGTTATCAATTTGTTGGGAACTCAAACTTTCAATATCACCGACGTCTTTTTCAACAATAGTCTGGGCTAATTTATTCGAAAAATTAATAAATTCTTCATTTTTAGCACAAAAATCAGTTTCAGAGTTAACTTCTAAAAGTGATCCAGATTTACCATCCTTGGATATAAAAGCACTGATAACACCTTCTGCAGCAATTCTTCCAGCAGCTTTACTAGCTTTATTTCCGAAACGTACTCTCAGAATTTCTTCAGCCCTTGACATATCACCGTCAGCTTCAATCAAAGCCTTTTTACAATCCATCATTGGTGCATCAGTTTGCCCTCTTAACTTCATTACCATAGTTGCTGTTATTTCAGCCATTATCTTGATACTCCTATTTTTTCAATTTATGTAGTTTATGTAGTTTTTTTTCCATCAACTAGCTCTGAGTTTTGTTCAGCAGCAACTTTATTTTCTCCAGCCATTTTTGCAAGATCGTTTAGAGCCTTATTTTTTCCATCAAGAATTGCATCTGCCATACCTCTTGCATATAATCTAATAGCCCTGCTTGAGTCGTCATTACCTGGAATAACATAATTGATATTTTCAACCGAATTATTAGTATCAACAATTCCAATAATTGGTATTCCCAATTTTGTTGCCTCTACAACGGCCCCATTCTCATAACCTACGTCAATAACAAAAATAGCATCTGGTAATGAAATCATATTTTTTATTCCACCAATTGACCTATCTAATTTGTCATATTCTCTTTTTAAATTAAGTGCTTCTTTTTTTGTAAGCTTATCCAGAGTTCCATCTTCAAACATTGCTTCCAATTCATTTAATCTTTTAATAGATTGTTTTACAGTTTTAAAATTCGTCAGCATCCCACCTAACCATCTGTAGTTAACATAGGCACAATCAGCCCTTATGGCTTCTTCCTTTAAAATCTCTCTTGCTTGTCTTTTGGTACCAACAAACAAAATACGGCCTTTATTTGCAGCCAAAGTTGAAGCATACTTCAGTGCTTCATGAAACATCGGTAAAGTTTTTTCAAGGTTTACTATGTGAATTTTGTTACGATCCCCAAATATATACGGTGCCATTTTAGGGTTCCAATATCGAGTTTGATGTCCAAAATGAACACCAGCTTCAAGCATTTGTCTCATGGTTATAGACATTTTTCTATCTCCTCATTAAGGGTTAATCACTTCATTAAACTTAAAATGACTATTTAAATAGTAAATAGCACCCTCAACTAAGCCTAATGGTATATTAATTTTTCATTAATTCGAAAGCTCGCTATGATAACATATTTAATTAATAACAAAGCTATATTTAACTTATTTAATGTCAATTTCAATTAAAAATTCAGAAGATATAAGAAAAATGAGAATTGCTGGCAAACTAGCCTCAGAAGTTCTTGATTTTATTACTCCATTTATTAAAGCAGATATTACCACAGATGAAATTGATAAGATTTGTCATAATTTTATGGTGGATAAACAAAAAACAATTCCTGCTCCATTAAATTATTCTCCACCAGGACACACACCTTATCCAAAATCAGTCTGTACGTCAGTAAATAATCAAATTTGTCATGGAATTCCTAGCTCAAAGATCTTGAAGAAAGGCGATATTGTAAATATTGATGTTACTGTCATAAAAGATGGTTATCATGGAGATACAAGTAGAATGTTTTTTGTTGGTGAGCCATCAATACAAGCAAAAAGATTATGCGAGGTTACTTATCAATCCATGTGGTTAGGAATTGAAGCAGTGAGACCTGGAGCTTATCTTGGAGATATTGGTCATGCAATTCAATCTTTTGCTGAATCAAATGGGTACAGCGTAGTCAGAGAGTTTTGTGGTCATGGAATTGGACTAGTTTTTCATGAAGAACCCCAAGTTCTTCATTATGGAGAATCTAATACAGGAATCAAACTTGAACCTGGAATGATATTTACAATTGAGCCTATGATAAATGCAGGTAAGAGAGATATCAAAATGTTACCTGATGGCTGGACTGTTGTAACCAAAGATAGAAGTTTGTCCGCACAATGGGAGCATACAATATTAGTAACAGATTCATCTTATGAAGTTTTAACTGTCTCTGAGGGTACCCCAAAACCATTTCTCAAAGATTAATCTTAAAAGTAGTTTTAAATGAATAAAAAAGGATTAACTCAATTAAAAAAAATGTATCAAGAAAAATTTCATAATTTATGTGAAAAATTTCTTGAAAATCATAATAGTAAAGCATATCTAAAAAAACAAACTCAATTAGTTGATAAGTTATTGGTAAAAATCTGGAAAAGCTTATCTATTAGTGAAAATATTTCTTTAGTAGCAGTAGGTGGCTATGGGAGAAAAGAATTATTTCCATATTCTGACGTTGATATATTAATTATTTTTGAAAAAGAAATTTCAAAAAATGATCAAGAATCTATAAGTCAATTTTTAACAAACTGTTGGGATTTAGGTTTTAAAGTTGGTCATAGTGTAAGAAATATTAAAGAAAGTAAATATGAGTTTAAAAAGGATATTACTACAGCTACAAATCTTATTGAATCAAGATTTATTATCGGCTCATTATCAGTATTTAGTAAATTAGAACAAGCAATTAATAATTCTTTATCAATCAAAACATTTTATAAACGTAAACTTGAAGAACAGTCCAGTAGGCATAGAAAATTTAAAGATTCAGCTTATCAATTAGAACCAAATATTAAGGAGAGTCCGGGTGGTTTGAGAGATCTTCATATGATTAGATGGATTTCAATAAGCCAAAAAAAAGGAAAAACATTTAGGGAAATGTTTGAAAATAATTTAATTGACAAGCTAGAATTCAATAAAATACAACTCCATGAAACAAAAATAACAAAAAGAAGGATACTTTTGCATATCCTAACTAAAAGAGTAGAAGATAGATTAGTCTTTGATGTTCAAAATAAACTTGCTGAAGAGCTTGGTTTTAAAAATACAAAAGAAAAAAAATCAAGTGAAATTGTAATGAAAAGTTATTATAAATCAGTTAATTATATAATTTTATTCAATGAAATTCTTATCAAAAGATTAGATCCTAATACCTATAAAAAAATAAAGATAAGACATAAATTACCATTTTATATTTATAATAATCTAATAGAGCTAGAGCAAATAGATATTCTAAAAATTAAACCTTATTTTTTAGATGCATTTATTCTTTTTCAGCAAAATAATAAAGCTATAGGTTTTGGCCCAAATCTTCTTGGGGTACTTGATTCTTTATCAGAAAAAATAACTAAAGATTATAGAGCCCAACCACAAAATCAAAAAAAATTCCTCAAAATATTCAAAAGTAAAAATAAAGTTAGTCGTTCATTAAGAATATTAAATAAATGTAATATTTTAGGAAAATTTATTCCAGCATTTGGAAAAATTGTAGCTCAAATGCAACATGATTTATTTCACATATACACAGTTGATGAGCACACTTTAAATGTCATAGAAAATATTAGGCGATTTACACTTGAAAAATGGAAACATGAATTTCCTGAATGCAATGAAATCTTTAAAAAATTCAAAAAACCTTACTTAATTTATTTGGGTGCCCTTTTCCATGATATAGCCAAGGGACGTGGAGGGGATCATTCCGAGCTAGGAGAAACTATTGCACTAAAATTTGGCAATGATATGAGTCTTGATTATGAAGATATTAATTTAGTTACTTGGTTAGTTAAATCTCACTTAAAAATGTCAACTATTGCTCAAAAATCTGATTTGGCGGATACACTTGTAATCAATGAATTTGCAAAATTTGTTAAAACAAAAAATAGATTAGACGCATTATATCTCCTAACTGTTGCAGATATAAGAGGAACTAGTCCTCATGTATGGAATCAATGGAAAGCCAGCCTATTAAGAAGCTTATATTTAGAAACTAAAAATATTTTAAATGAAAAAAAATTAGAAATTCCAGATGTAATAAATAAAAGAAGAAAAATCGCTAATAAAATTTTGTCAAAATATTCAATTAGCCCTACTAGTTATAAAAAATTATGGGCAAATTTTGGTGAAGATTATTTTTTAAGATTTGATGGAAAAGAAATAGCATGGCATACAAGAGTTCTCTTACCTCACCATTTAAAGAATAAACCAACAATTAAAGTTCGCCACAGTATAGAGGGGCAAGGTATAGAAGTACTAATTTATACGCGAAATGTTAGTGGGTTGTTTGCTAAAATTACGAATTTTTTCTATGGAATCAAATGTGAAGTTGTCCAAGCCACAATAACTACTACTGAAAATAATTACGCATTAGATGTATATAATATTATAGATAATCCAAATGAATCAATAAGTTACAAACATTATTTTCTACATATTGAAACAGAATTAACAAAATATTTAAAAGATAAAAATACTAAATTAATTCTTTCTAAATATAAAAAAACATCTCAAGCGACTCATCATCAAATTAAATCTGAAGTGACATATAAAAAGGTTAAAAATGATCGTTATGAAATTGAAGTTATAACAGCATCAAGACCTAATCTTTTAGGCCTAATTGCAAAAGAAATAAATTTACTTGGAATGTCTATTCATAATGCAAAAATTAATACCCTAGGTCAAAGAGCTGAAGATTTCTTTATCGTATCCTTAAAAAATAAAGTAGGTATAGAAAAACAACTTAATAATTTATCAATGAATATTAAAGCTCAAATTAATAAATAATTATGGCTAAACAAAAAAAAATTACTAATTTTAAAAATCTAAAGGATTCTGATATTTCAAGAATAATAGAAATGGCATGGGAAGATAGAACTTCATTAGACGCAATATTTAGGGTTTATGGTTTGAATGAGACTAATCTAAAACTTTTAATGAAGAAAAAATTAAAATCACAAAGTTATACTTTATGGCGAAAAAGAATGAATAAAAGTAATTTAAGGCATGAATCTTTAAGGCCTGATGGAATAACTAGAGCTTTTTGCTCTCAACAATACAAACACAAGAAGTAGTTACTTATTCGGCTTCACCATTTTTTTTGGATCAACAATATCATCAAATGTTTTTTCATCAAAAAAACCTAATTTAATTGTTTCTTCTTTAATTGTTGTTCCGTTTTTATAAGCATTTTTAGCAATTATAGATGCTTTATCGTATCCAATAATCGGCGAAAGAACTGTAACCATCATTAGACTATCATTCATTAATTTATCTATCCTTTTTTTATTTGGCTTTATTCCTTTAAGACAATTATTTGTGAATGAAATACATGCATCACCCAAAAGCTTTATAGACTGAAGAATATTATAAGCAATCATTGGTTTATAGGTATTTAATTCCAAATTTCCCTGTGAACCAGCAAACCCAATAGCTGTATCATTTCCAAAAACCTGAATACAAACCTGAGTTAATGCTTCAATCTGTGTTGGATTTATCTTTCCGGGCATTATTGAGCTTCCAGGCTCATTTTCAGGTAAATTTAATTCACCAAACCCAGCTCTTGGTCCAGAGCTTAGCAAACGAATATCATTTGCTATTTTAAACAAAGATACTGAAGAAGCTTTTATTGCTCCGGATAGCTCAACTATAGAATCATGAGTTGCAATAGCTTCAAATTTATTAGTTGCTGAAACAAATGGAAGTTTTGTTAATTTTGCTATATTTTTAGCAACAGACTTATTCCAAGTTTTATCTGTATTTAATCCCGTTCCAACTGCAGTTGCTCCTTGAGCAATTTTGTATAATCTTGGAAGTGAACTTTTAACTCCCTTAATAGCCATTTCTACCTGATATGCATAACCAGAAAACTCTTGAGATAATGTTATTGGAGTTGCATCCATCGTGTGAGTTCTACCAATCTTTATAATTCCATCAAATTGTTTTATTTTTGTTTGTAGAACTTTATGAAGTTTTAATAATGAAGGTAAAAATAAATTTTTTAATTCTAAAACAATAGCAATATGCATTGCAGTCGGGAAAGTATCATTTGATGACTGACTCATATTGCAATGATCATTAGGATGAATTAAGTCTTTTGAACCCATACTCCCTCCCAATATTTCAATTGCTCTATTAGCAATAACCTCATTCGCATTCATATTTGATTGTGTACCTGATCCAGTTTGCCAGACAGCAAGGGGAAATTGATCATCGAGCTTTCCACTAGCAACATCATCAGCTGCTTTGATAATTGCATTAGCTATTTTTTTATCTAATTTACCACTTTCTCGATTTGATAATGCACAAGCTTTTTTTACTAACCCCAGTGCATGAATTATTGAAAGAGGCTGTTTTTCCCATCCAATCGAGAAATTCATGAGAGCTCTTTGAGTTTGTGCTCCCCAATATTTATCAATCGGAATTTCTACTGTTCCAAGTATGTCAACTTCAACTCTAGTATTAGTTTTTTTCAAAATCTAGCCCTTTTTTAAATAGTAGGATAATTTTTAATCAACTTTAACAAGGATTGTAAATCTTTACTAGGACAGCTTTCTGGCCTAAAAATTAATTCTAAAAGCTTTATATCATCCATCTTAAGTAATTCATCAAAACTATTCTTAGAATTTGAATCTAGATATTTGTAAGCATTTTTATAAAAAGGATTTAATATTAAATCTAGCTCCAGTAACCCCCTTTTAAGTTTATGATCAATTTTTTCCATATAATTTTAATCCTTAGTTTTTATTGAAAAAATTTTTTTATCTTTGAAAGAATTTTTTCTATTTTTAAATTCCATTTTTTTTATACTAGAAATAGCTCGAGCAGGACTCAATCCTTTAGGGCAAACATCAGAGCAATTCATAATATTGTGACAAAGATAAAGTCTTTCGGGCTCATCTAAATTTTTTAATCTTTCATCTTGTCCTTTATCTCTTGAATCTGAAAGAAATCTATATGACTGAATAAGGCTTGCAGGGCCAACAAATTTGTCAGGGTTCCACCAAAATGAGGGGCATGCTGTAGTACATGCTCCACATAAAATACATTCGTATAACCCATCAAGTTTTGCCCTTTCTTCTGGACTTTGTAATCGCTCATTTTTAGGAGGTTTTTCATCATTTATTAAGTAAGGTTTAATTGAGTTATATTGATCATAAAACTGGCCCATATCTACAATCAAATCTCTTATTACAGGTAAGCCTGGCATTGGTCTAATAACTATTGGTTGTTTTAAACTTTCAATTTTAGTTATGCAAGCTAAGCCATTTTTACCATTTATATTCATAGCATCTGATCCACATACCCCTTCACGACATGATTTTCTTAAAGACAGAGTGTCATCTATTACCTTAATTTTTAGCAAAGCATCCAATAACATAATATCTTTAGGATCAAGATTGATTTCATAAGATTGCATATAAGGCTTTTTATCGGTTTCTGGATTAAATCTATAAATAGAAAATTTCATCGGTAACTCCTAATATGTTCTCTCTTTGGGTGGAAACGAATTTACAGTTATTGGATTCATATTTACTGGCCTATAATAAATTTTATTTTGTTTATTATTAAAAACTGTATGTTTTAACCAATTTTCATCATCTCTATTAGGAAAGTCTGAACGACAATGAGCACCTCTACTTTCTTGTCTTTCATTTGCACTATAAATAGTTGCTTTTGCAACAATAAATAAATTTTCAAGCTCTAAAGCTTCAACTCTTGCAGTATTAAATATTTTTGATTTATCAGTTATTTTTATATTCGCTATTCTTTTTTCTAGAGCATTAATTTTAATAACACCTTTTTGGAGTAAATCAGAAGCTCTAAAAACTCCACAATGCTTTTGCATAATATTTCTTAGCTCGTCACCAAGTATATTCGGGTCCTCACCATTTTCATTTGCATCTAATTTTTTAATTTTTTCTAACACCTTATCTTCAGGATTCTTTGGTAAAGATTTAAATTTACTATTTTTATTATTTTTAATAATATGCAAACCAGCAGATCTTCCAAAAACAATTAAATCCAACAATGAATTTGAACCTAATCTATTAGCACCGTGAACTGAAACACATGCACATTCCCCAATAGCATAAAAACCTTGAACAATTCCATCCTCACTCCTAACTTGACCACTTAGGTTTGTTGGTATTCCACCCATCATGTAATGAACGCTTGGAACTACTGGTATTGGTCCATCAATTGGATCAACATTTGCAAATTTAATTGAAATATCTCTAATCCCTGGTAATTTTGATTTAATAATTTCAGGATCCAAATGGGATAAATCTAAATAAACTGCATTTTTTTCTGGACCAACGCCACGACCTTCTTTAATTTCAGTTGTAATTGCTCGAGACACGATATCTCTGCTTGCTAAATCTTTAGTTGAAGGTGCGTATTTTTCCATAAACCTATCTCCATCAGAATTTATTAAAAAACCACCTTCACCCCTTGCACCCTCGGTGATAAGAACGCCTATTCCTGCAATACCAGTTGGATGGAATTGCCAAAACTCCATATCTTCAAGAGATACACCGGCGCGACAAGCCATACCTAAACCATCACCAGAATTTATAAATGCGTTTGTACTTGCTTGAAAAATTCGTCCTGCACCACCAGTTGCAAAAATAGTATTTTTTGAATGAAAAATACCAATATCTCCTGATTGCATCTCGATTGCGATTACACCTAAAATATCTCCATCATCATTTTGTATCAAATCTAAAGCATTCCATTCAACGAAAAACTTTGTATTTTCCTTAATATTTTGTTGATAGAGCGTATGAAGCATTGCATGCCCAGTTCTGTCAGCAACCGAACATGTTCTTGAAATTGAAGACTCCCCAAAATTTTTAGTCATACCTCCAAAAGGCCTTTGATATATTTTCCCATCGCTACTTCGATCAAAAGGCATGCCATAATGCTCAAGTTCATATATGGCCTCAGCAGCATGCTTACACATATATTCAATAGCATCTTGATCTCCAAGATAATCTGAACCTTTAACAGTGTCATACATGTGCCAAATCCATTTATCTTCGGATATATTTGCTAAAGCAGCAGCTATTCCCCCTTGAGCGGCTACAGTGTGAGATCTAGTAGGAAAAACTTTCGAAATTACGGCTACATTAAGTCTTGCATTAGATAATTGAAGAGCTGTTCTCAATCCAGCGCCACCGCCTCCAATAACCAGAGCATCAAATTTAAAATTTTTGATCATCTAAAGTTACCCATAAAAAGCATACAAATTATAATCACTTGAATGATGCTCATTAAAGCAAAAATTTGATTTAGAAAAATTCGAATAATTTTATTCTTAATATAATCACTTGTGATGTGCAACATACCAATCCAAGAATGAAAAAACATTAACAAAAAAAATAAAATAGTTGCCAACTGAATATAAGTTGAATCAAATATATTTGTCCACATATGAAAATTAATAGGTGATTTATTCAAAATAGTTATAACCATAAAAAATAAATAAAGAAGCATATAAACTGCTGTGAACCTTTGATAGAGCCACTGAGTCATTCCTCCGAAAATATTAAAAAAATTATTTTTTACCATACTGATAGACTGATTAGAAAGGTTATTAAAAAACTTACCAATAGAACAGTTTTACTTGAAAATCTTGCTGTTATTAAATCTAAACCTAACTGTAAATCCAAAAAAAGATGTCTAGTACCAGCCAATATGTGATGAGTTATTCCCCAAATAAGTATTAAAGATATAAATTTAATTGGCCACAATTTAAAAAAACTTACAACTTGTAGGAAGTATTGTTCAGAAATTAACGAATACCATAGGGAAATAGTTAAAATTGGCATCAATAAAAATAAGAAAACACCACTCATTCTATGTAAAATTGATACTAGTGCTGGCAAAGGGAATTTAATTGTAAATAAATTTAAATTTTTAATTTTTTTAGCCTGAATCATTTTGGCGCAGCCTTTTCAACTGCCTTTGCAACCCATTTCATTAAACGAGGGTCAAAAGGCTTAGGAATAAAATAATTTTTACCAAAAGATAATGAATCTAATTCATAAGCATCAAGAACAGTTTTTGGAACAGGCTCTTTTGCAAGATTAGCTAAGCCATTTGCTGCTGCAATGAGCATATTTTGATCAATTTCTTTAGCTTTAGCATCCAAGGCTCCCCGAAATAAAAAAGGAAATCCTAAAACATTATTTACCTGGTTTGGAAAATCAGAACGTCCAGTTGCCATAACAATATCACTTCTTATATTATGTGCCTCTGATGGCAAAATTTCTGGGTCAGGATTAGCTAATGCAAAAATTATAGGATTTGGCGCCATTGACAATAATAATTCTTTAGTTAGCAGATTTGCACCAGAGACACCAATGAATACATCAGCATTTTTTAATGCATCACCAAGGACTCTCGCATCAGTTTTAAGAGCTAAATCCTGATTGTATTCATTTAAACCTTCTCTGCCTTCAAAAAGCACTCCTTTTCTATCAACTAATAAAATATTTTGAGCACCCAGATTTTTTAATAGTCTAGCGCATGAGCATCCTGCTGCCCCAGCACCTAAAAAAACTATCTTTACTTTTTCAATTTGTTTTTTTTGAATCTCTAACGCATTAATTAAACCAGCAGCAACAATTACAGCAGTGCCATGTTGGTCATCATGAAAAACTGGTATATCTAATTTTTGTTTTAATATTTTTTCAATATAAAAGCATTCTGGAGCTTTTATATCTTCGAGATTAATTCCTCCAAATGTTGGAGAAATATTAATTACTGTTTGAATAAATTCATCTGGGTTACTACAATTTATTTCAATATCAAAGACATCAAGATTTGCAAACCTCTTAAATAAAACTCCCTTTCCTTCCATAACTGGCTTACCAGCCAATGCACCAACATTACCTAAGCCCAGAACTGCACTGCCATTAGTGATAACAGCAACTAAATTACCTTTGTTTGTATATCGATATGCATTCAATGGGTCTTTTTCTATTTCACGAACTGGCTCTGCAACTCCAGGGGTATAAGCTAAAGATAAATCATCAGAACTTTCACACGGTTTCGATGAATTGATTGTTAATTTACCAGGAATGGGAAATTCATGATAATCCAATGCTTCTTTTATTTTCTTATTCATTTTTTTCCTACTCAAGCTCAGCTCGATAATAATGATTGTTTGTGAGACATAGGCCTAATCTCCATTCAATTGGTCTATGATCAAAAGTATATGAAAGCCTTTCTATACTCAACAGAGGAGTGCCTTCAGAGACATTAAGTAATGATGAAGATGACTTATTAGCTAACGTAGCTTTTATTTTTTCATCTGCATGAAGCATTTGTATCCCAAAACTTGTTTCATACATTCGATACATTAAACCATTACTTTCTATAACTTTTTCGGGTGTTAGACCTTTAAATACAATAGATGAGATCTTTATACAATCTAAAATAAGTGGTTTTTCATTGAAAGTTAAAAGTCTTTTAATAGAGAATAAGGTTGATGAAGGATTAATATCTAAAGCTTTTGCTATTTGCATATTAGCTTTCTCTTTTTCAAATGAAACTAATTTATTATTTAATTTTTCCTTAAAGCCTGTATTTGAGGTCAATCTAAGAAATCTTAATTGTATATTTTCCTCATTGTGTGTAGAAACGAATGTGCCTTTTCCTTGCATTCGAATTAAAATTTTATCTGCAACTAAATCATCTATTGCTTTTCTAACAGTGCCTTGACTAACTTTATACCTATTAGCAAGCTCGATTTCACTTGGTATTGATTTACCAGGTACCCATTCTGCATTAACCAAACTTTCTGTTATTTGTTTTTTTACCTGTATATAAAGAGGGTTCATTGATATTTGCACCACATTTCAATATTTAAGTCTTATATATGATATATAAGACTTAAAAAATATGCAAATTTTAAGTTACTTGATAATACTGGCCTTAATTACTTGTAATTCTTCAGTGGAATTGACGAATTCATCAAAACTATAACCTGATCTACCATACCAATAGCGACTATTTGATTCATCACCTTCAATTTTGTGTAAAACTGCATGTATTCTTTGAGCTAAAGTAGTATTTAATTCTTGAACAATTAAATGTGAGTCATCCCATTTGCCTTGTAAAGCAAGATCTATAGCTTTAATATAATTTTCGTTATTATGATTCATTAAATCTCTTTTCTTGATTAATTCTATACTCACAATTAACCTTATGTTTATTTAATAAACCATTGATTTCTAATGAATTAACTTTACATATAGAACATCTATAGACATTAACACCCTGCTCAATTTTCTCTTGAGGATAATCAATATAAAATTTTGGTTTCATATTATTTACTGTGCACTTATTGAGAAACTACGCTTTTTAAAAATATTAGATTGACATGCGTCTTTAATATTTTTTTTAGTTAATTTAGCAAACATTTTATTATCTAATCTAGCCATAAGTGGTCCCATGGTAAAAAAAGGTTTAAAGAATTCTTCTAATGATTTTTTACCTAAAAATGAAGTTTCACCATTAATTATGATTGGCTTCAAATTTCTATGTTCAGCATTAAATACTAAGTTAACATAACCGTCATCACTTAAAACATTATCATGTAAATCCATTAGAAAATATTTCCACTCCTCAACATCCCAAAGTTCTGAAGTTGAATGGCCATTGAAAAAAATTTGAAATGCTGTTACAACGTCGTACTTATTCTTTAGCTTTAATAAAGGCTTATTTTTTTTAACTGTAAACTCATATTTATTTACTTTTAATAATTTTGCAGCCTCTTTAAGAATAGGACTTGCGTTTGGCATATCTATTGAATCTACTTTATGACCATTCGATGTTGCAATATGAGAAAATAATCCAAAACCACAACCAATATCTAAAATTCTTGAATTCTTTTTTAATTTTAATTCATTAAATCTTTCAACATTTCGTGCAAAATTACCATCCAAGTCCCTTGCATATTTAGCATAAAAATCGTCATCTCCATGAAATCGACTATCTTTTGATTGCTTATTGTTATGAAGACCTCTTAATTTATTTTTTAGATCATCCGATAAAATTGGTTGAAAATCTTTTTTTAATTGAAGGGAACTTGCATTATTTTTTAAATCATTAGTACTTTCTAATAGATCCTCCAAGATTGAAGAATTTTTATTATTACCTACATACCAAAAAAATTTTTTTAAATCTACTATAACTTGTAAATCAGATTGATAAATCTTTTTTCTAAAGTATGCATTGCAAATTAAACAAGAATACTCATCTACACTAAAAGGCATACCAACCTGAGTTGCACTTTTAGCTTTAGCCATATGAGAATTAATTTCAATTGATGTTCGTTCGTCTCTATTTTTCATATATTTAATTTAATTTTTGATTACTCTAAATTATATCAATAAAATAAAAAACTATTTAATTTATAGACCTATTTAACTTCTTTTTCTATCCATTCTAAATAGTTTTTTAATCCATCATCAATAGAAATAAAAACTAACTCAGGATTATCATATGAATGGTTATTTAAGATAAATTTTTTAAGCCTCTGTTTATTTGATTTTATTGTTTTTATGATTACCAATACTTCTTTTTCTGAAACTATTTTAGTTTTCCATCGATAGATAGAATGAATATTGTCTACTATATTCACACAAGCTACTAAGCCCTCTTGAACTAACTTTTTTGAAATTTTTTGAGCTTGCCTTTTGTTAGCAAATGTAGATAAAGCTATAATGTAAGGAGATCTTGGCATGGTATTTTGTTTACCCTTATTTATTGATTAACAAATTTAGATTAAAGGAAAGCTTATGTTTAAACAACATTTAAATGAATCAGGCAAAAGCTACGCTGAGCATTTTCTTTTTGCTTTTGTTGCTGGCTGGTTACTAATTTATGCTGGAATTACATCAATTATTCATTCTATTATCCCGAGTTTATTTCCATTTACTAGTCAAAAAATTGTCCAAAAGTTATTAAATAAAGTAAAAGAGCGTTAGTTTATAAATTGATTTATATTAGGAGAATACAATGGATTGGATATATTTAGGTTTAGGAACAGCATTTGGAACTAGTCTTATAGGATCAAGTTTTTTAACAAATATTTTATTAGCATGGTTAATATGGGAATTAAAAAAAATCAGAAAAATTGGTCAACTAACTTTGTAAAATCTCTTGATAATTATCTTATGATTTTTTTTAAAAACCTTTTGATTTAAAAAAAATATAAAATAAGATCCCCATAAAAATAATTGGGATAGATAACAAAAATGATTCTTTTGGTGTTTCTAGGATATTTTTAATGGAATGGCGATAATAAAATACAATCATCATAAAAGCTAAAAATAAACCTAATATCCTAAAATCTGAACTCATAACATCTCTTTACCTAAAATAGTCAAGAATAAAATAAGATTATGACTTAAACAAATATATAAATTTTAAATTAAATTTAATATTATTAAAAATATATAGAATTACATCTGACTATTAATATAGCATTTGAATTTTCCTTGGATCATCATTTTTTTTGGATCATTCTCAATATTTCCAACAAATTTATTACTCTCTATTTCGTAACGAGTGCCACAAACTTTTTTGACTTCACTTATAAATTTTTTCTTTAAAATAATTTGATCAGATGAATAATTTACTATTAGAACTATATTATATCTGTCATCGCCAAGAGGTATTAAGCTTATTTCTAAATCATTTGATTCTTTTGAAAATACTAGATGTGAAAACAAAAATAATAATAAAAGTAGTTTTTTCATTGTTAAAAAAATAGAAGACTCAATTGCTAGTGTCAACCTATAATTTAGCATTATAATTGGCTTTATTGTAAAATAAGATAGAAGCAATTCTGGAGTTATAAGTGAAATCATTGAAAAATATAAAGCTACCATCCAATAGAAAATTTGGCTTCTTCTTCACATTAATTTTTGCCCTAATAGGGATATATTTTTTTATTGATGGACCAAATTCAACTAGTTATATACTTTTTACAACCAGTACGTTATTTTTTCTTATAACATTAATTAAGCCTAATGCATTGTTACCCCTGAATAAACTTTGGATGCAATTTGGTTTATTGTTAGGTACGATAATCAATCCAATAATTCTTGGAATTATATTCTTTGGTTTGTTTACCCCAATGGGCTTATTAATGAAACTGTTTGGGCGTGATGAACTTCGTCTTAAAATTATCAATAATAGAAAATCGTATTGGAAAAAACGAAAATTAAATGATGTATTAACCGATGCATTTAGACATCAATTCTAAAAGAGAACGAACATAATGGAGTTTCTTAGAGAATTATGGTTGTTTCTAAAGATTCGAAAAAAACTTTGGCTAGCACCAATTATTATCATAATGCTTATTTTAGGTGGGCTATTGATATTGGCTCAAGGTTCAGTAGTTGCTCCATTTATTTACACATTATTCTAAATAAAAGAATTTCTATATGTATATCTTAGGATTATCTGCGTTTTATCATGACAGTGCCGCCTGCTTACTAAAAGATGGGGATATTGTTGCTGCAGCCCAAGAAGAGAGATTTACCCGAAAAAAGCATGATGCTAGTTTTCCTCATCACTCAATCAATTACTGTTTAAAACAAGCAGGTATTTCGGCTAATCAGGTTACAAATATTGTCTTTTATGAAAAACCTTTTGTAAAATTTGAACGTCTTTTAGAAACTTATCTTGCATTTGCTCCTAAGGGCTTTAAAAGCTTTGCGAAAGCAATGCCAATATGGATTAAAGATAAACTTTTCCAAAAATCTATATTAATTAAAGAGATCAAAAATACCCTGGGATCAGAAATTGACTGGAGAGAACGTTTATTATTTTCTGAACATCATTTATCTCATGCAGCAAGCGCTTTCTATCCTTCACCTTTTAAAAAAGCAGCCATTCTAACTTTAGATGGTGTAGGTGAATGGACAACGACTTCTTTAGCTATTGGAGAAGGAAAAAACCTAAAAGTTTTAAAGGAAATTCACTTTCCTCACTCATTAGGACTTCTTTATTCAGCATTTACTTATTACATTGGATTTAAAGTAAATTCTGGAGAATATAAAGTTATGGGTTTAGCACCCTATGGGAAGCCAAAGTATGCAGACTTGATTAAAAAAAAGCTTATAAAAATTGCTAAAGATGGAAGCTTTCAATTGGATATGAGTTATTTTGACTATCCAACTGGATTAACAATGACAAATAAAAAATTTAATAATCTATTTGATGGTCCTCCCCGAAAATCTGAAACTAATTTAACTCAAAGAGAAATGGATTTAGCAGCCTCAGTGCAAAAAGTAACAGAAGAAATTATTGTAAAAATAGCTAAAGAAATTGCTAAAGAAACAGGAGAGAAAAACCTTTGTTTAGCTGGTGGAGTTGCGCTTAACTGTGTTGCTAACGGTATTCTTTTAAGAGAAAAAATTTTTGATAATATATGGATTCAACCTGCAGCTGGTGATGCTGGTGGTGCATTAGGTTCTGCATTATCTGTTTGGCATTTACATCACTCAAAAGAACGAAATTTACCTCATATGCGAGATAAAATGAAGGGTTCATACCTTGGACCTAGCTTTACTAATGAAGAAATTGAAGCCGAACTTAGTTTATGTGGTGCTAAATTCAAAAAACTCTCTGAAACAGACTTAATTGAAAAAGTAACCTCTGCACTAGTTACTGAAAAAGCCGTGGGATGGATGCAAGGACGAATGGAATTTGGACCTCGAGCTCTTGGTGCAAGAAGTATTATTGCAGATCCTCGCTCATCCTTAATGCAAAAGCAACTTAACCTTAAAGTTAAATATAGAGAAAGCTTTCGTCCTTTTGCTCCTAGTATTTTAAGAGATGATGTTGCTGAGTGGTTTGAGCTTGATGTCGATAGTCCTTACATGCTTATTGTTGCTAATGTTCAAAAAAATAAATGTCTTAAGATGAAATCAGAGGAAAAAAACTTATTTGGTATAGATAAACTAAATGTGCCTCGTTCCTCAATTCCAGCAATCACCCATGTTGATTATTCAGCTCGAATCCAAACCGTCCATAAGGATACTAACCCTATGTATTTTGCATTAATTTCTAAGTTTAAAGAAAAAACTGGGTGTCCACTTATTGTTAATACTTCATTCAACGTTCGTGGCGAACCAATCATTTGCACACCAACAGATGCATTTAAATGCTTTATGGGTACTGAGTTAGATATTTTAGCAGTTGGTAATTACCTTCTCTTCAAGGATGAGCAAGATAAATCACTTAGAGATAATTATTTGGAACGTTATGAATTGGATTAAAAGAGATTTTTTAAAAGAACTCTATTCTTAACAACTTCCATTTTGATTTTTAAATTTATAAATTGAGCCATCAGATAGAGTTAAAGTAGGTCCTCCCTCTTCATATTTATGCTCACCTTCAAGAATTTTTTCATTAGGGCATGTGATTACAACTTTTCCAATCAATCTCCCATTTTTCCATGTACCAACATGTTTTCCGCCATCAGCAAAAGTCATAATGCCTTCACCATCTTTTTTTCCTTTTTTCCAAGCTCCAGTATAAGTGGCAACATTATCTACAGTGAAAGTTCCTTGTCCATGATACAAGCCATCTTTCCAGCCTCCATCATAAATTGCATCTACATAGCTTATGATTCCTTGTCCATTATAGAGTCCATTCTTAAATTCTCCTGTATATTTAGAGCCATCACTATTTGACAGTTCACCTTTTCCATAAAATCTAGAATCTTTAAAAGATCCTTCATAAATCCAAAAACCTGGCCTAGCCATTATTCCTTGGCCATTAATTTTATTATTTCTCCATTCCCCTTTATATGATTTACCATTATCCCATTTTGCTTCACCAATACATTCATCCCATACTGCTTTGTCACCTTCTGGACATTCTGGCAAGGAGAAAGCAAGGTTTGGTATAAAAAATAAAATAAAAATTAATTTTTTCATAAAACTAGTTTACTCTCAGAAAAGTAAGGGAGCAAATTAAGATTTAAGATAAATTTATAATAAAATTTAATTTTTTAAATAGAGTCTTATGAAAAATTAGAATATGATTTTATTATGTTACTAATATTTTCTGACTTAGACGCCACACTACTGGATCACAATACCTATTCTTTTAAAGAAGCATTGCCTGCGTTGCAGTTAATTAAGCAAAAAAAAATTCCACTTATACTTTCTAGCAGTAAAACTTATCAAGAGATGATCTATATAAGAAAGAAGCTTGATAATAATGATCCGTTTATTTATGAAAATGGCTCCGGTATATATTTTAAAAATAAAAAAGTTGCCTTTGGATCAAGTTATATTGAAATTCATAATATTTTATCAAAACTAAAAAAACAGTTTTCTTTTTTATCTTTTAAAGACTTAGGACCACTTGGTATTCAAAAAGAAACTGGTCTAGATTTTAATTCTAGTATTCGTGCCTCTCAAAGAGAATTTACAGAGCCTATTTCATGGAAAGATACTAAGCAACAACTCAATAAATTTAAAATATTATTACACCAGCAAAATTTAATACTTTTACAAGGAGGTCGATTTTTGACCGTTTCTAGTCCACAAACTAAGGGAGATGCACTATTATGGATCAAAAAAAGGTATGAGAGCCTTTCTCATAAAAAAATAATAACAATAGGATTGGGAGATAGCGAAAATGATATTAATATGTTGAAAAAAACTGATAAAGCAGTAATTGTTAGGCACCCAAAAAAAAAGCCTCCTAAAATTTCAATGCATCCATCTATTATCACAACTAATGAAATTGGGCCTAAGGGTTGGAATGAGGCAATAATTAATTATATTGGATAAAGAATGAGTGATTTTTATCAAAACGGCATAATTACAAATCTTCACAATCTTAGAGTTCAAGATACCGCAAGTCTTGAAAAAGAATTACTTGCTTTCTCAAAAGTGAGGCCCATGGGCCTTGTGCTTCCATCCCTATATTCTGAATTATTATCCCCTGCTCTAACTAATATTGTCGATGAACTATCCCATGTAAAATATTTACAACAAATAGTTATTGGACTAGATCGTGCTACTAAATATGAATATAAAGATGCCCTAAATTATTTTAAGAGACTCCCCCAAGATCATATTGTTCTCTGGAATGATGGGCCTAGATTGAAAGCAATCGATAAAAAACTAAAAAAGGCAAAACTTGCTCCCCAAGAAATGGGTAAAGGAAGAAATGTTTGGTACTGCTTTGGTTATATTTTAGCTGCAAATACAGTTGAATCAGTTGCCCTTCATGATTGCGATATCATTACCTATAATCGTGATTTGTTAGCCCGCTTGATATATCCAGTTGCAAATCCAAATTTTCAATACCAATTTTGCAAAGGCTATTATTCTAGAGTTTCTAAAGACAAGATAAATGGCAGAGTTTGTCGACTTTTAGTCACACCTTTAATTCGCTCCCTCATGAAAATTTTTCCTGCAAATGATTATTTAGAATATTTAAATAGTTATCGATATGCATTATCAGGTGAGTTTTCCTTAAGAACAGAGGTATTGAATGATATTAGGATACCCAGTGATTGGGGGCTTGAAATTGGTGTTTTATCTGAAATGAATAGAAACTATGCAACCAATAGAATATGTCAAGTTGACATTGCAGATAAATATGACCATAAACACCAAGATTTAAGCGAAAAAGATTCAAGTCAAGGTCTTTCAAAAATGTCAATCGATATAAGCAAATCTATCTTTAGAAAATTAGCAACGACAGGTCTTGTTTTTAATCATGAAAGTTTCCGTTCCATTAAGGCAACTTATTTTAGAATAGCTTTAGACTTTGTTGAAACCTATAATAATGATGCAAAAATGAATGGATTGAATTTTGATGTGCATGAAGAGGAAAAGGCCGTAGAGTTATTTGCAGAAAATATCATGAATGCTGGATTACACTTTCTTGAACACCCAATGGAAACACCATTTATACCAAGTTGGACAAGAGTTAACAGCGCATACCCTGAAATAAGAAAAGAGCTACTTGATGCAGTCAAAAAAGATATGGAGGATTTTTCTTAAAGCATGGAAGTTAAATTAGCTGATGAGCTCAGTACTAAAATTTTTCATCATCTTAATCAAATCTATAACAATCAAGATAATGAAAAATTAACAAATAAAATAATAAGTATTTTTTTTAAGAATCATGATCCTATTTATCCGAACCCTAATGTAAGTAAATGGGATCAAAAAGATGTAATCCTTATAACTTATGCAAATAGTATCCTCGAAAAAGAAAAAGTACCATTGCAAAGTCTCTATAAATTTTTAGAAAACTACATTGCTCCGTATATTAA
>CERX01161482.1_pt1 | contig 62279 bp, 48 predicted proteins | sample 350251 | NCBI WGS metagenome assembly CERX01 (sample SAMEA2621044, study PRJEB7988) | marine metagenome | biome: marine biome (ENVO:00000447); feature: deep chlorophyll maximum layer (ENVO:xxxxxxxx); material: "saline water (ENVO:00002010), including plankton (ENVO:xxxxxxxx)" | depth 50 m
GCGCCTCTGAAAAAATACATTTCTCAGAAGGCCGGCTCATCCGAAGACCAAAACCGAGGAGTAAGCCAAAAACCAAATAAATTCCCCAAGCTAAAAAAGACCAAACCCATAAACAAGCCTGAAAAAAACAAAAAACCTCGCCTAAGCCTTAAGCAAACGAAATCCCCTTCTAGACACTAGTCCAGCCTATGGGTAGACTCCCATCTATGGAATTATATGAACTTGCCCTAAAAATAACCATCTTCTTTGTGCCTTTTTTGTTTGCACTTTGCTTTCATGAATTTGCGCATGGTTGGATGGCTCAAAAGCGTGGTGATGATACTGCGAAAATGATGGGGCGATTGAACTTAAATCCGCATTCTCACGCCGATGTGATTGGAACTTATGTTTTGCCGCTAGCGGCGATCATTTTAAATTGGGGAATGTTTTTTGGTTGGGGTAAGCCTGTTCCTGTAAATGAGCGTAATCTCAAAAACCCAAAAGTAGATATGTTTTGGATTGCTTTAGCTGGCCCTTTATCAAATATTTTATTGGCCTTGATAGGTGCCTTTGTATTGGTTGCTTTCAACTATTACGGAAATCAAGTGAAGCTTGCTCCTTACATCATTGAGTTTTTTAAATTCTTTATTCAGATCAATGCTGTTTTGGCGGTATTTAATCTAATTCCAGTACACCCTTTGGATGGCGGTAAAGTGATCGCAAGATTTCTCTCTCCCAATGCAAATCGTTGGATGGAAGAAAACCAAATGGTTTTAAGCATGATTTTAATGGTGGCCATTCTTACCGGAATGATGCCTTTCATTGGTTATTTCGCAAAATTTATGTATGGCTTTTTTATCTCGATTGCGCAAATGGTGATTATATGAGTAAAGCTCGAGTGATGAGTGGAATGCGCACAACTGAGCGCATTCACTTGGGCAATTATTTTGGTGCTTTGAAAAACTGGGTGCGTCTCCAAGACGAAACCGATTATGAATGTTTTTTTGGTGCAATGGATTGGCATGCATTGACGGATGCTTTTGGCCGCGCCAACGAAATCAACGAAGTGGCTAGAGAGGTGATTGCAGATTGGATTGCTTACGGAATTAATCCTGAAAAGTCGGTGATTTTTATTCAATCACAAGTACCTCAGCATTTAGAAATTAATATGATTCTCTCCAATATCACTCCTTTTGGTTGGTTAGATCGTGTTACAACTTGGAAAGATGCTAAAGAAGAGCTGCAAGCTAAAGATGCTCATAATCTAGGGCGTTTTGGTTATCCTGTTTTACAGACCGCAGATATTCTTGCCTACCAAGGGACCCATGTGCCTGTCGGCAGAGATCAAGTTCCTCATCTAGAATTGAGCCGTGAAATCGTTCGAAGATTTAACCGAATTTACAAAGCAAAACTTCCAGAAATGGAAGCACTTTTAACAGAGGCTCCGGTTTTGCCAGGTTTAGATGGTCGCAAGATGAGTAAGTCTTATGGCAATCATATTCCTTTAACTGAGTCTGCTAAAAAAGTAAAAAAATTATGCAATAAAATGCTGACTGATCCAAAACGTGAAACTAGGGAAGATCCCGGCGAGCCAGAGGATTGTCAGGCGGTTTATAAATTTCATAAATTAGTTTCAAGTGCTGAAGATCTTAGCTGGGTCGAAGAAGGTTGTCGAAGCGCAGGAATCGGTTGTGGTGACTGTAAAGCTCGTCTTGCTGAAAACTTAAACAAGATTATGGAAGAACCACGCGAAATTAAAAAAGAACTGTTGAATAACCCGAAGAATCTAGACGATATTATTCAGGACGGTTGTGCCCGCGCTCGTAAAGAAGCAAATGAAACTTTGCGAATGATGAGAGATGCAATGGGTTTCAAATCGTTTGATTATCCGGGGGGGAGATCTTAAATGTTAGTGCAGCTGGACCAGTTCGAGGGGCCTCTGGGCCTACTTCTTTACTTAATTCGTAAAGAAGAGATGGATATCTATGATATCGAAATTCATCGTATTACAAGTCAGTACCTTTCTTATATTAAACAGCTTCCGAGTCTTGATTTAGAGCAAGCCGGTGAATTTTGTGCCATGGCAGCTAGTTTGATTCAAATTAAATCCAAAATGCTTTTACCGAATTACGATGAAAACGGGGAAGAGATCGAAGAAGAAGATCCTCGTAAACCATTGGTTCAAAAGCTACTAGAATACCAAAAATACCAAGAGGCCAGTAAAGACTTATATGAGCGCCCTCTTTTAGGAAGAGATACTTGGAAGCGTGGTAAGAAAGAGCAAATTGATGGAGAAGATGGTGGCATTGAATTAGAAGAGTCCGCTCTTTTTTCTTTGATTGCTTGTTATAGAAGTGTTGTGAAAAAAGCAGCAAAAGCAAATCATAAAGTGGCCGCTAGGTTTCAAACCATTGCTAGTAGAATTCTTGAATTAACCGAGAGAATTCGCCCCGGCAAGAAGGTTACTTTAAAACAGCTTATGCGTCCTGATGAATGGACTTCTACTAAGTATTTAATTACTTTTTTATCTACTCTAGAATTAGGAAAACTTGGTTACGTTAAGCTTTTTCAAGCTGACGACTGCGGTGATATTCACATCGAAGGTAAAAAAGAAATTGCCGGTGATGTGGTAGCTAGGGTTGCTGAGTATGATGATGACTCTGCACCAGAAGCCTTCCAACAAGCTATCATTGATCAAGTAGAAAAATCTGACGGTCCACAGTTGTCTCTTGTTCAAGACATTGAAACTTCTGAAGATGATGAAATGGCAAGTGATGAGGATATTTTTGCGGCCGAATTAGAAGATCGTGGTGCTGATAATGATTTCGTAAATCAAGCCCGTGAAGATTACTCTGATGCGGCGGAAGATATTGATATTGATGCGATCAACGCAATTGTTGGTAAAACACTTGATAATGGTGGTTATAAACCAGAAGACGAAATCAATACTGAGCAAAGTCTTGTTGAAACAGATAATGCCCAGCTAGAGGCTGGCGATCAGGAAAATCAGGAGTCTAAGGATATGAGAGAGGCTTCTACAGAAGATGAATCTTCTGCGCTTTTTTCAGAGGATGAAGCTGAGTTTGAAGCTTCAGAGGCATTGACCGATGATAGTGCTGAGTTGTTTTCCGAGGCTTCAGAAAACACAAGTTTAGATGAGTCTCAAAACACAATTTTAGAAACTCCAGATGTATTGGAGCTTTTGCAAAACTCTCAGACTGAAGACTTTAGTTCGAAAGAGTCTGGCAATGATGTAGCTCATCAAGTGGAAAGATTAGGGGCCGCACTTGCGATCTTTGATACAGATTTAGATGAAGCAAAAGACATTGATACTACAAATAATGTAGATGAAAGTGCAGAGCTGTTTTCGAGCCCACAGGCCGATTCAGTGGATGAGACTGCTACTACAACCGATGAAGAAATGCTTGAATTAGATAATAAAGACGAAGTGAAGAACTTCGAGTTATAGGGGAGCTTTGGGTCATGGCAAATTCGAAGAACAACGAAGATACAGAACAACTAGAGAGCATAGAAGAAATGTTCGAAGATGAACTAGAAGGTCAGGATGAGGACTCTGTTGACGCCTCTGATGAGTTTAAAGCATTGTTTGATGATGCTGAAGACTTTGAAGATGAAGAAGATGATTCTGATGAAGACTATCTAGAGGGTGAAGAACTTTCTTTGGATGATGCCGAAGATCTTGAGCTTGAAGAGGATGACGAAGATCCTTATAGCATTGAATTAAGTGATGCAGATCTTGCTGAACTTCAAGACGATGAAGAAAATGGAGAAGATCTATTTGCTGACTCAGAAGAGCAAGAAGAGCTTGAAGACGAAGCGGAGCAAAAACCTGCTATGTCCTTGAGTGAAGCTTTTGAGGCTTTAACAGAAGACGCCGAAGAAGACCGTATCCGTTTGGCTAAGCTTGCGGAAGAGGAAGCAGAAGAGAATCAGACTACTGAAGATGACGATGATGATTCTGGTATGTCTGCGGATAGTTCTTTGAGCGAGGGTACCGAGCTTGAGTCTTTTGAGTCCCCAGAAATTGAAGAAAAAGAGTTTGTGGATGCTGACACTATAGTTTCTATTGTGGAAAGCATTTTGTTCTCAACCGATAAAGCGGTGGGAATCGGTTATATCAAAAAGGCTTTCGATGGAACTACGGTTAAAACTGACCAAATCAGAAAAGCCATTGAACAATTACAAATTGATTATGCGGGAAGTACTCGCGGTGTAACTTTAGAGGAAGTAAGTGGTGGCTACCAGCTTCGCACTAAAGTGGATAATATGAATTTCCTTCGTAGAATCAACAAGGGAAGACCGTTTAAACTAAGTGGTCCTGCTTTAGAGACTTTAGCGATCGTTGCCTACAAGCAACCTTTAATTAAAGCTGAGGTGGACGAAATTCGTGGCGTTGAAAGTGGGCATTTAATGCGTGCATTGATGGACCGCTCTTTACTTCGTTTTGCTGGAAAGTCTGAGCTTCCAGGAAAACCAATGTTGTATGAGACAACTAAAAAGTTTTTAGAGATTTTTAGTCTTCGTTCCTTAAAAGAACTGCCAAGTTTAAGTGAAATTGATGAACTAATCCCAGAGGGAATTGGTGAAGAAGAAGATAAGCCGGTACTTGGTGATGTAACAGATTCTATGAGTTTAGAAGCTGCGAGCGTTTACTCTGAAGGTGAAGAAGAGCTTACTAAAATTGAAGATACACTTGGAAAAATCGATACGACCACAGAGTTTTTTGAACAAGAAAAAGCTCGTGAGAAAGCTCGTAGAGATAAAGAAAGAGCTGACGGAATTAGAGAAGCTTTGGATTTTGACGAAGAAGTTTCTGATAAAGATAAAAAATGGTTAGCTCGTTATGACAAAAAAATAGAAGAAGAAAAATTAGCAGCAGAAGAGGCTGCAAAGAAAGCCGAAGAAGAAGCAGCACTTGCCGCCGAATCTGGAGAAGCTTCTGATGAAATTTCTACAGAAGAAACTACTGGTGCAGATGACGAATCTTCAGAACTTTTTGCTGATGAAGCAGAAACTGAAGACTTATCCACAGAGAATGTGGATAGCGACACAGATGAGCTTTTTGCCGATGCTAATGAAGAAGAGCTTGAAAAAGCTGATCAAGAAGAGGCCGAAGCTACTGATGAGGATACTAGTTTAGAAGCTCAAGCCGAAGAAGAGGCTGATACTCAGGAAGAGGCTCTGAACAATGCTTTTGGAAATATACAAAATGCCTTAGATGCTTTCGAATCAGAAGATGGAATTAGTATTGATGCAAATCCTGTTGCTGAAGAAGAGCAAGTGGATGAAAAAGCGGATAAAGAAGCTGAGATCTAAGATTTTTTAGACAAATAAATCAAGAAAACACAGAGAGAAATCTCTGTGTTTTTTTTTAGAAATCGGCGTAAAAACCATAAAAATTTAAGTAATATTGAGAGATTCGATCCTCTTTTAGAAACACACTAGAATAGGCAATGCTTGGTGCCCAATAGTTTCCTATTTTAAATGCCAGAAGCATTTGACGGCGATCTTTTTTCAAGAGGTTTTTGTAAAAGCCTGTGTCTCTAGGCTGTACATAGGAGTATTTATAATACATTCGAAAGCTTTCTTCGCTACCATAAGAAAAACCAGCATCTATGTGGCTCTGTCCAAAAAAGTAATCGTCACTTAGTCCGAGGCTTAAAAAATATTGAAGGCTTCCGTTTAGCATTGGACTTGTGTAGAAACTTAAGATTAATTCGTTGGCGATGTAGTGCCTTTCCTCCGAAGGCTCCACTCTATCTAGATAATACTCAGAATTGATTACGTCATGGATGTTTTTTTGAACCATATCTAGTCCATTTTCTCCTAGAATATTATTGCTCAAATTCCATTGTAGTTTAAAGCTAGCCCCTGATTGAAGAGGAAAGCTATAGGCCATTAATAATTGGTGGCGTCGCCAATCAGCAACTTTAGACAGGGGAGTTTCTAAAAGCTCTTGGTTGAGATCATATTGAAAGACTGGGGTAATCAAAGTCCAAGAGGCTCTAAACTTCATAGCGAAGTTTTCCCAGATATGTCCGTAGGATAAATTAAAACTTCCAGTGACTAATTTATCCGTTGGGCCAATGAAATCATTGTTTCCACTTAAAGAAAAACTTTTCTCACTAATCGGGCTGTCGGATTCACCAGGTATGGGGGAATAACTTGGTGAGAGCAGAGCTTTATTGGCTGCTTCGTTAGATAGAGAAAAAAGAAAAATGAAGATTAAGTATTTTTTCATGAAAGAAAATTATAGTTTAGGCCAATGTTAGTGGCAAAGGGCTATGTGTCAGTATGGATGGGATTTATTTAAACTCTCTTTAAATAATGTTTGGGCTATTTGGTTTTATGGCCTGTTTGCGAGGGAGTTTTCTAGGATAAGTGCTTTTTAAAATTTAAAAATCGAGCTTGGTTATTAAAGAGATTTGTTACGAAATTGAAGGGCTCATGCTTTCTCTGAAAACTATCAATTGTAAGCTGGGTCACTCAATGGAGGATGGGGCTTTATCAATATTAATTAAGACAAAGTTATTTATATTCGTCAGAGTCTCATTTTATTAGCTCGTGATACAGAGAGAGCTTGCGCTGACGGATATTAAAATCAGCTACAGTTAGATAGGTCAGCTACTAAATTGTAGCATTTTTTAGGTTTGAGTCTGATTTTGGGTTGATCTTTTTCGTTTACTGAAGAAATATTTACTTAGCTTCAAAGCTTTTTAAGCGGTAATTTTAGCTTTAAGCTGTTTGGTTTTGATCACTTAAGTACCTTAAAACACTCTATTTTGGTGTCTTTTGTCTTTTTTCAAAACTCAAGATTTCATTGAGTAGTCTGGCCTGTTGTGTTAGCTTCTCGAGTCATGACGCTAGAAAAGACTGACTTTTACCCAGATCTATTTTCGGCGGGAGATAAAATTTATTTTGATCATAATGCCACAGCTCCTCTGTGTCGTAAGATTGTATCTTCTGCCCCCGAACTTTTGGAAGCCTTTGGTAACCCAAGTTCCATTCATCAATTTGGTCGTAGACCTAAAAAAATCATTCGAGATGCTAGAAATCAGTTTGCAAAATTCATTGATTGTCATCCATTGGAGTTAATTTTTACCTCTGGTGGTTCTGAGAGCAATTCGTTGGTGCTTAAATCTGAGTTTTTACGAGCAAAAAAAGCCGGGATAAAAAATCCACATTTTGTGGTTTCTAAGATTGAGCATCCAGCTTCTATCAAAAGTATCGAACAATTGAAAGAACTTGGCTTGAAGGTTTCCTGGATCGAAGTTGATCGGAATGGGCAAGTTGATTTTTCGCAATATCAAAGTTTGTTCCAAGAGCCAGTTCATTTAGTAAGTTGTATGTTAGCCAACAATGAAACGGGTTGTATTTTACCAATTAAAGAAATGTGCCAATTTGCAAAAAGCCAAGGAGCAAAGTTTCATACAGACGCTGTACAGGCACTTGGAAAAATGGAATTTAGTTTAAAAGAGCTAGATGTGGATTACGCAAGTTTTGCTGGACATAAATTTTATGCCATGAAAGGGGTGGGAGCGCTCTTTTCAAAGCAGGGGAATGTAATTGAAAACTTAATCTCCGGTGGTGGACAAGAACGTTCCAGACGTGGCGGTACTGAAAATACTTTAGGAATCGCCTCCATGGGGATAGTTGCGGAATTTTTTCCACAACAAAAAAGCTATATAGAATATGTTAGAACTCTTCGTGATTCCTTAGAGGAAAAACTAGTGTCTAGAATTTCAAATTTAGAAATATTAGGTCGAGAAACGAATCGAGTCTGTAATACAAGCTCTGTTTTTATTCAGGGTGTAGATGGAGAGAGTTTACTAATGAATCTAGATTTAGCGGGAATCGCCGTGAGTACAGGGGCTGCTTGTAGCTCTGGTAATCCTGAACCAAGCCCTGTTTTAATCGCTATGGGCTTAAGCCATGCGGAAGCACAAAGTTCAATGCGTGTGAGTTTAGGCTGGGGATCCACAATGGCAGAAGTAGATCGTTTTATCGAAGAATTAGAAAAAGTTGTTATACGTTTAAGAGCCATAAAAGAAAATGGTGGTGAGTTATGAGTAAAGGTAGAGTTTTATTAGCAATGAGTGGTGGAGTGGATAGCTCCGCAGCGGCGGCAGTTTTAAAAGAGCAAGGCTATGATGTTGTCGGTGTTACCATGCAAGTCTGGGATTACAATAAAAGCTGTGATCTTACAATGGAAGGCAATGGTAGTTGTTGCAGTAGCATTGATGTGGAAGATGCAAGATCAGTTGCTGATACTTTGGATATTCCATTTTATGTTATGAACTGTGAAGCAAAGTTTAAAGCTAGTGTTATTGATCCCTTTATACAAAATTACCTGGATGGAAAAACTCCACTGCCTTGTGTGGATTGTAATACCTTTTTAAAGTTTGACCATTTACTGAAGAAAATGAACGAGCTTGGCTGTGACTATTTAGCCACGGGTCATTACGCAAGAATCGATAAAGACCGTTATGGAAATTCGGTAGTGGTTACTAGTGCAGATACCTTTAAAGACCAAACTTACTTTTTATTCACCCTTCCTCCTGAAATTTTACCTAAGTTATTGTTTCCTGTAGGGGGAATGGAAAAACCAAAGGTAAGAGAATATGCAGAGAGAGCTGGTTTAAGTGTGGCTAGGAAAAAAGATTCTGTGGGAATTTGTTTTGTTGGGAAAGGAAAGTATGCCGAATTTATGGAAGAGCATGGAAACTTTGACCCAAAGACCAAACAAGGTGTTTTTAAGCAATACCCCGATGGTAAAATTTTAGGAAAACATAGAGGAATCCATCATTATACTTATGGGCAAAGACGTGGCTTGGGCTTGTCCCATCACGAGCCTTTGTTTGTGATCAAAACGGATGTTTCAGACAATACGGTATGGGTAGGACCAGAAAAGTATTTATTTAGCCAACGCTTAGAGATGAACAATACCCACTGGCATACGCAATTGGAAGAGGGCGAAATAGTAGATGTAAAAATCAGATACGCTCATTCCGGCGCAAAAGCTAGGGTTTATAAAAATGAAAATGGCACGGCAAAAATCGAATTTTTGGAATCACAACGAGCCATAACTCCGGGCCAAGCCGCGGTGGTTTATCGTGACAACTCTCTTGTGGGTGGTGGATGGATTCTGTAGTGGAAAATCAAGAGAACAAAAGCCCTAAAATTAGCATGAAAACTTATGGTTGTAAGGTAAACACCTATGATAGTGGTCTTTTACAGGATAAGTTGAAAAAAGCAGGAATCGAAAACTCTTTAAATAAAGATGTTCACATCGTAAATACCTGTGCCGTAACCCGAGAGGCTACCATGGAAGCTCTTCGTCATATTCGAAAGATGAAGAAGAACAATCCCGACAGCCTTGTGGTGGTAACGGGTTGCGCTGCTCAAGTGGATTCGGATGATTTTGTAAATGAAAAGGCAGCTGATTTTATTATAGCAAATTCCCACAAATTTTCTATGAACGAGTTATTGACGGAAAAGTTGGAAGGAAAGTCTGAGGAGCGTCTCAAGCATTCAAACATTTTTGAAAAAGATGATTTGGATGCCGAGGGTGGATTAGAAGAAGGTCGTAGTAGAGCTTTTGTTAAAATTCAAGATGGCTGTAATTCCTTTTGTACTTACTGTGTGATTCCTTTTGCACGAGGCAAAAGTAGAAGTATTCCTATTCCTGGTGTGATTGATAAGGTGAATGAGCTTTCGTCTAAAGGTTTTGCGGAAGGAATTTTAACAGGGATTCACATTGGTGATTATGCATCTGTAAAATCTGCCGAAGATAAATTAAAAGTAGTTTCAGCTCGAGGTCGAACCAATCCAGATCGTTATTATTTTTTAGAAGATTTGATCGAACAGGTTTTAGAGCATACAGAGATGCCTAGATTTCGATTGGGTAGTATAGAGCCGGGTGAGCTTAGTGAGCGATTATTAAAAACTTACGCCAACCCACGAATGTGTCCGCATTTTCATATGAGTATTCAGTCTGCTTGTAGTAAAACTTTAAAAGGAATGAAAAGAAAATACGACGCTAAACTAGTTGAAAAGTCTTTGAAAGACATTCAGAGACTAGTGCCTAATGCTTATGTAGGGATGGATGTGATTGTTGGTTTTCCTGGAGAAACAGAGGAAGATTTTAATGAGACCTTCCAGCGTTTAGCTTCTCTGCCATGGACACGTATTCATGTTTTTCCATACAGCGATCGTCCAGGAACCAAGTCAGAAGAGTATTGTGAAAAAGTAGATACTGTAGAGAAAAAAAGACGCGCCAGTCTTTTACGTGAACTTTCTTCGCAAAGGCTTAGGGAGCAAGCCCTTGCACAAATTGGTTCGTTAAAAGATTGTATCCTTCTGTCAAAATACAAAGATAAAAGCAAGGTTCAGGTTTTGTCGCGAGATTACTGGCAAATGCAGTTAATAAATCTTCCAGAGGATTTTGATTTGGAAAGGATCGCTGAAGGGGAGTTTAAGGTAAAAGTAGTTTCTTTTGACGAATCTAATGCTTCTCGTATGGATGGTAAATTGCTTGCAGAATTGGTTGAGAGCTAGAGATGTCCTTAGTGCAGGGGCGGGACTACTATATTGAAAACGGGTTTTGGGTTTTTACCGAAAAGTTTCACATTGAAAAGGGAATGTGTTGTGAAAACCAATGCCGCCATTGTCCTTATCAGTCAAAGACGGAGCTCAAACCTGAGATAAAAGAAAACTTGCAAAGCTATTTGCAAAAAGAATATCCTAGTAGCGATGAGAGTAATTAGTTTAATTCCTTCTATAACTGAAACTTTGATAGAGTGTGGCGTAAATGTGGTGGCTAGAACGAGGTACTGCATTCATCCAAGTAATAAAGTGAAAGACATTCCCATTATCGGTGGAACGAAAGCGGTTCAATGGGACAAAGCTCCTCAAGCTGATTTAGTTATTTTAGACAAAGAGGAAAATACAAAAGAGATGGCGGCATCTTGTCCGTATCCTCGATTCGTCATACACATTACAAATCTTGAAAATTTAAGAAATACTTTGGTAGACTTATCGGTTGAGTTAAAGAATCAAAAGCTTTTGGATCTAGCAAATAAGCTTGAGACAGTCCTTAAGAAAGAGGTGGTCGAGCAAAAAACCTTGCGAGAATTCCCAGGAATTATTCAGGCCAATGAAGAGTTTTTTCAAGCTAAGTCTTTGAGTTATTTAATTTGGAAAAAGCCTTTCATGAAAATTGGTTCAAATACCTTTATTTCTGATATGATAAAGGCATTAGGTTATTCTTCTTTTTTTGTCTTTCAAGAAAGTAAATACCCAGAGCTTAAAACTTTAGATGCTTCAAAGAATCAAGGCTACATTTTAAGCTCTGAACCTTATCCTTTTGCTAAGGAGTATGCTGAGTGGTCAAAGTCCTATCCCTGTGCTCTCGTGGACGGTGAGTCTTTTTCTTGGTATGGTATCCGGAGTATAGAGTTTTTGTGTAAAAACAGAGTTTAGGGAGTGTCCTATATTCTATTTATTGAGTTTTTTATAGAGATTGTATCATGTTTAGTTTAAAAATTATTGCCATAAGATTCTATAAATATGTTTATCAATAGAAAGTTTTATCAATCAAGCAAGGATGAATTAGATGGATAATAGGAAGGTCTACCAACTAGCATTCGCTAATTTTTTGTGTGCGCTTGGGGGTGGGGCGGTTCTAGGGCACGCGACAAAGTTAGTTACAGTGGGAGAAAAACCGATTGGCTCGATTTTCGCTTTTTTTATTGGTACGACCATTGGTTTAATATTAATGGAAATAGGAGCCAAATATTTTAGTGAAAAAGCGCCTCGTTGGTACTCCTTACTAACTTGTCTTTGTAGTCTATTGATTCTATGTCTATTTTTCTTTTCTTCTAATGGAAAATTAGCAGGGGGTCTCGGTATTTGCGCTTTATTGGTGCTTTCGTTTCGCTTTTGTTTTTGGTTTCTTTCAAGGATTTTTCGAACTAATGTGGCAAGCTCCGCGCCACAACTCTTGCCACTTTTTGAGGGCAGTTATGTTGTTGGTAGTATTTTAGGTTTATTCATTTTTGGATTAGTTTTTAAAGGACAATTAGGGATTCATGAGATTCTAATTTTTGATATAATATGTTCTTTCGTAGCTTTTGTTATTGATTACCCAGTGCTTGAGCAAGAAAAGCTAACTGAGTCTTCTGATGTTGGCTTATTAAAAAGTCTCTGCACGTTTAATGTTTTTCGCCCTTTGGCAATGTTTTGCTTGATCAGTGTTGGTGTTCAAGTTTGTTTGTTTCATTTATCTAAGTTTTGGAACAATGGTTTAATATTGATCGTTGGTTTTTATTCAGGCATGGCTCTAGCCTCGGTGGTTGTTGGAAAATTTAAAATTGAAAGCCGAGGCTTTTTCTCCGTTTTACAGTGGGGAGGGGCTTCTTATCAAATTAGTTTCTGGGTATTTAGTTTGATTTTAGTTCTATTTGCTTTAAGTTTCTATTTTTCTAATGAATATTTGGTGACGAACTCTATTGGAATGTTTTTCGTGAGTCTATTGTTTGCTTTTATTTATGAGGTTTTTGCTCTTGGTTTGGTTCAAAATATATCAATGCAATCAAGGGAGATAGGTTTTGTAAATCCAGTGGCTCGTTCCTATGCAATAATGGCATTTAGCTCTGCCATCGCAATTGCTGGTTATATTGCATTAGACCTAAAAGTTTCTCAGGTGTTTTTAGTAAGTCTAGTTATGCTTAGTCTTAGCTTTTTAATAAATATGTTTCAAAAGAAGAAAGAAGTTCTTTGAATGGTGCAATGGTTTAATCTTCTTTTTTATCTCGAATGTATTCAATGTGAACATCATCGCCGCTGCGAACTCGAAAGACGAAACTTAAGTACTTAATTTGTCTGCTTTCATCTCTGATTGCAGAGATTCCCATATCCACATCTTCAAAGGATCTATTTTTTTTAAGTAAGGCCGTTGGTTCGGTAGGGGCTTTACCTAAGTCTTTTGCTGTGTGTACGGCTTGGTTATAACGTTTAATTGCAAATTCAGGAAATAGGAAGATGATTGGCTTTGTTAAGATGTCTTCTGTTTTGTAACCCAGCACAGCTTCAATTCGCTGGTTTGAGTTTAAAATTTTGCCGTCTCTGTCTGTCATGATCATCATATAAGGACTGTTTTCAAAGGCTTGAAAAAAGATGTCTTTGGTGTCAGTCCCTTTCCAGTTTTTTTCCGCAAAATCTACGGTTTCTTTTAACTTTTCCTCGGCAGCAATGTTTTTAGGATTTAGGCCAACAATTGCTCGTAATATATTTAGTGGAGATAAAACACCTAAAGGACGTCTTGATCCTGATACTACGATCAAACGGTTACTGTTGGTGCTTAACATCATTGGCAATATACCATTGAGAGGAGCGGAAGCTTCGATGAGGGTTGGTTCTATATAGAGGTTTGAAAAATGTTTTACGCTGACAGTAAGTGGGTCTGTTTTTTTATCGCCAAGAGCCTTTACCAAGCGGAGTTCATCCATTAAGCCAATTACTTCTTCTGCCTCATTTACGATAGGGATAAATTTATGGTTGGTCGCTAAAAACACCTGCAGCAAATCATCTAGGCTCGCACTTTCTTTGCAGGTAATTGGTTTTGGGGACATCAAATCTCGAACATGTTTCATAGAATACCTTTTATAAATTGATCCAGAAGCGCTTTTTTCTTGTAGGGGAAATAGCACAGGCTTCTCGTAAATTTTCGAATATGCCCCCATTGTTTACAATCACTTTTTCAGAAGCTAGATTGTCTTCATCGCAAGTTAGTAAAACTTTTTTTAATCCCAGATTTTTCTTAGAATAATCCAAAGCCGCTTTTAAAAGTTTAGTGGCTACGCCTTGATTTCGATAATTGGGATCAACTACATAGCCAATATGCCCACCAATCTCTTGAAGAAAATCATTAAGTTCATGCCGAATGCTTACCCGGCCAATCATTTTTGTTGATGGATTGAAAGCAAACAAATTGGTGGATGGGACATGTTCTTTTGGAATGTTAATCCCAGACTTGGCATGCTTTAAAATTTCTAGGTAGTTTTCGTAATTTGATTTAGCGAGGTCTTTAAAGTAAAAGGCTGTAATAAAATCCGGTTCCCAAACTTGCTGTATGGCTTCTAAAAAGCTATTTTTATCCTCGATACCTAATTCTTTGATGACCAAATCCATAGCTAAATATTAAGGGGATTTTGTTTAAATCTCACGAACTTATTCTCCGTATAGTTCGTAGTGGCTTTGTGCGTTAGTTGCTTCTCGTTTTATAGGCAGGTATTAAGTTTTTCCTTCAGAAAATCCTTAAATACGTACTATTAATTGCGAAGCTTTGCTAATCTTCTAGCAATTATTTTTCTACAGGAGTTAGAGGCTTGGCGTATAAAATTTTTCGCTTCTTGGGTTCTTTGAAAATGGCAGTCATAGTTATATTAGCAATGGCTGTATTATCTGCAATTGGTACTTTCTTAGAGTCTCGCTACAACACAGAGTTTGCACAGGTTTTGATTTATAAATCTCCGTGGATGTATATCACCATGGCCTTCTTTTTGATTAGTGTGGTGTTTTCAGCGGTAGAAAGGCTTCCGTGGAAACGTCGCCATATTCCATTCTTGGTGGCCCATGTCGGATTGATCATGTTGGTTTTTGGCTCTTACATTACTCAGCAAGTTGGTTTGGATGGGACTTTAACCATTCCTCTGGATGGAAAAGCAAGTTTAGTGAGTATCACTCCTAAAGACCTAAGTCTTTACGCGAGTATGGATGGTGACAACTTTCGTTCTCTTTATGAAAAAGAGGTGGAGTTCATTTCTAATCCACCGAGCGAGCAAGGCATTTCAATCCCTACGGATCAAGGAAGAATTGAAGTGGTGGATTACTTTCCATTCGCTGTGCCTGAAAGAAAAATCATTGAGACGGATAAGGACTGGGATCGACCAGGGATTCGTTTTTTACTTAAAAACCCGAATGTTAATTTTAGTGATTGGCTAGTTCTTGACCGTCCCATCGTTCGTCAAGATTTGGGTCCTGTGCTTTTGATTTTTTCTCAAGAACAAGATGAGAAGTATTTTCCGAAGAAAAACACCATCTATTTTTATATGGAAGATCAGCAGGTAAAAGTAAAAGTTTTTAAGGCTCTAAATGATAGAGCGGTGACAAAGGCTGATTTGAATCTAGGGAAAGCGGTTGAAATGCCTTGGATGGGCATGAAGCTTAGTCTTTTAAACTTTTACCCCCATGCCCGTAGAATTGTTGAGTATCAAAAAAGGGACTATCCTAGTGGGATTACCACTTCGGCTTTAAAGGTGAAGTATCGTGACGAATTTCATTATCTTGGACTAAATTCCATTTTAAAGTTTTTTAACGATAGTACGGCTTATATTTTAAGTTGGGGGAACCGTCAGATTGAACTTGGCTTTCCTGTACAATTAAAAAAGTTTGAGATGGATAAATATATGGGAACCAATCGGGCTGCGAGTTATGCCAGTACTGTGGTGGTCCCTGAGCTTGGTGAAGTGAAAATATCAATGAATGAACCTTTGAAATACAAGGGCTACACCTTTTACCAAGCCAGTTTTCAACAAGATGAAAATGGTGCACCCAATGCGAGTATATTGTCTGTAAACAAAGATCCCGGAAGAATATGGAAATACCTAGGTTCTTTGTTAATCTGTGTTGGGTCAGTAATGTTGTTTTATATGCGTAAGTATTATGCGCAAAAGAAACCTAAAAAAGAGGAGCTTTCTCATGAATAAGCTGTTTTTTGTTTTGCTTAGTATTTTCTTATTAAACTTTAGCAGTAAGGCCAATGCAGATGAATTTTCAGCTCTAGGAAAGTTAGCGGTTCAGGATGGTGGTAGAATAAAGCCATTCGACACCTTTGCCAAAGAAAGCATGCAGTTGATTCACGGTAAATCCAACTTGAACGGTAGAGATGCGGTGGAAGTTGTTTTTACTTGGATGCTTCTACCAGACGTTTGGTCGAAGATGGAGTTTTTAAAGATTGATTATCGCAAACTAAAAGAAGACTTAGATCTTGAGCCTACTAAAAAATATTTTAGCATGGCAGAAATAATGTCTCATCCAAAATTGCCTGCGATCATTCAGACTATGAACAATAAAGCCGAGGCTAAAGAAAGACTGAACTCTTATGATCAAGCGATTCAAATCTTAAACAATCAGCTTTCTCTTTATCAAGCCATTTCCAATAACCTACATCCTGGTTGGATTCCAAGCGAAGACGCCGAAAACGACAAGTGGAAACATTTGGCACAGTTTTCAGAAGAACAAGCAAAAGACTTTGGAAAAGTGACAAGGGCTTTTGTTGCAATCATTCAAGCCAAGCAAAACAATTTGAAGGAAATTCCGAGTAAAGCTCTTGATCTTGCCGTAGATTCCTTTTTTAACAAATACCAAAACGTGAAAGAGTCATCCCAGCTCGGTATAGAGATCCATTATAACAAACTTCATCCTTTTCAATGGGCTTGGATTTTGTACTTGTTAGCTACGATTTTCTTCTTTCTATCTAGTTTACTATCTAAAGAAGCCCTTTATAAGACTGGCTTGGTTTTAATATTGGCTGCTTTTGCAATGCATATTTATGGCTTTAGCCTGAGAGTATTACTAACTGGTAGACCACCTGTTTCTAATATGTATGAAACTGTGGTGTGGGTGCCCTTCGGAACGGTTTTGTTTGCCTTGTTCTTTGAGTGGAAAAAACGCTCTCAATTTATGTTGTTAGGAGCTAGCTTAACAGGTGCATTTTGTATGCTTTTGGCAGATTTTGCTCCCAATGTTTTAGATCCAAGCTTACAGCCTCTTGAGCCTGTGCTTCGTTCGAACCTTTGGTTAACGGTTCATGTGTTAACGATCACCATTTCCTACGGAGCCTTCTTCTTAGCATTTACTTTAGGAGATCTGGCCTTGTTTTACATCATTAAAGGCGAGAAGAAATACAAAGATAAAATCAAAGACTTAAGTGGAGCCATTTACCGAGCGGAAAAAATCGGTGTGGTGCTTTTGGCGGCCGGAACCATTTTAGGTGGTGTTTGGGCTGACTATTCTTGGGGAAGATTCTGGGGATGGGATCCAAAAGAGACTTGGGCTTTAATTGCCCTTCTTGGGTACCTAGCTCTTCTACATGCTAAGCAGGGTGGACACATCAAACAAGTTGGAATGATAGCTGGTTCTGTAGTTTCTTTTTCACTAGTAATTATGGCCTGGTATGGAGTGAATTACGTTTTAGGTGCTGGGCTTCACTCTTATGGATTTGGTGCCGGTGGATTAGAGTATGTGGCGAGTTTCGTTGGTATTCATATTATTTTTGTGATCTTTGTTCTATTTGGCAGAAAGAAAGAGGGCTAGTAATCTATGAAATCTTTTGAAGTAAATTTTGATGGAATTGTTGGTCCAACGCATAACTACGCTGGTTTATCTTACGGAAATGTAGCCTCTCTAAATAACGCGAGTTCTGTAGCTAATCCTAGGGAAGCCATTTTGCAAGGCTTGGAAAAAATGAAAGCTCTTTCAGAAATGGGTGTAAAACAAGGATTTCTACCTCCTCATGAGAGACCTTACATTCCCGCTTTAAAAGCGGCTGGTTTTAGTGGAACGGATTCTGAGATTCTAGCCAAGGCTTATGAAAAAGCACCGGGGATTTTAAATGCTTTTAGCAGTGCCTCTCCGATGTGGACAGCAAATGCAGCAACGGTTTCGCCAAGTGCGGATTCTAAAGATAAAAAAGTTCATTTTACTCCGGCCAACCTAATTAATAAACTTCATCGATCCATTGAATCTGATTGTACTGGAAAGTCGCTGAAAGCTATATTTTCAAACGACCAGTACTTTCGACATCATTCTGCTCTTCCTTATCATGAGGATTTTGGAGATGAAGGAGCGGCTAATCACACCAGACTTTGTAATGAGTATAACGAACAAGGTCTGCAAATATTTGTTTATGGTAGGCAAGGTGCTGGCCGAGGAATAGAACCTAAAAAGTTTCCTGCAAGACAAACTCTAATGGCTTGTGAGGCGGTGGCAAGGTCTCATGAATTGCGTGATGAGCATGTTGTTTATTTGCAGCAAAACCCTAATGTCATTGATGAAGGGGTTTTTCATAATGATGTGATTTCGGTTGGTAATCGCAATGTGTTCTTTTATCACGAAATGGCTTTTTTAAATTCTGAGGATGATATTCAAAAAATTAAATCGGCTTATCATGGCGATTTAAAGTTAATTAAAGTTCCTTTGAGTGATGTAAGTGTTGAGGATGCAGTAAAGTCTTATCTCTTTAACTCTCAATTGGTTTGGAGTGAGGGAAAAACCATTTTGATTGCTCCTACAGACTGTGAAGAAAATGCCAACGTAAAAACTTATATTGAAAAAATGCTTTCTGAAAAACAAGGCATTGATGAAGTGAAGTTTTTTAAGCTTAAGCAATCCATGCAAAATGGTGGCGGACCAGCCTGTTTAAGGTTGAGAGTAGCTTTAAATGAAAATGAATTTTCAGCAATCAATCAAAAGGCAGTTTTTAGCGCAGAGTCTTATGAAAGATTAAAAACATGGGCGAACAAACATTACCGTGATCGTTTGTTAGCAGAGGATTTAAAAGACCCAAGTTTATTAAATGAGTGTCGAAGTGCTTTGGATGAATTGACTCAGATTATGGGTCTTGGGTCTATATATTATTTTCAGAGATAGTGGAATAAATGATTCTAGTGGGTTAATCTTGCTGTGCAGGAGAAAGCATTAGAATCTTAAAACACATTGTTCTTTTATTAGCCCTTTTTATTGGTTCGCAACAAGTTAAAGCGGACATAATCTCCTGTTTTAGGTCCACAGTTAAGGCTTTCACAAAAAATAGTTTCTCACCAGAGTTTCCTGAGTATGTGTACCTTTTAAAACAAGAGTTTTTGGAGAAAAATCCTGATTTTGTAACTCTGGATTGTTTTAGAAACCGATACGCTCATATCACATTGCATGCTCTTTCTGGTGAATCTTTTCCTTACATTCAAAATTCGAAAAACTTAATATGGCGAGATTTAAAAGAAAGATTTTTTTTGGATGAGATCAAGAGTTTTGAGTCTAGTGTTTTTCAAAACATTGCAATAGGTGGTGGTAATGGGGAAAAACAAAAAATAAATAAAAGGCCCAGTTGTTGCCAGCTAATGGAAGAGCATTTTAATAAAGCAGTATTTAATGGAACAAAGCCTAAGCTTCCGCACTTAAAGCCTGGCTTTGTTTTGATTTACATAGACTCCAATCCCTTGCCGGTGGCTGTAAAAAAAGGTTGGCAACCGAATGCTGCAGGCGAGAATAGCATTTTGGCCTTACAAAATGTATATGATCCTGGTTCTGGGAAAATGGCTTTGATCAAAGGGGCCGTATATTTCTCTCCAAAATTTCACCGAAGCAACGCAAAGAGGTTTGAAGCCCTCGAAGAATCTCATGTTTTAAAGATGAAATTGGGGCATAATGAAAAATTAGCGATGATTCCGGCTCGATTTATGGAACCTAGATTTTTGGGTTTTACTTGGAATAGAGAGCTTGAATTGTTAAGCTACCGTAGGCTTTATTCGCTAGATAGTTTTCAAAAATCTTGGTTAAATTTACTTCAGTCTATCGATGCTTTTGCCTTAAAATATTCTCTTGAAAAATAGAATTTAAAATCCCTTAGGTATTAAAAATATCAGAAAAATACTTACAATTTGTCTGAGGCTTCAAAGCCTTTGGTCAAGGAATGTCTGCAAAGGTTTGCTGGGCCTTGAAAGATTGGATACTTTCTCGCAAGCTCCTCCATGTTTAATACCACAGCTTCTGTGAACAAAGAGCCTCCTAGTAGTATTCTAGAAAAGCTTCGGGTTCCTAAAAGGGGTGTACTCATAGATTTGAAGTTACTAAAAGCCGTGTATTGAAAGTTATAAAATATGGACATAAAGAAATCGAAGCCAAAACGAAGTCTTAGCATAGAGTCGCGAACGTATTTTGAAGTGTAGGGATGTGCGTGGTACTTTTCGGGAAGGTCTCGGATCAACCATCCCTTAGATTTTTCAAAGGCATTTTCTAGCATCATCTTCAGGCCCATGATTGGATTCATAAAAGCCACGATATAACCGGTTATGTATAAATCAACGTCAAATCGACCCATCCAGTAGTATTGGTTTAAATTGTATAAGAAAAAAGAGGCGCCAATGTTTGCCCATACGATTTTTACGTTGTAGGCCATATTCTGTCCCCAGGTATTATCACTGGCTCCAAGATGGTGATATACATTTCCCCAGAAGCCTTTTTCTGCCAAACTTCCCGTTGGGATGCTTTCAAAGCCTCCCAATCTTTCGACACGAGCGTATTGTTGGATTTTGTACCATGCTTGGTTCAAGAAACTCATAACCATTCCATACATCAAGCCATTTAAAAACTGATATCGAGATAAGTAGTTCCAAGATTGATCAGAAAACTGAGTGTCGTGAATTGGCGCTAGCATAGGGTCAGTAATCGCTGCTGTAGCGGCAAAGATAAATAATATTTCAATTGGTTTACTGATTACAAAGTTCATTAAAGCGGATCGAGTGGCCCTTGCCATCGCCAAGGTATTTTTCATGCCTTGTTTTACTTCAACGTACCTTCTCGATTGTATAGAACTCCGTTCATCTAGACTCTTTGCTGATTTATATTTGTTGTCCATCGCAAGGTTTACTAAAGACAAATAACCACTATCGGCGCGATTTTTTGCCAACTGGTAAATCCTTTCGTCAATGCCATTTAAGTCTTTTTTATTGATGGCTTGTTCATAGGATTTTTGGAAAAAATGCTTCGTGGATGTATAGAGTTCTTCATTTTTCATCACGGAGTGATACAGTCGAAGGCTCAATTCTCTTTCCATAGCATAGTGTCTGTACCAGTAAAATATCAGTCTTGATTTTAGGTTGAGACTGAATATTGCTGGATCTAAGGCATCGGTAATATTGTTAGAGCTAAATATTTTAAATTCTTCTGTCTTTTTACTATAACGTAAACTTGCCTTGATACTTTCTGCCACGACAGATTGCTCTAGATTAATTTCTAGTGAGATGATTTCCTCTTCCAATTGCCTTCGGGCTTGTTTTTTTGAGCTTTCTTTTGGTGGAGCTAGAAATTTTAAATAGGATATTTCACTGGCCCAATGAAGCGCTTGGTGTACCGGTCTTAAACCGATGATACCAGCTCTTAGGCCGCCATTTAATTGGGTAGGTAGGTGAGCGCCAGTATTGTATTGTCCTTGTAGATTCTTTCTTTGAGAGCGTTCTAAAATCGTTGATAGGTACCTAGGGTACATCACTAAATAGGCCCAGGTTCTAGGGCGAAAAAATAAGTTAGCATTTAGGAAAATATTATTTTTAAGCCAGATAAAGAAGTTTTGCGTTTTGGTAAAGGATGAAAAACTGAATAAGAAATGCATTAAAGCTGAATGTAGGGTTCTGATTTGAGCCACACCTAGGTCTTTTTTGTAGCCAAATTTTTCTTTTAATTTTTCTACTAGGTTAAAAAAACTGACATTGCTAGCGAAATCTTTTTTACGAGCTTTTTCTATAAGTTCTAAAATCTCTTTATCTTCTTCTAGGCTAAAATTTGTATGGCCACGATTGTATGCCTTTTCTTCCGCTTCCGCTTGTAGTTTTATGTCTCTACGGCGATCTAAGTTTTCATTAATGATAAATCTTTTTAAGAGGTTTCCGATTTGCTCGGTTTTTTCTTCGTATTTCCAGTAGAGCTTGGTCTTTTGCAATAGATAGTATTCAGATGGGCTTAGTTTAGAGTTTTTCTCAGAGTTTATATTTACTAAAAAGCTGCTAATTTTGTTTTGCGTTGCTGTTAAAAGGTTTTTGCTATTCAGAAATAGCTTTGTGCCTAAAAGACGAATGTAGTCTGAACCCGTTAAATTGGAATGTTTCCTATAGAAATAAAGTTCTTTAAAGAATTTGAATCTAGTTTCATCCTCGATTTTTTGAGTTTTATTTGAGAACTTATTTTTAAGCTTATCTAAGTCTTTTAAAAGTATGACGGAATTAACGCTTAGGTGCGCTACACCAATGATGTAAAACCCCAGCTCAATCAAAGATGTGAAACCAGCGGCGGTTTTTGAAAGACGTCCATCGGCCACATAAGTATCATACAGGACACTCGGATTAAAGCCTCTAAGAGTCTTACTTGTGGCTTCGCCGACTAAGTAAAATAAATCGGTGGTTTTATCGTAAATTGCATTTATGCTGTCTCCGGCAATTCGAAGACTTTCAAAGGCAAAACTAGCTGTTGTTTCAGGAGAAACTAAAGCACTAGCAGCAACAATACCAAAGGCGCTGGCATAACGAAACCTTTTAAAACTCGCCAATCTATAAAAAGCCTCAAGAAAGTCTTGGCGATTTCCATCTTTAATAGCGAAGGCACTGGAAATTAGCGCCTCCTTAAAAAGCTGACTTCCTTTTGGTCTTGGGACGCTTAACAAAAGTTTAAATCGTTTGTATCGGTAGCTTAAACGACGCATTTCTTTAGCGTTTTCTTGTTGAGCAGATTGCTTGGCCGTAAAATCCTCAGCATATTGCTTAATGCTCTGAAGGCTAGTGGCAATTTTCATTTCGATCGATTGATCTTTTATTTGATCCACTAGATTTTTATTTTTGATTTGAGATTTTAAGTCCTTAGTTATTTCGGTGACCAAGTCGCTTCGTTGGGTGTTAGAAAGGCTTTTGTTTTGTTCTTTGGTTACGCGGTCTATATTGGTTCGGAAGCTTTCAAAAAATTCTTCAACAATGTAAGAGTGTTGTTGGATCCGTTCTTTGTCTAAAAAATTAATTGAGGTAGAAAAAGCCATTTGATTTAAGGTAGAGATCTCTTTGAGTTGCTCAATGTGAAAAGCCTTATTACCAAGCCTTATTCCGTAATCTTCAAGACTTAATTCTTTAAAGAGCTCTCCTCCAGGAAAACGAAAAAGACCGAGGTCCACTTTTGCTGGTCTTTGAAATTTTAAGTCTATAAAATAAAGATCGCCATTTTTCTCTCGGATAAAGAGATAGCTCTTGAAAAGTAAGACTTCAGATAGGCCGATGAAAAAATCATGCACAACTAAGTCATTAATTTTAAATTGAAAAGCCTTCGCCTGGTTTTGGTCAAATTTATAATGAAAGCTTCTTCCGTCTAATCTTTCTGATACTCCAGTTCCTTCAACTTCTAAAATTAAGTCTTTAAACGAAACTTCGTTTTGAATGACGTAAGTTTTTTGTCTTAAAAGTGAGTATGGATCTAGAGGGTGTTTGCCTCGAGTTAGTATTGCTGTGCGAAGGCTTTGGATTTCAGAAGTCGCACTTATAGATTTGCCATTGTCTTCGGCTGCAACTGCTTTCGAATTCGAATGTATGAACCCACCAAATACCAATTGAAAAACTAGTATATAATTGATCAGTCCAAGACTAAGCTTTCCCAATACGTCCTCTATTTTCTTAGAGCCTTAGAATAACTTATGTGAGGGGCTAAAGTCCCAAAATTATTGTAGAATTAGAAAAATTTCTTGGTTTAATTTTATTGTATTAGAATTAGTCACTTTCGAGTTTTCCTCTTTTTCTGCCGATTTGCCAAAGTGGTCTTTGGATTCTAATTGAATAGAGTTTATCTAAACATCTTCACTTGATTACGATTCCTAATGCATAAAGTTTACCGAACACTAGCTGGCCCCCTTAATTGCGGATAGAAAAGCATAAGCCCAAGAAATAATAAATTTATTTAAATACGTCCGAATTAAGATAGAATGTGCAAGTAATACAAGTAGAGCTTTTACGAACTTAGCTTAAATCCATCCGCAATTAAGTGGGCCAGTTTAAAGTTTTCTAGTTTTTCAGCTATCTTTGTTTCCTGATTATGGACTGTTTCTGTTGAGTAAAAATTTTTGTCTTTAGGCGAAACCAAGTTTTTTTCTTTTAAAGTAAGTTCAAGTACTAACAAGGCCACCGATGGCTGAGTTTGTTCTGAGTTTCATTGAGGGTAAAACTTATAAAAGGAAAAGCTATTTTTTAGATTTAGTATTTTGGTAAAGGTGAACCTAAGGAAAGTATATTTAAATTCAGTTAAGTATCTGTTATTAATTGCCTTTCTGGCTTAAAACATTGCAAAACACCAAATCTTATAAAGATTGAAATTGCTCAAAGTCACTAGAAAACTCAGATTTTGAGCATTCTTAACTGAGTAAAAAGTTCCAAGTCCATAAGTAGAATTTATGAAGGATAAAATGGGAGCTAAGTTTAAACATTTTAGGCTATTTTGCCATTAGAAAAACTCATATAAAAAATACCAAAGCGAAAATTGTAACTGGTACAAACTAATTCTTTCGATTATTACTAACTCCTTAATAACTTTGATTGGGTGAGTGTTGTATGGGGATTTTAAAACATCTTTTATCGCAAATTTTAATTTTTCAATTTTTACTTCTGCCGATTCCTAGAAGTGCTTTCGCTGCTGAGGATTCTGATGAAAATAGGTTTGCGGCTCCGTCCGCATCAGCATTAGGCTCTGGCTTTAATCTTGCTGATCCTGCATCCATGAAAGAGGCTTTGGCTGATGATAAGTTGCAGGAACTATCTCCTGAAATTTTTCAACACATTCAAAATCAAAAGAGCATGATTGAGAAGTTCGAAAGTGGTGAACTTGCTCAAGAAGAAATTCGTAAGTTTGATTACACAAATGTTACACAACAAAGTCTTGAATATTATGATTTTAACTCAGATCAGTGGCTTAAAATTGACTTTCACAAAGATAAAACTCGTCTTAGAAAGATTGCTTACACGCGCTTAGACTATGAAATCACTGATGGTGTTTTGAGTGTGGTTGCTTACCAAGGAAATCAAAAAGTTGCTCGTCAAAATTTCTACGGTCTTGATGTAGTTAGCGTGGTTCGAGATGCAGAATTTTTAATGTTAATTGGCCGTGATGCTAGTTTACATGCCGTGTTTATGCCCCTGGCTGCTTCTCATATGTTTCGTTCACCTGTTTTCGTGACGAAGAATATTATTAATCTACCTCAAGAGCTAGATGCTACAGCCTTAAAAGCTAATTTTTTACACCGTGGATTTCGTCCAATTGATTTCACGAATCGATTGATTTCTGAGTCTTCTGAAAGTGCTATCTTCAAGACCGATTACGCAGGTCGCCCTTTGGTTGATTTTGGAGACTTGGCCATAGAAAATTCTGAAACAGGTGAATTGGTAGGGGTCTTTTCTAGAAAAGTTATGTACTCCCGTGTTTTAAACATGGTTGAATCACTAATGCGACAATTGATTGTTAGTGCTCCTGAAGTTTTGCCAGCGGATGTTTTAAAAGCTGCTGCGGATTCGTTTTTAAAGGCCAATGACATAGATCTCTCTAGTGATAAAACAGAAAGAGAACAGGCAGAGGTTGCTCAAAGAATTATGAGTCAAAATCTCGACAAGGGTTTGATTTCTGCAGTGATGAAAGTGGCTGGTGAGATCGAGAGTTTAGAGGCAAGAGAAGTTGACCGTGCCAGCTACGAAGAGTGGGTTGGAAAATGGGTCACTTATGATGAAAGAGCCAAGGAACTAGCTAGAGAATATGAGGGTCGTAAAAAAGAGAATGTATATACGAAGTTAAAAAACTCCGCAGGTTCCGTTGTAAACAAATTGGCTGGCGAAGTTAGCGGTCCAAAAGTTTTCGTAGATTCTGAGCTAGATTATCAAAATCTATTAAAACAGATTTCTGAAAAAGATTATGGTGCCCGTTCTGGTGGTGCGAGCATTCTTTGGCAGGACATTGAAAAAGAAAACAGCTTGTCTGAAGAATTAACTGTTAGAAGTAATTTATTAAAAAGAACGGCGAGTATCTTAAAGAGTCCAATGGTAGCAATTACTTTGGTTGGTATTTTTAGTGGTTACCATGTTTTATCTCACTACTCAGAGTTGCAGTTAAAAGCAACGGCCTGGTTAACTAACGAGGCGATGCCAAAAGTACTAACGGATTTTGATTATGTGGGTCCTAATGGTGAAAAAGCCAACTATTCGGAGATTTTAGGTCTTTCTGTTATCTCTTTAACTTTGTTAATTCCAATCGCAATGTTGGTATCTTGGGTATCCGTACCTAGTATGAGACTTGTGGCGAAAGCCTTGAAAAAAGTTGATCCAGAACGCTCTTCAAAATTAGAACACGCGGCAGAAGATTGGAAAAATCTAGATGTTTGGCAAAGAATTGTAACCATGGGTTTCCGAATCTTTGCTGTAATTTGCTTACCATTCTTTCACTATTTGGCTCTTTTTACGAATCAACGTAATTTAATTCCTACGATGAAAATGGGAATGAATCCTTTTAAAGTGGTAAAGAATGAAAAAGGGGAAAGACATTTTCTTGGCGTAAATAACCCGATTCAAATGCAGAAAAGCATACTGGATATGCCAGAATCAATTTCTAAGTTTTTCACGCAGTTAAATTCAAATTCCCTATCGAAAGAGGATTTTGCTTCTCTAGCTAAAGACACTGTAGCTACGCTTACTCCTAGTTTGGGTAAGTACTCCAGTTTATCTGAGGCAAGGCAAGACTACCATGAGCGTCTTGGTTATAAAGGGGAGAAAGCCTGGTATTCTCCAGAGGCTTTAAAGCATCGATTAGGAGCACCTTTTTCTGCGGAAGGAAAGTCTTTTGCCTATGATACGCTGTTATCTCGTGAGAGCAAAACAGTGCAAATCACAGAGATGCAAAGGCAGGCATTAGGAAAAGAAGTAGGAGCTAGAGAAAGAGCTTCAAGCATTGCTTGGATTCTTGCGACAAAAATTGTAGCGAGTGAGTCAAATATCGATCTTGCGACCTTAATGACGGTTACTTCCGAGGGAATTGATCCATCAGAAACAGCGAAGATTTTTTCTGATCCTGATTTAAAGAGAACATGGCAAAAACACGTTTATGAAATTCAAGAATTACTAGTTAATTTTGATGTAATTTACGATGAAAACAAAGCTAAAGACATTAACTTAAAAGAAGTGATTGATATTTATGAGTCTGTTTTAAAGGTTTCAGAAGAAATCAACAGTCGCTCAACTTATCAGAATGTTGTTAAAAATATGAAAATGAACTCTATCATCGGAACGAGAAAAGCGATATCAGGCCTTGCTACTTTTGCAGTGGCAGATAATGAATTTCTAAAGAGAAATTTCGCCAATAAAGTTGTTTCTGGTTTGGTATCTAAAGAGTTTACTACGGACCATATGGGTGTTGTTGGAATCCCTGCTGTAATCGGTGAAAGAGCCGATATTAATAAGCAAGGGGAGTTAAGTGCGATTAATAATCCTTGGTACCTATGGACGCACCCAGAGCACATTCAAGATGTGTTGAATAATATGTCTCTACATTTTTTCCAAGCTGGTTCTCAAACTGCCTTGGCCATACAAGGGGAGCCAAAGGTAAATGAGACCAAGTATGGCCCAATGGAGCTTATTCGATACGCTAGTATGGATCGCGCCGAGCCATTCTTTGAATCGAGCTATTTATGGTTTAAGTCCATCGCTGAAAGCCGCGATGCAGGTGAGATTTTCTTCAAGAAAATGTTGTCGAAGAGAATTGTTACCGCTCAAGGCTCAATGCTTTTAAGTGTAATCTTCCGAGTATTGGTTGCAAAACAAAGTCTTGGTATGGCCCTTTCTGGTTGGTACTACTTCTGGATTGCAGGTCCTCTTTTGTATGCTTGGCCATGGACTTTGATTCTTCTGGGAATGCAGGGAGAAGAGGATCGGATTAGTGAGAACATTTCTCGTTTTAACAAAGAGAAAATGAAAATTGTAAATGCCAGAAGACTAAGTTCTGATGAAGAACTTCGCGAAAGAATCAGAGGTTTCATTGGATTCTATAAAAAAGAAACTGAATTTTTGTATCGTGGTTTTGTTCATACTTTGTTAACTCATCGAGGCATATACAATCACAGCTTGCAGAGAATTAAGACTGAAAAAGAATTTAAAAAATATTTATCCATGAGTGACTTCATAAAAGGTGATATTTCTTCTTACGAACTTGATCTTGAAGAAATCATTCAAAAGGCTGATCGTAAACAGTTGAATGCTCTAGTGGAACGCTCCTTGGAGTACTCAGTGAAGCATCCAGCGGTTTATACAAAAGTTCATGCTGCCATTGGTTGGTTAACGGTTGTGGGACTTGGCGCTGTCTTAACTACGGTTTTAGCGATTAGTGTGGGTGTTGACTCATTTAATCCTGAAACTCTACACTGGAGTAATTTACTCTGGTGGACAGGGGTTCACACGAGCTTTACCTTCGCTGTTAGGGCGGCTTTGAAAAATCGTTCTTTGATTGATATTAGCAAAAGCTTTTATCGCTCTGTTAAGTATTCCTTAAAATACTTAAACGCCTTTCCTGGTAAGCAAGATCGTTCAACTCGACATTATTTTAATAAGGTCAAGGAAAATGCAAAAGGAAAGCTAGAGAGTGTGAAAATGGCCTGTAGAAGAGCGGCTAGTTAGTAATCTTCGGCACTTTAAATTAGTAAGTAAAAAAGCATCTTTTTAGATGCTTTTTTTGTTTCAGGTCTAAATAAGTTGTTTGAGCGAAAGTGCAGAGTGCGGCTTTGATTTTAGAGTGCTTATTTTGTCATTCAAAATTAGTTGCTAAGTCTAGAATATTAGATTTAAAGCCGGTAAATAAATCGCTGAGCTGTCTTTTTTTCGGATATTGATATTGATGGCAACCACATCCCACCAAGTGTGTATAAAGGCTGACTCCCTTATACTCCAACCATTGCGCTGGGTAAGCCAGCCAAGGTAATATCCCATTGCAGCCTGTGCAATAGGGAAGGGATTGTCTGATGAATAGTGAAGGGCTCCAAAGATAATACTGGTACTTATGTTTGCGTATAAGTTGGACTTGGTTTTGTAGCGTAAATAGGGCTGTAAAAAACCTCTAAAAAGAGCCTCTTCACCTACGCCAGCTTGGTAGGATAATAGGCTTCCTGAAAACAGGCTACTAGCATCTCCTATGGGGCGATTGTTATCATTAGACTGATCCTGAGTGTCTTCAGAGCTAGCAAGAAACTGAGAGCCTAGGCCTAAAATTACTAGCATTGGAATCCATGTGGTTTTCTTTTTTATATGCGAAAAATCGAAGGGAGCTAACATAATATCACCCACTTCATCATTGCCCGAGTCTTCAATGAATGCAAAATCACCGGTGTTGTCATAGGCTTTAATTCTCGAGCGAAAGCTTTGGTAAGCACTAAGGCTACCGGCAAAATCATAGGTTTTACTACCGATGACTCTTCTTTGCATATTTTCGTCAAAGTATCGGAAGGGATCGGATATGCTATGGTCCACATTGTCTTCTTCTGCATTATACATGCTGAGCCCCGCTGCGGCACTTAGGCTATAAGTTAAACCGGCTTGCCAGTTTCCTTGTATGTATTGTCCTAAGCCAGGAAGCAGCCAAGAGCCTAGGCTAGGTAAAAAGATTAAGCCCGGTCGATCTGTTCTTGCTTTGTAGCTGGAGTGAAAATACGAGATGCTTTCTTTTGCTGGCTCTTTTTTGCTTTCATTTTTAGGAGTAGTATTTGCTGAGTTAGCTAGGCATTGCAGACCTAATGATAATGTAAGAGAAGTGGTGATTAATGATTTTATCAATTAAAACCTCATTGTTTTCTTGCTAAGTTTTCTAAGGAAATCTTGATTTTTGTTTAAGAGAGTAGTGATGTATATTCTTTCTTCTGAATTGAGTCTGTCTAAGACTTCATTGCTAAGACTCTTGTTTTTAGTTAATTTTTTTATTTTATCCATTTTTTCTATCGTTTTCTTTTTTAATTCATTTGAAATGATTTTTAGTTGGTTAAATTCTATTTCGTTTAAAGATAGGATTTTTTTGTTGCTTAGGATTTGGAGAAAAAGAATGTGAGTGCTTAACTCTGCAGAACCAGATTTTAGAAGATTCTTGTTCGATGCTTCTATGGCTTGTTCATAGGCGATTTCTTTGCGATTTAAAGGCGCCATTTCAATAGCTTTTAATGCACTGAAGGCAAATTTTGTGTAGCAGGTGACTTTCGCTGCCTCTAAACTAACTAGAAGGTTTATCCTAATGTAAGGGTCTTTTGTTTTATTTGCTCGAGTTTCGACCTTGTCTATAATAGGGGGAAAGCTCCATATTTTTTTCAGTGAAGTTTTTAGCTTTTCGACATTTAAACGATCAAAGTCGGGAGGGTCGAATTTTTCACAAGCTTTAAATAAAGTATCTAAGTCAGCGAGCATCAATCTTTTGTCTTCCGTGCTATCCGATGAAATTGCAAAATTGAATGTGTAGATTGTCACTAGCAGTGACAATAATAGTTTCCCCTTTGAGCTGTTGTTGTTGCTCATTTTGATCCCCTGATGATTTTTATTCGTAATCTATTGTAGATAAAAGATAATGACAACTATCAGTGGGTAAGTTGTGGTTTTTTGCGTCTCTTGGGAAGTTGAAAAACATTTGTAGAGAGAATTGCTTTAGCAGAGTGATATTGCGTTGCGCTATTTTTAAAGTCTAAGAAAGAACCAGGTATTTAATAAAAATTGCACAATCTATGAATTGAATATTTGGACATATTAATATTTTGCTAAAGCATTAGGCTAAAAACTGGACATCGCCGATTTTCTCAATTGATTGTCAAAAAGATGATTGAAACCTCTGTAATTTCAGGTATTTTTTTGTGATATTAGAACAAGTTTATAAACCTATTAAAAAACGTTTGAGCAACAGAGAAGTATTATGCCTAATAAAAACTTGAAGGTACTCGTCGGTGTTGTCGCGCTAGTATTGATTGCTGGCCTGGCTGTTTTTATGAAACCGCCTATAGGTTACAATCAAGGCTATCAGCCTACGCAACCAATCCCTTATGATCATTCGCTACATGCAGGAAAATTGGAAATTCCGTGTCAGTATTGTCACTCCAATGCGTCCTATGCTCGTCACTCTTCAGTGCCAGCATTGAACATCTGCATGAACTGTCACAACCAGGTGAAAACGCAAAGTGAGCACATTAAAAAGCTTGCTGATCACTACAACGAAGGTAAATCCATTCAGTGGCAAAAAGTACATTTGCTTCCTGATTTTGTTCACTTCAACCACCAAAGACACGTAAGAAGAGGCGTTGCCTGTCAAACTTGTCATGGTCCAATCGAAACGATGAAAGAAGTATTTCAATACTCGGATCTATCGATGGGCTGGTGTGTAAACTGTCACCGTAAACCAGAAAACAATGCGCCAGTGTCTTGTTCAACTTGTCACTATTAGGATCAGGTGGAAACGATGAAAGATATGCAAAATAATAATGAAAAGAAATATTGGAAGAGCATTGACCAGCTAGAAAACGAAGCTAGGTTCAATGAGATGGCAGAGGCTGAGTTTCAAACTTCTCCTCTTAAATCAGAAGATGGAAATGACGGTCTTGCAAGACGTGATTTCTTAAAACTTATGGGTGCCTCGGTTGCAATGAGCGCTACAGCTTGTGTGCGTCGCCCAGCTCAAAAAATCGTACCTTATGCGAAACGTCCTGAAGACTTAGTGGTTGGTAAGCCTAACTTCTACGCTTCTGTTTTGGCGGATGAGCTTTCTGGTGCTGGTTTGATTGTTCGTACTCGTGAAGGACGTCCGATTAAGTTAGAGCCAAATCCGGCAAACCCAGCTTCTCCTAAAGGGATCTCAACTAGAATGCAAGCTCATTGCATTAGTTTGTATGACCCTGAAAGATTAAAGCAACCAAAGCGTTGGATTACAGAAGAGAACTTTCATGATCGTAAATGGAACCTATTAACTTGGGAAAAAATTGACGATGAAGTGATTGGTCTTTTAGAAAAAGAAAATGTAACTCTAATTACAAACAACTATTCATCACCAAGTCGTAAAGCTTTGATTGATGATTTTATGGCGGCCTTCAAAGGCTCTAAGTCTTTTGTTTGGAACCCTTTAGTGGATAGTGCTGAAGCTTCTGCGCAAGAGCGTTCATATGGTAAAGAAGTAAGTGTTCGTCCGTTGTTTGAAAAAGCGAAGTATATCGTTACTGTTGGTGCTGACTTCCTTGGAGAAGACCCACGAGCTCATGAATATGCTACTGCTTATGCAAAAACTAGAAACCCAGATGGCGAAATGAGTCGTTTGGTGACTTTTGAAGCCATGTTGAGTTTGACGGGTATGAACGCGGATGATCGAATTCGTGTTAAGCCTAGTCAGTTCATTGATGTTCTAATGGGACTTGCTCACGAAATCGTAGTTACTCAAGGCAACGGAACTGTTAATTCATCAACGAAGTCAAAATTGGCTGAGTTTGCTGGTGTTGCCAAAAAACTTAATATCGATGAAGCGCTTTTCTCTGAGGTTGCTAAAGATCTTTGGAAAAATCGTGGTCAAAGTTTGGTACTTACCGGTGGAACTTATGCTGGTGTTGAGAATGCAGAAGACTTATATGTTGCTGCTAACTTCTTAAATACGATCCTAGGTAACGATGGTAAAACCATTGATTATGCAAAAAATAACTACACAACAGTAAATGCGAAGCAATCTGATCTAGAGGCTTTCCTTGCTGAATTAAAAACTGCCAAAAACAAAGTCTTGATCGTAGAAAACTTAAACTTGGTTTACTACGGCGGCGAAACTGTGAAAAAAGCAATTCGCGATTTCCAAGATGCTGGCGGAACTTTTATCTATATGGGGCTTTACCAAGATGAAACTGGTGATATGGCGGATATTTTATTGCCTATCGATCACAGTCTAGAGGCTTGGGGAGACGCTGAATTCCATAAAGGTGTTTACGGAATTCAACAACCAACAATTCGTCCGCTTCATAACTCACGTAGTTTAGAGCAAAGCATGCTAAACTGGGCTTACGCTTTGCAGGCGGGTAGCAAAAGACTTCAGGGTTCAGAAACTTACTATGATTATGTAAGATCTTACTGGAAGTCTGATATTCTAAATAACTCTAAAAACGGTCAAGCCTTTGAAGACTTCTGGTTTGAGCTGTTGCAAAAAGGTGTTTACGGAGAATTGGCTGAAAATGTTAATCTTCCAGTTCGCTCTTTTAAGCAAGCCGCTTTAGCTAGTATTTCTACTGCCAAGTCAGAAGGTATGGAGCTAAGTCTTTACACAAAAGCTGGTATCGGTGACGGTAAATATGCAAACATCGCATGGTTGCAAGAGTTCCCAGATCCAATTTCAAAAGTGACTTGGGATAACTACGCTACATTCTCTAAAGCTACTGCTGATAAAATGGGAATCAAAGAGGGTAGTGTTGTAACTTTGGATGTTGAAGGCCAAAAAGTTGAAGTTCCTGCCTATGTTCAAGTTGGACAGCATGACTCAGTAATTGGTTTGGCTTTAGGTTACGGTCGCACAAAAGGTGGTCGAGTGGCGAATGGTGTTGGTGTTGATGCTTATCCTTTGGTTAAGCGTGTTAACTCCAAAGCTGTTTTTGCTGGTCGCAAAGTAGTTGCCGCTAAAACTGAGAAGTTCTCTCCTTTAGCGAATACTCAGGGTCACAACACAATGATGGGTCGACAAATCATTGTTGAAGCTACATTGGACTCTTACAAAAAAGATAAATCTGCTGGAATCCATAAGCACAAATTCTTAGAAAGTGCTTGGGGTAAGCATGAATATAAAGGTTACCGTTGGGGTATGGCTGTTGACTTAAACTCTTGTTTTGGTTGTGGTTCATGTGTTGTTGCCTGTCAGGCAGAAAACAACATTCCAGTGGTTGGTAAGAAATATGTTCTAGAGGGACGTGAAATGCACTGGATGCGTATCGATCGTTACTACTCTGGTGATATGAATAATCCAGACTCTCATGTAATGCCAGTAATGTGTCAGCACTGTGAAAACGCTCCTTGTGAGACGGTTTGTCCAGTACTTGCAACTGTGCATGATGATGAAGGTACGAACTCCATGGTTTATAACCGTTGTGTGGGAACTCGTTACTGCTCGAACAACTGTCCTTACAAAGTTCGTCGTTTTAACTGGTTTGCTCTTACAAAAGGAGATCGTCCAGAAGATACACCTCGTGAAGCTTATAACCCTAGAGTAACGGTTCGTTCTCGTGGTGTTATGGAAAAATGTACTTTCTGTATCCAAAGAATTCACGATGTTAAAGACACAGCGAAAAACGAAAACCGTACAGTTCGCGATGGTGAAATCAAAGTTGCTTGTGAAGAAGGTTGTCCATCAGGTGCAATCACTTTCGGTAATATGAATGATCCAGAAAGTCGTGTAAGTAAGCTTTTCGAATCACAAAGAACTTATAAACTTTTAGAAGAGTATCTCGCGGTGCCGTCTGTTCGTTACCAAACGAAAATTCGTAATGCGAAACGAGAAAATACTGACCATCACGGGGAAGGAAGCCACTAATGCTTGGACGTAGTAAACTCGTACTTGGAGACAAATCATTTAAAGATGTCACTGAAGATATCTGCGAACCATTAGAGAAATTGCCAGGAAAACCTTGGTTAATGATGTTTGGTGCGGCTAAGACCACTTTGTTATTCTATTTTGGTGTATTGTTTTACATTGCATACACTGGGATGGGAACAATGGGGGTTAGTCACCCGATCATGTGGGGTACTGATATCGTAACCTTCGTATTTTGGGTTGGTATTGGTCACGCAGGAACACTAATTTCAGCGATTCTATTTTTATTCCGACAAAAATGGCGTACAGGAATTGCCCGTGCCGCTGAGGCGATGACGGTATTTGCAGTAATGACTGCAGGTATTTTCCCGCTAATGCATACAGGTCGTCCATGGCTTGCTTTTTGGCTTTTCCCTTACCCGAACCAACGTGGACCGTTGTGGGTGAACTTTAGATCACCTCTTTTATGGGACGTTTTCGCGGTTTCAACTTATGCGACTGTTTCCATTGTTTTCTGGTATGTAGGTTTGATTCCAGATTTTGCAACGGTTCGTGATAGAGCGAAAAACACATTACGTAAAAACATTTACGGTGCACTTTCCATGGGTTGGAGAGGAACCAACCGTAACTGGCGTCATTATGAAATGGTGTACTTGTTACTAGCTGGTTTGAGTACTCCATTAGTACTTTCGGTACATACCATCGTATCCTTTGACTTTGCTGTAGCGAATTTACCAGGATGGCATACAACGATTTTCCCACCATACTTTATTGCTGGTGCGATTTTCTCTGGTTTTGCCATGGTTGTTACTTTGATGACTTTAGTGCGAATTGGTTTTCCACAAATCAAAGACTATATTACTTTGGATCACCTAGAAGTAATGAACAAAATCATTATGACCACAGGTATGATGGTTGGTTACGCTTACGGTTCTGAGTTTTTCATTGCTTGGTATTCAGGGGTTGAATTCGAGAAGTTTGCTTTCGTTAACCGTGCCTTCGGTCCAATGGGTTGGTCTTACTGGATTATGGTTAGTTGTAACGTAATTTCTCCACAGGTTTTCTGGTTTAAAAAGTTCCGTAGAAGCATTCCAGTAATGTTTGTTGTTTCTATCATCGTAAATATTGGTATGTGGTTTGAGCGTTTCGTAATTACCATGTCTCTTCACAGAGATTTCTTACCGGCGAACTGGGCTGTTTTTCACTTCAAGTTTGCTGACGTAGGCGTGTTAGTAGGTAGTTTCGGTATGTTCTTTACTTTATTCTTATTGTTCTTAAGAGCTTTCCCAATGGTATCTATGTCAGAGGTTAAACCTTGTCTAGAAGTTGGAAGAGACGGAGGTGGACACCATGAGTAAGTATGTATCTGGTGTAGTTGGATTCATTGAAGACGATCATAAATTATTAGCAGCTGCTAAAAAGACTTACGCTGCAGGATACAGAGAGTTTGATACCATTTCTCCATTCCCAATCCATGGAATGGACGCAGCAATGGGTTTAGGTCGCTCTGCAATTCCATGGGTGACTTTCTTTGCCGGCCTTACTGGTTGTAGCTTTGGGCTTTGGTTCACTTGGTGGACTTCAGCTGTAAACTATCCTGTAAATGTTGGTGGTAAGCCTTTTATGTCTTTACCAGCATTTATCCCAATTTTATTTGAATTAACTATTTTGTTTGGTGCTTTGAGCTCAGTAGGGGCGATGTTCATTTTAAATGGTCTTCCAAAAGTGAAGCCACCGGTGATCGACCCAGATTTAACTTGTAGCAAGTTTGCTCTTTTTATTCCAGAGACAGAAACTGGTTACAGTCCTGAGAAAGCAGAAAGCCACCTTAAATCTATCGGTGCTACCGATATCAGAAGAGTAGCGGAGTTTTAAATGAAAAGTGTATTGCTATTAACAAGTTTGTTGTTAGGCTTGGCTGCCTGTAAGAAAGATCAGCCAAATGTGGAGTTAGTGCAAAACATGATGGACTCTCCTGCCTTTGAAGAACAAGATTTCGATCCAGAAGCAAATGATGGTCGTTCGATGCGTGTTCCACCTGAGCATACTGTGGCGAGAAACAATCCTCGTTATAAATATGCTAAGCAACCTGAATTGGCTAAGGCGATGCCAAACCCTTTCAAAGACAAAATCGATCTAGAGAAAGGCAAAGATAAGTTCGAAACTTATTGTATGGTTTGTCACGGTCAAACAGGTAAAGGTGACGGAACGGTTGCTGAGTATATGGCTCTTAAGCCACCATCCTTAGTAAGTGATAAGATCAAAGGCTGGACGGATGGAGAAATCTATCACATCATCGCCGCTGGTCGTGGTTTGATGGGTTCTTATGCTAGTCAAATTCGTCACGAAGATCGTTGGCACATTGTAAATTACGTACGTGAACTTCAAAAGAAAGATTCAGGGAATTAAGATGGCTCAAGATATTAACGTTCCAAAATACAAAATGAGCCCTGCTACTAAAACAGTGGTTTGGGTATGCGCCTTGGTTGGATTACTTACATTTCTTTTTGGGATTTACAATAATCCTGAAAGGGTTTGGTATTCCTATCTGACTAGTTTTTTCTATTTCACAAGTCTTAGTCTTTGTGGACTATTCTTTGTTGCAATTAACCATATCACCAATGCTGGTTGGTCGGTAAATTTACGAAGAGTGCCAGAGGCTTTTACCGCTTTCTTACCATATGTATTGGTTGGAGCGATTGTTTTAATCATAGGTGCCGATTTCATCTATCCTTGGTTAAATCCAGAAATCGTTGCGGTAGATACTTTGATTCAAAAGAAAGTTTCCTACTTAAATGAAGGTTTTTTCATTTTTCGTGTGATTGCCTTTATTTTGCTTTGGCTTTTGTTTGCAAAAAAAATCGTTGGCAACAGCTTAAAACAAGATGAGACGGGTGATGTAAACCTAACTCATAAAAACCTTGCTTTAAGTGTTGGTTTTATTGTTGTCTTTGCTCTTTCTTATTCATTGTTTAGTGTAGATACTTTGATGTCTGTAGATCCTCATTGGTTCTCTACTATTTTTGGTGTTTATGCTTTTGCTGGCTTATTTCAGAGTGGTCTAGCAATGATGATTCTTTTTATTCTTGCTCTTAAGGCGGGATATTTAAAGTCATTCATTAACGATGATCATATTCACGATATGGGTAAGTTTCTTTTTGGTTTTACAATTTTTTACGCTTATATTGCCTTTTCACAATACCTATTGATTTGGTACGCAAACCTTCCAGAAGAAACTATTTTCTACATTCACAGAAGTCATGGTGGATGGGAATGGGTTAGTTTATCTCTACTTTTTGGTAAGTTCATTATTCCTTTCTTGGCACTTGCACCAGCATGGGCAAAGAAAAAAGCTGGGCACCTTAAAGTTGTATGTGTATGGGTTCTAATCATGCAGTATGTAGACTTTTACTGGCTTGTGTATCCAAACTTACATACAAACACTAATGGTATGTTCCCTGAAACTCCAATTTTTAACTTTTACGAAATTGGTATTTTCTTAGGTTTCTTAGGTCTGTTCTTGTTTGCTGTGAATAAGTTTTTGGAAAAGAATTCTTTGATTCCAATCAAAGACCCAAGACTTCATGAGAGTATGCATCACCATCTTTAATACTCGACTTACAAGAATTTCAAAAGGCAGCTTCAAGCTGCCTTTTTTTATATTTTTTTCAGCCTTTTTAATTGAAGCTTTCAATATAATTTAAATTAGAGAAAATGATGATGAGAAGGGGATCTCATTGTTCAGGTTTATTCTATTCATTGCCTTGTTTCCATTGGTTACAGAGGCTGTAATTTGTAAATACGCTTCAAGCATTCGCCTTGAAGAGCGCCTACAAAAGATAGAGCGAGTTTCTGATTATTCTGTTCCTGATCGAAAATTTTTTAGTGAGAAAAATAATTTTCGTCCATTACTAAAAGACTTTATTCGACACTTTGACCTGCACTCGGAGTACTCCTTTTTGTTTCCTAATGGAAAAGGTTTAAAGCTTAGCGTTGCGGTTCATAGCTTAAGAACTATGCGCAGGTTACGGCATCAAATTGAAATGGGCTCTATTTTTATAAAGAAACCCATTTTTAAAGACTACGAAAGGGCTTTGTTTTTGGCACTAATGGTACATGACGTAGCTAAGTCATATGCTTATAAATCGGGAAATAATTTAAACCAGTTACCAATGAATTTTAAACTAGCAAGTGCCATAGTAGATCGTTTTTCTGGGCTAAATTTAGAAGAGAAAAATTTTATTAAAGCCATTTTAAAGTCAGCGAAAATAGGTGTGTATCTCCAAGCTAAAATAAGTGCTCAAGAGGTTTTACAGGCAAACTTTGAGGGAGCGCAATCTACGAATATGAAAGCCGCGCAATATCTACGGTTTATGGAGGCATTCTTTTTAGCGGATGCTGGTTCTTATGAACACTTAGCAAGTAGACCAAATATTATGGAAATTGATAGACATGGGGGGCTTAAAATTTCTAGCCCGGCTTGGCGTTCCTTTTTGTCCCGACACCCTGAAGATTTATTTTATTAAGGAATCTAGTTTTTTTTCGTCCATTCAAATAATGTTAATAAAACATTAATACAGACCTAGACTAAACTAAGTAAATTAAAAACAATCAAACTCGTAAATAGCGCTTTATCTGGACCCTTACGGACCAAATCAAAGAAATTCACTTCTATTCTCGTTCCAAAATCTAATATTGAGATGTTTAGTAAAGCTTTTCGGAAGTCTAGTTTATTTTTCTCTCTAAGTAGCCGAAATGTTAATGAGAAATTGATTGGAGTGAATGATGTCAGATAGTATCGATCAGGAAATTTTAGGACTTCTATTGGATGAAGCCTCCGAAGCTATGCAGGAGTGGGAGCAAAGTTGTTTGCTCTTGGAGAAGGATCCTAGTCAAAGTAATTTAGATGCTTTGTTTCGTGTTGCTCATAATGTGAAGGGTGCTTCCCGTAGTGTTGGTTTAATGGACCTGGGAAGTTTTGTTCATAAAGCAGAAGATCTGATTAATTTGTTAAAGAATGATCCTAGTTTGGTGAATTCAGAACGAATTGGTGTTTTGCTAGATAGCCAAAGTTTACTGAATGATTGGATTGAAACTCTAAGAGAAGATGCTAGCTATATTCCTGATACTTCAAAATTAGAAGCTAGTATTATGAAAGCTATCGAAGCAATTCAAGCGGGGGGTGCAAGTGCGCCTGCTTTAGAAGATGAAGCTAATGCTGTCAAAGAAAATGTTAGCCCCGCACCAGCAGATGATCAATCAGATCGTTTTCCTTCAGTAGAAGAAATTCAAGCACAACTTGCAATGGAATCTTCAAATGAGAAAAAGGCTAGTGAAGAAGTCTTACAAGTAGTTAAGGAAGAGCCGAAACCAGCTGCTCCAGCGCCGAAAGCGAAAAAAGCAGTAGAAAAGAAAAGAGATTCGGCAAGTCGTCCAGATAAAACCATTCGTGTATCCGCTGCAAAGCTGGATGAATTAATGCAGTTGATTGGTGAGCTTAGTATTCATCAAAGCATTGTTACTCACTCCAAGCAAAGGGGTGAATTAGAAACAGAGGTTTGTGGTAACGCAATTTATTTGAGTAACAAAATCACTAAAGATCTACAAAACCTTACTCTTTCTCTAAGAATGCAACCCGTAGCTGGTTTGTTCCAAAGATTAGAACGAGTGGGTAGAGATGTGGCAAAGGCCCAAGAAAAGGACATTAATTTTAACCTAGAGGGAACAGAGGTTTCCTTGGACAAAACCGTTATTGAGAGAGTCACTGATCCGCTGATTCACGTGATTCGAAATGCTGTGGATCATGGAGTAGAAGACAATGACCAAAGAGCGGATAAAGGTAAGGCCTCAATTACCATTGCAGCCCATCAAGATGCTGGTGGTGTGGTGATTAGCGTTAAAGATGATGGAAAGGGAATAGACCCAGAAGTTATTTTTAGTAAAGCCGTTCAAAAGGGCCTAATTTCTGCGGATGCAGATTTAACAAAGAGAGAAATTAACGGGCTTATTTTACTTCCAGGATTTTCAACTCGTGAAGTAGTAACGGATATTTCTGGCCGTGGTGTTGGAATGGATGTTGTTAAGCAAGCTGTTGACGAGTTGGGTGGAACTATTGAAATTGATAGTGAACTTGGCAAGGGAACCGGTTTTCGTATCACACTTCCAACAAACCTAAGCATCATCGATGCATTGGTAGTTAAGATTGGTAGGTCCAATTATGCCGTACCGATGAAGGAATTGGTTGAGATCATTGATTTGACAGAACACAAATTAGAAAACTCAGGTTCTGAAGGTAAGATGATCAATTTGCGTGAGGTAATTGTTCCTGTTGAAAATTTAGTGGAATACCTTCCAGAAATTTTAGAAGAAGACGATTTTAATAAAGTAAATCTAGAAAATGATTCCAATGCTGGTACGCCAGCTCTGGTGGTGCAAGATGGAGCTCATCAATTGGCATTTGAAGTGGATCATATTTTAGGGCAACAACAAATTGTTGTAAGACCGCTTTCCGAACAGTTGGCAAGTTTACCAGGTTATTCTGGTGGAACTATCTTAGGAAATGGAGAGCCAGGAATGATTGTAAATTTAAGTCAAATGACTAAATCATATTTAAAAAGAACGAAGAGAAAAGGGGCATAAGTAATGAGCGAAACAGATGTAGTTTCAGGAGCAGAAGCAAGGTATCTACTTTTTAAAGTAGGTGAGGAAGTTTATGGAACTCCTTTACTAGGTGTTCGTGAGGTTGTAGAGCCTCAACCATGCAAAAAAATGCCGAATACAGTAAAGCATTTTAAGGGCTTGATTAATATTCGTGGTGAAATTGTTGGTGTGATTGATTTACGCACAAGATTTAACCAGGAAGATAAAGTAGAAGGTAAGGCTCTAATTGTTTTTGATACAGATGCTGGGGCTGTAGGTGCTTTAGTAGATCAGGTAGATAGTGTAATTGCTATTGGCGACGATGTTATAGATCGTAACCCAAATGTTGGTTCAATGGTTCCGATAGAATATGTAGTGGGAATTGCTAAGCTAGAGAAGCTATTAGTCTCTTTGATTGATTTGAATAAGACTTTAGGGACAGAGGAATTATCACAATTACGAAGTACTAAGTTGTCTGCTGCCTAAGTTAAAAAGGATATTGTAATGTTGAATTTCAAGAAATGGTCATTAAAATTAAAAATTCTGGTACTCACAGAAGTAGTCTTGCTGTCCCTGGCTGCGGTTAGTGTTTTACAGGTTTATAATCTAGAAGAAACTCAAAAGTTCATGAGTTCTAAGAATCTTCAGAGTGTTGCGATCAATGTCGGAACACCAATCGGTAAGCTTTTTCGATTGAAGTACAATCAGATTCAAGTTTTGGCTTCTAATCAGGTTTTTGAAAATGGAGACCAAGAAAATATTCAAAATGTTCTAAATAAATTTGCTGAGTTGAATGATGGCTACACGGTTTTAATCTATACAGACAAAGAGGGGAATTTTGTAGCATCTAACACAGTTGCGAGCTCAGGTGACGATATTGATTCTTCCAAATTTTCTGGTAAGTCTTTTTCCGACCAAGTTTGGTTTCAAAAATCTATCAACGAAGAATTTTCTGATGACGAAGATAAACTGCTTTTAGGAACTTATGTTGAAGCATTCATTGATGATCCAATTCGTAAAGAAATTGGCTTAGAAAAAAGCATGGGGAGTGGTTTTTCCACGGTAGTGAAAAATTCAAATGGCGAAAGCATTGGTGTAGTTTCGGCCCGCCTTCGACCTAGTTGGATGGAGGATGGTTTTGTCGAAATGTACAGTTCTCTTTCCAGAGAAGGACTTGCTAGTGCCCGCATGCTAATTGTAGATAAAAACGGAAAAATCGTTTTAGACTTTGAGCCATCTCAAGGCCAAGGAAATTTTGAGATTGATTACTCAAAATCGGGAAAAGACCTAGATGCGGAATATATGCAAGCCTTTGAGGGAATCAAAGAGGGTAATGCTTCATTTTTTGAAGTGACTAGCAATGATGGCGTGGACCGTGTTGTTGGCTACAGCTCGTTAATTTATGACGTGTTAGAAGATATGGGCTGGGGTGTGGTGGTTACGGCTGACTCCGGAGAGCTACTTGGCCAACTTCAAAATAGCATTTTCTTATTCTATATAGCTGTTTTGGGCATCTTGATTGCTAGTATGGTGCTTGTATGGTTTGTGGTAGATAGAATTTCTAACTCACTAATTTCTGTCATGCAAAGTTTAAAAGCTAGAGTAGATATCTCTATGGATACTAGTAAAAATCTATCCAATGTTAGTGATGAGCTTGCAGCAGGTAGTACTGAACAGGCAGCAGCGGTTCAAGAGACGGTAGCATCCATGACGGAAATGACTTCTATGATTAATCAGACCTCAATGCATGTGCAAGAGTCAGAAGCTTTAGCAATGGAGGTTAATCAAAGAACTCAAAAGGGGTCTGAGATTATGCAAAATATGGTTAGCTCTATGGAGACCATCCAACAGGCCAATGAAGAATTACATGAAATGAAGCAAATCATTGAAGAGATTGCAGATAAAACCAAAGTAATTAATGACATCGTTTTTAAAACTCAGCTTTTATCTTTTAACGCATCCATCGAGGCAGCACGTGCTGGTCAACATGGAAGAGGCTTTGCGGTTGTCGCCGAAGAGGTGGGGAATTTAGCGCAGATGTCTGGTAATGCAGCCAATGAAATTGCCACTCTATTGTCTAAATCTCAATCTCAGGTAGAACAAATTGTTGAGAACACAAAGCTTCGTGTGAGCGAAGGGCAAAGTGTTTCTGGACAAGCGATGGAAACCTTTAATGAAATTGCTGAAGAAATTGAGTTGATCACTTCTAAAGTAAAGAGCATTCAAGATGCGACTCGAGAACAAGAAGAAGGGGTTAAGCAGGTTTCTATTACTATGAAACAAATTGATGAAACTACCCAAGCAAATTCCAATTTGGCCACTTCAGCTTCGAATCACGCAGTGGGTGTGAAGCAAGAAGCCGAACAGTTAGAAAAAATCATGAAAGATATGACTGGAGTTGTGATGGGCGGTGGAAGAGCCGCTCCGGTTTTAAAGCTTAAAAAGAAAAATAAGCGAAAAGAAGAGCCGATGGATGACTTAGAAACCAGCGATGAAAGTAAAGAAGTGGTGGGGCGTTTTGTCGAGCATATAAAGCACCATGATGATGAAGAAATAGCGATTTCAGAAATTGATTTACATGATGATATTGAAGATTTAGAGAGTGAGCTGGAAGTGGATATTGATGAAATTTCCGCAGATGATGACAGTTTTGGTAGCGCTGTATAAGGGGATTCAATGAATATCAATTTAACTCATGAAGAAAGAGAAATGGTCTTTCTTCTTGCTTCTCAGTTAACAGGAACTTGTCAGGAAGGTAATTTTCGTCACGAAATTTTAGTTACCAATGTCATTCGAAGAATGCATAAACTGAATACTCCTGATTTAGAGTCTTATCTGGAATACGTTGAAGAACATCCCAAAGAAATGCCCCATTTGTTGAGCGCTTTAACCATTCATACTACCAATTGGTTTCGAGAAAAGCCTCATTACAATAATTTTGTAAAGCTTCTTGAAAACTACCACAAACAACATCCTAATAAAAAGTTTGTAATGCTATCCGCAGCTTGTTCTACAGGGGAAGAGGTATGGTCATTTGCATTGGTCTGTGAATGGTTCCGTCAAAAAAATCCAGGCTTTGATTTTGAAGTTCATGGTCGTGATATTGATCCTGTTAGTGTCGCAAAGGCAAAAAAATGCATTTACAATGCTTCTGCCATGAAGCATATACCTCCAGAATATTTAAAGAACGTTTTAAAAGGCTCTGGTAAAACCAACGGTCTTTTTACGATGAGTAAAGAAGTTAGAAATCGTTGTTTTTTCGAAGCCAGAAGTTTAACGGATAATATTTCTTCTAGTGAGAAAAAATTCAACTATGTCGTTGTTCGAAATGTGTTGATTTATTTTTCCCCCGAGGAGGTGGATCAAATCATTAAAAGACTTCTGGGGAGTTTGGTTAGTGACGGAGTTTTAACTGTTGGTCATAGTGAGGCCATTGATTACAGGCAATATAACATTAGCTTAATGGGTAATTCTACTTATAGTAAAGTGCTAACACAAAAAGATAAAGACCGTACAAGCAATTTGTCGGCGAGGGCGACCGGGCTAAAAGATAGTTCGGTTTCTGTTAATGTGATAAGTACAAATATGAGCCCTAAAAAATCAAAATATAAAGTTCTGATTGTGGATGATTCCCCGACGGTTAGAAGTATGATGTTTAAAATGATTGATGGAATTAGATTTAATGCTACGGCGGTGGAAAGCGCCAAAATGGCTGATGAAGCATTGTCCAAAGAAGATTATGATATCATTACCTTAGATTTGCATATGCCAGAAAAAGATGGTCATGAATGGTTGCAGGAAAAAAGAAGTAAGGGATTAAAGATTCCTGTGATTATTGTTAGTGACGCGAATCCTGCGGAAGCGCAAAAGGTTTTAAAAGCCTTAGGGGATGGTGCTCAAGATTATATTGAAAAGAAAAATCTTGGAACACAAAAACAAGCCATTCAAGATCGTTTGCTAGCGCTTCTTGAAAATGATGAGATGGTAAAACGACAAAGTTCACAGGTGAAGCAAATTGAGAGTAGTCCTGAAAAAGTATCCATTTTTAAACCGGAGCTTATCGTACTAGGAGCTTCTACCGGTGGTACTGAGGCTTTAGTTCGAGTCTTACGTAATATGCCTAGAAATTCTCCGCCAGTGATGGTGGTTCAACATATTTCGGAGGATTTTGCCGAGGCTTTTGCAAAACGTCTTGCAGAAGTAAGTGGTTTAAAGTTGGCCAGTCACGAATCCCAAGAGCTCCAGGAAGGGCATTTGTATATGTCCACTAGGGAAGAGCATATTGGTCTTAAGAAATCTGGAAGTAAGTATGTTAGCTTTTTTGAAGATAGCCCAAGGGTTTCTTCTCATAAACCAAGTGTAGACTTTCTTTTTAATAGTGTCGCAGAGAGGCCAGAGATACCAACATTGGCAATTCTTTTGACGGGTATGGGAAAAGATGGAGCCCAGGGTTTGCTAAAGTTAAAGCGAAACTCGGTAGTAACTATGTGCCAAGATGCTGAAAGCTCAGTGGTGTGGGGTATGCCAGGTGAGGCCACTAAAATTGGTGCCCCAGTTTTTATTGGTGATACTAGCAAAATTAGGCAATTGATTGATCGAGCTTTAATGTCTTCAGCAAAAAAGAGCGCGTAATTTAAATTTAGTGTTTATGGAATGGCTTTTGGTGAAAATCTATAGCTTGATTATTCTAATGATCAAACAGCCTTTTTATTTTTCATAGATTAAAATGATTGGCTCTGCTTTTTTTCCAAAAAAATCTTTCGGAATGTTTTTCGCCAAACCTTCAAAGACCTTTTCGCCTTCTTGCGATAAGTTTAATCCAATTAAAATTTTTCTTTTAGAAAAATGCTTTTTCAAGTCATTTAAGGTTTTTTCTAAGCGATATGGAGTCTCTAGGAAACAAATGGGAAATTTAAAGCCAGCAAGTTCACGCCATTTTTTTTCACGCATGTCCGTTTTAGCTGGAGGAAAACCTAAAAAATAAAACTCATCGATTCGTTGTGAGCTGAGGCTTAGAAGATACATCAAGCTACTTGCTCCTGGGGCCACATTTATTTTTAAATTCTTTTCTCTCGCTGCTTTTATTACCAAGTGACCAGGATCACAAAAGCCTGGTGTGCCGCAATCAGAGATTAGAGCTACGTCTTGTTTTTTAATCAGTTCAATGAGTTCTGCTGTGTCCTCAGCTTTACTATGTTCGTTGATAAAATAGAGTTCTTTGCGGCCAAGCTGTAAGCTACTAAGTAGGCGTTTACAGGCTTTTGGCTCTTCACCAATTACGATCTCTACTCTTTTCAAGATTTCTAAAGCCTGGAGGCTGATGTCTTGTGGGTTTCCAATGGGAGTTGCAACGATATATAGTGCCATGAACAATTTATAGTCTGATTTTGTTTTAGGGTCATGTAAAGTCTTAAAAAATGTAAGGCTTATAGGGATTTAGGAGCTGGACGAATGAGGAAAAATCCCGTAAATTGGTTTGGCTAAGAAAGGACGTTTTAAGTAATGGTTAAAATTCAGTTACCTGATGGAAATTTTAAAGAATTTGAGAAAAACCCCAACACTTTAGAAGTGGCAGCAAGTATTTCGGAGCGATTAGCTCAAGATACTATCGCTGGAAAGTTGAACGGGGAGATTATTGATTTTCGCACGCCTCTTAATGATGGCGACCAAATTACCATTATTACCAAAACCAGTCCTGAAGCCAATGAAGTAATCCGTCATTCAGCAGCCCATGTTATGGCGCAAGCGGTGCAAGAGTTGTGGCCAGATGTGAAGGTAACAATTGGCCCTGTCATTGAAAATGGATTTTACTATGATTTTGATTCTCCATTTAATTTCACAGAAGAGCATCTGGTGCAGATAGAAAAACAGATGAAGGAAGTGATTTCTCGAAAGTTACCAATTCAAAGAGAAGTTTGGGATAAGGCAGAGGCCATTTCTAAATTTGATAAAATGGGTGAAAAGTATAAGGTTGAATTGATTGAAAATTTACCAGAGGACGAAGAGGTTGGGGTTTATACCCAAGGAGATTGGTTAGATCTTTGCCGTGGACCACACATTCAACATACTGGGCAAATTAAAGCTTTTAAAGTTTTGTACCAAGCGGGAAGTTATTGGCGTGGAGATGAAAACCGTGAACAACTTCAAAGGGTATACGCAACGGCTTTTAGCGATAAAAAAGAATTAAAGCAATACCTATTAAACTTAGAAGAAGCAAAGAAGCGAGACCACAGAAAGCTTGGTAAAGAGTTGAAGCTTTTTACTTTTAATCAGCTAAGTCCGGGAGCACCATTCTTTTCTCCTCGTGGAGCAAAGGTTTATAATCTTTTACAAGAATTGATGCGTGATAAGTATGAAGATTACGGTTATGAAGAGGTGATTACGCCTCAAATTTTTGATGTAGATCTTTATCATCAGTCTGGTCATTATGATAATTACCAAGAAAATATGTATTTCACTAAAATCGATGACCGTGATTTTTCTGTGAAGCCAATGAACTGCCCGGGGCATTGTGTAATGTTTGCTGGAGAAAAGCATTCGTATCGTGATTTGCCATTGAGAATTGCCGATTTTGGCCGTTTGCATCGCTATGAGCGAAGTGGTGTTATGCATGGTTTGACTCGAGTTAGAACCTTTTGCCAAGACGATGCTCACATCTTTTGTACACAAGATCAGTTGCAGACAGAAATTGAACGTTTTGTGACTATGTTAAATGAGATCTATGAAACTCTTGGCATGACTAATTATAAAATCTTTTTAGCAACTCGTCCTGAAAAGCGTGTGGGTAGTGAAGAGATTTGGGACCGTGCAGAGGCTTCTCTTGAGCAAGCGCTTAAGAATCTAGAGCTTGATTATGGAGTAAACGAAGGTGATGGCGCGTTCTACGGCCCTAAACTAGACATTGTTTTTACTGATGCAATTGGTAGACCTTGGCAGCTAGGGACTCTACAATGTGACTTTAATATGCCTGAAAGGTTTCAGTTAAAGTACACGGGCGCAGATGGAGACGAACACAGACCAGTGATGCTTCACAGAGCAATCCTTGGGTCTTTAGAGCGATTCATTGGAGTTTATTTAGAGCATACGGCTGGAAAATTGCCTACTTGGCTGTGTCCTGAGCAGGTGGCTATTTTGAATGTGACAGATAATCAGGCAGAGTTTTGTGAAAAACTAGTTAAAGATCTAAAAAATCTAGGCGTTAGAGCAATTTTTGATTCACGAAACGAGAAGTTAGGCTTTAAAATTAGAGAGGCTCAGCTGCGTAAAGTACCTTATATGTTGACAATCGGCGACAAAGAGGTAGACAGTGGGAACCTATCTGTAAGAAATCGACTCGGAGAAGTGATTGAAAGCATTTCTACGGAAGATTTTAAAAAGCTCATTGTGAAGGAAAACAAAGAGCGCTCATTAGAGTTAAGTATGCGTAATGAAAACTAGGAGGAAAGCATAAAACCTAATAAAAGAAATCACCGCGGCAAGGTGGATCGCGGTCCAAGAATGAATGAAAGAATCAAGGCCCCAGAAATTCGTGTGATTGGATCTGATGGTAAGATGTTAGGGATTTTAAGCCCTAGGGAAGCCTTAGCAATTGCAGAAAATGAAGGTTTAGATTTGGTGGAAGTTGCACCAGAGGCAAAACCGCCAACTTGTAAGATTTTGGACTATGGTAAATATTTATATGAGCAAAAAAAGAAAGCTCAGGAGTCTAAAAAGAAGCAAGTTCAAGTTCAGATTAAAGAAATTCAAGTTCGTCCTAGAACGGATCAGCATGATATTGATACTAAACTAAGAAAGTCTCGCAAGTTTTTGCTTGATGGAGATAAAGTTCGATTAAATATGCGTTTTCGTGGTCGTGAAATGGCACACAAAGAAGTTGGTAGAAAGCTTCTTATGGGCATGGTGAAAGACCTTGAAGACATCGCTGTAGTTGAGATTGAGCCAAAAATGGAAGGGCAGCATTTGTTCTTGATCATGGTTGGTGACAAAAAGAAAATCGATTACTATAAAAAGGCGCAGGCTGAAAACCAAAGCTCAGATACTAGTGCAGATGCCTCCACAGGCGCTTCAGCAGAGTAAAAATGTAGACATAAGATCTATAAAAACCCAGGCTAGTTGCTTGGGTTTTTTTATATCTAAAAAAACGTTTTAAAAATAGAAACGGCTCATTTCACGCTAGCAAAATTTTAATTATGCCGGCCAAAATTTTTATACATTCATTATAATTTACTTTTGTAAATTATAAACTGGCCCCTTTAATTGCGGATGAACGGGTGTTAAAGGCTTGAAATTCTTCTCTGTATTCATTGCAGGGAAGATCGAAACTCGGACAACTTTATTTAAACAAATTTTTTTCAATGGTTATTAAAGCCTATCCGCAATTAAGGGGGGCAGTTTTAGCTATTTTTAAAAATGATCAATGTTTGTAGGGATCTACACAAAAGCTAAAATAAATGAAACAGATGTCTTCTCTCGCTTAAGCTATCCTTTTATAGTTAGAAAATTCCTGTTCAAGGATGACATGGGGGGAAATCTTGAAAATCATTTTTACGACATTATTTTTAATTTTTAGCACGCTTTCTTTAAAGGCAGAGCCTGTAAATTTGTGTTCAACGCAGTTAAATGAAAAACAAGGTGGTTTAATTGCCAAAGCAGATTTTCATTTTGAATCGGGGGATTTATATTACAGCTCCTATTGGTTTGATCCTGTAGAGAAGAAAAAGTATGCTGGAATTGAACCCAAAAGACTTCTAAGAAGCTTTTCAAGTTGTAGATACAATGAGGTAGATCCGAGTTTAGTTCATTGTCGAAACAAAGATTTATCTAGTCTTATCGTTAAGTTGCAAAAAACTCAGGTAATCAATGGAAGTTCTTCTCCGGTGGAGTCCTATACAAAAACTCTGGTATTAAAGTTAAAGAGGGAAGAGGCTTTGGTTTTTGGAGACTATGATCACCGAAACTTTAATTGCGAAGTCACTAGTTATCATAAAAATAACTTCACCGAACTTTTTTAATGTAAAAATACGTATGGCTTATTTAGCTAATTTCAAATTTAGTGTATTTGTGGATAGGCTATTTGTTTTATGTCTAATTGGGTTTTAAATTAGGGATTTGCTTTAGTTTGATAATGAATTGGGTTGAATAGAATTAATCCATAGGCTAATTTCTAGCTTTTTATTCATTGAGGAGGCCAATTTAAAAACTGGCCCCTAAAAATCCTTAGTGATTATTTAGATTTGCTTATTACTAATGTGTCATGCATTTATAAACTTGTTCTTCAGAACTAAGTTGGGCGCATTCCTCTAATTGATCTAGACTGCGGTCGTTGTTGCCAATGATGAGTTCAAAACATTGACCGATTTTCATTTTATTTTCAGAAATTACTTTATGGCAGAAGCTTGCCTCCAGGCTTGTGCAGAAGTCTGTAGCATCATCCATTTTTATCGCACAAAACAAAGTCATTGAATGAAAGCCAAAAGCATCATCTAAGTAATCGCAAAGCTCAAAACCATTTTTTGCATAGTCCGGATGAGTGATGCTCTTAGAGTAGGAAAATGCATTTTGCACAAAAAGAAGGCTAATCGCCATTAGAAAAAATTTCATAACTATCCCCCCAGATGAATGAAATTGTAATTATTTTATTACTACAAAAGCAATAAGGAGACTAGATTTATTTAGGGTCGGTAGATAGCATTATTTTTTCGACTCAGATTTTGTTTTAAGGCACTAGGCAGCTTTTATTTGTCATAAGCTTAGGAAAATACTTGTAAAAACAGCTTGTTTTCGCTAGTTTGGCCCTTCCGTATGGAAGGCCTAAGGAAGTTTAGCACATTGTGTGTTAACGCCTCTGTAGTGGAAAGGATGAATTATGCCTAAAATGAAGACTCATTCTGGTGCTGCGAAACGTCTTAAGGTTTTGAGCTCTGGAAAAGTAAAGAGAAAGAAAGCAAACCGTCGTCACATTCTGACTAAGAAGAACCGCAAAAGAAAGCTACATCTTCAGGACACTGAATATGTTCAAAGCTGTGACATGAAACGAATCTCACGTTGTTTGGTAATTTAGTTCAGGAGGTAAATTGTGGCTAGAGCAAAAGGCGGATTTAAAACAAGACGTAGAAGAAAAAAGATTTTAGAAAGAGCTAGTGGTTACTACTCTGCTGGAAGTCGTACAATCAAGATCGCTTCTGAGCGTACTGATCGTGCTGGTGTGTTTGCATACCGTGACCGTAAAGTTAAAAAGAGAGAATTCCGTAGATTATGGACTGTTCGTATCAATGCAGCAGCTCGCATGAACGGTACTACTTACTCTCGTTTGATTGGTGCTTTAAGTACTGCTGGAATCGAGTTAGATCGTAAAACATTAGCTGACATGGCTATCAACGATCCACAAGGTTTCGCTGAGATCTGTAAGTCTGTAAACTAAGTCTTTCTTAGTTTTAAATTAAAAGTGAAAAAGCCAGGCATTGTTGCTTGGCTTTTTTTATTTTTGGCTTATGGAATGAAGTGTGTTTTTAAATTGGCTACTTTTGTGAATAATGGTTTCCGACTAAATTTACTTTGCTGATAGAAAAACTATGTCCTCTTTAATTATTAGTACACACTGTTTAAGGCTTTTAGTTTATGCAGTGAATGGACGATTTACGAGTGAGTAAAACTGAAAAAAACTGAAGTTCGGAGAAAAACCTACGACTTATAGACATACATCCGCAGTGAATTGGGCCAGTTAGAAAAAATATTCTAAGTCTACGAGCTATGTATTTTAAAGCAAAATTTTATTCTCAGAAATTTACTCATCCATTTTAAATTTTTTGCTAACGCTTATTTGTCAATAATACTTAAACGGATCGTTTTGGTCTTAGAACAGAATCTCATCAATCAGTGAAACTAATTTACAAGCAATATCCGCTAAGCCTTGGTCTAGCTTATCCATTAAAGCGGCCGTAAAACCTAAACAAAAACTCTGTTTGCACTCATCCTATATACATGAAGAAATTTTCCCTACTTTTTTTAGTGTGCTCTGTTTTCACAATGAAAGCTTTTGCGGTGAAAAGAAATTCAGTTTTGGGGATGGGCTTTTTGTCGCCTTATGTAGGAGAGTTGTCTAATTCCTCTAGTTCTGCAAAAGGAACCTTTGTTGAGCTTCTGTATCCTATTTCTTATAAGTCCTTTAGCAATGCTTTTGATCAGGATTTCTTTTGGAAATTTAGTCTTCTAGGATTATTACCAGAGGCCAAAGATGAAGATGATTCTATAAATTATTACCAACTTCAGTTGAGTGCATCATTCTTAGCTTTAGAGTCTCAGTTTTATTCTTTGTTTTATGGACTTGGAATGAGTTATGAAATTTTAAAAGGAAATGGTGGCAGTATGGTGCTAAATAACGGATCTGGTTATTCGAGTTTTCAGAGACCTGATGGCACTAGTTCTGCGCAGTACTTTTATTTAGAATTTGGGGTGATCAGCGATTTTGAAAAATGGCGTTTGGACACCTCAATACAATTAGATAATCCTTTGGGGGAGAAAAGGAGTTTTAGCTTCTTGCTAGAGTTTCTTTTTCGTCTAGATCAGATGGGGTTTTGAGGCGAATGCGATTTTTTATTCTGTTTTTATTGATGATGCATTTTTCAGGGAATCTTACGGCTTTTACTTTGCTTAGTAGTGATCCTGCTTGGAATGAGGATGAGCTTGTTATTCAAGTGAACAACAGTGGGTGCCCTGTTGATCTAATGATCTATATAGGCTCTGCCTTGGATGTGTGGAACTCTGTTTCAACTGCTAAGTTAAAGCTGAGTGCAGTGGAAAGTTCCACTTACACAATTGCAAATGCACAGTCCTTTTCGTATCCAAATGTCCCCGTGATCGGTTGTGATTCTAGTTTTTCTAGTACAGATACTACTGTTGGTTCTGGTTTATATGATTACTCGTCAGGAGCTTCTTATGGATATGTAAGGATTAATTCTAGTGGTGGTACCGGTGATATTGGCAACTACGGTGATATTACCATAAAATACATTTTAGCCCACGAAATTGGTCATATGTTAAATCTAGGGCATAGTTCTGATCCAAGTGCCTTAATGTACTATTCATTTAGTACCTTAGAAGATGTCAGCCTATCTTTAGATGATATTCGTGGATACACCTATTTGTACCCGAAGAGTGAGTTAGACGGGGATTACTTTTTAGGCTGTGGGCTTGTAAAAGCGAGTCCATCTAATACAATGCCCATTTTATTCTTATTGATTTTATTGCTCCCACTTACATTAATTTACTCATTGAGAATTAAAGACAAATTTTTAAAGAAGCAAAAAATTCTAAGTAAGTTTCAAAGTCTATGATTTAAAATTTAATTTCTTCGCTAGAATCCTTTTGGTCTTTGCTAGAGTCACCTTTAATGATTAGTTTTTTCGTAATAATTCTCACTCCCATTTCTAGGAATACAGTCTCCATAGGACCACTGGCCTGCGGGAGGGATCCGTCAATCCAGGCTTTTCTAGATCATTGATGCCGTCAAAATAAAAGCTAGCCATTTTTTCAGTGAACTCTTCAATTTTTACCTGCTTTTTATCAAAGACACTTAAATCAAAACTCTGTGTTGCAGGTGCGGTGGCGCTAAAACCCAGAACGGCTATAAATGTGATGTATATTAAAAAATCTTTCATGAACATAATATTTGCAAATTTCATGCTTAAATGTTTTGTGGTAAACCAAGTGTTTAATGGTATTTAGAGCGGGCGTGCCGGCGAAAAATGTCTTAACGACAAAAATTGTTCTAGCCAAAGTCAGATGAAGAACTCTTTTTGAGGCAAGCTAAAGCTCGGCTTGCAGTTGAAGCTCTGAGTGTTAGAGAGAAAATATTGAAACTTAAAGATGTGTAAAGAGATAGGTATGCGCTTACTGGTAAAGAGGCTAAAGTAGCAAAGTACGCTAGTTTTTTAAACTGCCTCTGTCTATCTTGCAGTTGGGTTATTTGACTAATTGTCTAGGCACTATATTTGCTCTGTATTTAATTTGATTTGAAAACAAGTGCTCTTACCCTAATAGTTTTGATCTCCTGCTTTTGTTTGCCGAGTTTTGGCATCCAAGCTGAGATTGCGTCTAAAAAATGTCAAAGTTCGGCAAGAAAAACTACCAAGGGACAGGCCAAGAACTCTGCAAATTCAAATGCTGTTTCATGGACAAGGGAGAATATACTTTTAGCTATAAAAAAGATTGGTGAAATAGATGGTATGGATCTAAGTGCCTCAGCTATGGCTCTTAATAAAAATGGTGAATTGGCAGAGAGAGTTTTAGAAGAAATTTTTGGCAAGAAAGTAAAAACCTCTGGGCTCTACAATGCTGCGAAAAAAGATAAGTATTTTGGAAGTTGGCCAGAAGCATTGAGAGCTGCTGAAATGAGTTCTCATCAAAAAGAAATGGACTGGAATGAGTCTAAAATTGAAGAAGCCATCAAAATTTTAATTGCGAGTAATATTCCATTGAATACCTATGCTATGCAAAAAGAAAATCCCAGAGCGGATAAATTGTTGTCTGAATATTTTAAAGTTCCAACGACAACAAGGGCCTTGTATGACATAGGTCAATCGGGGAAGTACTTTGAATCCTGGCAGCAAGCAGTTGGTAGGTTTCGTCTAGAGAAAAATACTAGCTTCACATTTTGGGATCGTAAAAAATGCTTAGATCTAGCCCGTTTTTTTATGAACAATAAAGTTTCATTGGATCCTTTGGATTTTAAAAAATATAACTTTGAACTTTCACTAATGGCTTCCAAGTATTTTGGTCGAGTCGTTTCTTTGAGTTCAATGTATTACTATGTCCTTAACAGCGGGAAATTCGAAAGTTGGGAATATTTTTTAAACCAAGCTCTTGGCAGACATTTAAATGCAAAAAAGCGGAAGAGGCTAAAGATCAGAAGAGAGCTTGCGCTTTTAGTTAAATTACACAAAGCTAATTTTGCTATACATGCAAATTCACTTTTAAACCCAAGCCAGGCTATGATTGCATTTGCAAAGAAGTCTGAAGGTAGAGATGTTAGCTTGCCTGCTTTATACTATTCCTTACTCAAGTTTTCAAAAGAGTCTCGCTGGGAGGAAATTTTAAACATAGCTGGATTAGATCCGCAATTGATTGTAGGCAAAGGAATGTACAAAAGAGAGCAGGTCATTGCTTTGGTTAGAAGCATGTATGAGGTAGATTTACCGGTTCATGGTAGAGCTTTTCGGTTTCCTAGCAAGCTGATGGAAAGTTTCGCCAATTCCTTTTTTGATAGAAATGTCAGTCTAAACGCAATTTACTATAGTATGACGAATGGAAATAAAAAAGGCCAATGGGATCTATTGCTTAAGGAGGCGGGGCTTAGCCTGGAGAAAGTTGGCAAGCTTAAAACCTATTCCACTCAAGAATCCCTGCAACTGGTTCAGGCAATGTACCAAGCCTCATTTCCGGTTAACTATATGGCTTTTCGGAAACCAAGTGATGAAATGATAAATTTTGCCAATGACTTTTTTGGTAGAGAAGTGAATCTGCCGAGTATTCTTGGGGGCCTGATACGCAAAAAGGACTTCGGCAATTGGGACAATGTTCTTCTTAAAGTAGGTATAGATCCCTTTGAGGTTCGTCGTAAAATTTCCTGGCAAATCGATTTAAGCCCTGAAGATCTATATGTGGAGCATGGACCTGGTGGAGCTAAGTATATGTCACTCAGTCAACCAGCCTTAGAGCCTTCCAAAGCACTAGAGTTGGAAGAAATTAATCATAGTGTAGATCGTATGTTATCTAAATCATCCCATCGACAGGTAGAAGTCTTGCAGGAGGCATTATCAATCATGGAAACGGAAGTTCTTAGTTTGGAGTCATTGAAAGAAGTGATGCTTAAAAAGGGTTTTGAGGAGGCTGAAATTTTAGAGACCTTTGAAAATTTCGCGAGAGAAGCGGTGACTTACTAAAAAAAAGTCCAAAGAGGACTTTGGACTTTTTAGCATTAATTTGTGATTAGCTTTTTATCGGTTTAAATAAGCTTCGTTGCGAACGATACTTGCTTCTTTTTCAACCTCTTTTGTCCAATCAGCCATTAGTTTTTGAGAGTATTTGGCTTGGATTCTTTGGGATAAAGATTCCTGAGTGGATGGATTATCTTTTTTAGCTGTTTTAGAGATGTATACTAGGTACTTCTCACCGGCAGACTCAATAACATCGCTAATTTTACCTTGTTCCATTGAAAAAACTTGATTTAAAACTTCAGTGGAACGACCAACGCCTTTTACATACTCTGTGCTAGCATTGATTTCTCCTGTGTCTTCGATTTTAAGATCATACTTTTTTGCCAGTCTTTCGATGCTTTTGAAATCTTTTGCAGAGCTGATTTGTTTTTCGAATTCGTTTAGTTTGGATTCCGTCATTAGTTTTTCTGCAATTTCATTTTCAACAGCGCTAAGCTCTTGCATTCCAGCAGGCTTTTTGTCTTCAACCAAAATAATATGGTAACCAAAGTCAGTTTCTACGATATCTGAAATTTGTCCGACGCCATTGGCGAAAGCCACTTTTTCAAAAGCTGGGACCATCTGACCTTTACCGAAGTAACCAAGATCTCCACCATTTCGAGCGCTACCAGGGTCTTCTGATTTCTCTTTAGCTACAGAAGCAAAATTTTCAGGAGTTAATGTTTTTTTAATTTCCTGCATCTCTTTTAATAGGGCTTGTTTGTCGGCGGCAGATTTAGCTTCTGTCTTTAAAAGAATATGTCTTGCTTTTACCTGTTCATCTGTTTTGTAATCATCAGGATTTTTATCGTATTCTTCTTTGATCTTGTCTTTGTTTTTAGCTACCCAGCTTGAAATTTGTTTTTCAGTGCTCTTACCAAGATCGGAGAAACTATTTTCTGACCATTTTAAAACTTTTGCCTCGCGAACATTAGTTAGTAGTTCTTTTTCACGTTCAAGCTCTATTTTACTAGGAATGCTCGCTACTCTAAAAATGTCCTGTACTTTTTGATAGGCCAACTCTCTGCTCAATTGTTTTTCAAAATTGAACATAGAAGTGTTCTGATTTTTAATAAAGTTTTGGTAGTAGTCTTTTCGGAATCTTCCATCAGATTGAAAGGCCGGAATATTAATGATGAAATTTTGTAGCTCGGCCGGACTAACTTCGATTCCTAATTGACCTGAGTATTCAGTGATTAAAGTTTGATTAACCAATTGGTTTAAAGCCATTTGGCGAAGAAAATTTTCGCCGCCCATTGGATTGTTTCCGCCGAACATATTTCCATAAACTCTTGAAAGTTGATTGTATGCCGTCTCTAACTCTCTAGGTGAAATGATTTTATCATTTACGATTGCAGCGTGGCCACCAGCTGGGTTTCCACCATAGTCCATTCCCATGAATACAAACACCAAACAGATTGCACCAAAAATAATGTAAGCAGTAATGGTCTTGCGACGATTTGGGTATTTTAAAATATCAAACATTCATTCACTCCCGTAATCCCAGTTGTTTAGTGGTCAATTTTGCTATTGGATCTATGGCTTTGCCAAGGTTTTTTGGTGGATTGTATAGATATAGCGCAAACAGGCTGCAGCTCGTCATTTGGTCCAATGTCTTGCCTAAGGAATTTCAAAAATACTATAATTTTTGAGACCTTAGGCAATCATCTACTGCTGTTTTTATATGCTAAATTGCTAAGGAAGGGAAGTAAGGGCATCTAATGAATCGCAATCGAATTAACTTAAAAATTATTTTGGTCTTATTGGCAATTTTGAGTCTACCAGTTTTTTCACTGAATTTGCAAAAACCGGGGGAAAACCCTTGGGTGTTAAGGCCATTTAGTATGGTGGCTGGTTTTGTGCAAGAAGCTTATATGGGCTTTGTTGGTGGAATACAGAATACCACTCGCACCTACATCAATTTGGTAGATATCAATCAACAAATTAAAAAATTAAAAGAAGAAAACTCTGAGCTTAAAGCGAAGATGTTAAACTTTGATGACTTAAACTTAGAAAATCAAAGGTATCGAGAAATGTTAAAGTTTCAAGATGTTAAGCATTTGGTTTTGGTCCCAGCCCAAGTGATTGGCCAAGATATTTTTGCAGAAAGATCTGTGGTTCGAATTTCTGTGGGGAGTGCTCAAGGGGTTAAAAAGGGGCAGGCAGTGGTTCATCCCAACGGTGTGGTGGGTTATGTGCTTTCTTCAAGCTTGGGTAGCAGTGTTGTGTTGTTGGTCACGGATCGCTATGCGGTGGTAGATGCTCGGGTGCAACGATCCCGAGCTAGAGGAATCGTTAAGGGACTGAATCCTACCCACGCAGAGTTAGTCTATTTGCAAAGAACAGATGAAGTAGAAATAGGTGACTTAGTTGTTAGTTCTGGTTTAGATAATATTTTTCCAGAGGGCTTTCCAATCGCTCGTGTAGATGGAGTGCAAAAGGAATCCTCAGGGATTACCCAAGAAGTCTTATTACGTCCAGTCGTTGATACCAGTCAGTTGGAAGAAGTTTTTGTTGTTAAGCAAGTTTTGGCAGGGCCTCCTGAAGAGAAGAAAACAGAAGAGCTAAGTGCTCTTGATGTTGGAAGGTAAGCCTCATGACTGATGAAACTAAAAATGAGAGCTTAAATTTAATCATTTATTTTGTTGTTAATTTATTGTTACTGGGGTTGCAATCTTCTCTTTGGCCTAATATCGCAGGCAATGTACCGGCGCCTCATTTTCTAATGTATAGCCTTTTGTTTTTTGCTCTATTTCATGACTTAAAAACGGCCGCTGGGTTTATGGCATTTTCAGTGATCTTGTATTCTTCTTATAGCATTATACCAATCGAGATAATTTTCTTTTGCTTGGCTTGTATATTCATCTTGGTTCATCAAGTTAAAAAAAGACTGTTTTGGCCAGGTTCGTCTTATTTTACTTTAATGTCAGGTATATCCGTATTTCTCTTTCATTTTTGTTACTATCTATTTAGCTGGATGATTGAAGACGATGCCACTGGATACGCTAGTATCCAATGGGGATTTTGGATTTTACAAGTTTTAAGTACAGCTTTTTTTGCGCCTTTATTTTATTGGATTTTTGTTCGTGTAGAGGCTGCCACTCGAGGATTTGACACCAGTGATGTAGAGGAGGCAATTTGAGTTATCAGTTACAAACTCCAGAAGAGGAAGTAAAAGAATATTCCAGCAGTTATACCTTATTGTATGCCAGTGTGGTTTTAACTTTTGCGATTTTAGGGGTTCGCCTTTGGTATTTACAAATTTATGAAGGTAACGAACACCGATACATTTCCGAGAGAAACCTGGTTAAAAAATCCACCATCTATGCCCCGAGAGGTAGGATTTTGGATAGAGAGGGGCGTATCTTAGTGGACAACCAAGCTGGCTTTGAAGCAATCATCACGCCTCAATACGCAGCCAAACTAGAAGATACGGCTAAAGCCATTGCGCCAATTTTAAATTTACAAGCAGCTCGTATTGTTAAAAAAGTAAAGAAAGAGGCTCGTCAGAATGGAAAATATCGCCCAGTGCGAATTAAAGAGAATTTATCACGCGATGAGGTTACAAGGCTTTCTCGGTTGCAGTTAGACCATCCAGGTCTCGATATCAATATGTTTATTAAACGAACCTATCCTTTCCATGAAAATGGTGCTCAGTTTTTGGGTTATGTTGGTGAGATTTCTGAAAGAGAACTTCCGGTTTTAAACAAAGAACGATCCCGTAGTGATAAATTTCATCAAGGGGATATCATTGGTAAAACCGGTTTGGAGTTAAATTTTGATGATAAACTTCGTGGTGAAGACGGTTTAAAATTCATTCAGGTAGATGCTTTTGGTCGAGAGACTCGTTTAAATACATCGGGCTTATTTAGTGCTTTTAAGGAAAAAATTGAAGCCAAAGCGGGTAAACACCTAGGCTTAACCATCGATGCAGATATACAAGAAGCTGCTTACCAAGCATTTAATTTAAATGATAAAATTGGTGCGGCAGTAGCTCTTGATCCAAATAATGGCGAGGTGCTCGCTTGGGTGAATGCGCCAAGTTTTGACCCGAATAATTTTACAACAGGGATTTCTAGTAAACTTTGGAAGAGTTTGATGAATGACCCTTTTAAACCTCTTCGTAATAAAGTGATTCAAGATCACAATCCACCTGGTTCTACATTTAAGGCTGTAGTTGCTCTTGCGGCTTTGAATGAAGGTGTGATCACTGATAAAACAACTCATAACTGTAACGGTAAGTTTCGCTTAGGTAGAAAAACCTATCATTGTCACCTAAGATACGGTCATGGAAAAGTTGATATTTACACGGCGCTGGAGAGATCTTGTAATGTGTTTTTCTATAAAATTGCCAATCAGCTTGGCATGGATAAGATTGCCAAATACGCAAGAGCATTAGGTGCAGGATCAAAGACAGGAATTGATTTAAGCCGTGAAATTCCAGGCCTAATTCCTGATACAGATTGGAAGCAAAAGCAATTTCGTGAGGCTTGGCAGCCTGGAGAGACTTTATCCAACGCCATAGGGCAGGGCTATGTTTTATTTACTCCTTTGCAGTTGGCTACTGTTTTTAGTTCTATCGCTAAAAATGGAAAAGTCTTTCGTCCCCATTTGGTTAAAAAGGTATTGAATTCAAAAGATGAAATTATTCAAGAAATGGAGCCCGAAGTTTTAAAGGATCACAGTCCAAAAACGGGAGGGGATTTTAAAATTAGTAAAAAGGCTTTTTCCATTGTCCAAAAAGGTTTGTTCTTAGTTAACAATGGCGAGCGTGGAACCGCAAAGTGGTGGAAAATTCCAGGAGTTGAAATAGCTGGAAAAACTGGTACCGCACAGTTGTTTAATCTTTCTTCGGATCAAGTTTTTGCCAAATGTGAGGAGCGGCCAATAAAAATGCGTCACCATGGCTGGTATGTTGGCTTTGCTCCGGCAGAAGACCCTAAAATTGTTGTAGCGGTATTGGCTGAGCACGCATGTCATGGAAGTACCGGCGGCGCCCCTGTTGCGAGAGACATCATTCGTGCCTATATGAAAAAGTATTATCCTGAAAAGTTAAAGTCTAAAAAATATCGCCAAGCTTTATTGATTAAGGCAGAGGAGTAGAACGTGCAAATTGAAAATCGCACACTGATTAAAAGATTTGATATTAATTTAACCCTCGTGGTCTTGTTTTTAAATCTTATAGGTCTCTATAATTTGTATTCGGCAACCCATGCACCTGAGGCAATGGTTTGGGGGAAAACCTTTAGTTCGCAGATTATGTGGCTTTCGGCAGGCTGGATTGTTTATATGTTTTGTACTTTTTTTGATTACAAAATCTTTAATAAACTGGCTTACGTCTTCTATGGAATAAACCTGGTGTTACTGGCACTTGTACCTTTTATCGGTAGGAGTTTTTATGGTGCCCAGCGCTGGTTAGATTTAGGCTTTTTTCGATATCAACCTTCAGAGACTATGAAGCTCGCTTTGGTTTTTGTTTTGGCTAGGGTATTGAGTCAAAAATCAAGCCCCAATGGAATGGGTATCAAAGATTTAATCCTTCCATTGGTATTAACGGGAATACCTTTTCTTTTGGTGGCAAAGCAACCTGACTTAGGAACGGCATTGATGTTGGCTGCCATGGCAGGAACTTTGTTTTTGTTCGTCGGTGTAAAGAAAAAAATCTTGGTTTTTGCTATCATATCTGTTGTGGTGGCTTTGCCCTTGGCTTGGAACTTTGGAATGAAGCAATACCAAAAACAAAGGGTGTTGACCTTTTTAGATCCGAGTAAAGATCCTCAAGGGGCAGGTTATAATACCATCCAATCCATCACAGCTGTTGGTAGTGGCCAATGGATAGGAAAAGGTTTTCAACGTGGTACACAGTCTCAACTAGAATTTCTTCCAGAGAGACATACAGATTTTATTTTTAGTGTGTTGAGTGAAGAACATGGTTTTGTTGGTAGTATTGTTACCATCACTTTATTTTTATCTCTTTATATCATGGCGATTCGGATTGCCTCCCATGCTCGTGATAAATTTGGGGTATTGGTTGCCATTGGTTCCATTAGTTATGTTTTTTGGCATATGACGGTAAATATTGGTATGGTGACGGGTTTGTTGCCCATCGTTGGAGTTCCATTGCCTTTACTGAGTTATGGTGGGTCGGGGACTTTGACGACTATGTTGGGATTGGGGATTTTGTCTTCGGTTTCTATGAGGCGTTATTTGTTTTAGGTTTTTTGGTTTACTCCTCGGTTTAGGTCTTCGAATGAGCCGGCCTTCTGAGAAATG
>CERX01021775.1_pt1 | contig 57206 bp, 64 predicted proteins | sample 350251 | NCBI WGS metagenome assembly CERX01 (sample SAMEA2621044, study PRJEB7988) | marine metagenome | biome: marine biome (ENVO:00000447); feature: deep chlorophyll maximum layer (ENVO:xxxxxxxx); material: "saline water (ENVO:00002010), including plankton (ENVO:xxxxxxxx)" | depth 50 m
TGAAATTTTACCTACAGCAGAGGTTGAAACTCTGCCACCATTGGAAATTCCGACCACTGCAAAAATTGAATCAAAACAAGATGAAAAAGTTGATATTAGGCTTCGTGAAGCTAAACCCTTAAATGATTTTCAAAGAGCTTATGTAAATGCTTTAATAGAAGGACAAAAAATGTTCGAATACACAGACCCAAAAGGCAAAACATCTGTATATAAAACCAATGAGGAGGGTTTTAAAGCAGCCGGTTTTGTTGAAAACCCTGCCGAAATAATAGATCAAGAAGCGCAAGAAAGTTTAGATGCAACAACTGAAAGTTTAAGAGATCCATTTGCTGCTCCTGGTACTGCAAATAGAGCATTTAAAGCTAATAAAAATAAAGGTTCTGTGGATACTTCTGAAGATCAATATTATCTATCTGGCGTATTAACATCCGAATCTACCGAATTATGTGTAGTAATAACACCTATTGGAGAATCGAAAATTTATCATGTAGGTGAAAAAATTAACAATGACACAACCATTACTGGTATTTATGCAAATGCAATTATGATTAACGGCTCAACGAAAAAGATATTGATTGGTGATGAAATACAATAATTATAAATTCTTACTAATTCTTTTAACTGCTTTCTTTATAGTTGGCTGTGTACCTGAGGCTGTAAAAAAAGATGATATCAAAAGAACAGCATATGAAACTAGAGAGGAAGTCATTGAACTTCAAGACCAAGATCCGATGGATCCTGGAGGGCTATCTTTAATCGAACCGAAAAATGCCGGAGTATCTAGAAGTGTAGTTGAAATTCAAGGCAATCAAAAAGGTGTTAAATTTACTGATGATTCTTGGCAAGACTATCCAATTTGGCTAAATCTTAATGTCGTACCTTTAAGAACTTTTTTTGGACTTCTTGAGGAATTAACTGGATTAAATTTTATAATTGGGGATGAAGTAACAGGAGATATAACCCTAAAATTAAATAATGTAAATTGGGTTGAAGTTTTTGAGATGGTTCTAAGAGAAAAAAATCTAATTCACGATATTAATCCTTCAGGTAGCGTAATTACGGTTCATACTCATGATTTTGTTGGAAAGCAAAGTGCATCATATGAGTCTGCATTAGCAGCAAAAATTAAAGTGATAAATTCTTTATCAGCACTTGATACAAAATCAACGGCAATTTTTAAACTAAATTATACAAAACCAGATGTACTTTCAAAACAATTATCTGAGGTTATTGCAACTTTAGAAGCTGGTGGAGATGGAGAAGTTGCTGATAAACGAGCATCTTTTGTTATTGATACAAGAACAAATTCATTAATAGTTCAAGCTTCACCAACTGACATGGAATGGATAAAGACCACAATAGATAGTCTAGATAAACCAACAAAACAAGTAATGGTTGAGGTATTTATAGTTGAGGCAACTGATACATTCCAGACTCAATTAGGCTCGAGGATCAGCATGTACGCAGATAGATTAGGAAGTGCTGATGCCTTAAAAAGATCAAAATTAGTTGGTGGTTTATTAAATCCTCCAATAGCGATGGGAGGGGTTCATGCAGGAACCCAAGCTGGTGGATTAACCAATAACAACATTGCAGATCCATCAGGAAGTATTGTTGGAACCTTCCTTGGAAATAGCACTGAACTTAGAATAGAATTGCAAGCCATGCAAAATGAAAGTTTAATTAAAATTGTGTCAAATCCAAAATTATTTATTATTGATAATGAAAGTGGTGAAATAGAAGATGGTCAAGAAGTACCTTATAGTCTTGCAGCCGCGGCGGGCGCTACTCCGACAACTGCATTCAAGAATGCCTCATTAATGATGAAAATTACTCCATCAATTATTCCTGATGGAAACATTTTTCTTGATATAGAAGTTAACAACGATTCTGTTGCTGCAACATCAACAGGTACACCTTCAATAAATAAGAAAGCTATCAAAACAAAACTATTAGTAGCAGATGGGGGTGTTGCGATGATAGGTGGAATAAATAAACAAACGGATACATCAACACAGGCAGGTGTTCCATTTTTTCAAGATATACCTATTTTAGGAAATATATTTAAAACTTCTGATGATAAAGCTATGAAAAATATTTTATATATATTTATAGCTCCGAAGGTTCTAAATTAAAACTTTATACAAATATGAGTAGAGATCAAATACAAACACTTAAAGAAGAACTTGCAAGCCAAGTCTTAGAACTAGGATTAATTGAGGCAGATAAGTTTGAAAAGGGATCTAAGCATGCTTCTAATACAGGTGCTAGTACTTTTGATTTATTAGTAAAAGATGGTGATGTTACAGTAGAAAATCTTTTGAAAAGTTTATCAGACAAATATAACATTCCATTTGAATTAAATCCACAACCTTTGTTACCTGAAATTAAAAAATTTCCTGTGGCTTTTTGTTTAAAGAATGGAGTCATTCCAATCACCGAAGAACCAAATACCATTGAATTTGGTTTATGTCACCCAGGTTCTTTAAATGCACTAAAGAACCTTAGTTTAATGATTGGAAAAAAAACAAAAGCTAAATTTATACCACCAGAATTTATATTTCAATCGATATCACAAAAACATATCCATACTGTAGGTGAAATGGAAAAATCTGAGTTAGTCAAAAAAGAGGAAGCTGCAAAACAACCTCAAAAGACGACAATAAAACAGTCAAATAAAGCTGTTAAATTAGATATGGATAGCATTAAATCAAACAAGAAAAAGCCTGAACCAGAATTAGATTTAGCTGCTTTAGGAAAAAAAACTAAAGAGGATGAAATACCTCAAGCTATTCTAGAAACTCAAAAAAAAGAAGAGCCAAAAAAACCTGAACTTGATTTAGATGCTTTAAAAGAATCTTCTAAAAAAATTGAAGAGAGAGAGGCGCCTAAACTTGATTTAACTAAAGATACAAAAAGTACTAAAGATAGTAAAGACACTAAAGATAGTAAAGACACTAAATCAAAAAAAGAAGAGACAGTTACTGAGATTGCTGGTGATGTTGTAAATGTAGTAGATGATATTTTATCCGAAGCAGTTCAAACAGGTATCAGTGATATACATATAGAAATATTTAAAGAAGCAGCACAAATTCGATTTAGAGGTAATGGGTCAATGTTAGCACAAGCTCAATACAGGAGCTTCATTACAAAAAATTATAATGCAGTAATTGCAAGAATTAAAATTTTAGCAAATCTAGATATTGCCGAGAGACGTTTACCACAAGATGGAAAAATATCATACACAGCAAAAGATGGAACTGAAGTAGATTTTCGTATTTCTATCTTACCAACTAATTTGGGTGAACGAGTTGTTATTCGTATTTTAAATTCCTCATCCTTAGCTGTAACAATAAATGCTTTAGGTTTTACTAAAAAGCAAGAAGAGGATTTTATTAAAACTGTTGAAGCTCCTCAAGGAATGGTTTTAGTAACAGGACCAACAGGAAGTGGAAAATCCACTACTCTTTATGGCGCAATGAATTATCTTAATAAGCCCGATGTTAATATTTTAACAGCAGAAGACCCAGTGGAATATACAATGAGTGGTATATCTCAAGTTCAAGTTAGAGAAGATATTGGTCTTACATTTGCTAGTGCTTTAAGATCTTTTTTAAGACAGGATCCAGAAATCATACTAGTTGGTGAGATTCGTGATGCTGAAACAGCAGATATTGCATCGAAAGCTGCTTTAACTGGCCATTTAGTTTTAAGTACCTTACATACAAACAGTGCAATTGGTGCAATCAGTCGTTTGGTAAATATGGGCTTACCAGCATATTTAGTTTCAAGTGCTTTATCACTTGTTGTAGCTCAAAGGTTGATTAGAAAAAATTGTGATAAATGTAAAGAGCCAGTCGATAAAAGTCAGTCAGATGTTCAAGAGTTTATTAAAGAATATAATATTGATGAAGATGCTAAATTAACCAAAGTAGTAGGTTGTAGTCATTGTAAGGATACAGGCTACCTCGGAAGAATGGGTGTGCATGAAGTTTTAGTTGTGACTGAAGAAATTGCTGAAGCAATTAGTACTGGAAAGACTGAGCTTGAGATTCTTGAAATTGCTACTGAATCTGGTTTTATTCCAATTTCTGATAGTGGTAAAAGATTTTTAAAAGATGGTTCATTATCAATTGAAGAATTTTTACGAGTAATTCCTAAAGAAGAATAAGTTTAAATGGTTAATCATCTATGAAATATGTATGGAAAGGATTAAAGAATAATACTTTTGCTGAAGGTGAAATAGAAGCTGAAAGTAAAGATGAAGCTATTTTTACGCTTAAGCAAGATGGAACCATAGTTACAACAATTAGTGACGACGCACCAAAAAAAGAAACTAAAAAAGTAGCTCCTAAAAAAGCTGCAAAAGGTGGCCTAAAGATTTCCGACAAAGAACTTCTTTTATTCACCAAAAAATTAACCACTATGATGCAAGCTGGATTAGCAATAGTACCTGCATTAGAAATGCTTAAAATTCAAACAGAAAACCCTGCCTTTACACCTGTGATTGATGATTTATTAATCCAAATTAATGCTGGTGTGCCTTTATCAAACGCATTCGAAAAGTACCCAACTACATTTGATAATGTTTACATTAATTTAGTTAAAGCAGGAGAGGCAAGTGGTAATTTAGATACTTTTCTTGAAAGAATTACACTTAATTTAGAAAAATCGATTGCAATAAAAAAAGCTATTAAGAGTGCCATGATGTACCCGATAATTTTACTTTCAGTAGCTGTAACTGTTGTTGGCGTTATGATGATTTTTGTTGTACCAGTTTTTGTTGATATTTTTGGAAATGCTGGAGTAGAACTTCCTATGGCAACACAAATGGTAATGGCAATAAGTGATTTTTTAAGAAGTTGGACCGCTCCGATTATTCTTGGAGTTCTTTTTGGAATAATTATGATTATAAAGAAATGGCTTCAATCAAATGTTTCTTTAATGCAAAAATTTGATAAAGCTATGATGAAGCTTCCTGTAGTGGGCCAATTAATTAGCGATTCAATTATGGCAAGAATTACAATGGTCTTAGCTAATCTAATTACTGGCGGTGTAAATTTAATTGAGGCTATGGAGATTGTTAAGAATTCTATTTCTAATACGAGAATCCAATCTTCACTCGAAAAAGTGAAGCGTGATATTTTCTCTGGCAAACCATTTTCAGTGGCCTTAAGGGAAACGAAAGATTTTCCTGAAACTATGTGTGGTTTTATTGAGGTAGGAGAAGAGACAGGTAAATTAAATGAGATGTTGACAACAGTTTCAGTATATTATGAAGAAGAATTCGATTCTTCAGTTGATAGTTTTTCTCAATTACTAGAACCACTAATGATTGTTTTTTTAGGTTTAGTAATTGGTTTTATATTGGTTGCAATGTATACCCCAATATTTAAAATGGGAACTGCCGTTTAATGCAATTTATAGTTTTTTTTTAACTCTATTTTTAGTAATCAATTCATCAAAAGTTCATGCTAATTCTTTTTATGAATATTTTGTAAACCAACAAAAAATTAAACATGACGATCTAGGGAAAAATTCAAATATTAGAGTAAGTAATTTTTATAATATTGATTTGATTATTTCGTCAACTCCCTCAATTAAATTTTATACAGAGATACTAGAAGAAGAGGGCTTACCTATTGATTTAGCTGTAATTCCTCTTATAGAAAGCGGCAATAATCCACAAGCCAGGTCACCAAAAAATGCTCTTGGATTATGGCAATTTATTCCTTCTACAGCAAAAGAGTGGGGTTTAGCTTCTAACAAAGCTGATAATAGAAAGAATGTTATAAAGTCCACACGGATAGCAATTAAATATTTGAAGTATCTTCATAATCAATTAAATGATTGGAATTTAACTTTAGCTGCATATAATTGGGGTATTGGTTCTGTTAAAAAGGCATTAAAAAAAGGATTAGTTACAAATAAAATTATTAATTTAAGGAAGCTACCTCTTGAAACAAGAAAGTATTTAGTTGCCTTTCATCACTTAAATCGCATTATTACTATTAATAAAAGTAACGCTAAATTAAATAAGTTTCCAAATGTTAAATATTTTGTAAGTGTTAAACAACAAAATATTTCAAATTATATTTCATCAGAAAACTTGAAAGATATAGATAATTCAGTGTTAAAACATATTAATGGATATGATGTTTTTGATAAAGACAATAAAGGTAGTGAGGTCCTTCTTCCGTCTAAAGAATTTCAAGAATACTTTTCAATTAAAGAAATATCATATAAAAAGTCTCTTTCAAAAAAAAGTTGCCCAAAAAAATATTACAAAGCAAAATATCGTGATACATTAGTAAAATTAGCAAAAAGATATAATATAAAAATGGATTTATTAAAAGAAATGAATCCTCAAATAAGTTTTCTTAGGCCAGGAATGAATGTTAAATTATGTAAGTAATTTTGTATTATAATTATATGAATGAGTAAATAATTTAGGAAATATATAAATGAATAAATATAACGATAATTTATTGAGACTAATAACTATTAAATTTGTAATATTTTTTGCCTTTTTTAGTGTTACATCAGTTGTTATGGCCGAACCAGATGAGAGCGTCATACCGCTTCCTTCGATAGAACTCGATGTACTTTCTGAAACAGGTGGCAGAACTTATGACGATGCAATGGAATATGCTGAGGAAACATCTAAACTATCAGATGAAGAAAAAGCAGACAGAGCAAAGTACGAAGAGATTGAGTCGACAGTAAAGTCAGAAATAGGATCAACTGCTGTTTCATCAGGTATGTTAGCTGACACAATTTCTACTGTGGCTGCTCTTTTAGGCGTTGATGTAAAAGTTGATTATGACAAGAAATCAGGATTAAGTTGTTTTAGTCTAGACTCTAGTGGTAGTTTAAATGTAGTATCTTGCTCAGGAGATGGTGAAGTACTTTCGGAGTGTGATGCAACAGCAGCAGATGATTGGAAGAGTGCCACAATTAGCTGTTCAGGCTTTGAGTTAACCGCGAGTGTAGTTGAATAAAATTAATCATTAAATATTTTTTGGGAATATAGATTGAAAAAAGATAATAAAAAAATATTAGGGTTTACCCTTATTGAATTACTAGTTGTTGTTGCCATACTTTCAATTTTGGCAGCAGTTGGAATCCCATGGTATCAAGGCTATAAAATTGAAGCAAAAGAAAAGCAAGCTGTAAATAATTTGAAATCAATTAAATTAGCTCAAGCCCAGTACTATAGAGACTATGATAATTATTTTCCATGCCCAGTTACGGATATTGATACTAGTAAGATTGACGAGCAATTTTTTGGAGGAAATGGTGACTTAAGTCAAGGTGCATATGAATACAAAATCACAGGTGGATGTGGATCATATAATATCCTAGCGACCCCAAAAAGTTCGTAGTATTAACTGTTTTGAATTAGCTTAATGGAATTTTTACTAGCTGATTATCTTACCGCTCTATTTATTTTCTTTGGTGCTATTTTATATTCTTCAGTCGGTCATGGAGGAGCTTCAGCTTACATAGCAATAATGTCATTAATGGGTACTCCACCATTATCTATTAAACCAATTGGATTAGTTTTAAATATATTAGTGTCATCTATTAGTAGTTTTCGTTTTATTAAAAATAAGTTATTTAGTTTAAAAGTTTTTTTGCCTGTAGTTTTAGGGTCTGTACCAACTGCATTTCTGGGGGGATATATTCAATTAGCACCTGAAGTTTATAAGCCATTAGTGGGTATTATCTTATTGTTTGCAGGTGCTCAATTTTTATTTAATTTTTCCCAATATTTTAATATCAAATCAAATAAACCAGTTAATCCATTAATTGGAATTTTAGCTGGTTTAATTATTGGATTTCTTTCGGGGTTAACTGGAACAGGAGGGGGAATCTTCCTATCTCCACTAATTTTAATGCTTGGCTGGACTACAATCAAAGGAGCTTCAGGAACAGCAGCTGCATTTATTTTCTTCAATTCAGTATCAGGCCTTATAGGTAACATAGCATCTGTTAATTTAATCCCAAATACCATATTCTTATTTTTGTTTGCTGTATTGTTTGGAGTAATCATAGGTACTCAGCTTGGAATTAAAATTCTAAATGAAAATAATGTAAAAAAAGCTTTAGGCCTTGTATTAATTGTTGCTGGGTTAAAATTTATTTTGATGTAATCTATTTATCGTAAGATAAAATTATATACCCGTGGTATGCTGCATTTGTAAAATTTAATTAAAAGGAAAAGTAAATGGCTATTCGAATTGGTGATGAAGCACCAAATTTTAATGTTAATACTACTGAGGGTGAAATTGATTTCCATAAATGGATTGATAATAGTTGGGCTATACTTTTTTCACACCCTAAGGATTTTACTCCAGTATGTACAACTGAGTTAGGTTATGTGGCAAAGCTTAAACCAGAATTTGATAAAAAAAATACAAAAGTTATTGGTCTTAGCACAGATTCTGTTGAAGATCATTTAAGATGGGCTTCTGATATTAGGGAGACACAAGGTTATGAGATGAATTTTCCTCTTATTGGAGATGAAAATTTAATTGTTTCTAAGCTGTACGATATGATTCATCCAAACGCCACTCCTGGCGAACGAACAGCTCAAGATAATGCAACTATTCGATCTGTTTTTATTATTGGACCTGACAAATTAGTAAAAGCAATGTTAATTTATCCAATGAGTGCAGGAAGAAATTTTGATGAGATTTTTAGATTGTTAGATGCACTTCAAATCAATGCAGAACATCAAGTTGCTACACCAGTTAATTGGAAATTAGGAGAGGATGTAGTAATTCCCCCTGCAATAAGTGATGAAGAGGCTTCTAAAAAGTATCCAGGTGGGTACAAGACTTTAAAACCTTATCTTCGTTTAGTTAAAAGTCCAGAAAGGTAATATAAACTGGATGATAACAACAAAATTCAGTAAGCAATTTTTTTGGTTATTTGCAATTATTGGCTTTTTTTTGTCTTTGTTTTTAGCTATAAATGAATATTTTTCCCATCAAATTTTTTTAGATGAATATCAAAGACAAATGGCTTTTTGTCTTGAATCAAATAAAAATTGCGATATTGATAAATTGGTTAATATAAAAAAAGAAGATTTAAATCCTAATCAATTAAAGCTTATTGAATTAAATATGTTGATTATAAATTTTAAAAATTATCTTATAAATATTTTAATAATATTTGGAATATTTAATTTAATTGCACTAATCCCACTAATTATAAATATTTATAGCGATATCAAATCAAGAATAAGACTAATTAGATAGATTAAATACTTTTAGTTTTGAGCCAGATTGAGCCTTTAGTGTCTGTAGCAGAAACTGTAACTGTTCCTTTTTGATCTGTACTAAAATTAAATTTTAGATAAGGATCTTGACTCATACTTATTTCATTTTCGGCAACTAGAAGAGATTCGCCGTTAAAATCATATCTTATTTGACTTACAATCCACTCTGGAACAAACCATCCATTAATTGAATCTTTTTGTAATCCTGTAAAATTGGGATGCTTAATTCGGGATGTAAGATAATTTTTTTTAGCTTTTACTAAAATTTTTCCTAGATCTTCGGTTAATTTTGGATCTTGACTATTCATATAACCACTACAACCACCCGAAGCCCTGATAGCTACCTTGCTCATGTATAACTTACCTGTGCTATCTTCACCTACTACACGAACGAATGAATCAGTTTCCATTCTAATTCTTGTTGAAAGGTCAAGTTCTTGTGTCTTTGTTGTAAGATGATAAGTTGCTGCCTTTTGAACAGGATTACTATCAATAATAACAATTAATTTTTTTATTTCGATATCAGGTTGTTGAGTTATCTTAATATTTATTGGAACTTGCGCACCACTTGAAGCACGTTTAGGCCCATCAATTTTTAAAAAATCAACTTCGTTTATCGCCTTATCTTTAAACATTTTTTCTTTTATAAAAGGCCATAAATCTGGATTGGCATCAGCATTAACAATCATAGAGCTAGAAGCCAAGATTATAAATAATATAAATTGTTTTAAAAATTTCATAAATAGCTATTTTCGATTAATAATATAAATAAACAATACTCCCAATAGTACTAAATGTCTAACTTATGACAAATTTTTTAAAATTAAGTTTGTTATATTTTTTAAGTTTGTCAAGTATTAAAAATTTCTATTTTAAAAGTTTCTTTTGATTTAGTTATATTTAATAAACGATCTATATTTGGATGTTTTCCAGGATTATCTTTAGCGTCTTTAACATGTTCACAATATAAAGATAAACCCTCAATTGCTGCCTTTGTATTTAATTCTCCAAAAACTAAAAATAAATGGTTATATAACTTAATTGAACCAACGGCACCTGGTTTATTTAAAATAACTCCTGATTGATGACCTTGATGATCGAATAACTTTATTTCTTTTATGTGATTGGCGTCTGGTAATTGCTTTAAAATATCTTGAAAAAGATTCATTTAATTTTTATATTCTAAATGTAGATGTTGTCATCAATTTTGATGTGGCTTCCATTATTTTTTGAACAAACTTTGGTAATTTTTTTGCCCCCATTTTCTTTGCCGATAATTCATGTTGCTCTTCATCTTTTTTCATTTGTTTAATTATTGCAATTGTTTTTTTATCTTTTGAAAAAATTTTACTTAAATGATTTTCTAAATGGGATGATACTTGCTTTTCTGTTTCTGATAAAAAACCTAAATTATATTTTTCATCAATAATACTTGCTACACTTCCTATAGTAAAAGAGCCAAGATAGAGTAATGGATTAAGTCGGCTTGTAGTACCATTTAACTCTTTAATTCTTGATTGACACCAAGCTAAGTGATCAAGTTCTTCATTTGCAGCTATTTCTAATTGTTCTTGAATTTTTTTATTCTTATTGAAAAAAAGTTGACCTCGGTATAAGGCTTGTGCGCATATCTCACCTGAGTGATTAACTCTCATAAATTTACTATGTTCTTCTTTCTCTTGAGGGGTTAAGATATCTTTATTTTCTATAGTTTTATCAGGGCGTGGTCTTTCGGATCTAGGGGTAACCGTAAGAGTCTTTAGTGCTTTATCAACTTCGTTAATTATCGAATCGATCATATGGTTAAAATGATTTGTTAATTTTTTTGATAAAGGTCAATACCTTTGAGAATATTCAAAGCTTCAACAAATTGTTTGTCATCTTTCTCACCAAAAATAATAGGTTTAAAATTTCTTAAAGCTTCAGCACCGTCGTCAGTTGGAATATTATCTTCTACTTTTTCATCAGAAGATTTATTTTTCGGATCCTCAGGATTGGATAATCTATTACTTAAATCTGATTCTCGAACAACAATATTTTCCATACCATCCTCAACAATTATATCTGGTTCTATACCTTTAGCTTGGATTGATCTTCCCTTTGGAGTGAAGTATCTGGCGGTCGTAAGTTTAATTGCAGTACCATTCATCATCGGTAATATACTTTGGACAGAACCTTTACCAAAACTTCTTGTTCCTACAATCAGTGCACGATTGTGGTCTTGTAAGGCACCCGCTACAATTTCCGATGCTGATGCAGAACCATTATTAATTAGAACAACCATTGGAGTATCTTTAATGTCTCCAGGTAAATCTTTAAGGAAATTATTTTGGGTTGGATCATTTCTTACAAAATTTTCTGGTATGGCAGTTAAATTCATTTTTGAATCAGAAGCCCTTCCTTCTGTGTAAACAACTAAATCACCCTCTTTTAAGAAAGCAGCAGATACAGCAACTGACGAGTTAAGAAGACCACCAGGGTTATTTCTCATATCAAGAATGATTCCATTAAAAGCAAATTTATTTTCTTTTCTCAGTTTTTTAAGAGCTATAGCCAAATCTTCACCAGTTCTCTCTTGGAATTGGGTAAGTCTAATGTAAGCATAATTAGGCTCAATAAGCTTTGCTTTTACACTTTTTGTTTTAATTTGAGCCCTTGTTATTTTTAAATCAAATGGGCTATCAAGTCCTTTTCTAAGAACTTGTAAGTTAATAGATGTTCCTGGTTTACCTCTCATTAACTTAACAGCTTCGTTTAGGGTTAAACCTTTTACAGCTGTTGTATCAAGTTTCATTATTAAATCACCACTTTTTAGACCTGCCTTGTAAGCGGGTGTATCTTCTATTGGTGAAATAACTAAGACAAAACCATCTTCCATTCCAACTTCAATACCGAGACCACCAAATTCTCCTGTAGTACCTTGTTGAAGGTCTTTAAAATGATCTTCATCTAAGTAAGTTGAATGAGGATCTAAGCCTGATAACATTCCATTTAAAGCTTCCTTTATTAGCTTCTTATCCTCAATATTTTCAACATAATCAGATTTGATTTTACCGAAAACTTCAGCAAAAGTTCTGAGATCATCAATTGGAAGATTAGAAGATTTTGTCTTATCAGCAAAGACTGGTAAATTAATACTGATGAGAATACCTATTAAGGCTCCACCAAATATTAATAAAAATTTTTCCATTTTTGTGCGCATATTAAACTTTCGTCTTAGTATTTATAAATTATAATCCAGAATATACATTAAAACATGGACATAATGTATCAGAAAAGAATTAAAGTATGAAAAAACACATTATAAAAATAAATTTCTGTACAAAGTGTGGTTGGTTAACCCGTGCATCATGGTTATCACAAGAGTTTATCAACACATTTGAATCTGACATAAGTTCTATTAATTTAGTTCCTGACAGAAACGGTAAATTTGAAATTAGATGTTCAAATGTGATGATATTTTCAAGAAAAAAAGAAGGTAAATTTATTGATTTAAAGCTTATGAAGCAAAGAATAAGAGATGTTGTCAATCCATCAATGACTCTGGGTCATAGCGATGTTAGATCTAAAGATTAATGAAAAAAGAATTAACAATTGAAGAATTTTTCAAAAATCCAGGACCTCTTAGCGAGATAATAGATAATTTTCATGAAAGAGAGGACCAACTTAAGATGGCTAAAATTGTAAATGAAGCCATTGAGGAAAAAGATTCTTTAATTATTGAGGCTGGGACTGGGGTAGGTAAAACTTTTTCTTATTTAGTGCCGGCTTTGATGAATGGAGGAAAAGTTGTAATTTCAACAGCAACTAAAAATCTGCAGGACCAACTTTTTTTAAAAGATATTCCAACAATACGGAATGCTCTTAAAATCCCAGTTGAAATCAATATTCTAAAAGGTAGATCAAATTATATATGTCAATTAAGAATGGAAAATGCATTATTAGAAGGTCAATTTCTTAATAAAGAAGATGCTAAATATATTCATGAAATAAAAAAAATCGCAGACCATAGTGAAGTTGGGGAGATATCAGAGTTTAATACTATTCCAGAAACTTCTACTATATGGCCATTTGTAACTTCTACTAAAGATAATTGTTTAGGCCAAGATTGCGAATTTTTTAAAAGCTGTTTTGTAGTAAAAGCAAGAAAAAAAGCAATTGCTTCAGAAATTGTAATTGTTAATCATCATCTTTTTTTTGCTGATTTTGTTCTAAAAGATGCAGATTTATCAGAAATTCTTCCTAAAGCTGATACAGTTATTTTTGATGAAGCTCATCAAATCCCTCAGATTGCTCCTATCTTTTTAGGTGAAAATATTTCTACTAATCAAATTCTTTATCTTGTGCAAGATGCTAATCAAATTCTTTTGAAACATCTTAAGGATAAAGAAAAATTAATTGAATTATCAAGACTAATAAATGATTCAACAAATTCAATAAATGTATATTTTGATAAACGGAATTATAGAGTTGGTATTGAGAAAATAGAAAAACTAGATTTTTTTAAAGATAAAATAAACAACTTGATAGACCATCTCGACAAATTTTGTAGATTTTTTGACAAATATAGCGAACAAGATACAGAATTTAAAAATCTTAAAGAAAGAACAGAAGAGATTATCAATAAATTAAAGAAATGGATAAATTATGAAGACCAAAGTTATGTCCATTGGGCTGATATTTTTTTTAAATCTGTTCAGTTTAATGTCACTCCAATCAGTATTGCAGATAGTTTTAGAGAATTTCAAGAAAAGAATAAAGCCTCTTGGATTTTTACTTCGGCAACTTTAGCGGCTAATGCAAGCTTTGATCATTTTCAATCATTGATGGGATTAGAAAATGCAAAAACAGAATTACTAAAAAGCCCTTTTAATTATTCAAAAAATGCTTATTTATATGTACCTGAAGACATGCCCGATGTATCAAGTAGATTATTTAATAATCATTTGGTAGGTAAGATTTACCCCATTATTCTGGCTGCACAAGGTAGAACTTTTATTTTATCAACCAGTATAAAATCAATGAACGAAATCAAGAGTTTGTTAAAAGATAAATTTGAAAAAAATAACATTAATTATCCAATTTTAACTCAGGGGGAAAGCTCTAAAATTAAATTATTAGAACAGTTTAAATATCATGGAAATGCTATTTTAATCGGCTCTTTAAGTTTTTGGGAGGGAGTGGATGTTAGAGGAAAAGAACTTTCATTAGTAATCATTGATAAACTACCATTTCAGTCGCCAGGCGATCCAATTTTTGAATCAAAAATAAATTTGCTTTCAGCTCAAGGAATTAATGCATTTATGACATTTCAATTACCAAAGGCTATTATTTCTTTAAAACAGGGTGCAGGAAGATTAATAAGAGATGAGGAAGACAAAGGGGTGTTGATGATTTGTGATTCACGCATAATATCTAAGCCCTACGGGAGAAGCTTTTGGCAAAGCCTACCCAGTTTTAAAAGAACAAGAAATCAAGAAGATGTAATAGACTTTTTAAACCATTTATAATGTATTGATGAAAATTTTATCTATAGATGCTTGCACTGAAAATATTTCAATTGCATTAATAATTAAGGAATTGGTAGCTGAGAAGAGCTTTCCTTCAGGTAAAGATTATTCTGAAAATATTCTTCCACAAATAAAAAAACTTTTAAGTGAAAATGATTTAAAAATAAATGATATAGATGCTGTTGCTTTTGGAGCTGGGCCTGGTTCTTTTACTGGAATTAGAATTACTTGTGGCATTGCTTATGGAATAGCTTATGCTAATAATTTACCTATTGTTGGTGTTAATACTCTTGAAGCTTTGGCTTGGTTATCAATGCATGAAAACTCTATTTCATGTATTGATGCAAGAATGGGCCAAGTTTATTTAGGAATATATCAAAAGAAAAATGAAACTATTGTTCCAATTATAGAACCAGGGCTTTTTAACCCTTCAGAATTACCCAAATTACCCGATATAAAAAAAGCTATGGTTATTGGTTCTGGTTTGATCTCATATAAAGAAAATTTGAAATTACAATATGGTGGGATTGATTTGGAGTTTTTTAAGGATAAATGTTCATTAGCAGGTCCAATAGGTATGCTTTCTAAAAGTCAGTTCGCTAAAGAATTTCACTTAAAAAATGCAGATCCAATATATATTAGAAATAAAGTTGCCCAAACTACAAAAGAAAGATTGAAACAAAAGTAATTTTTAATGAATCTATATAATAAAATAAAATTTTATGAAAAAGAGGATTTAGATGAGATTGTCAGTATTGAAAATAAAAGTCATCTAACCCCATGGACTAAAAAAAATTTTACTGATGCATATAATGCCAAAAATTTATTTAGAGTTTTAAAAAATCAAAGTAATATTATTGGTTATTATATTGCCTTATTTTCGGATGAAGAGTGTCAGTTATTAAATATTACTGTGAGGCTAGAATTAAAAAAAAGGGGGTTTGGTCAGTTAATGATTGAAAATCTTTTTAAGGAATGCAGAAAAAAAAATATTCATGATATTTTTCTTGAGGTCAGAGCATCAAACTCTAGTGCAATACGATTATACGAAAAAAAGGGATTTAATGAGATTGGAATTCGTAAAAATTATTATAAAATTATAGATGGAAAAGAAGATGCAATTTTAATGGGCTTAGCTTTATGACTAGAGATTTACTAGACAACTCGATAATTATGGAAGAATTGGGCTTAAGTCCTATTTGGCTGTCTGCTTCAAAAAAAGAAGTAGTTAAAAAAGAACTTGCTTCGGATGATTTAAGATTTTATTTAAAGAAAATTGTTTTACAAAATATTAATTACCTTTTAATAGCCCCTATTTATAATTCATCCAATGAAAATGAGCTTAATTTATTTATAAGAATTTGTTCATATCTCGATACATTATCTAATAATTCAGATCAATTAAATGATATAAAACAAATTAAACAATCTGAAGTGGAACTTAAAATTAAATCTGCTCACAGCTTAATATTCCTCGAGCAAGGTATAGAAAGACAATTTGATAAAAAAGAATTAATTATTCCATATATTGTTTCTATTTCACTCTATGAAATGATTAAAAATCCAGAGAAAAAAAGAAAATTATGGCAAGATATTAAAGATCTATTAGAATCAATAAACCAATGAAATTATAATTATGCGTGCATCTAAATTTTTTATTTCCACTTTAAAAGAAGCTCCAGCTGAAGCTGAATTAATTAGTCATAAATTGATGATTCGAGCAGGATTAATTAGACGTCTTGGTTCAGGACTATACAGTTGGATGCCAATGGGATTAAGGATTTTAAAAAAAATAGAATCTATAATAAGAACGAAAATGAACGAAGCAGGGGGAGTTGAATTACTTATGCCTGCAGTGCAGCCATCAGAGCTATGGGAAGAAACAGATCGATGGGATGTTTTTGGACCTCAAATGTTAAAAATAAAAGATAGACATGACCGTCTTTTTTGTTTTGGCCCAACTCATGAGGAAGTCATCACAGATATTGTAAGAAAAGAAATAAATAGTTATAAGCAATTACCAATTAATTTATACCAAATCCAAACTAAATTTAGAGACGAGATTAGGCCTAGATTTGGGGTTATGCGTGCAAGAGAGTTTTTAATGAAAGATTCATATTCTTTTCATAGTGATATAGATTGTTTAAAAAATACTTATGAAAAGATGTATAAGACATATAGCGAAATCTTTGAAACAATTGGATTAAATTTTAGAGCTGTTCAAGCTGATAATGGCGCTATAGGTGGAGATGGCTCACATGAATTTCATGTTTTAGCGGATTCTGGAGAAGATGAGCTTGTTTATAGTGAAGAAACTGATTTCGCAGCTAATAGTGAAGTCGCTAAAAATCATCCTGAAAAAGATAAACTAAAAAAATGCCGAGGCATAGAAGTTGGACATATATTTCAATTAGGTACGAAATATTCTGAAGCTATGAAGGCAGAATTTATTGATGAATCAGGAAAACCTAAACCTTTACTAATGGGATGTTATGGTATTGGAGTATCACGAATTGTCGCTGCAGCAATTGAGCAAGGACATGACGAAAAAGGTATTATATTTCCAAATGCTATTGCACCATTTGAAATAATTCTTACTCCTATTGGTTATGATAAAAGTGAAAAAGTGAAAAAAATAACAGATTCAATTTATCATGAACTTATAGATTTAGGTTTTGATGTTCTTCTAGACGATAGAGGTCTGAGGCCAGGCGTTATGTTCAATGAGGCAGAATTATTAGGTATTCCTCATCGAATAACAATAAGTGACAAAACCAACGAAGTAAAAAAAGTTGAATATAAAAAAAGACAAGATGTAGATTCTGAATTAATTGATTTAGAATCTCTTAAAAAAAATCTTAAATGATTTAATTAAGCACCTTGTATGCATGGTAGGATCCATGCTCACCATCAGAATCTAAGTAAAGAAAGTAATATCCATTTAAGGTATAACCCAAACCATTGAAATGATTTTGCGATCTTATTTTTAAGGATTTAGGAAGTTCACTTGCCCCTTTAAATTTTCCGTTTAAGTCATATACAAGAAATCTTTTATTATCAACATCTAATAATATTAATTCCTCACCAACTTTTCCTGTAAAAGCAATAAAATGGGACGCCACATCGTGATGCATAACTTTTGGCGTTTTGTAATCTAATTTAATTTCTTTTTTTAATTTTTTCGATTTAGCTTCCAAAACATAAACGATATTAGATTTTTCCTGTTTTGCATAATATAAATTATTTTTTGAATCGTATGATGGCATAGTACCAGCACTTCCAAAAGATGCAGTTGGCTGGGAAACTATTTCTGAGTCACCAGTAAGTAATCCTTTCTTATCTAAATTCAATGAAAATATACCTGTCATGGGTGCAAATCCTGCTGCAGTTGATACATTATATGTAATTGTTTCAAGTTTAAAGTTATTTTCATTGTAATAAATTGATCTATTATCAAAACCAGGCCTTGTAGATTCAATGTATTTTCCTTTTTCATCATAAGTGTGAACAAGAGATTTTGACATTGGGGGTTCATATGAGGAGCCTCGCGCAGCAAGTCCTCCATCTGCAATATAATATTTTTTCTCTCCAGGAATGTAAGCCACAGTTTGTGGTCTGGTCGTTGGTTTTTTAGCAAGTTGAATTTTAAAAATAAATTCAGCATTTTTATTTATTTCGGCTTGCAGATTACTTAAATTAGAAAATACTAAGCAAATTAGAAAAAATATATTTTTAAACATTTTAATTTCCTATAAAAAGAGTTAGTCATTTTTTTTATATTTTTGTTCAATAAACATCGCATCCCCATAACTAAAGAATCGATACTTATTCTTAACCGCATGACTATAAATTTTTTGTGTAAATTTATAACCAGCAAAAGCAGACACTAACATAAGTAATGTACTTTTAGGTAGATGAAAATTTGTAAATAAACTATCAACTAATTTGAATTTATAACCAGGCTTTATAAAAATTTTAGTTTTCTGGTGGCCCGTTACAATTTTATTGTTAACAAATGCACTTTCTAAAGCTCTCAAAACCGTTGTACCTACAGCTATTATTCTCCCACCATTTTTTCTTGCTATATCAATTTTAATCTTGGTTTCATTCTTAATTTCAAAATTTTCAGTATGCATTTCATGTTTATCAATGTTATTAACTTTTACTGGCAGAAAAGTACCTGAGCCAACATGAAGGGTTAAAAAAGTATAGTTTATATTTTTTTTATCAAATAATTTAAAATCAGATTTTGAAAAATGCATTCCAGCCGTTGGTGCTGCAATTGCACCTTCATGTTTTGCAAATATAGTTTGATATCTTTCATTATCCTTGGTCTCATCTGGACGTTTAATATAAGGGGGTAACGGAATATGTCCATTTAGCTCCATCAACTTATCAAATGATCCTTTATTAAGTCCTAATAAAAATAAATCTTTTTTCCTTTCAAGAATTTCAATAACATTATGATTTGAGATTAAAATTTTTATGCCTATATTTATCTTTTTTGAAGACTTAATCATTGCCAATGCTTTTTGATTATCAAGAACTTGTTCGATCAAAATTTCAATTTTTCCACCTGTTTCTTTTTTACCAAATAATCTAGCTTTAATTACTTTGGTGTTATTAAAAATGATTAGATCATTCGGTTTTATTAGTTTAACAAAATCCTTAAAATGTAAATCTTTTAGGTTTTCTAAAGATGGATTGGTTAATAATAACTTACTGTCACCACGATTTTTTGTTGGATATTGGGCTATTAATTCTTTTGGTAGCTTATAATTAAATTTATCAATATTCATTTAATATTTTTGGTTGTTATAATAGCCGCTCTATCTTGCCGGGATGGCGGAACTGGTAGACGCACTGGATTCAAAATCCAGCGCTAGCAATAGCGTGCGAGTTCGATTCTCGCTCTCGGCACCAATTAAATATTGAATTATAACTTTTTTATAGCCTCTTAAATATATATTATGATTGAACATAAAATTTCAGATAAAAATAAGCACCATATTATTATTAGACCTAATCCAGCTATGCCATGGAAGCTAATTAAAAAAATTTATCTAATTTTCGCAAGCTTTATATTAATAATAGCAATAATATTAAGTATGATTAATTTATATTTAGCTATCCCATTTTATGGAATCGAAGTTATTTTTCTTGGTTACGCTTTATATATAACTGCATTAAAAAGTTCATTTTATGAGGAAGTTATTATTGACGAGCTTAATATTAAAGTGTCTTTTGTAAATAGAAAAAATATTAAAGAGTATGAATTTGTTAAACAGTGGGCTGAATTTAAATACAAACCATCAACTAAATTACAACCTTCGGAGATTTCAATTTCAAAAAAAGGAAGAAAATATTTAATTGCAGAAAGAGTAAATGAGATGGATAGAAAAAAATTATTTAATATACTTAAAACTTTATAAGAAAATGGTTGTCAATATATTCATTAAAAGTTAAATTAGTGTATGAATTGCAATTGATATATTTTTTGTAAACTGATAATATCCTTCAAGTTTTAGAAAAATACGCTATTGTTAAAATAATCAAATCAAAATGATGAAAGGTAAATCAAATTGAAATCAAGTTTGCAAAAATTATTTTTAGTTTTATTTTTTATACCGCTAAATGTATTAGCTGATTGGACTCTCAATTTGCGACAGGGAGCAACTCCAATTAGTCAAGAAATTTATAATATGCATATGGTTACTTTATGGGTTGTGACCATTATTGGCATCTTGGTTTTTGCAGTAATGTTTTGGTCAATTTTTCATCATCGAAAATCTAAAGGGGCTAAAGCTGCTAAATTTTCTCACAGTACTACTGTTGAAATCATCTGGACAATCATTCCAACAATTATAATTATTTCACTAGCTATTCCTGCTACAAAACTTTTGATTAAAATGGATGACACATCTGAGTCTGCTATTACGATTAAAGCAACTGGATCCCAGTGGAAATGGAAATATGATTATTTGGATGGTGTTGGGGAAGGTATAACTATCTACAGTAATTTAGATGACAAAAGTAAAGAGGTTAGTGTACGAGATTCTGGTTTAAATCCAATGGAATATGAAAATTATTTAATGGATGTTGATGAACCAATCGTCTTACCTGTTGGAACTAAAATAAGAATACTAACCACTGCACAGGATGTAATTCATGCTTGGTGGGTTCCTGATCTTGGTTGGAAAAGAGATGCGATCCCAGGATTTATTAATGATAATTGGGCAGTTATAGAAAAACCAGGAACATATAGAGGTAAATGCGCTGAAATATGTGGAGCAGGTCATGGCTATATGCCAATTGTCGTTAAAGCAGTTTCGATGGAAGATTATACAGCTTGGGTTGATGAAAAAATGATAGCTCAAGAAGCCTCAAAAAATACGAGTGATATAGTTTTATCGATGGAAGAACTAATGACTAAAGGCCAGAAAATATATAAAGCTCAATGTTTAGTTTGTCATCAAGCAAATGGAGAAGGAATGAGAGGAGCATTTCCGGCTATTGCAGGAAGTTCTATTGCGATTGAGTCAGATAATAGACTCAGACATATTCATCAAATCATCTATGGAAAAGGATTGATGCCTGCTTTTGGTGAGCAGCTATCTGATGTAGATATTGCTTCAATTGTGACTTTTACTAGAAATTCTTGGGGAAATAATACTGGCGACATTATTCAGGCGAAAGAAGTATCTGAAGCAAGAAAAAAACCAAACATTATTACAGCTGGCGATCTTAATAAAGAAAAAATGACTTCAGCTAAAAAAATTGATGGTCTAGCACAGGCTAAATAAAAATTAACTTTAAATTTGGGAATTAAATTATGAGTACACTTGCACACGATGATCATCACGATCATAAACCAACCGGTTTTAAACGCTGGTTTTTTTCTACTAATCACAAAGATATCGGCACTCTTTATTTAATATTTGCCTTAACTATGTTCTTTGTTGGTGGTGCAATGGCTATGATTATTCGAGCTGAACTATTTCAGCCTGGACTTCAATTTGTTGACCCACAGTTTTATAATTCAATGGTTACAGTTCATGCTTTGATTATGATTTTTGGTGCCGTTATGCCTGCAGGAGTTGGCTTGGCAAATTGGATGATTCCTTTGATGATTGGTGCCCCAGATATGGCACTGCCAAGAATGAACAATATGAGTTTTTGGATTCTTCCTTTTGCATTTGCTCTTTTAATTAGTACCTTATTTATGGAAGGAGGAGGGCCAGCAGGTGGTTGGACTATGTATCCACCACTGGTCTTGCAAACAGGAAATGCTTTTCCATTTTTAATTTTTGCGGTCCATTTTTTAGGGATTTCATCAATAATGGGTGCAATTAATATTATTGCTACAGTATTTAATATGCGTGCTCCTGGTATGACATTGATGAAGATGCCATTATTTGTATGGACATGGGTTATTACTTCATTCTTACTAATCGCATCACTACCAGTTCTTGCTGGTGGTGTAACAATGTTACTAACTGATAAATATTTTGGAACAAGTTTTTTTGATGCTGCAGGTGGTGGTGACCCCGTGCTATTCCAACATATTTTCTGGTTTTTTGGACATCCTGAAGTTTATATTTTAGCTCTCCCAGCTTTTGGAATCGTATCTCAGATCATCCCAGCTTTTTCTAGAAAACCATTGTTTGGATATACATCTATGGTTTATGCAACTGCATCTATTGCAATTCTCTCATTCTTTGTTTGGGCGCACCATATGTTTACTGTTGGCCTTCCAATTAAAGCAGAATTATTTTTTATGTATGCAACAATGCTAATAGCGGTTCCAACAGGTGTTAAGGTCTTTAATTGGATCGCTACTATGTGGAAAGGCTCGATGACTTTTGAAACCCCTATGTTATTTGCAGTAGCATTCGTTATTTTATTCACTATTGGTGGGTTTTCTGGCTTGATGCTTGGTATTACCCCTGTAGATTTCCAATATCATGATACTTACTTTGTAGTAGCCCATTTCCATTATGTACTTCTTACAGGCGCTATATTTGCATTGATGGCGGCAGCATATTACTGGTTGCCAAAATGGACAGGAAATATGTACGATGAGCGTTTAGGTAAAATCCATTTTTGGTTATCTTTGATCTCATCAAATGTTTTATTTTTCCCACAGCATTTTCTTGGTTTAGCAGGTATGCCTCGAAGAATTCCTGATTATGGAATTCAGTTTGCTGATTTTAATATGATTTCAAGTATTGGTGGTTTTGCATATGGCATATCTCAACTTTTATTTGTTTACATCATTATTAAATGTGCAATGGGCGGTAAAAAAGCTAAGGCTCTTTCTTGGGAAGGTGCAAAAGGACTTGAGTGGACTGTTCCATCCCCTGCACCATTTCATACCTTTGAAAAACCGCCAAAGTTAACCAAGCAAATGCTTGAACTATAATTTATTAATGGTTGAAAAAAAGGATAATACAGAAGAACAATTGAAGAAAAAAAATAAGCGATTAGCGCTAACTTTGGGTTTAGTCGCATGTTTTTTTTATGGATTTTTTGTTTTGATGCATGCTATTAATGGCTAATAAAAAAAGTATAAAGAAAACTACATTAAGCTTATTTTTATTTACTGTACTTATGTTTGGTTTTGGTTATGCTATGGTTCCCTTATATGATGTTTTTTGTAATATTACAGGATTGAATGGTAAAACTATTCGTGTAACTGAAAATGTAAATGAAAAAGTAGTGGTATCAGATCGTTTAGTAAAGGTACAGTTTGATGCTAATATTAATGGCGATCTACCATGGACTCTTAAGCCTAATCAAAGAACAATGAGGGTTCAACCAGGTAAGTTTTATGAAGCAGTATATACTGTTAAGAATATAAATGATAAAGATATAGTTGGACAAGCAATACCAAGTGTTTCTCCGCAAATTGCATCATTATATTTTAAGAAAGCCGAGTGTTTTTGTTTTATAAATCAACTACTTAAATCTGGAGAGTCCAAAGAAATGATGGTTAGGTTTGAAGTTGATGAAGAATTACCTGAAGGTGTGGAAGAGTTGACACTTTCTTATACTTTTTTTAGAGTTAAGAAAGTAGCAGTAAATTAATTTAATTTTAAGATAGGAAATTCATATGGCAAGTCAAGAAATATATTATATCCCCGATGGAAGTAAGTGGCCTATTGTTGGAACTCTCTCATTATTTATTACTTTTTTAGGAAGCGCCATGATGTTTAATGGCGTCGATTCTGGCACATATGTTTTGATTCTTGGCTTAGCAGCTCTAACTTATATGTTTGCTGGTTGGTTTGCTGATGTAATTTCAGAAAGTATTGCAGGTAAATATAGTAAGCAAGTTGATGTGAGTTTTAGAATGGGAATGGGTTGGTTTATTTTGTCGGAAGTAATGTTTTTTGCAGCATTTTTTGGCGCACTTTATTATGCTCGAATGTTCTCGATTCCATGGCTCAGTGGAGAAGGTCAAGGAGGACATAATGGTACACATGAATTTTTATGGTCTTCATTTCAGGCAAGCTGGCCAATGAATGTTATGCCAGACCCATCTAATTATACTCAATATAAAGATGTTATTCCTGCATTTGGAATCCCTGCAATTAACACAGCTATTTTATTAACTAGTGGTGTTACTGTCACATTTGCTCATTGGGCTCTCAAAGATTCTAATAGAAAAGCTTTAAGTGCCTGGCTTTTTGCAACAGTTGCATTAGGATTTATCTTTGTTTATTTTCAAGCTGGAGAGTATACCCATGCAATAAATGATCTTGATTTAAAAATGGATAGTGGTATTTATGGATCAACTTTCTACCTATTAACTGGTTTTCATGGATTTCATGTAACTATGGGCGCTGTTATGCTAGCTGTGATTCTTTTTAGGTCCCTTAAAGGGCATTTTAGTAAGAAAGATCATTTTGCTTTCGAAGCTGTAGCCTGGTATTGGCATTTTGTTGATGTTGTTTGGCTCGGTTTATTTATATTTGTTTATTGGATATAACTAAAAAAAGCTACTCAATGTAGCTTTTTTTAAATATGGTTTGGTGAAATCCAGCCCATTGACCACCCAACAAAAATTAGAATAAAAAGTAACACTGAGAGCACAATTCTAATAGTTAAAGATTTTGCCATTTTTACAGATTGATCATCATCCTTCATTAGAAAATGCAATCCTCTGGTTAATGAAATTAGAATGATTATTAAAATAAAAATGATTACAAATTTAAAAGCTACTGATATATCCATTAGTTCTCCAAAAAGGATAAAAATTGTTTTTTAAGAAGTACGAATTTAATTTATCGTTAATCCCTACTATTGCGTTTATAGTCGCATTTATTTGTTTTATTAGATTAGGTTTTTGGCAACTTGATAGAGCAAACCAAAAAAATAATATTAACTCTGATTATACGTCACGCCAAGATCAACCTTTAATAAATCTAAATAAAATAAATCCTACAAACGAAAAGGACTTACTACTATGGAGGCGCGTTGAACTAAATGGTTCATTTTTGAATAAAAAAAATATAATTCTTGATAATCAAATTTTTAATAAAATTGCTGGTTTTAATATTTTAACTCCTTTTTTAATTAAAGGTGGTAATCATGTTGTTTTGATTAATCGAGGATGGCAACCTAATTTATCTAATCGAGATTTAATACCAAATATTATAAATATTGATGGAGATAAGACCCTTAAGGGATATATTGCTAAATTTCCTACTAGTGGTATAACGCTTGGGCAGAGTAATATTGAGACAATGAATTCTTCATTATTTAGAATGCAAAGGTTAGATTTTGATGAGCTTAAATATTTTTTTACATTTAATATATTGCCATATATGATTTATATTGATCCTTTAATTGATAAGGAAAACTATAATACTTTCAAATTACCAGCTCCAGATTCAGAAAAAAATTATGGCTATGCTTTTCAGTGGTTTGCTTTTGCTTTAACTTTATTAATTATTTTTATAAAACTTGGGATTAGGAAAAAAAATGCAATTAAATCAAAAAAGTAAAGGTAAATTGACCCTTGTTGGCATTGCCCTTTTATTTTTCATACCGATAGTTTCATCTTGGTATTTGGTTTTTTATTCTGATTTTAAGAAAAATGCGATAGGTACACAGCATGGTAAATTAATTGAACCAGTTATTAATATAGGTGAAATTAAAGCTAAAGAAATTAAAACGAAGAATGAAATTTTAATTAATAAAAAATGGATTTTGGCTTTTGTACAAAAGAAAATATGTGATGATTTATGTAAAGAAAGATATTATCAGTTAAGACAAATCCGACTAGCTTTGGGAGAAGATAGAAATAAAGTTGAAAGACTTGTAATCTTAAATGAACCAACTAATCTTGATGAATTAGGGAATTTATATCCTGGACAGAAGTATATTGACAGCAATGATAAAAATTACCAATCGTTAACTAAAAAATTTAAAAACTATATTACAGATCAAAATAATCCTATTTTTTTGATAGATCCATATGGTTTTTTAATGATGCAATATCAACAAGGCACTGAACCAAAGGGTATTATCAAAGATATCGAAAAACTTATTAAGAATTCGAAGTAGATTCTTTTAATGCTTTTTCTAATAAACCATTAAATTCATCGAAATTTATTTCTCCAATAATTTTGTTTATTATTTTTCCTTCATGATCGATTAGAAAAGAAGTTGGCGTCAATGTGACTTCATTAAATTGAGATGCAATTTTTTTATCTAGATCTAAAACTACTGAAAATGGAAGTTTGTTGTTTTTTGAAAAACTTAGAACACGACTTGGCGGATCATAGAACATTGATACCGCAATCAACTCAAAATTTTGTTTTTTATATTTATTGTATGTTTTTATCAAATCTGGCATTTCAGCTATACAACTTGGACAGTCAGTTGCCCAAAAATTAACTAATACAACTTTACCTAAAAGATCATTTGAAGTTATTTTTTTTCCTTGAATTGAAGTCATATTTAAATTACTAATGGTTTCTTTTTGGAAACTAATTAAATACAAGCTAGTCAAAAAAATTACTAATGAAGATAAAATGATTTTTTTATTCATAATTTTTTATTTTAAAGTTTTGGGCTCTTTTAAAATCTTAAGTTTTATTTAAAGTCAACATTGTTATAAAAGTTAGTACGAGTATTCTACATTAATAAACTTATAATTAAGGATGAAATAAATTTGATTTTCTTTCAGCGATTGCTTTTATTTTCTACATTTTTAACTTTATGTGTTGTTGTTTTTGGTGCTTACGTTAGGTTGACCGATGCTGGACTGGGTTGCCCTGATTGGCCTGGTTGTTTCGGGACTCTTACAGTACCTGAAAGTGAAATTGCGATTAAAGAAGCTCAGACTTCATACCCAGGCAGTATAGTGGAAGTTGGTAAAGCGTGGATAGAAATGATTCACAGATATTTAGCTGGGACTCTTGGATTGCTAGTTTTATTAATTACAATTCTTGCCTATAAAATCCGTGATGAGATTAAAGTAAAATTTATTTTACCTTTAAGTATATTGGTGTTAATCACTTTTCAAGCTGCTTTAGGAATGTGGACAGTAACTGAGTTGTTAAAACCAATTATAGTTACTGCACATTTAATTGGAGGCATGACTATTTTAGGATTACTTACTTATATGACTCATAGACATATCGGCGCCATTAGTAACAGCGTCATAATTAATCCTAAAATAACGCCCTTTATTCGATTTTCTTTGGTTTTGTTATTTTTTCAAATTATGCTTGGAGGTTGGACCAGCACAAATTATGCAGCGCTTGCATGTACAGATTTTCCAACGTGTCATGGCTCATTTTTTCCAGATATGGACTTTAAGAATGGTTTTAATATTTTTCGTGAACTTGGGATGACAACGTCGGGAGAGGGCTTATCTATTCAGGCTCTTCAAGCTATTCAATGGGTCCATAGGGTTGGTGCAATAATACTTACTGTTTATTTTATTTTTGTAGCTTTTTTATTAAAAGAATATCCATCTGCAAGTTTCTATCGAAATATTCTTCTATTGGTATTATTTTTCCAAATTATTGTAGGAATAGCTAATTTAGTTTTTTACTTACCATTATTTTTAGCTACTCTACATAACTTACTAGCTGCATTATTGGTTATAATAACTACTATAATTAATTCAAGAATTACGCCGCAATATGATTAAAGCAATATCTATAAAAAGTTATTTTTCTGTTGAGAATTTTAAATCATTCTTTACTCTTTGTAAGCCAAGAGTAAATGCTTTAATAGTTTTTACTGCAGTAATTGGAATGTTTTTATCTACTCCAGGAATGGTTCCATTAAACATATTGATTAGTGCAATTATTGGGATTGCTTTTGTGTCTGGTTCTGCAGCAGCTTTTAACTGTCTTATCGAAGAAAAAATTGACGCTCGAATGGCAAGAACACGGGGTAGACCACTTCCAATGGGTAAAGTATCTCAAGATGAGACTCTTTTCTTTGCTACTATTTTAGGGGGGTTGGGATTATTTATTCTTTTTTATTTTGTTAACTTCTTAACGATGTGGCTTACAGCAGTTACTTTTTTTGCTTACGCAGTAATTTATACAATTTTTCTAAAACCTGCGACGCCTATGAATATAGTTATAGGAGGAGCCTCTGGTGCAATGCCACCAGTATTGGGATGGGCCGCGGTTAATAATCATCTTACTCCTGAAGCTTGGATTTTATTTTTGATTATTTTTTGTTGGACACCACCACATTTTTGGGTTTTAGCCCTATACCGTCGAGTTGAATATGCTAAAGTTGGTATGCCAATGTTGCCAGTTACTCACGGAGAAAAATTTACTTTATTACATATTGTACTTTATACAATAATTTTAGTGATTGTTACTATGATGCCATTTAGTGTTGGTATGACAGGATTAATTTATTTATTTTTCGCAACTATACTTAACGCTATTTTTCTTTATTATGTAGTGATGCTCTATAGGAATTATTCTGATAAACTATCCATGAAAATTTTTAGATATTCAATATTGTATCTTGGTTTAATATTTACAGCATTTTTGATTGATCATTATTTTAAATTTATTTTTGTTTAATTTTGTAAGAAGGAAGATTTATGAGTGAAAAAAGAAAACTAAAAGACATTTTTGAAACAATTCTGGTTGTTGTTGGAAGTTTAGTTGGAGCAATTATTGTTATTGTCGCAGCCACAACTAAATATAATTTTGGTCAATCAAATGATTCGAAGGTTGTTAAGCAAGATTCACAAGAAAATATGAAGCCAGTTGCTGAAGTGGCAGTTGCTGGAGAAACAGCAACTAATGAAGAATCTAAAAAAGAGCCATCTAATTCTATGGTGGGTGATAAAATTGTTAAATCTAATTGCGCTATGTGCCATACGACGGGCTTAATGGGTTCTCCAAAAATTGGAGATGTTGAACAATGGGCCCCAAGAATTGCTCAAGGAAAAGACTTACTTATCAAGAATGCTATCAATGGTATAAGAATGATGCCAGCGAAAGGAGGTAATGCAAAACTTACTGATGAAGAGGTTGCTGCAGCTGTAATTTCAATGGCGAATGCATCCGGAGGTAAGTTATAAAATCTAGATGTCAATTTATGCTATTGGCGATCTTCAAGGGTGCTTTTTTTCACTTCAATCTTTATTAAACGCCTTAAACTTCAATACAAGAGAAGACGAGCTTTGGTTAGTGGGCGATTTGGTCAATCGGGGAAAAGGTTCGTTAGAGGTACTTGATTGGTGCTATAAAAACCAAAAAAATATTAAAGTTGTTTTAGGAAATCATGATCTTCATTTTTTAGCAGTTGCATTAAAAGCTAAATCAATTGGTAATAAAGATACAATTGAGACTATCCTAAGTGATAAGAATTTATCTAAATATGTTGATTGGCTTTTATCTTTGCCATTAGTTTATGGTAATGAAAATTTTTTAATGGTTCATGCAGGTATCCCGCCTTCATGGTCTTCAGAGTATACAAAAAAATTATCAAACGAAGTAAGTTTAGAGTTAAATAAAAACCCAAAGAATTTTCTAGAAAATATGTATGGAAATTTCCCAAATAAATGGAATAAAAATTATAAAAGAGAGGATCGTTTAAGATTCACAGTTAATTCATTAACAAGAATGCGAACTTTAAATAAAGATGGCTCTATTAACTATTCTTTTAAAAAAGATCTTAATGACTTACCTCCCAATCTTATTCCTTGGTATCTTTATCCTGCTGAAGAAAGAAATGAATTTGTTTTATCAGGTCATTGGTCTGCAATTGGAATACAATCCTATTTAAATGGAATTACTTTAGATTCTGGTTGTGTGTGGGGACGTAAACTTAGTGCATATAGCTTTAAAGAAAAAAAAATCATATCAATAAGTGCTGATCTAAGAGATTTAGTTTAGTTGACTTCCAAAAAGTTTTTCAATTTCTGAAATTTTTGCTGAATGATTTTGACCTCCTTGATATTTTATTTTAATTGCCCCCATAACTGAAGCAAGTTTCCCAGATTTTTCCCAATCAAGATTATTTACAATTCCATAAATCAACCCTGCTCTAAATGCATCACCACAACCTGTTGGGTCAACTGGAGTTTCAACTGGTATAGCTTCTATATTAATTTTATCTTTTTTAGAATAGATTACTGAACCTTTAGAACCTTTTGTAACTATTAAAGCATCAACAGAATTAGTTAAATCATTGAGATTAAAGGATGTTTTATCTAAAATAAGTTGTAATTCATAGTCGTTTAAAGCAATATAACGAGCTTGATCTATAAAGAGCTTTAACTCATCCTTATCAAACATAGGTATTCCTTGCCCTGGATCAAATAAAAATGGGATATTTTTTTTAACACACTCATTAGCATGTTGAATCATTCCATCTTTTCCATCTGGCGCAATAATTGCTAAATCAATATTTTCGACAATAGAGTTAATGCTATTTTTATGTGATTGAGTCATAGCACCAGGATGAAAAGCAGTTATTTGATTATCATCTAAATCAGTTGTTATGTAGGCCTGTGCCGTTAATGTTGCTGGAATTATTTTTATATAATCTTGATTAATTTCATGTTTACTTAAACGTTCAACATATGGTTGAAAATCTTCTCCAACTGTTGCCATAATCAAAGGAGAGGTATTAAGTAATGATAAATTATATGCAATATTCCCTGCAGTTCCTCCAAAGTTTCTTTTTAACTCTGGCACATAAAATGCAACACTTAATTTATGAATTTGATCAGGTAGAATATGATTTTTAAAGTAATCATTGAAAACCATTATTGAGTCGTACGCCATTGATCCGCAAATTAATATATTACTCATTAAGGTTTCACCACAACTAGTATAACTATTGCAAAAAGAAGTATTACAGGAACTTCGTTGAACCAGCGATAAAAAACGTGTGTATGTTTATTTTTATTCAATTTAAAATCAATTAAATATTTAAGACAAGCAAAATGATAAAAAATAAGGAGAATAACACACAATAATTTTAAATTAAGCCAAGCCCCATTAAAGTCATATTCTATCCATAACCAAAAACCTAAAACAAGAGTAATTAATGCACCTGGTGTCATAATTCCATAGAATAATTTTTTTTCCATTACAATAAATCTTTCATGACTAATTTTATCTTTTGTCATTGCATGGTACACAAATAATCTTGGCAAATAAAACAAACCTGCAAACCAAGTGACCATAAAAATAATATGAAAAGCTTTTATCCAAAGCATGAACTTTACCTATAAAAAATGTTCTTAATAATTGAGATAAATTTTCTCATAAAATGTACAATAACCCTAATTGGAATAGCGCAGAAAACTTAATGAATGTACCTATATCAACTGATTACACAAAAGCTGAATCACAGTTTTCAAATCGTTTGCGCGAAATTCCCTACAATTACACATCATTTTCAGATAAAGAAATAGTAATTCGCTTTCTTGGTGATGAAATCTGGTTAATTTTAGAAGAATTACGGTCACAGCGAAAGACAGGTCATTCAGCAAAAATGTTATTTGAGGTTTTAGGCGATCTTTGGGTTGTAAATAGAAATCCATACCTTCAAGATGATCTTTTAGAAAATCCTAAAAGACTGAAGATGCTTATTCATGCAATGCATCATAGAGTTCAATCAATAGAAGACAGAAGTTTTGGTAATATGAAAGTAGCTCAATTAACAACTGCAGCATTATCTGCAATCAAAATATTTGAATCAGAATTTAAAAAAATTAAGAAATTAAGAAAACAAGTATTGTCTCGTTTAAAGCGGCACACAAAAAAACACAATATACAGTTTGATGGTTTGGCCAGAGTGTCACATGTTACGGATGCAACAGATTGGAGGGTTGAATATCCTTTTGTTGTGATAAATCCTGATACTGAAGAAGAAATTTCTGCACTTGTGAAAGAATGCATAGCTTTAGAATTAACAATTATTCCAAGAGGAGGTGGAACTGGTTATACAGGTGGTGCTATTCCATTAACTCCATTTTCAGCGGTTATTAATACTGAAAAATTAGATTATATAGGTGAAATAGAATATAAAAATTTACCAGGTGTTGATAAAGCAATACCTACTATTCATTGTGGAGCTGGTGTCGTAACAAGAAGGGCAATGGATTTAGCTTCTGGTGCAGGCCTAGAATTTGCTACTGATCCTACATCTGCTGATGCATGTTGTATTGGTGGAAATGTTGCTATGAATGCAGGTGGAAAAAAAGCTGTAATATGGGGTACAGCAATTGATAATTTAGCATCATGGAGGATGGTTGATCCAGAAGGAAATTGGGTATTCATTGAAAGATTAGATCACAACTTAGGTAAGATTCATGATATTCATAAAGCACGTTTTAAAATCACAAGATTTTCAAGTAGTAGTGAAATTCCTAAAATTGAACCAGAGATACTAGAAATTCCTGGTAAAAGTTTCAGAAAAATTGGATTAGGTAAGGATGTTACAGATAAATTTTTAAGCGGGTTGCCAGGTATTCAGAAAGAGGGTTGTGACGGACTTATTACTTCCGCAACTTTTATTCTTCATAAAATGCCTCAAAATATAAGAACAATTTGCCTTGAATTTTTTGGTAAAGTTTCTCAAGCAGTTCCAACAATCATAGAAATTAAAGATTATATAGATAATTTAGACGGTGTTCTATTAGCTGGATTGGAGCATTTAGATGAAAGATATATTAAAGCAGTAGGTTACACTACAAAATCAACCCAAACTGCAAGGCCAAAGATGGTTCTAATTGCAGATATTGCAAGTAACGATGAAGATGCTGTTGGTCAGGCTGCTTCACAAATAGTAAAAATTTCAAATACAAAAGATGGGGAGGGTTTTATTGCTGTATCAAAAGAGGCACGTAAACGATTTTGGCTTGATAGGGCAAGAACTGCAGCAATTGCCAAACATACTAATGCATTCAAAATTAATGAAGATGTTGTTATTCCTTTGCATAATTTGGGAGACTATTCAAATGGCATTGAAAGAATCAATGTTGAATTATCAATTAATAATAAATTAAAACTTATTCATGAATTATGCCTTTATATAGAAAATATTTCTGGAAGTTTTGAAAACGAAACTATTGATATTCAACTATTAGAAAATAAAAAACAATTAGCTTTATCACTTTTAACTTCTGTCCAAGATAAATGGATTTATTTTCTTTCAAATCTTGATATTCCATTAAAAAATCTTGAAAAATTTATTGAAGAAAAAGAAAGAATAAATGATCAAACTTTATTTGAAGCAATTCAATCACATGAAATTAGAATTTCATGGAAATTAGAATTAAAAGAACCTTTAAATGAAATTTTTTCTGGTCGTGATTTTGAATCAGTTTTTAAAAAAATAACTAATATTCATCAAGAAGTTCTTAAATCTCGTGTTTTCATTGCTTTACATATGCATGCAGGGGATGGAAATGTTCATAGTAATATTCCAGTTAACTCAGATGATTATGAAATGATGAAAGATGCTCATAAAGCTGTCGCTCGAGTTATGAATTTAGCTAAAAGTTTAGATGGTGTTATTTCTGGCGAGCATGGTATTGGTATAACAAAAATGGAATTTGTTGACGAATCAACAATTAATACTTTTGCAAGTTATAAAGCAAAAGTTGATCCTAATGGGCACTTTAATAAAGGTAAATTAATGCATGGCTCAGGGTTAAGTAATGCTTATACTCCTAGTTTTGGTTTACTTGAGCAAGAGTCAATTATTATGGAGCAATCTGCAATTGGTGAAATTGCAGATTCTATAAGTGACTGTTTAAGGTGCGGGAAATGTAAGCCAGTATGTACAACTCATGTTCCTAGAGCAAACCTTCTTTATAGCCCAAGAAATAAAATTTTAGCAACATCATTATTAATAGAGGCATTTCTTTATGAGGAACAAACTAGGAGGGGAGTCTCACTTAAACATTTTGATGAATTTAATGATGTAGCAGATCATTGTACTGTTTGTCATAAATGCCTTTCACCCTGCCCAGTAGATATTGATTATGGTGATGTTTCTATAGCTATGCGGAATTTTTTAAGGGTGCAGAATAAAAAACATTTTAGTCCTGGTACTTTAATGGCCATGACTTATTTAAATTTAAAAGATCCCCTAACAATTAAATTGATGAGAAAGTTTATGGTGGATGTTGGGTATAGGTTTCAGAGATGGTCCCATTCTATTTTTAAAAAAATTGGTTTAACTAATTTCTCAAAAAATTCTCCAACATCAACTGTTGGAAAATCATCAATTACAACCCAAGTAATTCATTTTATGAATAGACCGATGCCAAAAGACATGCCAACTAAGACGTCAAGGGGCTTGTTAGGGATTGAAGATGATAAGGTAATTCCTGTTATTAGAAATATAGATGGAGTAAATGAAGATTCTGAAGCTGTATTCTATTTTCCGGGTTGTGGTTCTGAAAGATTATTTTCTCAAGTTGGTCTTGCTACTCAAGCAATGTTATATAACGTTGGTGCAATTACAGTGTTACCACCAGGTTATTTATGTTGTGGTTATCCACAAACTTCGTCTGGCGATCATGATAAAGGCCAAGAGATAACATCTGATAATAGAGTTCAATTTCATAGAGTAGCAAATACTTTAAATTATTTAGATATTAAAACAGTTATTGTTTCTTGTGGAACATGTATGGATCAATTACAAAAATATGAATTTGAAAAAATTTTTCCAGGTTGTCGATTGCTTGATATCCATGAATATTTAATGGAAAAAGGAGTTAAAATGAAGGGAATTAATGGCCAACAATATATGTATCATGATCCATGTCATAGCCCCATGAAAACCTATTCTCCAGATAAAGTAACAAATTCACTAATGGATCAAGTTGTACCTCTGAATGATAGGTGTTGTGGCGAATCAGGTACATTTGCAGTAGCTAGGCCTGATGTAGCTTCTCAAGTAAAAATGAGAAAGCAAGAAGAGATAGAAAAAGGATTAAAAGAGTTACCTAAAACGACAGACATTCAAAAGCCTGTAAAAATTCTTACATCATGTCCTTCATGTCTTCAAGGTCTAGCAAGATATGGTGATGATACTAATACAACCACTGATTATATTGTGGTTGAACTCGCCAAACATAATTTAGGGAAAAATTGGTTAGAAGAGTATGTTGATAAAGTGAATAAAGGTGGAATTGAAAGAATTCTTTTATAACTAAAAAGGTAAAAAAATTCCTGTGGTAAAGTTTTGTATTACTCTTGTTACAGTTCTTTCTGTTTTCTCTGAGAGGGTAAATGCAAAATAATCAGTACGGCCAATTATTTTCCCAAACTCTCTTTCAAAAGATAAATTAGATTCTGAAGGATTGATTTCATTTGATAAAAGAAAAGGTTGTCCTTTCTTATTTTTTTTTGTTGCTAATTTCCAAACAATTATTTCAATATTTCTAGATGCATTATATATTTTCTGAGGATCAAGTGAATCAAAAATATAAAAATCAGTTTTGTCTCCATGCGCTTTAATAAGCATAGTGTATAGACCAGTAATTAATGATAAAACTCTATCTCCTTTGAAGTTATGGTCAAAAACTTGATTAAGTGCATCTATATCTTGTGCGTAATCTATTCTTTTGAATTTCCAATCATGATCACCATTAAATACCCAGTTTGTCATTTTTTCTGCATTATCTGAAGTACTTTTTTTTAGTTGATTAGGATTTTTTTTATAGAATTTCAGCATTAGTATTTTTAAACTTTCTATATTTTCTCTAATTTCATAGTCAGCCATTCGATCAAAATCTGATTTACCAAACTGATTTATTGATCCTTTGTCGTATTGGGTTGAATCTTTTTTTTGAAGAGTTGAGCCGGAACAACTGCAGATTAAAAAAATAAAAAAAAGTAATAAAATTTTCATTTTGTTAAATAATTGATTCTTTATCAAAAATTAATTTAAATGAACTCCCTTTACCAACTTCACTAGTAATTTTTAATTCTCCATTATGTTGTTTTATAATATTTTTCACTATTGATAATCCAAGACCAGTTCCTCCAGTATCTCTACTTCTATCTGGATCAACTCTATAAAATCGTTCGGTAATTCTATCTATATGCTTTTGTTCAATTCCACATCCATTATCTTTAACTTCAAAAATAGGCAATCCATTTATTAATCCCCAACTAATAGATATGGAACCATTATTTTCAGTATATCTTATTGCATTTGTAATTAGATTATAAAAAGCACTCTCAATTTCTTTTTTTGATCCATATATATTTAGATTTTCATTAATAAGATATTTGATTTTGTGTTTTTTATTATCTATAGATGAAATGCTTTTTTTAATTTTCTTAATCATAATTTTAATTTGTAGTTTTTCAGATCGATTCTGGAATAGGTTTGATTCAACATTCGATAATAATAATAAATCATCAACAAGCTTTGTCATTCTAAAAGCTTGACTACCCATCATTTTTAATATTTTTTTGTGATTCTTATCTTTAAATTCAGCCATATCTTCTAATGTTTCGATAAATCCAGAAATTACTGTCAATGGAGTCTTTAATTCATGAGAAACATTAGAAATAAATTCTTTTCTGGTGGCTTCAATCTTAATTGCCTGACTTATATCTTTAGCAATTAAGACTTTTTGTTTTTCACCAAATAATAAAATTTTTACTTCAATAGCTTTTTTTAAGTTTGAATCTAAATTTATTTTAATTGATTCGTCGAAGTTTGCCTTTTCAAGGTAATTGATTAGTTCTGTGTTTCTGAAAATATAATTAATAGGCTGCCCAGTATCTTTTTTAATGTTTAAATTAAACATTATTTTAGCTTTATTGTTACACCAAATAATTTCATTATTTTCATTTAAAGCAACAACTCCATCCACTAATGCTTCTGCGGCTTGAGTAAATTGTTCCAATGCTGAAACAAGTTCTTTTTTTGAGTTCTTATTTTTTTTAAAGACTTGATAATGTTTAGTAAATATTTGCTGCCAAATTCCAGTTCCATGAGGAAGGTTCGACAAAGATGGGCTATTAAGCCATTTTTTTAGCCTAAAAATCCAATACATGTGCATAATCAAATAACAACTCATGAAAGCTAAGCAGATTATTAATCCAATTTTATTTGAATAGATATTAGAAATAATTAGAAACAAAATTATTTCTATTAAAAAAAACCAGAATATGCTCCAACGAATATCTTGCAAAATTTTATCTCTTATTTGAATTTGTTAATTTTAATTATAACTAGGATTTGATCGCTTTGTTTAGTCTTTAGAAAATCTATAACCAGCACCTCTTACTGTTTGTACTAATTTATCGTGGCCAGAATTATTTAAAGTTTCTCTTAATCTTTTTATATGAACATCAACTGTTCTATCGTCTATTACTGATTTATTACCCCATACTTTGTCAAGAATTTGACTCCTACTATAAACACGCTCAGTATTTTTCATAAAAAAATGTAGTATTTTAAATTCGGTGGGACCAATATTTATATTTTTGTTATTGGCTTGAAGTTTATGTGAGCCAGGATCAAGAACTAATCCATTAACTTTTATAGGCTCATTGACTAGTTCAGGACTTCTCCTTCTTAGTAATGCTTTTATTCTAGCAATTAATTCTCTTGGGCTGAAAGGTTTTGTTAGATAATCGTCAGCACCAACATCCAAACCTTTTATTTTATTGTCTTCTTCATTTTTTGCAGTCAGCATAATAACTGGAATATTTTTAGTTGTTGAATTTGCTCTTAATCTTTTGGCAAATTCAATCCCATCCATTCCAGGAAGCATCCAATCGAGAACTATTAAATCAGGTATTGTTTCTTTAACTAAGTTATTGGCATATTCAGCACTAATTGCTCGAATTGGATTAAATCCAGCTTGATGAAGATTTAAAGATATTAATTCCAATATAGAGCTTTCATCCTCTACTACAAGTATATTTGCTGCCATTTTATAAAGCCTTAAAGTAATTAAATTTTAATTATATGACAATTGTATGACAATTATATGACAAAAATTTTAAAAAGGCTAAGATAATTATTAAAAAATAGCTTATGATTATTGTTTTACGAATTTTAAGGATTTTTTATGTTTGACATATTAGCTAAAGATAAAATTATTGCAGATAAAGAGTTTAATAGATGGATGGTCCCACCGGCTGCATTATTTATTCACCTATCTATAGGTATGATTTACGGTGTGAGTATATTTTGGCCTGAACTTACAAAATTGATTGGAACTGAATGTGCGTCTTCTGTAACTTTCTTTGAAAGAATTTTTACTACCTCGTGTGATTGGTTAAGAAGTGATGTTGTTTGGACTTTTGCAATTGCAATAGTATTTTTAGGGATGTCTGCTGCACTTTTTGGTCATTGGCTTGAAAAAGCAGGCCCAAGAAAAGCTGGTTTTGCAGCTGCTATTGCTTGGGGCGGAGGACTAATGATTACCTCATTAGGTGCTTCATTGCATCAATTATGGTTGATTTGGCTGGGTATGGGAGTGGTTGGAGGCATCGGTTTAGGTTTAGGATACATATCACCCGTATCAACTCTAATTAAATGGTTTCCAGATAGAAGGGGGCTTGCAACAGGTATGGCTATTATGGGCTTTGGTGGCGGCGCAATGATCGGTATGCCTTTAGGAGATAGCTTAATAAGCTCATATGGCGTTGCTCAAACATTTTTTATTATGGGTTGTATTTATGTTGTATCAATGACTATAGGAGCCTTTGGATATCGTGTCCCTGCAGAAGGCTGGAAACCCGAAGGTTGGAAACCAGCAGAAAAAAAAGCATCAACAATGATTTCAGCAAATCATGTTCATGTGAATGTTGCTCATAAAACTCCTCAATTTTGGCTTTTATGGGGCGTATTATGTTTGAACGTTTCTGCAGGAATAGGTGTTTTGGCTGTTGCAAAGCCAATGTTTCAAGAAATAGCTAAAAGTAGTTTTGATCCACTTATTATCGGAGCTGTTGCAACTGGATTTGGAGCATTATTATCTTTTGCTAATATTATTGGGAGAATCTTTTGGGCATCATCATCAGATTTTCTTGGGAGGAAGCTCACATATGCTGTATTTTTTAGCTTAGGTACAGCTCTATATTTGTCAGCACCATGGGCAGGATTAAATCAATATATTGCTACTTTCGTTTTAATTAATTTAGTTATTCTCACTATGTATGGAGGCGGTTTTGCAACTATTCCAGCTTATTTAGCAGATATTTTTGGTACACAGCACGTAGGAGCTATTCATGGTAGATTGCTAACAGCCTGGTCTTTAGCAGGTATTATTGGTCCGATGCTTATTTCTTATCTTCGTGAATATCAGTTAGCTTTGGGTATCCCTCCAGATCAAGCATATAATTCAAGTTTTAAAATACTAGCTTTGCTTTTAGTTTTAGGCTTTATTCTTAATTTATTAATTCGACCAGTTAATAAAAAATTTCATATGAGCGAACAAGAATTAAAGGCTGAACAAAATATTGCTACTCAGAAAACCGAGTCATTAATAGCTACTACTAAAACAAATGTTGGTATTCAAAATATATTACTACCTGTTGCTTGGTTAGTGGTTGGAATTCCCATTGCTCTCGGTATTTCAAATGCTTTACAAAAAGGATTGATAATTTTTCAATAAGATAATATGAAAGAAGAAATAATAAGTTTATCTATTGGGATAGTATCATCTAGATTTAATAATAAAATTGTAGAAAAAATTTCTGAAGCTTGTATATCAAAATTACAAGCTTTAGGAGTACCTAAAAAAAATATTAGTCACATAAGTGTTCCTGGCGCACTTGAAATACCCATAGCATTACAAACAATCCAAGAAACTAACAACACATTCGATGTAATGGTTGCAATTGGATTAGTAATTAGGGGTGAGACATATCATTTTGAGATAGTTTCTGACCAATCAGCTGCAGGTATTATGCGAGTTCAATTAGATCATTCAATTCCAATCATAAATGCCGTTCTTACAACAAATAGCTCAAAAGAGGCGCTAGATAGAGCTGTTAAGAAAGGTGAAGAAGCAGCGGAAGGTGCAATAGAGATGGCATTAAAAAACTACGATGATTAAATCTAAAATAAAAAAAAGTAAACCGACAAAAAAAATTAATAATAGAAGAAAATCTAGAGAATTAATTATGAAAAGTATATACCGTGGCTTAGTAAATCAATTTGATATAAAGCAAATAAAAAAAGATATTCATGATGATCCAGACTTTATAAGAGCAGATGAAGATTTATATAATGAAATTACTAAAGGAGTATTTAAAAACTTTGAAAAATTAAAATCTGAAATATCTACTTATCTTGATCGACCTTATGATGAACTGAGTCCAATAGAGTTGTCTATTATATATAGTTCTTTATACGAATTAAAATATTCAAACTCAGTACCCTACAAAGTTATTATTAACGAAGCAATAGAGGTAGCAAAGTCTTTTGGAGGTATCGATGGATATAAATATATAAATGGAGTTTTGAATCAAGCTGCTGAAAAGAATAGGAAAGACGAATTTAAGAAAACTAAAAAACTATAATATTTTCTCTGAAAGTCTATTATTTTCCCAAAATAAAAAACTACTCGAATCATACCAATCATTTAGCACCCATCTTTCACATATAGAATCTTTTAACTTATATTTATGTTTTTTTGGTCTATGGGTATGCCCGTGAATCATTATAGGAGGGTAGTTAAATTTTTTAAATAATTTTTTTACTTCATTTTCATTAACATCCATTAAAGTTTCAGATTTATTTTCTTGAGCTTTTTTACTTTGCTCTCTTAAGTCTTTACATATCTCTAGTCTATCTTTTATCGATTGATCTAAAAATTCTTTTTGCCATTGATTTGAACGAACTTTCCTCCTATAGCTTTGATAATCTTTATCATCTGTACATAGAGTATCACCATGAAGAACTATTGCTTTTTTATTTCCTAACTGTATTAAAGTTGGATCTTTAAGAGGTTCAATATTAGTTTTTATAAGAAAATCATTACCAATTAAAAAATCTCTATTACCTGGAATAAAAAAAATTTTAGTTTTTAATTTCTTAAGTGTATTAATAACAGTATTAAATTGATTGCTATCATCACCAATCCAATATTCAAAAAGATCTCCAAGAATGAATAAAAAATTATGTTTGTTGGCATGATTCATCAAAAAATCATTAAATTTATTAATTGTTTCTGGTGAATCTTCACTTAAATGAGTATCAGAAACGAATAGTGCACTTGTATCAACTTTAATCAGTTGAAACTTCCTCAATAATAACAGCATCAATTGGGACATCTTGATGACCATTACTTGATCCGGTTTGAACTGAGTTTATTTTATCAATAGTTTCAGTACCTTCTATGACTTTTCCAAAGACGCAATAACCAGCTCCATCTTGGCCTGGATAATCTAAAAAACTATTGTCAGATGTATTAATAAAAAATTGGGAGGTAGCTGAATCAGGAACTGATGTTCTAGCCATCGCAATAGTATACTTTTCATTTTTTAATCCATTAGCAGCCTCATTTTTAATTGGTGAATCAGTACCCTTCTGATTCATCTGTGCATCAAAACCGCCTCCTTGGATCATAAAGCTATCAATTACTCTGTGAAAAATAGTTTGATTATAAAACCCCTTATTTACATAATTCTCAAAATTCTTTGATGATATTGGAGCTTTTTCTTGATTTAATTCTAAAGAAAAACTACCGAGATTTGTTTTTATTTTGATCATATTTACCTTCTTTTAATTGATTTGATAATGACATTTTTAATAGGGACGTCACTAAATCCATTTTTCATTTGTGTTTTTAAATTTCCAATTTTATCAACAACATCCTTTCCTTCAATAACCTCACCAAAAACACAATAACCAATCTTATTAGCGCTTTTACCAGTATAATTAAGGTAACTGTTATCAATAAGGTTAATGAAAAATTGAGAAGTTGCTGAATGAGGATCATTTGTTCTTGCCATTGCCAAAGTATAAGGTTTATTTTTTAATCCATTATTAGATTCGTTTTTAATAGGATCGTTTGTCTTTTTTTGCATCATATTTTTATCAAAACCTCCACCTTGTATCATAAAATTTGGAATAATTCGATGAAAAATTAGACCGTTATAGAATTCTTTTTCAACATAATTTTGAAAATTTCTAACTGTAGTAGGGGCTTTTTCTGGATAAACTTCGATTGAAATATTTCCACGATTTGTTTCAATGACATATATGTTTGAGCTCTCACTTGATACGTTAAAACTTAATAAGAAAAAAATATTAAAGATAATTATTTTAATTATATTCTTCATAAAAGGTATGCTCTCATTAGACGTTAATTTATTTTGCTTATAAAATTAAAAATTTAGCATGGTATAATTTTTGCAAAACTTTACAATTAAAATTTATCATAAATGAATTTTCATTACTACCTTATGGATAAATTACACAATTACTAAATGCTTTCAATATACAACAGCTTATCAAATAAAAAAGAAATATTTAAACCAATTATTCCAAAAATGGTAAGTTTATATGTTTGTGGAATGACTGTTTACGACTTTTGCCACCTTGGACATGCAAGAGTTATGGTTATTTTTGATTTAATTAATCGTTGGTTGAGACAAAGTGGGTATACCGTAAAATATGTTAGGAACATAACTGATATCGATGACAAAATTATTACGAAAGCTACTGAGCAAGGAATTACTATTCAACAGCTAACTGAAAAATTTATAAATGAAATGAATAAAGATGCTGACGCACTTGGTGTTCTTAGGCCAGATTTTGAACCAAAGGCAACTAATCATATTAGTGAAATCATAAATATGATTCAATTATTAATTGATAAGGGATTTGCTTATGTCGGTGAGAATAACGATGTTTACTATTCAGTTAAAGAATTTAATGGTTATGGAAAACTTTCTGGTAAAACATTGAAAGATCTAAAGGCGGGAAAGCGAGTAGAGATTGATTCAAACAAAAAAAATAATTTCGATTTTGTCATGTGGAAAGCAGCAAAGAAAGATGAACCATTTTGGGATTCGCCGTGGGGCCCTGGGAGGCCTGGTTGGCACATTGAATGTTCTGCTATGAGCAATAAGCTTCTTGGAGATCATTTTGATATTCATGGTGGAGGTCAGGATTTACAATTTCCTCACCATGAAAATGAAATTGCACAATCTGAAGCTGCAAATGATTGTAAAATGGCAAATTATTGGATACATAATGGTTTTGTAAGAATCGATGATGAAAAAATGTCAAAATCTCTCGGAAATTTTTTCACTATTCGTTCAATTTTGGAAAAATATTTACCTGAAGTAGTAAGGTTTTTTATTTTAAAGGCACATTATAGAAGTCCATTAAATTATTCTGATAATCAATTAGATGATGCTAAACAAGGATTAACTAGGTTATATTTATCAATTAGAAATGGAGCTCAAGCTTCGGAATCTGAAATTGATTGGTCAAGTGATTATTCAAAAAGGTTTAAAGAAGCACTAGATGATGATTTTAATACGCCTGAAGCTATAGCTATTTTATTTGAATTAGCAAATGAAATAAATAAGAATCAGGATGATCAAAAAATACAACTTTTAAAAAATCTAGCTAAAAGTTTAGGTATTTTAACTATGAACCCCGAAGATTTTTTAAAAGGTGAGATTGCATCAGATGGTGATAAGAATGAATTAAAAATTGATAAGTTAATTGATGAAAGAAATTTAGCAAAAGAAAATAAAAATTTTGAAGAGGCAGACAGAATCAGAAAACTTCTTTTAAAAAATGATATTCTATTAGAAGACACACCAGAAGGGACTATTTGGAGAAAAAAATAAAGAATGGCTATTAATTTGAAAATGCCTATTAATAAAGATATTTTGAGCATACCTGGAATTAAACTTGCAGTTGCATCAGCTGGATTAAAGGGAAAAGACCATAAAGACATAATGTTAATAGTGCTTGATAATGGTTCTATAGTATCTGGAACATTTACTCAAAATAAATTTTGTGCGGCTCCCGTTATAGTTTCTAAAAATCATCTAAAAACAACTGGAAATATAAAAGCTTTATTAGTAAATACTGGATCGGCTAATGCTGGAAATGGATCAAAAGGAATTGAAGATGCCGAAACAATCTGTAAATTTTTAGCATCAGAATTAAATATAGACTACAAAAAAGTTCTTCCATTTTCAACTGGAGTTATTATGTCACCACTTCCAGTAGATAATATAAAAAAATCTATTCCTAATTTAATAAGAGATTTAAAGAGTAATAATTGGCTTAATGCTTCAAAAGCAATTATGACAACAGATACAATTCCAAAAGCTGTTTCAAAAAGTATTTTAATTGAAGATCAAAAAGTTAATATTACTGGAATAAGTAAAGGTGCCGGAATGATTCATCCAAATATGGCGACTATGCTTGCCTTTGTAGGCATGGATGCAAATATTTCTTTAGATATGCTTCAGAAAATTAATAAAGAGATTGTAGATTTAACATTTAATTGTATTTCTGTTGATGGTGATTCATCAACAAATGATTCTTTTATGTTAATTTCTTCAAATCAATCAAAGCATTCACAAATAATTAAAGATGATAAAAATTATAAAATTTTAAAATCTGCAATTTTTGATATAGCTCTTGAGCTAGCTCAGTCAATAATAAGAGATGGTGAAGGAGCTACAAAATTTATAACTATTAAAGTGGAAAATGGAAAAGATGCTCATGAATGTAAGCAAGTAGGAATGAGTATCGCTAAATCACCTTTGGTAAAGACAGCTTTTTTTGCTAGTGATCCAAATTTAGGCAGAATTTTATCTGCTATTGGAAATACTAATTTGAAGGAGTTAAACATTTTTTCCATCGATATATTTATTAATGAATTATTATTCGCTAGCGGGGGTTCTGTTATAAAAGATTATGAAGAGTCCAAAATTCAAAAAGAAATGATGAAACCAGAAATTAATATAAGAGTAAATCTAAATAAAGGAAAACATATGGCTACAGTTTGGACAACTGATTTATCATATGAGTATGTAAAAATTAACAGTGAATATAGAACTTGAAACAGTGCATGTTCATGTTTCAGTCGCAGTTCTAATTAATGACAGTGATCAAGTACTTTTTGGACAACGCCCACCACCAAAATCTTGGGAAGGTTGGTGGGAATTCCCTGGTGGTAAGGTAGAAAAAAACGAAAATTTTTCTGATGCCTTGTGTCGTGAAGTTTATGAAGAGCTAGGTGTTCAAATCACTAAATATAACAAGTGGATTACAAGAAAGTATTCATATGATAATCTTGAAGTAACTTTACATTTTTTTAAAGTATTTGAATGGGTAGGTAAGATCATGCCCCAAGAGAATCAAAAATTAGTGTGGACCTCTTTAAAAAATCTTAAAGTTTCACCAATCCTCCCAGCAAATTTATTTATTCAAAGTGCATTTTACTTACCAGACTATTATGCAATAACAAACTTATCAGAAACAAAAAAAAATGTATTTTTAAGTCAACTACAACAAAAAGTTGATAATGGACTAAAAATGATTCAAATACGCGAAAAAGATATTAATCTTGAAGAGCTAAAAATATTTGCAAAAGAAGTTATTGATATTTGTAAAAAAAGAAGTGTGAAGGTAATTATTAATTCAAATATAAATTTAGCACTTGAACTTGGGGCTGATGGTATACATTTAACCTCAAATGATCTTAAAATTATTAAAGAGCTACCTAAAGGTTTAATTATAGGAGCTTCTTGCCATAATTTACAGGAAGTTAAGATGGCAGAAAAAATGAATGTTAATTTTGCAGTTTTATCTCCTGTAAAAAAAACACTTTCACATATAGAAATAAAGCCAATGGGGTGGAAGAAATTTAAAGAAATTACTAATAAATCAAAGATACCAATATACGCTCTTGGCGGGTTAGGACTTAAAGACTATGAAACTGCATTACAAAATGGTGGTATAGGAATTGCATCCCAAAGATTAATATGGGAATAATTATTTGATTGTAAAATTAATAGATTTTGATAGTAATTCTTTATTTTTTAATTCAAAGGTAAAGAGTAAATCTATATTATCGCCTTGTTTGAGTTCTTTTTTAATATCAAAAAGCATTAGATGATTACCGCCTGGTTGAAATTTATATATTTTATTTTTTTTAAGAGTTGGAGTTATTTTTCTCATTTTCATTATTTCACCATCCATTATCATTGAATGAGTTTCAATACGGCCTATAATTTTACTTTCAATATTTATGATTTTGGCATCTTCACTAGCAGTTAAATTAATATAGCCAGCAGTAACTTTTTGACCGGGTCTTAATTTTGCAATTATATTATTTTCAAAGGATATAGAAAAATTATCACTAAATGAGTTAAAAGATAAAATGGTTAATAATGTGGCTACAAGAAGCAGTTTATATATTTTCATCATATTCAGATTTATTTTTGGGAGTGCTTATTTTAAACTTTTCAGAAGCCCATGATCCAAAATCAATTAATTTACATTTTTCTGAACAAAAAGGTCTAAATTTATTTAGTATCGTATGGTCAGAAATTTTTTTACAATTGGGGCATTTTATCAACATTTTAAAAAGAAGCTACACCAAGTTTAAACTTTATTGACTTATTAAAGGATTCATTACTAACTTTTGAAAAATGAACATTTACTGCATATTTATTAGATGAAATATTTGGGTAAAATTTTGATGTTTCACTTAAACTAATTATGACAAGATCATTTTTAAGGAGTGGATCAAGTTTGTATTGTAAAGACCCTGAACTGGTTTGGATGGACTTATTTTTTACATTTCTTCTTAAAAGTTTCATTAGGTTTGTGATAGCAATTTTAATGGGCAAAAAATCATTTAGTTTTCCAGCAAAATAAGCTTTCCTTTCGATTTCATTTGTTTTTTGAAGCCAATATTGAAACTCTGGAAAATCTGAAGAAACGATACCAAACGGACTAGCTGCCCTAGTCTTAAGTTCTGTTAAAAATTTGTCTCCTCCAAAACTAAAGCCTGGAACAGTTTTACTTTTTTCTAATTTTACCCTTGTTTTATATAATTCATTATTTATTAATATATTTTTTTTAGTTTTCATTTTAGTTTTCATTTTTGATCTTTGTTTTTCAATTTCTTGAATAAGTTCTACCTTAAGGTCTGCTCTTGATGCAACAGCCATAATTTCAAAAAATGTATTAAAACAACTATAGTAAGAAAAATCATTTTTACTATTAATTTGAGCTTCCATCTTTTTAAAAATTTCTTCAATTCGAAGAAACTTTCTAATTCTTTCATTTAAAGGAAATTCATACTCAATCATCTTTTAGCACCAAAATTATTTTCATTATAATATTTACCTATTTATTAAATCACTATGAAATTTATAAATTTTATCTTTTAATAATTTTTTACTGAAATTATTATCAATTATTTTATCAGCTTTTTTTATTTTTTCATCACGAGATATTTGTGAATTTATAATACTTTGAATTAATTTCTTATCTAATTTATCCCGATTAGCTACTCTTTTAATTTGAATTTTTTCATCACAGTCAATAAGAAGGCTTTCATTTATTAATTTTAGATAATTCTTTGACTCAAAAAGTAAAGGTATTACTATCACTATATATTTTGAGCTATTCAAATTTTTTAGTGTTTGTTCAGATTTAAATTTTTTTATTTGTTTTTTACATTCATTAAAAATGATTGGATGCAAGATGTTTTCAATTATTTTCTTTGTATTTTTTGAATTAAAAAAATCTTTTTTAAGTTTTTCTCTTAGCAACTCTTCTTTTTTATTAAAATATTTATCACCATATTTTTCTTTAATACCTACATATCCTAACTGATTTTTTCTTGTAATTTCATGTGCTATATCATCAAGATCTATCACAGGAACTAAAAGCTTGGTAAATAATTTAGAAGCTTCGCTCTTTCCACAACCTATACCACCTGTTAATCCAACTATATACACTTTTATACCTTGAAAAAATTTAATTTATTATTATATTAATTTATAAGTTTATATGATAAATTAAAGATTAATTATGAAAGAAAAAAAACAAGAAAGCCATTCACTCGATTTATCCTCGGATTATCTTTCACTAAATGACCCTGTAATTTGTAAAGTAGAAGTAGACTTAACAAGATGGTTAACTGATTTGTCTGGCAGAAAGAACTGGGAAGTGTGGTCGGAATCGGAAAATGATAATTATGTTATTTTTTTCTTAAAACAAGCAAATGAAGATGCTGAGGTAACTCTTTATAATAGTGGATATGCAAGAGTAGATATAAATGGAGAAGCAGTTTTTCAAGGAGATATTATTGGAGAAAATGCAAGTTCTGCTCAATTAAGCTACTATAATGTAGAGAGCGGGGAAAAAATCCTTTTAAATTAATTTTTTCTGTAAACACAATAATTTGCTAACTCGAGTATTGTTTTCTTAAAATCATTTCCCGGTATTTCATCTAAGATTAATTCTATTTTTTTTAATTGTTCCTCAGATTTTATTTGTACTTTTGAAATTGATTTAGTAATTTCAATAATCTCAATAACATCTGGTAGTTTTCTTATATCTCCAATTTTAATAGCATCCTTGATAAGTTTACATTGTATTTTATTTGAATTTTTAATTGCGTAAATTAATGGAAGAGTTACCTTTCCTTCATTTAAATCATCCCCTAAGTTTTTACCAATCTGGCTTGCATCACCAGAGTAATCTAAAATATCGTCAATTAATTGGAAGATAATTCCAAAATGAAGTCCTAGTCTTGAATAAGCATTTATAATTTCTGGAGTATCTTTATTAAGAATACCTGCTAACCCTCCACAAGCTTCAAAAAGTTTTGCAGTTTTAAATTGAATAACTTCAAAATATTGTTTTTCATTAATATTAGGATTATGACTATTTAATAATTGAAGTACTTCTCCTTCTGAAATTGAATTTGTAGTATCAGACAATACTTTCATTACTTTCATATTATCAATATCAACCATCATTTGAAACGATCGAGAATAAATAAAATCTCCAACCAAAACACTTGCAGCATTACCAAATAAAGCATTTGCAGTTTTTATATTTCTTCTTTTGAGCGATTGATCAACTACGTCGTCATGTAACAAAGTTGCAGTATGAATAAATTCAATAATTGCAGCAATTTCGTGATTTACTTTATTAATCTCTCCACTCATTCCAGATAGCAATAAATGCAGGATCGGCCTCATTCTTTTACCGCCACTATTGATAATATGACTTGAAATTTGATTAATAATAGGAATGTCAGAACCAAGCGATTTTTTTATTACATTGTTAACTGATTCTAGATGAGGTTGAATAGGTGAAATGATGTTTTCTAAAGGCAAGGGATTATAATCTATTTAATATTTATTTAAACGAAATTTTATCACAATAATTAAAAAATTCTATTTCGATTAACCAACGAAGAATTGTTTCTTTTAAGTCGTAAATAATTGATAGTTTATTGTTTTATGAGTATAATCGCTGGTCTGGTAAAGATATATAATTTAAAAGGTGTTTATAAATGTACGCGGTAATAAAAACGGGCGGTAAGCAATTTAAAGTGGCTGAAGGCGATACACTAAAAGTAGAGAAGCTTTCAACTGACGTTGGGAAAACATTAAGTTTAAATTCAGTTTTAACGCTTGTTGACGGAGATAAAGTAACTATTGGAAAACCTATGGTGAAAGGTGCAAGTATTGATGCAACAGTTCTATCCCATGGTAAAGGTGACAAGATAAGAATATTCAAAATGAATCGTCGAAAAGGATATAGAAAATCCCAAGGTCATAGACAAAGGTTTACTGAGTTAAAAATTAATAAAATTGAAGTTAAATAAATAATAAAGGTAAGTAAGTATGGCACATAAGAAAGCAGGTGGTAGTTCTCGAAATGGAAGAGATTCGAACTCAAAACGACTAGGTGTAAAAGCTTTTGGTAATGAATTTGTAAAGGCTGGAAGTATTATTATTAGACAAAGAGGTACAAAAATGCACCCGGGTGAAAATGTGGGTATGGGTAAAGATCATACTTTATTTGCAAAAACAGACGGTAAAGTAAACTTCACAACGAAGGGTGCTCTAAAAAGAAAATTAGTAAATATACTGCCTGTTTAAGAAAATTTTGTATATTAAAAGCCCTATCAAATTGATAGGGCTTTTTTGTTTGGAAGATAGAAATGAAATTTATTGATGAAGCAACAATTAATATTTATGCAGGTGACGGTGGAAATGGAGTAGCTTCGTTTCGAAGAGAAAAGTATGAACCTATGGGAGGACCTAATGGAGGGGATGGTGGAAATGGAGGTTCTATTTATTTTGAATCTGATGAAAATATTAATACATTGATTGATTTTAGATTTGTTAAAACTTATCGGGCAAAAAGAGGTGAAAACGGAAGGAGTTCAGAATGTTATGGAGCAAATGGGGAAGATTTAATAATAAAAGTACCTGTGGGAACAGTTATAACTGAAAAACAAACAGGGAAAATAATTGCAGATTTTAAATTACATGGAGATAAAATTATTACTGCAAAAGGTGGCAAAGGTGGATTAGGTAATGTTCATTTTAAATCAAGTGTGAATCGAACACCAAGGCAATTTACTAAAGGTGAGTTAGGTGAAGAATTAGAAATCTACTTAGAGTTAAAAGTTTTAGCTGATGTTGGTTTATTAGGTATGCCTAATGCAGGAAAATCCTCATTAATAAGATTTTTATCTGCGGCTAAACCTAAAGTTGCTGATTATCCATTTACAACATTACAACCAAATTTAGGGGTAGTTAAAATTGATATACAGCGAAGTTTTGTTATGGCAGATATACCAGGTTTAATTGAAGGAGCTGCAGATGGTCATGGTCTTGGCCATCAATTTCTTAGACATCTTTCAAGAACTAAGTTATTGCTTCATATTTTAGATATTGCACCATATGATGAATCTATAGAACCAGCTTTAGAAGCAAAAGCAATTATTAAAGAACTTAATAAGTATAGTGAGGAATTGATTAAGAAAGAAAGGTGGTTGGTTCTTAACAAAATAGATCTAACAAATAATGTTGATATTATTAAAAAAAATATTATAAAAAAATTAAATTGGACTGGTAAGATATTTTGTATATCAGCTATAAATGGAAAAGGTTGTAAAGAATTAAAATATGAGATTATGAAACAAATCGAGTCCCAAAAAAAATAATTATGAAAAAATATAATTTCTCAAAAGCAAAAAAGATAGTAATTAAACTTGGTTCCAGCATTGTTACAAATAATGAGGAGGGTTTAAATGAAAAGTGTTTGTCAAAATTAATTAAACAAATTTCAAAATTAAGCTCAAATAATAAGCAAATTATTTTAGTTTCAAGTGGGGCTGTAGCGGCTGGCTTAAAAAAATTAGGAGTAAAAATTAGACCTAAAATCTTAAGTGAGTTGCAATCTGCAGCAGCAGTTGGTCAGATGGACTTAGTTCAGGTTTATGAAAGACTTTTCTCAGAGCAAAACTTAATTTCTGCTCAAGTTTTACTAACACATGATGATTTAAGCAATAGGAAAAGGTATTTAAATGCTAGATCGACAATCTTTAGTTTAATTAAAAATAAAGTCATACCAGTTATTAATGAAAATGATACTGTAGCTTCAGAAGAAATACGATTTGGGGATAATGATACACTTGCTGCTATGGTAGCTAATTTAATTGAAGCAGATTTGTTAGTTTTATTAACAGATCAAGAGGGATTATTTTCCTGTGATCCAAGAGAAAATAATAATGCAGAATTAATTCAAAATGGGTTCGTTGATGATAAGAGATTGGATAAAATTGCGACTGGAACAAAATCTAATACAGGTACAGGTGGAATGACTACAAAAATTTTAGCTGCTCGAAGGGCTGCTTTAAGTGGAACACATACAATAATTGCATCTGGAAGAAAAAATAATATTCTTTATGACCTCAGTCAAGATAAAGAAATCGGTACATTTTTGCAAAGTAGAGAAATTAAGTTAGTTGCAAGAAAAAAATGGCTTGCTGATAATTTAAAATCAAAAGGAAAAATTTTTATAGATATTGGAGCAGAAAAAGCATTAATTCATAAAGGTAAAAGTTTATTAGTTGCTGGAGTTACAAAGGTTGTTGGTACTTTTGATCGCGGAGAAGTGATCCAATGTGTTAATGAGTCAGGCCAGGAAGTTTTAAAAGGACTTGTTAATTATAGCTCGGAGGAAGTAAAAAAAATAATTGGAGCTTCAAGTGATAAAATTGAGTCAATTTTAGGTTATGTTAATGAATCAAGTTTAATTCATAGAAATAATATGATAATTTTATCAACTCTAAGGACAGAGAATGACTAAAAAGAAACCTTTAGTAGCAATAATTATGGGCTCAGATAGTGATTGGCCAATTATGAAAAATGTAGCAGAGGTACTTGATGATTTTAATATCACCTATGAAGCACAAGTTGTTTCAGCTCATAGAACACCAGATTTGATGTTTAAATTTGCAGAGAATGCTGAAAAAAATGGATTTCAAATTATTATTGCAGGAGCTGGGGGAGCTGCTCATCTTCCAGGAATGGTTGCTTCAAAAACAACTTTACCAGTTCTAGGTGTTCCAGTGCCATCTAAACATCTTGAAGGTCATGATTCGTTATTATCAATTGTTCAAATGCCCAAAGGTATCCCAGTCGCAACCTTTGCTATCGGGGAATCTGGCTCATATAATGCAGGACTATTTGCTGTTTCACTTATTTCATTAAATGATAAAAAGGTTAACCAAAAGCTAAAAGACTTTAGAAAAAAACAAGTGACAAAGGTCTTAAATATGAAAATAAATGAAAAATAAATTAAATAATATAATTCAGCCTCCAGATTACTTGGGGATGCTTGGTGGCGGCCAATTAGGTCGTTTTTTTACTATTTCAGCACAAAAAATGGGATATTCAGTTTTGGTATTAGACCCAGACAAAAAAAGCCCTGCTGGCAAAATTGCTGATAAGCACTTATGTAAAACATATGATGATTTAGGTGCACTAGATGAGTTAAAATTAACTTGTAAAGTAGTTACGACTGAATTTGAAAATATTCCTTATGAAACATTAAAGTATCTTGAAAAAGATATTGATGTCCGTCCAGGATCTAAAGCGGTTTCGATTGTTCAAAATCGAATCAGAGAGAAAAATTTTTTAAGAGATTGCGGATGTCCAGTCGGACAATTTATAGTTATTGATTCCTTTGCATCAATAAAAAATATTAATGAGCAAGATAATATTTTCCCTGCAATTCTTAAAACAGCACAATTTGGCTATGATGGTAAAGGTCAAATTCATGTAAAGAGTAAGATTGAATTAGAAGATGCATTTAAAGATTTTAATAATACTCCATGCATTCTTGAGGAAAAACTAGATCTAGATTTAGAGGTATCTCTAGTTTTATCAAGAACAAGTAAAGGAAATTTTGAAATATACCCACTTATAGAAAATCAACATGTATCTGGAATACTTGATTTATCAATTATTCCTGCTCGAATACATTCTTCTGTTAAAGAACAAGCAACAATACTCGCGAAAAAAATATCTAATAAATTAGATTATGTTGGGGTTATGGCAGTAGAATTTTTTGTAAGTAAGGATATTCTTTATGTAAATGAAATTGCCCCTAGACCACATAATTCAGGACATTTTTCTATTGATACTTGTACTTATAATCAGTTTGATCAACAAGTTTTAATTTTAGCAGGAAGGGAATTAGAAAAACCAGCAATTAAATTTCCGATAGCAGTTATGTTAAATTTATTGGGAGATTTGTGGTTTAGGAGCGATAAACAAAAAGAACCAAGATTTGAATTAATAGCAGGAGAAGGAATAAGTCTGCATCTTTATGGTAAAGAAGAGCCACGTGTTGGAAGAAAAATGGGGCATGTGACAATCTTAGGCTTAAAAAATCAGTCTCAAAAAGACGTTATTAAAAAAGCAGAATCAATAAGAAAAATTTTGTGGGAGAATTAAATAAAGCCGCTAGTTAAAGAGGCTTTGAAAAATTACATAGATTTTAGTGCGTTATTAAGTCTTGATTTGTGACGCGCTGCTTTGTTTTTATGAATAATTTTTTTATCAGCAATTCTATCTATAGTTGGTACGTTCTCATCAAACATTTTTTTTGCGACTTTTTTATCTCCAGAAAGAATTGCATTACTTATTTTTTTTATAGCAGTTCTTAATGTTGATTTAAGACTTGCATTATGAAGGCGTCGAGAATCGTTTTGTCTTGCACGCTTTTTTGCTTGAGCCGTATTGGCCATAAAAATCCCTATATACTATTTAAAGAAGTCGTATTTTATCTACTTTCGCTTACAGATACAAGTATTTGAATGTATTTACTTTCGTAAGTTTAGTTTTGTTTTGCGTGATAAAATCAAATTAAACAATTTAAAGCTTATTAATGAATTTATTTAAAACACTTGCCAGCGTTGGAGGAATGACAACTATATCTAGAATATTAGGATTTATTCGGGATAGTATTATTGCAAGAGTTTTTGGTGTTGGTATAGCAACTGATGCATTTTTTGTAGCTTTTAAAATTCCAAATTTACTAAGGAGAATATCTGCCGAAGGTGCGTTTACTCAAGCTTTTGTGCCAATTCTCGCGGAATATAAAACAAAAAAATCTAAATTAGAAACTAATCTTTTAATTAGTAAAGTTGCTTCTTTACTCGGAATTTTTTTAGTTCTTATTGCTGCCCTGGGAGTTTTTGGAGCCCCTTGGTTAATTTATTTGAGTGCTCCAGGTTTTGTTTCAGACCCTCAAAAATTTAATCTAACCGTAGATTTACTTAAAATTACATTTCCATATATATTTTTTATATCTTTAGTTTCTATGGCAGGAGGAATATTAAACACGTATGGAAAATTTGTGGTTCCTGCATTTACACCTGTTTGGCTAAATATTTCATTTATTATCGCAGCATTATTTTTTTCAGATTTTTTTGAGCAACCCATTAAAGTTTTAGCTTGGGCAGTGTTTTTTGGTGGGGTTTTACAATTAGTTTTTCAAATACCCTTTTTAAAGCAAATCGGATGTATACCAAAATTTAATTTAGATACAAAAGATAAAGGCGTTTGGAGGATTTTAAAATTAATGGGACCAGCAGTTATAGGGGTATCTATAATGCAGATTTCATTATTAATTAATACTATTTTTGCATCTTTTCTATCCTCAGGAAGTGTTTCATGGCTATATTATGCAGATCGTCTTATGGAATTTCCAGCTGGTGTGCTAGGAGTTGCTCTCAGTACTATTTTACTTCCAAATTTATCAAAAAGTTTCTCAAAGAAAAAAACTGGAGATTACTCAGAACTTATTAATTGGGGATTAAGATTTGGAATATTGTTAGCAGTGCCTGCTGCAATAGCATTAGCAATATTAGCTATTCCATTGATATCTACCTTATTTTATTATGGTGCTTTCACAAAAACTGATATTTTAATGACCCAATATGCGCTAGTTGCATATAGCATTGGTTTGGTTGGCTTAATTTTAATCAAAATTTTAGCTCCGGCTTTTTATGCTCAGCAAAATATAAAGACACCAGTAAAAATTGCACTATTTACTTTATTTTGTACTCAGTTTATGAATTTAATATTTATTGGCTATCTTAAACATACTGGATTAGCACTAGCTATTGGTTTAGGAGCATGCATTAATGCAGGATTACTTTTTTATAATCTTAAAAAAGGAAAAGTATTTAAATTAAACTCGGGGTGGCCTATATTTTTATCCAAAATAATTGTTGCAGCTTTTATTATGGCTTTAGGATTAATTTATTTTAAAGGTAGTATTGAATTATGGGTTAATTATTCAGCTTTATCCCGCTTTTCACATTTGATTGCTTTAATTTTATTTGGGACAACAATTTATTTTCTTACTCTAAAAATATTTAGATTGGATGTAACTGATTTTTTTAAGAAAACTATTCATTAATGAAAATATATAGATATATTCCCAAGTTAGGTTCGCATTCACCCTGTGTTTTAACTATTGGTAATTATGATGGCATCCATTTAGGTCACCAAAAATTAATTAAAGAATTAATAATTCAATCTAAAAAATATAAAATAGATTCTGCAATTATGATTTTTGAACCACACCCTAGAGAGTTTTTTACACCGAATGATGCTCCATACAGAGTAACTAGTCTTCGTGAAAAGATTGAATTTTTTAAACGTAAAAATATTAATCGTGTTTATGTAATTAAATTTAATGAAATATTTGCAAATATTTCAGGCTTAGATTTTATATCAAAATTAAAAAAACATATATTTGTAAAAGTTCTTTTAACAGGAGAAGATTTTAGATTTGGTAAAAATAGAGAGTTTGGATTAAAAAATTTACTTAAAAGTGATATAGAAGTTTTTATTATTAAAGATGTGGAAAAAAATAATAAAAGAGTTTCTAGCTCAGAACTAAGAAAAGCATTATCAATAGGTGATTTAAATTTAGCTAAGGACTTACTTGGAAGGCATTATAGTATTTCAGGAAAAGTAATTTATGGGGAACAGAGGGGAAGATTAATAGGTTTTCCAACAGCAAATATTCATATGTTCCATAATCGTCCTCCAATAAAGGGTGTCTTTGCTGTAAAATTGAATGAAAAATTTGGTGTAGCTAATTTAGGTACAAGACCAACAATAAAAGGTATTTCTAAACTACAACTAGAGGTACATATTCTAAATTTTTCTAAAGATATATATGGGGATCATGTACATATAACTTTTTTAAAAAAAATAAGGGATGAAGTAAAATTTGAAACAATAGAAGCACTCAAAGCGCAGATAAAAAAAGATATTATTAGTGCTGAGAAATTCCTAAAAAATTATGACTGAAGAAAATAAATATAAATTAAATCTCCCAGATACTGATTTTCCAATGCGAGGTAA